>Ga0209581_1000826_pt1 | contig 46235 bp, 47 predicted proteins | sample Coa_R2_FD_187160 | JGI IMG/M metagenome (GOLD analysis project Ga0209581, IMG submission 187160) | Surface soil microbial communities from Centralia Pennsylvania, which are recovering from an underground coalmine fire - Coalmine... | ecosystem: Environmental > Terrestrial > Soil > Unclassified ...
GCCCGGCGCTCGCGCACCAGGGTGACGAACTTGCTGCGCTGTTCGGGCGACAGCGTCGCCAGGAACTTCAGGGTGGCCGCGGTGGTGTCGCGCTGGAAGGCGCGGCGCTTTTCCGCCGCCTCGTCGAACAGCGCCATGATCTGGTCTTCCTTGGCGTCGGGCCTGGCGATGGTGGCCCAGGCGGCGGTCATCACCGGCTGGACTTCGGCGCGGATCTGCAGGCCGCGCGAGCGCAGCGTCTGGAAATAGCGGTCGAAGGCGGCGCGCTGCTGCGGCGTCAGGTCGAGCTCGTTGGCGATCTGGCGAAAGCGCTCGCTCGCCGGCTGCCACCGGTGGAAATGGCTCCACGCCGCACCGGCGACGAAAAACAGGTTGAGCACCAGCGACACCGCCAACAGGCCGTAGACCAGCCGGCGCCGCCCGATCCGGTCGCCCGCCACGCCGTGCCCCGCCGCCGCGGTCACGATTCCGCTCCCACCGTCGGGTTGCCGAGCGTGCCGGCGGTCGGGTCGAGCCATTCGCTGAAATAGCCCTCGTCGCCGGGCTGCGCCGACGGACCCAGCGCCAGCGAGGCGTCGCTGCCGAGCGCGAAGCCGAGCCAGCTCGCCAGCAGGAGCGCCGCGGCGAGGCTGCCCCAGCGCATCGCCGGATGGGCGATCAGCCGCGGCCGAATGCGGACGAACGGAACGACGTTTGCCGCCGTCTCGCCGGCCGGCACCAGGGCGACGGCACGGGCGATCACCGCCGGCTCGACCGGCGCCGTCGCCGGGTTCCGCGCCGCGGCGACGTCGGCGGCGAGCTCCGGGTCGTCCGCCAGCCAGGCTGCGACGCGCTCCGCCTCGTCGCTGTCGAGCCGTCCCTCGGCGAAGGCCGCGAGGTCGAGAAACCGGGCGCCCTCGTCGTCGGCCGCATCGGTCAGCCGGCTGCGCCGCCACAACGCCGCATCTGCGGCGCGGTCGGGCCGCTTTCCGCCGCTATCGTCGAACCGATCCATCATGTCCCTCGCCGGGTTGTACGATGGCCCAATGGCGGCCATCCCCGCAACCTGCGGTTTCCGCGCTCATCCGACCTCGGCCTTGAAATGGGCGCGCAATTTCACCATCGCCTTGTGATGGGCGCTGCGCACCGTCTGCGGATCGATGCCGAGCGCCGCGGCAATCTCGCCGACCTCCATCTCCCGGTCGTAGAGCATCGCCAGGATTTCGCGCTGTCGCGGCGACAGGAGCGCCTCGGGCAGCTTCAGCTTCCGCACCGGCTCGACCGGGTCGACCGCGAGCTGCGCTTCGGGCACCGCCTCGATCGGCACCGACTCGGCGCGGCGCCGCCGCATCGCATCGCGCGCGGTGCTGCGCGCGACGATCGTGATCCAGGTCGAGATTCCCGCGCGTGCCGGGTCGTAGCTGCGCAGCAGCCGGAAATCGTCCTTGCACAGGCGCACGAAGACGTCCTGGGTGAAATCCTCGACATCGCTCGGGCTCTGCGCGATGCCCCGCACGGCGGCGACGACGAGCCCGGCATAGCGCCGCACGAACGCGTCCCACGCCCGGCGCTCGCCGGCAAGCAGCGCGGCGAGGAGCGGGTCCCGGCTCAACCAGACGGCCTCACGACAGGCCGGCGAAGAAATCGTTGCCCTTGTCGTCGATGACGATAAAGGCGGGGAAATCGACGACCTCGATGCGCCAGATCGCCTCCATGCCGAGCTCGGGGTATTCGAGCAGCTCGACCTTTCTGATGCAGTCCTGCGCCAGCCGGGCCGCGGGTCCGCCGATCGAGCCGAGATAGAAGCCGCCGTGCTTCTTGCAGGCGGCGCGCACCTCGGCGCCGCGGTTGCCCTTGGCCAGGGTGACGAAGCTGCCGCCCGCCGCCATGAAGCGGTCGACATAGGAATCCATCCGCCCCGCGGTAGTCGGGCCGAACGAACCCGAGGCGTAGCCCGCCGGCGTCTTGGCCGGCCCGGCGTAATAGATCGGGTGGTCCTTGATGTATTGCGGCAGGCCTTCGCCGCGGTCGAGCCGCTCCTGCAGCCGGGCGTGGGCGATGTCGCGGGCGACGATCAGCGTGCCGGTAAGGCTCAGCCGGGTCTTGATCGGGTATTGCGACAGGGTGCGGCGGATTTCCGCCATCGGCCGCGTGAGATCGATGGCGACGACTTCGCCGCCGAGCGCGTCGCCGTCGATGTCGGGCAGGAAGCGCGCCGGGTTCTCCTCCAGCTGTTCGAGGAACACCCCGTCCGGAGTGATCTTGCCGAGAATCTGGCGGTCGGCCGAGCACGACACGCCGATGCCGATCGGCAGGCTGGCGCCGTGGCGCGGCAGGCGGATCACCCGCACATCGTGGCAGAAATATTTGCCGCCGAACTGCGCGCCGATGCCGAGCTTGCGGCTGAGCGCCAGCACTTCCTCCTCGAACTCGCGGTCGCGGTAGGCCTGGCCGTACTTGTTGCCCCGGGTCGGCAGCGAGTCGAGATAGCGGCAGCTCGCCAGCTTGACCGTCTTCAGGTTCATCTCGGCCGAGGTGCCGCCGATGACGATGGCGAGGTGATAGGGCGGACACGCGGCGGTGCCGAGCGTGCGCATCTTCTCGTCGATGAAGGCGGTCAGCGCCTTCGGGTTCAAGACCGCCTTGGTCTGCTGGTAGAGGAAGCTTTTGTTGGCCGAGCCGCCGCCCTTGGCGATGAACAGGAATTTGTAGGCATCGCCGGGTTCGGCATAGAGGTCGATCTGCGCCGGCAGATTGTCGCCGGTATTGACCTCCTCGTACATCGACAGCGGCGCGACCTGGCTGTAGCGCAGGTTGGTCTCGGTGTAGGTGCGGCGGATGCCTTCGGAAATCGCCGCGGCGTCGTCGCCGCCGGTCCACACCTGCTGCCCTTTCTTGCCCATGACGATCGCGGTGCCGGTGTCCTGGCACATCGGCAGGACCTTGCCGGCGGCGATGTTGGCGTTCTTCAGCAGGTCGAAGGCGACGAACTTGTCGTTCGACGAGGCCTCCGGGTCCTCGAGGATCGCCGCCAGCGAGGCGAGATGCGAGGGGCGCAGCAGGTGGGCGCAGTCGATAAAGGCCTGCCGGGTCAACAGGGTCAGCGCCTCGGGCGCGATCTTGGTGATGCTGTGGCCGTCGAACTGCGCGCGCGAGACAAAGTCGCCGGTGAGCTTCTTGTAGGGCGTGTCGTCCGCCCCCATCGGAAACAGTTCGTGAAAATCGCCGTCGCTCATCTGCGCCCTCGAAGCGGTTGCCGGCGCAGCATCCGATTTTCCGCCGCGGCGTCAAGCGCGCGGGCGGCGGTATCCGCCTCGGCGGCCCCAGGCGCGACGCCGGCCTAGCGCTTGCGGAACTTGTCGAGGGCGACGACCTCGCCGGTCGGGCGCTCGGCCGGCGGCGGCGACGCGGCGGGAGGAACCGGGGCCGGCAGTCCGGCGGCCTCGGCGGTCTTCGGCGCGGCCGGCGCCGCGAATTCGAGAGCGAAATTGACCGAGGGGTCGGCGAAGCTCTTGACCGCCGCAAACGGAACGACGAGCCGTTCCGGCTGGCGCTGGAACGACAGGGTGACGGCGAACGCCTCGTCATCGACCCGCAGATCCCAGAACTGGTGCTGGATGACGATCGTCATCTCCTCGGGAAAGCGCTCCAGCAGGTGCGGCGGCAGCCGGACGCCGGGCTCGCGGGTGGCGAAGCCGATATAGAAGTGATGCGCGCCGGGCAGGCCCTCGCGCGCGACCCGCGCCAGCGCGTCGCGCACCACCCCGCGCAGCGCCGCCTCGATCAGCTTGTCGTAGTGGAACAGGTCTTGCGGCATCGTGTCCCCGAATGTCGCCACGCCGGGAGGCGAGTGGGGGGCTTCTGTTGCCCGGTGCCCCCCGGACCGCGAGTTACTCTAGGCTTTTACCCCGCGAAGGGTTAGGCCGCGAGCGCCTCTGGTGCGAAGTTATCGTTCGCAGCTAAGTTTTGACCCGATAACGGCGGTATCATGCCGGGCGACGGACTTATCTTTACCACGCGCGTCGAACCTGTTTCGCCCCCAGAAGCCGCCGCCGGATTCGCCCGCCGGCGGGAATTGGTGGAGGCGCCGGGTACCGCCCCCGGGTCCGCAACGCTTATTCCATAAGCCGTTTATCGCCATAGTCGGTTGCCCGACCGGCAAGATATAGGATGGCCTCGGTTCCGGCGCAATCGGCGAAGGAGGATGCATGCCGCTGAGCCAGGAGCAGCAGGGCGAGATCGCCGCCGAGCGCGAGGCGAGCCGGCCGACGCGGCGCGCCACCGTGCCGGCGCTCGAGGAAATTCTCTACCAGCCGCTGCCGGTGCTCGACCACGGCTTCGTCCGCGTCGTCGACTACATGGGCGACGACGGCGCCGTGGTGCAGGCGGCGCGCGTCTCCTACGGCCGCGGCACCAGGCGGGTCAGCGAGGACAGGGGCCTCATCAACTACCTGATGCGGCATCGCCATACGACGCCGTTCGAGATGTGCGAGATCAAATACCACGTCAAGCTGCCGATCTTCGTCGCCCGCCAGTGGATCCGCCACCGCACCGCCAACGTCAACGAGTACTCGGCGCGCTATTCGATCCTCGACAACGAGTTCTACATCCCGGCGCCGGAACATCTTGCCGCCCAGGCCGCCACCAACCGCCAGGGCCGCGGCGCCGTCCTCGAAGGCAAGGCGGCGGCGCGGGTGCTGGACCTGCTGCGCCGCGACGCCGAGCGCGCCTATGCCGGCTATGTCGAGATGCTCAACGAAGACGCGGCCGGCAATCCGCGCGATCCGGGCTGGCCGGGACTGGCGCGCGAGCTGGCGCGGATGAACCTGTCGCTCAATTTCTACACGCAATGGTACTGGAAGACCGACCTGCATAACCTCCTGCATTTCTTGAGCTTGCGGACCGATCCTCACGCACAGTACGAGATCCGGGCCTATGCCGAGACGATGCTCGAAACCGTGAAGCGCTGGGTCCCGCTGTGCCATGCCGCCTTCCTCGAATATCGCATGAATGCGGCGACGATATCGGCGAGCGGGCTCAAGGTGGTCCGCCGCATGCTCGCCGGCGAGACGGTGGACCAGGCATCGAGCGGCCTGTCGCCCCGCGAATGGCGCGAATTGATGGCGCTGCTGGGGAACGGATGAGCCTTCGCCGCCGGCTAGGGCGCGGGGTGCGCCGGGCGGTCGGCCCGCTCTGCCTCGCCATCGGGCTTGCCCCGGAGCCGGCCGACGCCGAAGTGCCGGCGGCCGACGACCATCTGCTCGGCGATATCGCCGGTCTGCGGCCGTTCCTCGCGCAATACGGCGCGAGCGTCGAGCTGACGGAGACCAGCGAACTGCTCGGCAACCTGACCGGCGGGATGCGCCAGGGCGCGATCTACGAGGGGCTGACCGAGATGAGCTTGACCCTCGATCTGCGCCCGCGCTTCGGGTGGCCCGGGGTCATCCGCGCCGATGCGCTGCAGATCCACGGGCGGGGGCTCACAGCCAACAATATCGGCAACCTCGATACCGTCAGCAACATCGAGGCGCGGGCGACGACCCGGCTGCGCGAACTGTGGTACGAGCAGGATATCGGCGACTGGCTGCACTTGCGGATCGGCGAGCAGAGCGCCGACCGCGAGTTTCTCGTCAGCAGCACCGCGCAGGTCCTGGTCAACGGCACCTTCGGCTGGCCGACGCTGCCGGCGACGGACCTGCCGGCCGGCGGACCCGCCTATCCGCTGGGCACCCCGGCGGTGCGCCTCCGCCTCGACGCCGGCGGCGCGCTCGCCTGGTACACCGGCGCCTTCAACGGCAACCCGGCGGGCGGCGGTCTTGGCGACCCGCAGCGGCGCGACCCCTCGGGCACCGCGTTCCGGACCAATGACGGGGTGCTGGCGCTGACCGAGCTGCGCTACAACCCCGGCAGCTCCCCGGACAACGGCACCTACCGGCTCGGCGGCTGGTACAATTCCGAGCCGTTTCGCGATCAGCATCTGCCGCTTTCCCACAGCGGCGATTTCAGCCTTTACGGGGTTGTCGATCAGCCGCTGGTGTCGAGCGAGGGGGGCGGGCAATTGTCCGCATTCGTCCGCGCGATGGGCGCGCCGGGCGACCGCAACCTCGTCGATCTCTACCTCGACGGCGGCCTTGCCTATAAGGGCCCGTTCGGGCGCAAGGACGACACCGTCGCGCTCGGCTTCGCCTATGCCCGGATCGGCTCCGCGGCGCGGTCGCGCGACGCCGAGATGGGGGCGCCGGTGCGGTCGAGCGAGCGGCTCGTCGAGCTGACCTACCAGGCGCAGCTTACGCCCTGGTGGCAGCTTCAGCCCGATCTGCAATACATCGTCAACCCGGGCGGCGGCGTGCTCAACCCGCTGCAGCCGGAGAGCCGCATCGGCGACGCGCTCGTCCTCGGATTGCGCACCCAGATCACGTTCTGAGCCAGAGCGGGATGAGATCGGGACGAAGCGGCGCTCCCGCCGGGTGGCAGGGATTGCCGCGTCGGCTGCACCGCCTCGCGATGACCGCCGGCGCGAACTTCCAGTCGAACCAAATCAGCTAGACCAGCTCGCCGCCAGGGCGCAGGAATGATCCTGCAATTCCTCGCCGCCGTGCCGCTCTCCGTTGTCGAGGACGACGAAGCCGGGCCGGCCGGCGAACTCGGCACCGACGACGACGATGGTGTGCGCCGCCATGTCGGCGCGCGCGCCCGGTACGCCGTCGGCGACCAGGCGGAACGGGTCCTGCGCGAGGTCGTCGCCGAGCACGCGCCGCGCCAGGTAGCGATGGCCGGAGAGGCGCTGTGCGAGCGGCCGCCAGGCCTCGCCGATTGCCGCCTGCTGCTGCCGCAACGCGGCGCGCACGTCGGCGCGGATGCAATCGACGTGGATGTGCAATTCGTTCTGGGTCCGCGCGTATTGCGAATTGATCGCGAGGCTGATCGCGTCGCGCGGCAGGGCATGGCCGACGGCGCGCTCGGTAAAGCCGCGCTCGCGCCAGGCGGCGGCGAAATAGTTGGGCGCGCCGGAGGCGAGCAGCTCGGGGCTTTCGATGCCGCTCAGCGCAATGGTCGGCAAGACCAGGTATTGCGTCGCCCCGACCAGGTCCTTCAGCACCGCATGGCCGCGCGCCACGCCGCCGCTCAGGTCGACCTTGGCGCAGGGCAGCGGGCTCTGATGCGCGATCTGGTTCGGCACGCACCGGTCGAGCACGATCTTGCGCAGCGCGTCGGGGTCGGCGGCGCCGGCGCGGCCCGCCGCGGCGGCGAGGAAGACGAGCGCCGCAGCCGGCAGCCAGGCGCGCAGGCTCATTCGATGACGATCCGCGGCGGCGGCTTCAGCGGCGCCTCGTCGCCCGCCAGCTTCTGCCACAGGCGGCCGGCGATCTCGCGGAAGGTGAGGGCGTGCGGGCTCGCCGGCTGCGACACGACGATCGGCGCGCCGCCGTCGGAGGTTTCGCGGATGTTGAGATCGAGCGGCACCTCGCCGAGAAATTCGGTGCCGAGCCGCGCCGCCTCGCGGCGCGCCCCGCCATGCGCGAAAATCTCGCTGCGCCCGCCGCAATGCGGGCAGACGAAATAGCTCATGTTCTCGATGATGCCGAGCACCGGCACGCTGACCTTGTTGAACATGGTCAGGCCGCGGCGCGCGTCGATCAGCGCGATGTCCTGCGGGGTCGAGACGATGACCGCGCCGGCCAGCGTCACCTGTTGCGCCATCGTCAGCTGGGCGTCGCCGGTGCCGGGCGGCATGTCGACGATCATGATGTCGAGCTCGCCCCAATCGACGTCGCGCAGCATCTGCTGCAAGGCGCTCATCACCATCGGGCCGCGCCAGATCATCGCCGTGTCTTCGGGCACGAGAAACCCGATCGACATCACCTTGAGCCCGTAGTTCTCCATCGGCTGCAAAATCTTGCCGTCGGCCGAGCGGGGCCGCCCGGCGATTCCCAGCATGCGCGGCATCGACGGGCCGTAGATGTCGGCGTCGAGCACCCCGACGGAGAGGCCGTTGGCGCGGAGCGCCAGCGCCAGGTTGGCGGCGACGGTGGATTTGCCGACCCCGCCCTTGCCGGAGGCAACGGCGACGATGGCCTTGCAGCCGGGAACGAGACTGGTGCGGGCGGCGGGCGCCGGCTGAGGCCGCGGCGGCGGCTTCGCCTCGGCGGTCAGCACGGCGGAGACCGAGAGCACCCCGGGGAGCGCCTCGACCGCGGCCTCGGCGGCGCGGCGCAGCGGTTCGAGGCGCGGCCCGCGCTCGGGCTCGACTTCGATGGCGAAGCCGACATTGCCGTTGCGGATGACGATGCCCGAGATCATGCCGAGCGAGACGAGGTCGCCGCCCCGCTCGGGGTCGCGCACCGTGGCGAGCGCGGCGCGGATGTCTCGTTCGGTAACCTCTGCCATAGACCACGGCATTTAGGGGAGGGCGGGGCACTTGGCAACACCTGCTTGACAAGACTCGCCGCCGCACCCTCCTATCCGAACGGTCAGGCGAACGGGGGCTGCGGCCGATGTTCTGGATGAGCGACAGCGGCGGCCAGGGCGGCGGCCCGTGGGGCACCGGTCCACGCGGCGGCGGCGCCGGTTCAGGCGGCGGCCGCGGCTCCGGCGGCGGCGGTCCGTGGGGCGGCGGCCGCGGCAATGGCGGCCCCGGTCCCGGCCCGGGCCCCGGTCCGCGCGGACCCCGCCCGCCCGATCTCGAGGAAATCCTGCGGCGCAGCCAGGACCGCTTCCGCCGCCTGTTTCCCGGCGGGTTCCGCGCCGGCACCGGCGTGGCGATCGCCGTCGCCGCGGTGTTCGTGCTGTGGCTGGCGAGCGGCTTCTACCACGTGCTGCCCGACGAGGTCGGCGTCGTCATGCGCTTCGGCGCCTACAACCGCACCACCCAGCCCGGCCTCAACTACCACCTGCCGGCGCCGATCGAGACCGTCGAGACGCCGAGCGTCACCCGGCAGAACCGCATGGAGATCGGCTTCCGCGCGGCCGAGGGTTCGCACGCCGCCCGTCAGGTGCCGGAAGAGGCGCTGATGCTGACCGGCGACGAAAACATCGTCGACATCAACTTCACCGTGCTGTGGGTGATCAAGGACGCCAAAGCCTACCTGTTCAACATCCGCAACCCCGAGGGCACCGTCAAATCGGCCGCCGAGAGCGCCATGCGCGAGATCATCGGCGAGACCCCGATCGCCTCGGCGCTGGCCGAAGGGCGCGGCAAGATCGAGGCGGAAACCGAGACCCTGCTGCAGTCGATCCTCGATTTCTACGGCTCGGGCATCCAGATCACCCTGGTGCAATTGCAGAAGGTCGATCCGCCCGGCCCGGTCATCGAATCGTTCCGCGACGTGCAGCGTGCGCTCGCCGACCGCGCCAGGCTGCGCAACGAGGCCGAGGCCTACCGCAACGACATCCTGCCGCGGGCGCGCGGCGACGCGGTCAAGATCCGCCAGGAGGCGGAGGCCTACAAGGCCTCGATCGTCGCCCGCGCGCAGGGCGACGCCACCCGCTTCACCGAGGTCTACAAGGCGTTCAAGGCGTCGCAGGATGTCACCCTCCAGCGGCTTTACCTGGAGACGATGGAAGACATCCTGAAGCACAGCAACAAGGTGATCCTCGACAAGGCGGCCGAGGGCGGCGGCGGGGTTCTGCCCTATCTGCCGCTGCCGAGCCTGCCCGGGTTCGGCGGCGGCACGCATCCCGCTCCTGCGGCGCCGGGCACGTTCACCTCGTCCGCGCCCAACGCCTCGACCAGCCCCTCGCCGCCGAGCGTCGCCGCACCGTCATCGGGAGGGCGCCGGTAATGAGCCGCCGTCTTCTCGCCGTCGTCGCGGTGGTGCTGATCGCCGCCGGCATCCTGGCGTCGAGCGCGCTGTTCATCGTCGACCAGACCGAGCAGGCGCTGGTATTGCAGTTCGGCCAGCCGCGGCGGGTGATCCGCGATCCCGGGCTGTGGGTCAAGCGCCCGTTCATCCAGAACGTCATCGTCTACGACAAGCGGGTGCTCGATTTCGAGCCGCCGCCGGAAGAGGTCATCGCCTCCGACCAGAAGCGCTTGGTGGTCGATACCTATACCCGCTACCGCATCGTCGATCCGCTGCTGTTCTACCAGACGGTGAGCTCCGAGGCGGGGGTGCGGAGCCGGCTTGCCGCGATCGTCAGCAGCAGCCTGCGGCGCGTCCTCGGCAGCGTCACCCTGTCGGACGTGCTGTCGGAAAAACGCGCCGGCATCATGCACCAGATCCGCGACGAGGTTGCCGCCGAGGCCAAAAACTTCGGCGTCGATGTCGTCGATGTGCGGCTGCGCCGGGCCGATCTGCCGCAGGAGAACAGCGAGGCGATCTATGCCCGCATGCAGTCCGAGCGCCAGCAGCAGGCGGCGCAATACCGCGGCGAAGGCGCCGAGGCGGCGCAGACGGTGCGCGCCAACGCCGAGCGCGAGCGCACGGTGATCCTCGCCGACGCGCAGCGCGATGCGCAGAAATTGCGCGGCGAGGGCGACGCCGAGTCGATCAAGATTTATGCCGACGCCTACAGCCAGGATAAGGACTTCTTTGCCTTCTACCGCTCGATGGAGGCCTATCGCGACGCCTTCAACGGCCAGACGACCTCGTTCGTCCTGTCGCCGGAAGGCAGCTTCTTCCGCTATTTCCTCGGCTGGAAGGGCGGCAGCGGCGCGGCGCCGGGGGCGGCGGGATCGGGGCTGTCGGGACTGCCGATCGTGCCGCCGGCCGCCGTGCCGGCGCCCGCCGGCCGTTAACGTCGCGCGGCCCGGCCGATGCGGGAGCTGGCGACGGCGCTCGCCCTCGTGCTGGTGATCGAGGGCGTCCTCTATGCGCTGTTTCCCGAGGGCATGAGCCGCGCCGCGATCCGCGCCGCCAAGGCGCCGCCGCAGGTCCTGCGCAGCGCCGGGCTGTTCGCCGCCTGCCTCGGCGTCACGCTGGTCTGGCTGCTGCGGCGCTAGCCGCCGCCGGCGCCGAGGGGGCCGGCGCGGCGCGCCCGTCGAGAATCTGGCTTGCCGGCCGCTTCTCCCGTAATCTCCCGGCTGCGGGCGATGCGACCGGCGCCGCACGTGCCGCGACCATCAGGTTGAGGAGCTGGACACGGTGTCGATGTTTTTATCGAGCCTCCGGCGCGGGGCACTGTTCGCCGCCGCGTTCGTGCTGACCGTCGTGCCGGCCGCGGCGCGGCCGGCGCCCGACGGCTTCGCCGATCTTGCCGCCCGGCTGCTGCCGTCGGTGGTCAACATCTCGACGACGCAGACGGTCAAGGCCGAGCGCCACGGCACCCATCCCGGCCCCGATCTGCCGCAATTCCCGCCGGGCTCGCCGTTCGAAGAGTTCTTCAAGGATTTCTTCGACCATAACGGGCGGCGCGGCGGCTCGCCGGAGGCGGCGCCGCGCAAGGCCACCTCGCTCGGCTCCGGCTTTATCATCGACCCGGCCGGCTACATCGTCACCAACAACCACGTCATCGCCGATTCCGACGAGATCAATGTCATCCTGCACGACGACACCAACCTGAAGGCGGAGGTGGTCGGCCGCGACACCAAGACCGACATCGCCGTCCTCAAGGTGACCACCGACAAGCCGCTGACCGCGGCGGTCTGGGGCGACAGCGACGCCTCGCGGGTCGGCGACTGGGTGCTGGCGATCGGCAACCCGTTCGGCCTCGGCGGCACGGTCACCGCCGGCATCCTGTCGGCGCGCCAGCGCGACATCAATTCCGGGCCCTACGACGACTTCCTGCAGACCGACGCCTCGATCAACCGCGGCAATTCCGGCGGGCCGATGTTCAACATGGAAGGCCAGGTGATCGGCATCAACACGGCGATCTTCTCGCCGTCGGGCGGCTCGATCGGCATCGGCTTTGCGATCCCGTCCTCGCTGGCCAAGACGATCGTCGCCGAATTGATCGGCGAAAGCGACCACGTCGTGCATCGCGGCTGGCTCGGCGTGCGCATCCAGGCGGTGACCGACGACATCGCCGAGAGCCTCGGCCTCGACAAGGCGCGCGGCGCGCTGGTCGCCGGGGTCAACGATCACGGACCGGCGCAGCAGGCCGGCATCCAGCCGGGCGACATCATCCTCAGCTTCGACGGCAAGGCGGTCACCGATGTCCGCCACCTGCCGCGGCTCGTCGCCGAGACGCGGGTCGACAAGGTCGTGCCGGTGACGGTGTGGCGCAAGAAGCAGGAGACCCGCCTGACCGTCAAGGTCGGCCGCCTGGTCGAGACCGAGACCGCCAGCGCCAAGGTGTCCGACAAGCCGGCGGCGCCGAAGGACCAGGCCGAGACGGTGACGGCGCTGGGGCTGACCCTGTCGACGATCACCCCGGAGCTGAAGGAGAAATTCTCGCTCAGCAGCGACAGCAAGGGGGTCGTCGTCGTCGACGTCGCCAAGGACAGCGCCGCCGCGGAAAAGGGGCTCAAGCCCGGCGACATCATCATGGAGGCGGCGCAGCAGGAGATCAAATCGCCGACCCAGGTGGCGGCGAAGATCGACGACGCCAAGAAATCCGGCCGCAAGTCGATCCTGCTGCTGGTCGAGCATCAGGGCGATCTGCGCTTTGTCGCCTTGCGCCTCGACCAGAGCTGAGCGCGGCGCCGCTTCAGCCGCCGACGATCTCCGTCTTGCGGTAGCCTTGCGCGTAGAGCAGGGCGCGCAGATCGGCATGGTCGATGCGCCAGCGCGCTGCCGCGGCCACCGCCGGCTTGGCGCGAAAGGCCACGCCGAGCCCGGCCGCCTGCAGCATCGGCAGGTCGTTGGCGCCGTCGCCGACGGCAAGCGCCGCCTCGGGCGCGACGCCCCGCTCCGCGGCAAGGGCGAGGAGGGCGGCGCGCTTGGCGCCCGCCCCCGCGATCGGCGCGGCGACGGTGCCGGCGATGACCCCGTCCGCGATCGCCAGCCGGTTGGCCGAGACGCGGTCGAAGCCCAGCTCGCGCGCGACGCGCTCGGCGAACACGGTGAAGCCGCCCGAGACCAGCGCGGTCGCCGCCCCGTGGGCGCGCATCGTCGCCACCAGCTCGCGCGCCCCCGGCATGATCCGGATGCGCGCCGCCGCCTCGTCGAGCACCCGCGCCGGAATGCCCCGCAGCAATCCGACCCGCTCGCGCAGCGCCGCGGCGAAGTCGAGCTCGCCGTTCATCGCCCGCCGGGTAATTTCGGCCACCTCGGCGCGGCGGCCGATGAAATCGGCAAGCTCGTCGAGCATCTCGTTCTCGATGATCGTCGCTTCCATGTCGGCGACGAGAATGCGCTTGCGGCGCCCCGCCGCCGGCTGGACGACGAGGTCGATCGGCGCGCCGCCAATCGCGCGGCGCAGCGTCGCCTCGTCGCCGAGCGCGAGGTCGCAGGCCTCGCCCGGCGCCAGCCAGTCCGGCGCGGCATCGAGCGCGGCGACAATGCCGGCGAGCGCGGCCCGCCCCTCCGGCCCGGCAATCAGCGTGGCGACGCGGCGCAACCCCGTTCCTCCCCGGCTCCGGCGGTCGTCATCGCCGGCCCGACCGCAAGCGGCAAATCCGCCGTGGCGCTGGCGCTGGCGGCGGCGCTCGGCGGCACGATCATCAATGCCGACAGCCAGCAGGTCTACCGCGATCTGCGCATCCTCTCCGCGCGGCCCGACGCGGCGGCCGAGCGGGCCGTCCCGCATCGTCTCTACGGCTTTGTCGATGCCGCCGAGCGGTTTTCGGCGGCGCGCTGGCAAACCCTCGCCGAAGCCGAGATCGCCGCCGCCTGGAACGAGGGGCGGCTGCCCTTTATCGTCGGCGGCACCGGGCTCTATCTGAAGGCGCTGCGCGACGGGCTGGCGCCGGTGCCGGAGATCCCGGCCGCGATCCGCGCCGAGGCCGCGGCGCTCTATCGCAGCCTCGGCGGCGCCGAGTTTCGCGAACGCCTCGCCGCCCGCGACCCGGAGGCCGCCGCCCGCCTGCCGCCGGGCGACCGGCAGCGCCTCGTCCGCGCCTTCGAGGTCGTCGCCGCCACCGGGGTGCCGCTCGCCGAATGGCAGCGGCGGGCGGCCGCGGCGCCGCGCCGGCGGCTGCTGACCATCGTCATCGCGCCGCCGCGGGAGGCGCTCTACGCCGCCTGCGACGCGCGCTTTGCCGCGATGATCGAGGCCGGCGCGCTCGCCGAAGCCGCGGCCCTGGCGGCGCGCGACCTGCCGCCCGACCTGCCGGCGATGAAGGCGGTCGGAGTTCCCGAGCTGCTCCGCCATCTGCGCGGCGAACTGACGCTGGCGGCCGCGATCGCCGCCGCGCAGCAGGCGACGCGCCGCTATGCCAAGCGCCAGATGACCTGGCTGCGCCACCAGATGACCGCCGACCGCACGGTGAGCGAGCAATTTTCGGAAAGTTTGCTGCGCTGCTTGCGTCATTTTATTGACGATTTCCTGTTGACCCCCTCGCCATAGCTGACTACGGTTCGCGCCCCTTCCCCCGGCTTCGCCGCGGGGAGATACTTAGCTGTTGCTTGCGAGGGAGAAGGCCATGTCGGCCGAGCCGATCTGTGGAGCGGATATCGTCATCAAGGCGCTGGTCGATCAGGGCGTCGATGTCGTATTCGGCTATCCCGGCGGCGCGGTCCTGCCGATTTACGATTCCCTGTTCAAGCAGAACGCGTTGCGTCACATCCTGGTGCGCCAGGAGGGCGGTGCGGTGCATGCCGCCGAGGGCTACGCCCGCTCGACCGGCAAGGTCGGCGTCGTGCTGGTGACGAGCGGCCCGGGCGCGACCAACGCGGTCACCGGGCTGACCGACGCGCTGATGGACTCGGTTCCGGTGGTGTGCCTGACCGGGCAGGTGCCGACCCACCTGATCGGCAACGACGCGTTTCAGGAGGCCGACACCACCGGCATCACCCGGCCGTGCACCAAGCACAACTACCTGGTCAAGGACGTCAACGACCTGGCGCGCACGATGCACGAGGCGTTCTACGTCGCCAAGAACGGCCGGCCCGGCCCGGTCGTCGTCGATCTGCCGAAGGACGTGCTGTTCGCCGCCGGCGCCTATAGCGGGCCGGAGCAGGGCCGGCACAAGAGCTACCGGCCGCAGCTTCAGGCCGATCCGGCGCGCGTCGCCGAGGCGGCGGCGCTGATCGCCGCGGCCAAGCGGCCGCTGTTCTACGGCGGCGGCGGCATCGTCAACTCCGGGGCCGAGGCCTGTGCCCGCTTCACCGAGCTGGTGCGGCTCGCCGATGCGCCGTGCACGCTGACCCTGATGGGGCTCGGCGCGCTGCCGGCGAGCGACCCGCATTTTCTCGGCATGGTCGGCATGCACGGGCTCTACGAGTCGAACATGGCGATGCACGATTGCGACCTGATGATCGCGGTCGGCGCCCGCTTCGACGACCGGGTGACCGGGCGACTCAACGCGTTCGCGCCGCATTCGAAGAAGATCCACATCGACATCGACCCGTCCTCGATCAACAAGAACGTGCGGGTCGACGTGCCGCTGCTCGGCGATTGCGGCACCGTGCTCGCCGATCTTGTGGCCGCGCTGAAGGCGGTCAAGGCCAAGCCCGACAGCGCCGCGCGGCAGCGCTGGTGGCGGCAGATCGAGGCGTGGAAGGCGCGCGACTGCCTGCGCTACGACCGCTCGCGCAGCGATGTGATCAAGCCGCAATACGCGATCGAGCGGCTCTACGAGCTGACCCGCGACCGCGACCCCTACATCACCACCGAGGTCGGCCAGCACCAGATGTGGGCGGCGCAGTTCTTCAAGTTCGAGAAGCCCTATCATTGGATGACCTCGGGCGGGCTCGGCACGATGGGCTATGGCCTGCCGGCGGCGCTCGGGGTGCAGGTCGGCCATCCCGACGCGCTTGTCATCGACATCGCCGGCGAGGCGTCGATCCTGATGAACATCCAGGAGATGTCGACGATCGCCCAGTACCGCCTGCCGGTGAAGGCGTTCATCCTCAACAACCAGTACATGGGCATGGTGCGGCAGTGGCAGGAATTGCTGCACGGCGGCCGCTATTCCGAGAGCTACACCGCGGCGCTGCCCGATTTCGTCAAGCTGGCCGAGGCGTTCGGCGCCAAGGGCCTGCGCGTCGAGAAGCCGGCCGAGCTGGACGACGCGATCCGCGCGATGATCGACCATCCCGGCGCGGTGGTGGTCGACGTCGCGGTCGACGAGATGGAAAACTGCTTCCCGATGATCCCCTCCGGCGCCGCGCATAACGAGATGCTGCTCGGCCCGGAAGACAAGTCGGGCAGCCCGGTTTCGGAAGAGGGGATGGTGCTGGTCTAGTGGCCGATACCGAGCGCCATACCATTGCCGTGCTGGTCGACAACGAGCCGGGCGTGCTCGCGCGCGTCATCGGCCTGTTCTCCGGGCGCGGCTATAACATCGAGAGCCTCACCGTCGCCGAGGTCGACCGCTCGAACGCGCTGTCGCGCATCACCATCGTGACCACCGGCACGCGCATGATCATCGAGCAGATCAAGGCGCAGCTGTCGCGGCTGGTGCCGGTGCACCGCGTCCACGACCTGACCGACGAAGGCCCGTTTGTCGAGCGCGAGCTGGCGCTGATCAAGGTCGTCGGCAAGGGCGACACGCGGATCGAGAGCCTGCGCCTGGCCGACGTGTTTCGCGCCCGGGTCATCGACTCGACGACCGAGAGCTTCGTCTTCGAGATGACCGGCTCGGCGGAGAAGCTGAATGCGTTCATCGCGCTGATGGAGCCGCTCGGCCTCGCCGAGGTGTCGCGCACCGGCGCGGTGGCGATCGCCCGCGGCAGCGGCAGGTTTTGAAGGGAGAACGGAGATGCGCGTCTATTACGACCGCGATGCGGACGTGAACCTGATCAAGGCGAAGAAGGTCGCGGTCATCGGCTATGGCAGCCAGGGCAACGCGCACGCCAACAACCTGCGCGACAGCGGCGTCAAGGAGGTCGTCGTCGCGCTGCGGCCGGGCTCGGCCTCGGCGCAGAAGGCCGAGGCGGCCGGGCTCAAGGTGCTCACCCCGGCCGAGGCGGCGAAATGGGCCGACGTGGTCATGGTCCTGGCGCCCGACGAGCTGCAGGCCGCGCTCTACAACGCCGATATCCGGCCGCACATGCGCGAGGGCACCGCGCTCGCCTTCGCACACGGGCTCAGCATTCATTTCCGCCTGATCGAGCCGCGCCCGGACATGGACGTGTTCATGATCGCGCCGAAGGGGCCGGGCCATACGGTGCGCTCGGAATACCTGCGCGGCGGCGGCGTGCCCTGCCTCGTCGCGGTCGAGCAGAACCCGTCGGGCAACGCGCTCGAAATCGCGCTCAGCTATGCCAGCGCGATCGGCGGCGGCCGCGCCGGCGTCATCGAGACGACCTTTCGCGAGGAATGCGAGACCGACCTGTTCGGCGAGCAGTCGGTGCTGTGCGGCGGCCTGACCAGCCTGATCCTCGCCGGCTACGAGACCCTGGTCGAGGCCGGCTACGCGCCGGAGATGGCCTATTTCGAGTGCCTGCACGAGGTCAAGCTGATCGTCGATCTGATCTACGAGGGCGGCATCGCCAACATGCGCTACTCGATCTCGAACACCGCCGAATACGGCGACTATACCCGCGGCCCGCGCGTCATCGGCGACGAGGTCAGGGCCGAGATGAAGCGCATTCTCGCCGACATCCAGTCCGGCCGCTTCGCCAAGGAATGGGTGCTGGAAAACGCCGCCGGCCAGGCCAGCTTCAAGGCGATGCGGCGGCGCGCCGCCGAGCACGACATCGAAAAGGTCGGCGAGCGGCTGCGCGCGATGATGCCGTGGATCAAGCAGAACGCGCTGGTCGACCGCAGCCGGAACTAGCGGCGCGTGGCGGCGGGGCCGGTCGGGCGCGCCGCCGGCTGCGCGTCCTTCACGTTGCGGCCGAGCTTTACCCCTGGGTCAAGACCGGCGGGCTCGGCGATGTGATGGCGGCGCTGCCGGCGGCGCTTGCCGAGGCCGGCGTCGAGGTGCGGCTGTGCCTTCCGGGGTTCGGGGCGATCCTCGACGCCGCGCCGCTTGCCGATGCGGTGCGCCTCGCCACGCCGTTTGCCGGGGAGCGGGTGCGCGTCGGCCTCGCCGAGTTGCCGGGCGGGCAGCCGTCGGCCTATATCGTCGATCACCCGCCTTTCTACGACCGGCCGGGCAGCCCCTACGCGGCGCCGGACGGCGGCGACTGGCCCGACAACCACCGCCGCTTCGCGCTGCTCGCCTGGATCGCGGCGCGGCTCGGCGCCGGCGCCGATCCCGCCTGGCGGCCGCACATCGTCCACGCCCATGACTGGCATGCCGGGCTGGCGCCCGCCTATCTCGCCGCGTTCGGCCGCCCGGCGGCGAGCGTCTTTACGGTGCACAACCTCGCCTATCAGGGGTTTTTCGGCGCCGACGTGTTTGCCGAGCTGGCCCTGCCCGGCGATTTCTTTTCGATCAACGGGGTCGAGTACTACGGCGGCGTATCCTTTCTGAAAGCCGGCCTCTATTACGCCGACCGGCTGAGCACGGTCAGCCCCAGCTATGCCGCGGAAATCCAGACCCCGGCCTTCGGCATGCGGCTGGAAGGGCTGTTGCGCGCGCGAGCGCCCGATCTGCGCGGCATCCTCAACGGGGTCGATCCGCGCATCTGGTCGCCGGAACGCGACGCGATCCTGCCTTTGCGCTACAGCCGCAAGGACGCGGCGCGCGGCAAGGCGGCGGCCAAGGCGGCGTTGCAGCGCCGCTGCGGCCTGGCGGAAGACGCGGCGGCGCCGCTGTTCGGCACGGTGAGCCGGCTGACCTGGCAGAAGGGGCTCGACCTGCTGCTCGCCGCGGCCCCTGCGCTGGTGGCCGCCGGGGCTCAGATCGCCCTGCTCGGCAGCGGCGATCCGGCGCTGGAGCGCGGCTTCGACGGCCTCGCCGCCGCCTCGCCCGGCCGCGTCGGCATCGTCCACGGCTATGACGAGACCCTGGCGCACCTGGTCATGGCCGGGGCCGATATCGTCGCCGTGCCGTCGCGTTTCGAGCCGTGCGGCCTGACCCAGATGTACGCGCTGCGCTACGGGGCGCTGCCGCTGGTGCGGCGCACCGGCGGGCTGGCCGACACCGTCGTCGACGCGACGCCGGACGCGCTCGCCGAGGGCAGCGCCACCGGCTTTGTCTTTGCCGACGAAACCGCCGACGCGCTGCTCGAGGCGGCGGGGCGGGCGATCCGGCTTTTCCGCGACCGGGCGGCCTGGCGCCGGATGATGGCGCGGGCGATGACCCGCGACTTCAGCTGGGCTGCGGCGGCGCGGGATTACCTGGCGCTGTACCGCGAACTCGCGCCGGGGAGGGTTACGCTCCCAAGATCGTCCCGACCTCGATCCCCGCTTCGGACGACTTGATCTTGGCGCCGTCGCCGAGGCGCAGGCGCGACACCTCGATAAAGCCGCCCTGGCCGTGAATGCGGATGCCCTCGGGCCCCGACGCCACCACCTCGCCGATCTTCTTGCCCCGCACCGCGCCGAAGGTCGGGGCGATGATCTTCTTGGCGTCGAACAGGTAGAGCTTCTGGTCGCCGAGCGTGGTCCAGGCGCCCGGCGCCGGATTGCAGCCGCGGATCAGGTCGTAGGTGAAGTCGATATGGCTCGCCCAGTTGATTTTCGACTCGGCTTCGCGCACCCAGCCCTCATAGGTCGCTTCGCTTTCGTTCTGGGTCCATTCGGTGGCGCGGCCCGAGGTGACGAGATCGGCGGCCTGGAGCAGGGCCTCGACCCCGAGCGGGAAGATCTTGTCGAAATAGAGCGAGGCGGCGGTGTCGTCGGGGCCGATCGTCACCCGCTTCTGCAGGATCACCGGGCCTTCGTCGAGGCCCGGCGTCGGGCGGAAGATCGACAGCCCGGTCTCCTGCCGGCCGCGGATGATCGCCCACGGGATCGACGCCGGGCCGCGATGCAGCGGCAGCAGCGACGGGTGGAACTGGATCATCCCGTGCCGCGGGATGGCGCAGAATTCCGGCGGCGCGAACAGCAGCACATAGGCCATCACGCCGATATCGGCGTTGAGCGCGCGCAGCGCCTCCTGCGCCTCGGGATCGGAATATTTCGGGAAGCGGTAGAGCTTGAGCTTCTTCTCCTCGGCGGCGGCGACCAGCGGATCGGGCCGCGCGCCGGGCCGCTCGGGCGCGGCAAAGACGCCGGCGACCTCGTCGCCGCGCGCCAGAAAGGCTTCCAGCACCGCCTTGCCGAAGGCCTGCTGGCCGACGATGACCACGCGCATCTTCCTCCCCTCCGCTCTAGTCGCCGCGATGGCGGAGAGTCCCACGCCGGCATGCCTGGGGCAAGCCCGTCCTGCGCGCCCCGCGTGAACGAAATCGTGCGCCCGGCGTTCAACCGCCGGTGATATCATCGCGCAGCGAGCGAAAGGGAAGTGACGATGACGCGCACCACGCAATTCTGGGCCGCGATCGCCGTTGCCGGCATCGTCGCCGGCTGCATGCAGCCGGCCTCGTCCCCCGGCGACCGGTTCCTCGTCTATTTCGACGAGTTCAGCGCCAACATTACCCCGCAGGCGCACCAGGTCATCGCCGACGCGGCGACCCGGGCCAAGGCGATCCATGCCTCGGCCATCCGCATCGAAGGCCGCGCCAGCGCCACCGGCTCGCCGAAAGCCAACGCGCACCTGTCGGAAACCCGCACCCAGGTGGTCGCCGACGCGCTCGAGCGGCAGGGACTCGATCCGAAGACGTTCCGCCAGGTCGCGGTCGGCCAGACCGCCTCCGACGATCCCAGCGTCGCCGAACGCCGGGTCGACATCGTCGTGCTGCCCTGAGCGCCGCTCAGCCCGGTACGGGCACCGCGGCGAGGTCGAAGGCCGCCGCCATCAGCGCCCTGGTATAGGGGTGCTGCGGCGCGGTCATCACCTGTTCGGTCGCGCCGCTTTCGACCACCCTGCCGTCCTTGATCACGACGATCTCGTGCGCCAGGGCGCGCACCACCTTGAGGTCGTGGCTGATGAACAGGTAGGCGAGGCGATGGCGCACCTGCAAGTCGCGCAGGAGGTCGACGATCTGCGCCTGCACCGACATGTCGAGCGCCGAGGTCGGCTCGTCGAGCACGAGAAAGCGCGGCTTCAGCACCAGCGCGCGGGCGATGGCGATGCGCTGGCGCTGGCCGCCCGAGAATTCGTGGGGGTAGCGCTCGGCCGCGTCCGGGTCGAGCCCGACCTCGGCGAGCGCCGTCTCGATCAGCCGGCGCTCTTCCTCTTCGCTGCCCGAAAGCCGGTGCACGCGCAGCCCCTCGCTGACGATCTGCGACACCGACATGCGCGGCGACAGGCTCGAATACGGGTCCTGAAAGACGATCTGCATTTCCCTGCGCAGGGGGCGGAGCCGTTTCTGCGGCAGCGCCGTGATGTCGCGCCCGGCGAAGGCGATGCCGCCCTCGGCTTCGACCAGTCGCAGCAGAGCCAGCCCGAGGGTGGTCTTGCCCGAGCCGCTCTCGCCGACGACGCCGAGCGTCATCCCCTGGCGCACCGTGAGCGAGACCCAGTCGACCGCCTTGACGTGTCCGGTGACGCGCCGCAGCAGGCCGCGGCGGATCGGGAACCACACCCTGAGCCCGCGCCCCTCGACCAGGGTCGGCGCCGCGGGATCGGCCGGCACCGCCCGGCCCTTCGGCTCGGCGGCGAGCAGGTGCCGGGTATAGGGGTGCTGCGGCGCCGCGAAGATCTGCGCGGTCGGTCCCGCCTCGACGATCTCGCCATGGGTCATCACGCAGACCCGGTCGGCCATGCGGCGCACGATCGACAGGTCGTGGGTGATCAGCAGCAGCGCCATGCCGAGCCGGTCGCGCAGGTCGCGCATCAAATCGAGAATCTGCGCCTGGATGGTGACGTCGAGCGCCGTCGTCGGCTCGTCGGCGATCAGGATGTCGGGCTCGTTGGCGATCGCCATCGCGATCATCACCCGCTGCCGCTGACCGCCGGAGAGCTGGTGCGGATAGGCGTTGAGCCGGCTCTCGGCCTCGCGCAGCCCGACGAGCCGGAGCAGCTCCAGGGTGCGCGCCCGCGCCGCTGCGGCCGACATGTGGCGGTGGATATGCAATGTCTCGGCGATCTGCTTTTCCAGCGTGTGCAGCGGGTTGAGCGAGGTCATCGGCTCCTGGAAGACGATGCCGATGCGGTTGCCGCGGATTTCGCGCAGCCGCGCCGGCGGAGCGCCGATCATCTCCGCGCCGGCAAAGCGGATGCTGCTGTCGGGATCGTGCGCCGCGGCGGGGTAGGGGAGAAGCTGGAGCAGCGACAGCGCCGTCACCGATTTGCCCGAGCCGCTTTCGCCGACGAGGGCAAGGGTCTCGCCGCGCTCCAGAGTGAAGGAGACGCGCTTGACCGCCGCCACCGGCTTGGAGCCGCCCCACCCCGCGAAGGTGACGCTGAGGTCGCGCACCTCCAGGAGGCTCATGGCTGCACCTTGCGCGGGTCGAAGGCGTCGCGCACCGCCTCGCCGACGAAATTGAGCAGGCTCAACATCAGCGCCAGCACGGTAAAGGCGGTGATGCCGAGCCACGGCGCCTGCAGGTTGTCCTTGCCCTGGGCGAGCAATTCGCCGAGCGAGGGCGAGCCCGGCGGCAGGCCGAACCCGAGAAAGTCGAGCGAGGTGAGGGTGGTGATCGAGGCGTTGAGCAGGAACGGCATGAAGGTGATCGTCGCCACCGCGGCGTTCGGCAGCACGTGGCGGAAGATGATGACCCGGTTCGACACGCCGAGCGCCCGCGCCGCCCGCACATAATCGAAATTGCGCGCGCGCAGAAACTCGGCGCGCACCACGTCGACCAGGCTGGTCCACGAAAACAGCAGCATCAGCCCGAGGAGCCACCAGAAATTCGGCTCGACGAAGGTCGCCAGGATGATCAGCAGGTAGAGCACCGGCAGCCCCGACCAGATCTCGATGAAGCGCTGCATGCCAAGATCGACGATGCCGCCGAAATAGCCCTGCACCGCGCCGGCGGCGACGCCGATGACCGAGGACAGGGCGGTCAGGCACAGCCCGAACAGGACCGAGATCCGGAACCCGTAGATCAGCCGCGCCAGCACGTCGCGGCCCTGATCGTCGGTGCCGAGCCAGTCGGCGGCCGACGGCGGCGACGGGTAGGGGCCCGGCGCGTCGGTGATCGTGCCGTAGCTGTAGGGGATCAGCGGCCAGACGATCCAGCCCTTGGCGTCGATCAGCTTGCGCACTGCCGGGTCGCGGTAGTCGGCGGCGCTGGGAAACACGCCGCCGAATGCGGTTTCGGGATAGTCGTAGAGGATCGGCACAAAAAACCGGCCGTCATAGCGCACCAGCAGCGGCCGGTCGTTGGCGATCAGCTCGGCTGCGAGGCTGACGGCAAACAGCGCGAGGAAAATCCACAGCGACCAGAAGCCGCGGCGGTTGGCGCGGAAGCTCTCGAGGCGGCGCCGCGTCAGCGGGGTCAGGCGCCGGCCGAACAGGGTGGCTGCGGCGGCGGGACGGGCCCTCTGGGCGGAGCGGGACAACAGCGGCCGCGGCGCGCCTACCCGGCCCGGCGCCGGAACGGCTCGACCTTGGCGGCGGCGCGGCCGCGGCGCAGCCCGCCGAGGTATTTGTCGGCGACGATCTCGGCGATTTGGACCGCGTTGAGCGCGGCGCCCTTGCGCAGGTTGTCGGCGGCGCACCAGAACGCCAGCCCGTTCGGCACCGTGCGGTCGCGGCGGATGCGGCTGACATAGACCGCGTCCTCGCCGGCGGTCTCGGCCGGCGTCACATAGCCGGAATCCTGGCGCCGGTCGACCACCAGCACGCCCGGCATCGCCCGCAGCGCGGCGCGCGCCTGCGCCTCGGTGATCGGGCGCGCGAACTCGCAGGTCACCGCCTCGGCGTGGCCGATGAACACCGGCACGCGCACGCAGGTGGCGATGACGGCGATGTCGGGATCGAGAATCTTTCGCGTCTCGACCGCCATCTTCCATTCTTCCTTGGTCGCGCCGTCATCCATGAACACGTCGATGTGCGGGATCACGTTGAACGCGATCTGCTTGGTCAGGTGTTCGGCCTTGACCGGATCGTTGACGTAGATCGCCCGGGTCTGGCTGAACAGTTCGTCCATCGCCTCGCGCCCGGCGCCGGAGACCGACTGGTAGGTGGCGACGACGACGCGCTTCACCCGGGCGAGGTCGTGCAGCGGCTTCAGGGCGACGACCATCTGGATCGTCGAGCAGTTCGGATTGGCGATGATGCCGCGCTTCTCGCAAAGCGCGATCGCATCCGGGTTGACCTCGGGCACGACCAGCGGCACGTCCGGTTCCATCCGGAACTGCGAGGTGTTGTCGATGACGATCGCCCCGGCCTTGGCGGCGCGCGGCGCGTAGGCGGCCGACACCTTGGCGCCGGGCGAGGACAGCACGATGTCCCAGCCGCGGAAGTCGAAATTGTCGAGCGCCTGCACCTTGAGCACGTCGTCGTCGCCGAACGAGACCTCCTTGCCCACCGAGGCCGAGGAGGCGATCGCCGCGACCTCGTCGCACGGGAAATCGCGCTCGGCGAGGATGCTCAGCATCTCGCGGCCGACATTGCCGGTGGCGCCGACCACCGCGACCCTGAAACCCATGACGGAACTCCCTCGGGGAGTAGGATTGCCGGACCGAATGACTTACGATGCCTGCCCGCGCTTGACAAGCGGCGGGTGGACGCGGCTCCCGGTTTGCCGGCATGACCTATAAGGAATTCTGGCCCCTTTATCTCGGCGGGCATGCCGACCGGCGGACCCGTGCGGTGCATTATTGCGGCACCGGGGCGGCGCTGGCGGCGCTGGCGTTCGGTTTGGCGCGGGGGGACTGGCGCTGGCTCGCCGCGGCGCCGGCGATCGGCTATGCCCCCGCCTGGTTCGGCCATCTCGTCTTCGAGCGCAACCGCCCGCAGACCTTTTCGCACCCGCTGTGGTCGCTGTACAGCGACCTGCGGATGCTCACCCTGTTCCTGTCCGGCCGGCTCGGCGCCGAACTGCGCCGCGCCGGCATCGCGAGGTGACAATGGCCCTGGTTCCGCTGATCGAGTACCGCGACGCCGCCCCCGAAGTCCGCGCCGTCTTCGACGACATCATGGCGACGCGCAAGACCGACTGGATCAACAATTTCTGGAAAGCGCTGGCCAACGACCCGGCGACCCTGAAGCGCACCTGGGAGAGCATCAAGGAGGTCATGGCGCCGGGCGCGCTCGACCCGGCGGTCAAGGAAATGCTTTATCTCGCGGTCAGCATCAGCAACGGCTGCGCCTATTGCACCCATTCGCACGGCGCCGCCGCCAAGCGGCTCGGCATGACCCGGGAGATGTTCGGCGAACTCGTCGCCGTCGTCGGCATGGCCAACGAGACCAACCGGCTCGCCGACGCCTATCGGGTTCCGGTGGACGAGCGCTTCGAAAACCTGTTCTGATACGGCACACAAGGAAAAAATGCGGGAGAGCCAGATGGATAATCCGTTCGATCGCAGCGCCGAGAACCTCGGCAACATCGTCGGGCTCGAGCATGTCAATCTCGAGATTCCCGACCAGGGGCTGGCGAGCGAGTTCTACCTGGTGGGGCTGGGCCTCACCCGCGACCCCTACCTGTTCCCCGGCACCAACAACATGTGGGTCAATGTCGGGCGCACCAGCCAGTTCCACCTGCCGACCGGCGATCCGCTGGTGCTGCGCGGGGCGATCGGCCTCGTCACCCCGGACCGCGACGCCCTCTTGGCCCGGCTCGATGGGGTGAAGCCGAAGCTGAAGGGCACCAAGTTCGCCTACAAGGCGACCAACGACTATGTCGAGGCGATCTGCCCGTGGGGCAACCGGTTCCGCCTGCACACCCCCGATATCGAGCGTTTCGGCGCGATCAACCTCGGCATGCCTTATGTCGAGTTCGACGTGCCGGTCGGAACCGCGGCCGGCATCGCCCGCTTCTACCGCGAAATCCTCGGCGCCAAGACCAGCGTCGAGGGCAATGGCAGCGGCAAGGTCGCGCATATCTCGGTCGGGCTGAAGCAGGAACTGCGCTTCCGCGAGACCCGGGCGAAGCAGCCGGAATATGACGGCCACCACATCCAGGTCTATGTCGACGATTTCGGCACGCCGCACGACAAGCTCGCCAGGCTCGACCTGATCACGGAGGAAAGCGACCGCTGCCAGTACCGCTTCGAGGACATCGTCGACATCGATACCGGCAAGGTGCTGTTCACCGTCGAGCACGAGATCCGCAGCATGACGCACCCGCTCTATCTGCGGCCGCTCGTCAACCGCAATCCGGCGCAGTCGAACCGCACCTATTCGCTCGGCGGCGACGCCTGGAACCCGACCCTGACCCAGTCGCTGGGGCCGGGCCTCACCGTGCCCGATCCGCTGAAAGCGCCGAAGGCGCCGACCATCGCCAAGCGCCGCGCCGCCCGGATGGCCGCCGAGGCGGCGCGCTAGCGGGGTACCAGCCCATTCCGGCATGAAGCCCTCTCCGCTTGCCGGCGGGGAGGGCTTCGCCGCGTCGAGGAGGCAGACATGCGCACCGGCACCTACCGTTTCCCGGCGATGGACAACATCGTCTTCGGCGTCCCCTTTGCCGAGGCGCTGAAGGAGGAGGTCGAAAGGACCGGCGCACACGCCGCCTTTCTGCTGGCGAGCGGCACCCTGGCGCGCGAGACCGACATGGTCGAGCAGGTGCGCCGCGCCCTCGGCAACCGCCTGGCCGGGGTCTGCGCCAGGATCGGCGCCCACACCCCGCGCATCGACGTCGTCGCCGCCGCCAATGCGGCGCGCGCGGCCGGGGCCGACCTGATCGTCACGCTCGGCGGCGGCTCGGTTACCGATGCGGCGAAGATGGTGGCGCTGTGTCTCGGCAACGGCATCGCCGATCCCGCCGAGCTCGACCGCTGCCGCAACCGCGTCGCCGCCGACGGCACCGTCACCCGCGCCGAGGTCGAGCCGCCCTCGGTGCGCACGGTGGCGATCCCGACCACGCTGTCGGCCGGGGAATACAGCGCCTCGGCCGGCTGCACCGACACGGTGCGCCAGGTCAAGGAGAGCTTTGCCCATCCGCTGATGACGCCGAAGACGGTGGTGCTCGATCCGCGCGCCAGCCTCCACACCCCGGAATGGCTGTTCCTGTCGACCGGCATCCGCGCCGTCGACCACGCGGTCGAGGACATCTGCTCGCCGCTGTGCCAGCCGATCTCGGAGGGCGCCTCGGTGCAGGCGCTGAAGCTGCTCGGCCGCGGCCTCGGCCGGGTCAAGCACGATCCGCTCGACCTCGAGGCCCGGCTCGACTGCCAGATCGGCGCCTGGCTGTCGATGGTCGGCTCGCAGACCGGCGTGCCGAAGGGCGCCAGCCACGGCATCGGCCACGTCCTCGGCGGCACCGCCGATGTGCCGCACGGCTACACCTCCTGCGTGATGCTGCCGCATGTGCTGCGCTTCAATGCGGCTGTCAACGCCGAGCGCCAGGCGCTGATCAGCGAGGCGCTGGGCCGCCCGCACGAGGCGGCGGCCGACCTCGTCGCGGCGCTGATCGCCGGGCTCGGCCTGCCGACGCGGTTGCGCGACGTCGGGGTCAAGCCGGAGCAGCTCGACCGCATCGCCGAGCTGTCGATGCACGACCGCTGGATTCACACCAACCCGCGCAAGATCGACGGGCCGCCGGTCATTCGCGAGCTGCTCGATGCGGCCTGGTAGGAGAGCTGCGATGAAGCTCAACGGCGCCACCATCCCCGACCGTATCGTCGCCCGCGTCGTCGAGCGGCGCGGCGGCGAGCACTGCTACGCCGAGCTCGACCCGGCGCGCACCGCGCTCGTCGTCATCGACCTGCAGCATGCCTTCATGAACGACGCGGTCGGCCACGCGGTGTGCCCGGCGGCGCGCGACATCGTGCCGGCGGTGAACCGGCTGGCGGCGGCGGTGCGGGAGGCCGGCGGCGGCGTGTTCTGGGTGCGCATGACGCATGACGAGCGCTGCCTCAGCGACTGGTCGATCGCGCACGAGATGTCGTCTCCGGCGATGCGGGAGAAGCGCATCGCCGCGTTGACCCGAGGCACGCTCGGCCATGCGCTGTGGCCCGAGCTCGACGTGCGGGCCGAGGACGAGATCGTCGACAAGTACCGCTACAGCGCCTTTCTCCCGGGCACCTGCGACCTTGCCGAGCGGCTGCGGGCGCGCGGCTTCGACACGGTGCTGATCACCGGGACGGTGACCAATGTGTGCTGCGAAAGCTCGGCGCGCGACGCCAACATGATGAACTTCCGCACCGTCATGGTCAGCGACGGCAACGCCGCCAACAGCCGGGACGAGCACGACGCCGCGCTGGCCGCCTTCTACAACGCTTTCGGCGACGTGATGGACACCGAGATGGTGATCGCCGCGCTCAACCTCGGCCGCGCCGCCCGGGCGGCGTAGCGGCGAGGTCGAGCAGGAGCGCCAGCAGCAGCGCCGTCGCGCCGAGCGCGAACAGCGCCGGATAGCCGTTCTGCGAACGGGCGAAGATGTAGGAGAAGCCGTATCCGGCGAGCGCCTGGCCGATCGCGAAGGCGATCGTGCACCAGCTCCACGCCGCCGCCTGGGCGACCGGGTCGCCGGGGATCAGCTCGTGGCTGCGGCCGATGGTCAGGGCGACGCAGCCGGGTACGAAGGCGCCGACGACAAAGCTCGACAGCCACAGCGCCGGCGTTGCCTGCGTTGCCAGCGGCAGCGCCACGCACGCCGCCTCGACGACGAAGCTGCCGCGCAGCGCCGCGCGAAAGCCGATGCGGCCGCCGACATGCCCCGCCGCCAGCGGCCCGACCAGGGCGCCGAGCCCGAACACGATCCAGGCGCGCGCGCCGGCGGCGAGTCCGCGCTCGAGGCCGCGGGCGATATAGTCGACGAGGAACACCATGTGCGGCACCAGCCCCACCGCGTTCAGCGCGTATTCGCCGTAGAGCGCAAGGATCGGCCACGCCGCCCTGGCGCCGCCCGGCGGGCCGGCCGGCGGCGCCTCGCCGGGCCACCAGTTCCACGACAACGCGGTCAGCGCCAGCGCCAGCGCGGCAAGGCCCAGCCAGGCGCCGGCGACACCCCAGCCAATCAGCGCCGGAACCAGGGTTCCCGAGGCGGCGATGCCGAGCCCGACGCCGGTGAAGATCGCGCCGCCGGCAATCGCCCGCCGCCGCGGCGCCAGGTGCGGCAGCACGGACGGCGCCGCCAGCGCCATCGCCGCGCCGCCGGTGACCCCGCTGATCAGGCGCCACGCGAAATACCAGGGCGCGCCGAGCGGAAGGGCGCAGGCAAACAGGCTCGCCGTGGTCAGCGCCATCGCGCCGCGCAGCGTCGCGCGCGCACCGGCCAGTTCGCCGATACGGCGGGCGGCCAGCGCGCCGGCCAGATATCCGGCGAGGTTGGCGGCGCCGAGATACACCGCGGCCGCCGGCGCGAACCAGTGCGCCGCAATCAGCGCCGGGATCAGCGGCGTGTAGCCGAAGCGGGCGACCCCGATGCCGACAAGGTTGGCGGCGAGCGCCGCGAATGTGGCGCGGACCGGGGCGATCGGGCGGGCCTTCACGGCCAGGCGGTGCGGCCGGCGGCGGCGCCGCCCTTGAGGTCGAGCGTGCCTTCGCCGACCAGACGGCCGCCCTGCCAGCGGAACAGGTCGAGCCCGCGGTCGATCATGCTTTCGACCATGATGGTCCGCCCGTCCTTGGAAAAAACGATGCCCTGCGACCAGCGGCCGACCGGCGCCTCGGCCACCGACTTCAGCCGCTTGTCCGCCACCCGTAGCAGCCACAGCCGGCCGTGGTCGTGGAACAGCGGCGAATCGGGCGGCCGGGTCGAGCCTTCGACCGAGGCAACCGCGACAAAACGCCCGTCCGGCGAGAACTTGACCCCTTCGGGCGAGGCCGGCACGGCGACGGTGTCGACCGTGCCGGGCGGGTCGCGCGTCAGGTCGATCAGGCTGACCGTGCCGATATCGCCGGTGGCGCCGCCGCCCATGTTGCCGACTACCGCCAGCGTGCCGTCGCGGTTGATGTCCATCGTGTAGGGGTTGACGCCGGTGATGATCTTGTGCGGCGCCACCGTCACCTTGGCCGCCTCGATCTTCAGCACCGCGACCGAGTTGTCGCCATAGCGGGTCAGCAGCGCGGTCTCGCTGTCGGGCAGGAACTTGACCGAGCTGGGCAGGCTCTTGGCGTCGCCGACGCTGACCTTGCCGGCCGAGGTCAGCCGCTTGTCGTTGACCGCAAACACCGAGACGGTGCCCTCGGCGCGGTTGGCGACGAGGGCGATGTTGCCCTCGGGCGAGACCGAGATCTCGTTGGCGCCCTTGCCGGCGGCGATCGTCTGCACGACCTTGGGCGGCGACGCTTTCAGGTCGATCACCGAGACCTGGTTGTTCTCGACGATCTTGCCCGGGTCTTGCGGGTCGATCTTGCTCGCCGAGGTGACGATCAGCCAGCTTTCGTCGGGGGCGATCCAGATCGAGGTCGGCGCGCCGACAACGCTGGTCGGGGCCTCGACCGTCGCCACCAGCTTCGGCGGGAAATGCGCGACGTCGACGATGGCCACGGCGTCGGGAGGCGGGTTCTTCGCCGCAGTCAGGGTGCCGTTGACATTGGTGCTGTGGTTGTCGAGCGCGACCACGACCAGGTCGGCGGCGGCGGGGCGGGCCGCGCCGAACAAGGCGGCGGCGCCGGCCGCCAGGCTCCAGGCGGCAAGAGTGCGTTTCATGGCATGTCCTCCAAAAGGCGGCGGCGGCAAACCCGCTCTATCGCGGTACGATAGCCGCGCTAAACCGCCTTTTGAAGCTGCGCCAGCACCGCGTCGCCCATCTCGCGGGTGGAAATCCCGGCGGCGGCGGACTGGCGGATGTCGTTGGTCCGCGCCCCTTCGGCGAGGGCCCGCCGCACCGCGTTCTCGACGAGGTCGGCCTCCTCGGCGAGGTCGAACGAATAGCGCAGCATCATCGCAAAGGAGAGGATCGAGGCGAGCGGGTTGGCGACGCCCTTCCCGGCAATGTCCGGGGCGCTGCCGTGTACCGGCTCGTAGAGGGCGTTGCGCCGCCCGACGATGTCGGGCGCGCCGAGCGAGGCGGAGGGCAGCATGCCGAGCGAGCCGGTCAGCATCGCCGCGCAATCCGAAAGCAGATCGCCGAACAGGTTGCTGGTGACGATCACATCGAATTGCTTAGGGTTTCTAACAAGTTGCATCGCACAGTTGTCGGCGTACATGAAGGACAGCTCGACGTCCCAGTAATCGGCGGCGCGCACCCGCTCTGCCACCTCGCGCCACAGCACGCCGGATTCCATGACGTTGGCCTTGTCGACCTCGCAGAGCCGCTTGTTGCGCTTGCGCGCAAGGTCGAAGGCGGCGCGCACCACCCGCTCGATCTCGGCCTCGGTATAGACCTCGGTGTTGATGCCGCGGCGGGCGCCGTCGGGCATCAGCTCGATGCCGCGCGGCTCGCCGAAATAGATGCCGCCGGTCAGCTCGCGCACGATCAGCAGGTCGAGCCCGGCGACCAGCTCGCGCTTGAGGCTCGACGCATCGGCGAGCGCCTCGAACACCACCGCCGGGCGCAGATTGGCGAACAGGTCCATCTCCTTGCGGAGGCGCAACAGGCCGCGCTCGGGCTGGAGCTGGAACGGCAGCTTCTCCCATTTCGGCCCGCCGACCGAGCCGAACAGGACGGCGTCGGCCGCCTTGGCCTGGGCGAGGGTCTCGTCGGTCAGCGGCACCCCATGGGCGTCGTAGGCGCAGCCGCCGACCAGCCCCTCGGTGATCTCGAAGCTGACGATGCGGCGCTTGTCGAAGAATTCGACGACGCGCATGACCTCGCCCATGATCTCCGGGCCGATGCCGTCGCCCGGCAGCACCAGGACCTTGCGGTTGGACCCGCTCGCCGCCGCCATCGCCTAGGCCCCGCGCCGGGTCATGCCGAACAGCCACGGCTTGGCCGGGCGCCGGCTTTCCTCGTAGGCGGCGATCGCGGCGGATTTCTCCTCGGTCAGGCCGATATCGTCGATGCCGTTGAGCAGGCAGCGCTTGCGGAACGGATCGATGTCGAAATGCACGATCTCGCCGTCGGGGCGCGAGATCGTCTGCGCCTCGAGGTCGATGGTCAGCACCGCATTGGCGCCCCGCTTCGCGTCCTCCATCAGCTCGTCGCAAATTTCCTGCGGTAATGCAATGGGTAACAGGCCGTTCTTGAAGCAGTTGTTATAAAAGATGTCGGCAAAGCTGGGGGCGATGACGCAGCGGATGCCGAAATCGACCAGCGCCCACGGCGCGTGCTCGCGGCTCGATCCGCAGCCGAAATTGTCGCCGGCCACGATGATCTTGGCCTGGCGGTACGGTCCCTGATTCAGCACGAAATCGGGGTTTTCCGAGCCGTCGGGGCGGAAGCGCACCTCCTGGAACAGCCATTGGCTCAGCCCGGTGCGCTTGATCGTCTTCAGATAGATCGCCGGGAAGATCTTGTCGGTGTCGATGTTGATCATCGGCATCGGCGCGGCGACGCCGGTCAGAGTGGTGAATTTTTCCACGGAACGCTCCTAGCCCAGATCGCGCACATCGGTCAGGCGGCCGGTCACCGCGGCGGCGGCGGCCATCGCAGGCCCCATCAGGTGCGACTTGGCGTTCTTGCCCTGCCGCCCCTCGAAATTGCGGTTCGAGGTGGTGGCGACGCGCTCGCCGTTCATCGCCTTGTCGGCGTTCATCGACATGCACATCGAGCAGCCGGCGTCGCGCCACTGGAACCCGGCTTCGATGAAGATGCGGTCGAGCCCTTCCTCCTCGGCCTGGTGCTTGACATGGCCCGAGCCCGGCACGACCAGCGCGACGACCCCGTCGGCCACCTTGCGGCCCTTGGCGATCGCCGCGGCGGCGCGCAGGTCTTCGATGCGGCTGTTGGTGCACGAGCCGATGAAGACGCGCTGCACCGGCACATCGGTGAGGCGCGTGTTGGGCGCCAACTGCATGTATTGCAGGGCGCGCTCGACCGCGGCGCGGCGCAGCGGGTCGTCGATCTGGGCCGGGTCGGGCACGCGGCCGGTGATCGGCGCCGCCATCTCCGGGTTGGTGCCCCAGGTGACGTGCGGCGCGATGTCGGCGGCGTCGAGATGCACCTCCTTGTCGTACTTGGCGCCGGGATCGGTGGGCAGCGTCTTCCAGTAGGCGAGCGCCTGCTCCCAGGCGGCGCCTTTCGGCGCGTAGGGGCGGCCCATCAGATAGGCGAAGGTCTTCTCGTCCGGGGCGACGAGCCCGGCGCGGGCGCCGGCCTCGATCGACATGTTGCATACCGTCATCCGCCCTTCCATCGACATGTCGCGGAAGGTGCTGCCGGCATATTCGAAGACGTGGCCGGTGCCGCCGGCGGTGCCGATCTTGGCGATGATCGCGAGGATCACGTCCTTGGCGCTGACCCCGGTGCCGAGCGTGCCGTTGACCTCGATCAGCATGTTCTTGGCCGGCGCCTGGATCAGCGTCTGGGTGGCCAGCACATGCTCGACCTCGGAGGTGCCGATGCCGAAGGCGAGCGCGCCCATCGCGCCGTGCGTCGCGGTGTGGCTGTCGCCGCAGACGATGGTCATGCCCGGCTGCGACAGCCCCTGCTCCGGCCCGATGACATGGACGATGCCCTGGTCGAGGCTGGTGATCGGGAAATAGGGGATGCCGAATTCCCGGACGTTGCGTTCGAGCGTGTCGACCTGCAGCTTCGAATCCGGGTCGGTGATGCCGGCGACGCCGGCGGCGCGGTCGGTGGTCGGAATGTTGTGGTCGGCCACGGCGATCGTCGCGTCCGGCCGGCGCACCCGCCGTCCGGCGAGCTTCAGCCCCTCGAAGGCCTGCGGCGTCGTCACCTCGTGGATCAGGTGCAGGTCGATATAGATCAGGTAGGTGCCTTCGCCTTGCGGGCCGATGACGTGGTCCTGCCAGATCTTGTCGAACAGCGTGCGCGGGGCAGCCATCGTTCTCGCTCCCGACTGGTTAGGATTCCGCCGCTTCGGTATCGCGCCGAGCCGTGTCGCGGCCGCGCTCGGCGATGCGCGCGGCTTTGCCGGTGCGGCCGCGCAGGTAGTAGAGCTTGGCCCGCCGCACCGCACCGCGCCGCACCACCTCGATCGCGGTGATGCGCGGCGAGTAGAGCGGAAAGATGCGCTCGACCCCTTCGCCGTAGGAGATCTTGCGCAGGGTGAAGTTCGAGTTGATCCCGGCGTTCTTGCGGGCGATGCAAACGCCTTCGAAGGCCTGGATGCGCTCGCGCTCGCCCTCGACGACGCGGACGCTGACGCGCACCGTATCGCCCGGCTGGAACGGCGGGATCGGCCGCGCCGCGGCGAGCTTGGCGGCCTGCTCGGCCTCGAGTTGCTGCAGAAGATTCATCACGTCACCTCGTGTGTCCGGCCATTCGTTTGGCTTCGTGCCGCGCCCACAGATCGGGCCGGCGCTCGCGGGTCAGCCGCTCGGCGGCGGCGCGGCGCCAGTCGCGGATGCGCTGGTGGTCGCCCGAGACCAGGATCTCGGGCACGCTCCGGCCCTGCCAGCATTGCGGCCGGGTGTAGTGGGGATATTCCAGGAGATCGTCGGCAAAGCTTTCCTCGAGCGTCGCCGCGGGGCAGCCGACGACGCCGGGCAGCAGCCGGACGCAGGCGTCGATCAGCGCGATCGCCGCCGGCTCGCCGCCCGACAAAATAAAATCGCCGAGGCTGACTTCCTCGATCGCGCGGGCCTCGATGACGCGCTCGTCGATGCCTTCGAAGCGGCCGCAGATCAGGGTCGCGCCCGGCCCCGCCGCCAACTCTCGCACCCGCTCCTGGTCGAGCCGGCGGCCGCGCGGCGACAGGTGGATCAGCGGGCCGCAGCCGGCGGCGCCGGCGATCGCCGCATCGAGCACGTCTGGCCGCATCACCATCCCCGGCCCGCCGCCGAACGGCGCGTCATCGACCGTGCGATGCCGGTCCCGGGCGTAATCGCGGATGTCGACGGTATCGAGCCGCCACAGCCCGGCCTTCAGCGCCTTGCCGGCGAGCGAATAGGCGAGCGGCCCGGGCAGCATCTCGGGAAAGATCGTCAGCACGGTGGCGCGCCAGGTCATGGCTGCGCCTTTCCGCCGATCAATCCCGCGGGCGGATCGACGACGAGGCGCCCGGCGGCGAGGTCGACCACCGGCACCACCCTCCGGGTGAACGGCAGCATCACCGGCTGGCCGGCCGGGCGGGCGATTTCGAGGGTGTCGCCGGCGCCGAAATCGTGCACCGCGCGAACCTCGCCGAGCCGGGTGCCGTCGTGCAGCACGGCGGCAAGCCCGATCAGGTCGGCGTGGTAGTATTCCTCCTCCCCGGGCGGCGGCAGCGCCTCGCGCGGCAGATAAAGGCGCAGTCCGCGCAGCGCCTCGGCGCGGTCGCGGTCGGCGACGCCCGAGAGCTTGGCGATGAGGACGTCCTGGTGGGGCGAACGGCTCCTGGCCGAACCGAGCAGGCGCACGCTGTAGCGCGCCGCGCCGCTCTCGTCCTCGAGCGGGCCGTAGCGCGCGATGTCGGCCGGGTTCTGGGCAAAGCTCTTCAGCCGCACCGCGCCGCGCACGCCATGCGCGCCGGCGACGACGCCAAGACAGACGCGGCGGGATGCGGCGCTCATCGCGAACTCAGCCGCGCGCCGCCGCGGCGGCTTCGGCGGCTTCCTTGGCGCGCGCCTGGGCCTTCGCCTTCGGCGCCGACTTGACCGGCGTCTCGCGCCGCTCCGGCTTCGGCGCCAGGCCGGCATCGCCGAGGAAGCGCGCCACCCGGTCGGTCGGCTGCGCGCCGACGCCGAGCCAGTGGCGGATGCGCTCTTCCTTCAATGTCACCCGCTCGGCGTGGTCGCGCGCCAGCATCGGATTGTAGGTGCCGACCTTTTCGAGAAAGCGCCCGTCGCGCGGGCTGCGCGCGTCGGCGACGACGATGCTGTAGAACGGCCGCTTTTTCGCGCCGCCCCGCGCGAGCCGGATCTTCAACGCCATGCCCGTAGCTCTCCCTCTCTCAGTGCCTGAACCCGCCCGGCATCAGCGCCGAAAGCCCGTGCCGCATCAACCCCCGCTGACCGAGCTTTTTCATCTTCTTCATCATCCCGGCCATGTCCTGGTACTGCTTCAAGAGCCGGTTGACTTCCGGCACCGACGTGCCCGAGCCGCGGGCGATGCGGATGCGCCGCGAGGCGTTGAGCACTTTCGGGTTCCGGCGCTCGCTCCTGGTCATCGACGAGATGATCGCCTCCTGCCGCTTGAGGATGCCTTCGTCGATCTTGGCTTCGCCGAGCTGGCGTTTGATCTTGGCGACGCCCGGCAGCATGGCGAGCATGCCGCTCATCCCGCCCATCCGGCGCAGCTGGCGCAGCTGGGCGGCGAGGTCGTCGAGGTCGAAACTGCCTTTCTCGAACTTGGCGGCAAGCCGCTCGGCCTCTTCCTGGTCGGCGGTCTCGGCGGCGCGCTCGACCAGGCTGACGACGTCGCCCATGCCGAGGATGCGGCCGGCGATGCGGTCGGGGTGGAACGGTTCCAGCGCGTCGATCTTCTCGCCGGTGCCGATAAAGACGATCGGCCGGCCGGTCACCGCGCGCATCGACAGGGCGGCGCCGCCGCGCGCGTCGCCGTCGACCCGGGTGAGCACGATGCCGGTCAGCCCGGTGCGCTCGGCAAAAGCCTTGGCGGTGTTGACCGCGTCCTGGCCGGTCAGCGCGTCGGCGACGAGCAGGGTCTGGTGCGGCGCGGCCGCGTCGCGCACCGCGGCGACCTCGATCATCAGCTCCTCGTTGATCGACAGCCGCCCGGCGGTGTCGAGCAGGACCGCGTCGTAGCCCTGGCTGCGCCCGGCCTGCATCGCGCGGCGGGCGATCGCCACCGGGCGCTCGCCGGCGACAATCGGCAACGTGTCGATGCCGGCCTGGCGGCCGAGCTGGGCAAGCTGCTCCTGCGCCGCCGGCCGCTGCACGTCGAGCGAGGCCATCAGCACCTTCTTGCGCTCGCGAGTCTTGAGCCGCAGCGCGATCTTCGCCGCGGTGGTGGTCTTGCCCGAGCCTTGCAGCCCGACCAGCATGATGCCGACCGGCGCCGGCGCGTTGAGGTCGAGCCCGTCGGGGCGGCGCGTTGCCGCGTCGCCGGCAAGGACCTGAACGAGGTGGTCGTGGACGATCTTGACCACCATCTGCGCCGGCGTCACCGAACGCAGCACCTCCTGGCCGACCGCCTTCTCGCGCACCGCGGCGATAAAGTCGCGAACCACCGGCAGGGCGACATCGGCCTCCAGCAGCGCGATGCGGATCTCGCGCAAGGCGGCGCCGACATCGTCCTCCGACAGGGTGCCGCGCCGGCGCAGCCGGTCGAAGACATCGGCAAGGCGAGTGCTGAGGCTGTCGAACATCGCAGGCTTGGCCCGGTTGGCGTAGCAGCAAGAGGCCAGTGCGCGAAACTCGCGAACTGGCCGCCCCCGTCGTCGGGGGTCGGTCGCGCATTCGAGGAAGGCGCGGAGGCGGACGCTAGTCTCGGGGCCTGCCCGTGTCAATTGTGCAGGGCTTTCCAGCGCGCGGCGGCGAGTATATTGGGCGCGGCAAGGCGGCGGATAAGGGAGACAGGGGCTGGTCGGAGGAACAACAGGCGGCGCCGCCGTGCCGAACCGGACCGCGATCACGATCTCGATCATGCTGTCGGTGATCATGCGCGGCCTCGACAACACGATCGCCAACGTCGCGCTCGCGCATATCCAGGGCAGCCTGTCGGCGAGCCAGGAGCAGATCGCCTGGGTGCTGACCTCCTACATCGTCTCGACGGCGATCGCGATGCCGCTGACCGGCTGGCTCGCCGGCCGCTTCGGCATCAAGTACATCTTTCTCGTCTCGGTGATCATCTTCACCGTCGCCTCGGCCCTGTGCGGCGCCGCCGCCAGCCTCGGTCAGCTCGTCGTCTTCCGCGTCCTCCAGGGCCTCGGCAGCGCCGCGCTGGTGCCGCTGTCGCAGGCGACGCTGCTGTCGATCAACCCGCCCGAGCGGCACGGCTCGGCAATGGCGGTGTTCAGCATGGGCACCATCCTCGGCCCGATCGCCGGGCCGGCGCTCGGCGGCTGGCTGACCGACAGCCTGGGGTGGCGCTGGGTGTTCTACATCAACCTGCCGATCGGCATCCTGTCGGCCACCGGCATCGCGCTGTTCATCCGCGACACCCGGCGCGCCCATCGCGAGCCGTTCGACATGTTCGGCTTCGTCACCCTGAGCCTGGCGATCGGCGCCTTGCAGCTGCTGCTCGACCGCGGCGAGCTGAAGGACTGGTTCAGCTCCACCGAGATCTGCGTCGAGGCGGTGGTGGGCGTGCTGGCGCTCTACCTGCTCGTCGTCCACACCGCGACCGCCACCGACCGCTCCTTCGTCAATCGCGCCCTGTTGCGCAACACCCCGTTCGTCGCCGGCACGGTGCTGATCTTCCTGATCGGCATCACGATGAACGGCACCCTGGCGCTGCTGCCGCTGATGATGCAGCAACTGATGAACTACCCGGTGCTGACGACAGGGCTGGCGATGGCCTCGCGCGGGATCGGCACGATGATCGGCATGTTCGTCGTCGCCCGCCTGATCAACCGGGTGGACGTGCGCCTGATCCTTGTCGCCGGCATGCTGATGATCACCGTCGGGCTGTGGCAGATGACCGGGTTCTCGCTGCAGATGGACGCCGGGATGATCGTGCTGTCCGGGCTGATCCAGGGGTTCGGGTTCGGCTGCACCGCGGTACCGCTCAACATCGTCGCCTTGTCGAACCTGCCGCGCGAGATCCTGACCCAGGGCACCGCGATCCGCGGCCTGATGCGCAATCTCGGCGGCAGCGTCGGCATCCCGATCCTGGTCGCCAAGCTGGTCGAGAACACCCAGATCGTGCATTCGCGCCTGGTCGAGGCGTTGCGGCCGGACAATCCGCTGGTCCATAGCCCGGCTTTCGCGCTGCCCTACAGCCTGTCGACCCAGACCGGCGTCGCCGCGCTCAACGCCGCGGTCACCCGCCAGGCGGCGATGGTCGCCTATATCGACGACTTCAAGCTGATGATGCTGATCGCGCTTGCCTCGCTGCCGCTGGTGCTGCTGCTCCAGAAGCCGCGCCCGGCGCAACCCCGGGTGAAGCCGGCCGCGGCGGATTAGGTTATCTTGCGGCGCGCGACCACGGAGGGACCCCGATGCATTTCGATTTGCGGCAGATCGCCGAGACCGACGCCTACAAGCTGCTGGTATCGACCGTGGTGCCGCGGCCGATCGCGCTGGCGACGACGGTCGATGCCGAGGGCCGCGTCAACGCCGCGCCGTTCAGCTTCTTCAACGCGGTCAGCTCGCGCCCGCCGGTCGTCGTGCTCGGCATCAGCCCGGGCGACGGCGCCGGCTACAAGGATACCGAGCGCAACATCCGCGACAGCGGCGAGTTTGTCGTCAATCTGGTCGACGAAGCGATCGCCGAGCGCATGAACATCTGCGCCGTCGACTTTCCGCCCGAAGTCGGCGAACTGGAGATGGCCGGGTTGACCCCGGCGCCCTCGGCCGAGTGCCGCGCCCCGCGCATCGCCGAATCGCCGGTCAGCTTCGAATGCCGCCGCATCACCGGGCTGTCGCTCGGCGGCGGCTCGACGATGGAGGTCGGACGGGTCATCCACATCCACATCCGCGACGATCTGGTCGATGCCGAGAAATTCTATGTCGCGACCGAGAAATTGCGCCTCGTCGGCCGCATGCACGGGCGCGGCTGGTATGCGCGGACCAGCGACCTGTTCCTGCTCGACCGCATGAGCCTCGGCGACTGGCAGGCCGGCAAGCGCTCGCGCGTCCAGGGGTAGAATCGGGCGGGTTCCGCTTCCGCTCCCCTTTTCGGCCGGTTTCGGCTATTGAGGGACATGCTGTTCCGGCTGCGCCGCTGGGCGATTGTGTGCTGTGCTGTCGCGGTTGGCGCCCTGACGGGGCTGCCCGCGGCGGCGCGCGACAATCCCGGCCCGACCAAGAATTTCGTGCCGCCGCGCGGCGTGCCCGACCATTTCACCGAGGAGGCCGAGCCGTTTCTCGGCCGCGCCCACATGCCGCACGAGGCGGTCGCCGCCGCTCCCGCCGTGGTGCCGGTGCGCCGCGCAACCCCGCATGCCGCGGCGCATCGCGGCGGGCGCCGGCACGCCCACGCGGTCCACCACCGCACGAGCGCGCACCGCCCGGTTCATGCCGCCCATGCCCGGCGCCATGCCGCGATCCGCCGGACCCATACCGCAAAGCGCTAGCATGGACCGCATCGCGTTCCGCAAGATGCACGGGCTCGGCAACGATTTCGTCGTGCTCGATTGCCGCGGCGGCGGCCGCGTCCCGGGCGCGGCGGCGGCGCGGGCGCTGGCCGACCGCCACACCGGCATCGGCTGCGACCAGGTCATCGTCGTCGAACCGCCGCGCGACACGCGGGCGCAGGCCTTCATGCGCATCCTCAACGCCGATGGCAGCGAGGCCGAAGCGTGCGGCAACGCGGCGCGCTGCATCGTCCGCCTCCTCGCCGAGGAGACCGGCGCCCGCCGCCTGCGCCTCGAAACCGTGGCCGGGCTGCTCGATGCCGAGGCGCTCGGCGACGGGCGCTACAGCGTCGATATGGGGCCGGTACGCACCGGGTGGCGCGATATCCCGCTGGCGCGGGAGATGGATACCGCCCGCGTCGATCTCGCGCTCGGGCCGCTCGCCGAGCCGGCATGCAGCAATATCGGCAACCCGCACGCGACCTTCTTTGTTGCCGACGCCGAGGCGGTGGACATCGCCGCGCTCGGCCCGGCGCTCGAATGCGACCCGCTGTTCCCCCAGCGCGCCAATATCGGCGTGGCGGCGCTGCTCGGGCCGGGGAAAATCCGGCTGCGCGTCTGGGAGCGCGGCGCCGGGCTGACCCGGGCCTGCGGCAGCGGCGCCTGCGCCGCCCTCGTCGCCGCGCACCGCCGCGGCCTGTGCGGCCGGTCGGCGACGGTGGTCGTCGACGGCGGCAGCCTCGACATCGCCTGGCGCGACGACGGCCACGTGGTGATGACCGGACCGGCGGCGCAGAGTTTCGAGGGGACCTTCCCCGCCAGCCTGATCGGCGGCTGAGATGGCGGCGCTCGACATCGTCACCTTCGGCTGCCGGCTCAATGCCGCCGAGAGCGAGGCGATCCGCCGCGCCGCCGGCCGCGCCGGGCTGGCCGACGCGGTCATCGTCAATACCTGCGCGGTCACCGCCGAGGCCGAGCGCCAGGCGCGCCAGGCGATCCGCCGCGCCCGCCGCGCCCATCCCGGCCGCCGCATCATCGTCACCGGCTGCGCCGCGACGCTGTCGCCGGCGCAATACGCGGCGATGCCCGAGGTCGATCTGGTGCTCGACAACACGGCAAAGCTGCGCGCCGAGAGCTACGGCGCCGCCATCTCGGCCGGCCCCGCGCCGGCGCCGGCCGTCGCGCCCGGCCGTGTCCGCGCCTATCTTCAGGTGCAGCAGGGCTGCGACCACCGCTGCACCTTCTGCATCATTCCGTATGCGCGGGGGCCGAGCCGCTCGGTGCCGCTCGGCGTTCTCGTCGAGCGCGCGCGCGAATTGGTCGCCGCCGGCGCCCGCGAGATCGTATTGACCGGGATCGACCTGACCGCCTACGGCGCCGATCTGCCGGGGCGGCCGAGCCTCGGCCAGATGGCGCGGCGGCTCCTGGCGCTGGTCCCGGAATTGCCGCGGCTGCGCTTTTCCTCGCTCGACCCGGGCGAGATCGACGAGCCGCTGTGGCGCCTGTTCGCCGACGAGCCGCGGGTGATGCCGCACCTGCACCTGTCGCTGCAGGCCGGCGACGACCTCGTCCTGAAGCGGATGAAGCGGCGGCACAGCCGGGCCGATGCGCTCGCCGCGATCGCCCGGGCCCGCCGGCTGCGGCCGGAGACCGCGATCGGCGCCGATCTGATCGCCGGCTTTCCGACCGAGAGCGAGGAGATGTTCCGCCGCAGCCTCGACCTTGTCGGCGAAGCCGGCATCGCCTTCCTCCACGTCTTTCCCTACAGCCCGCGGCCGGGCACGCCGGCGGCGCGGATGCCGCCGGTGCCGCCCGAGGTGGTGCGCGAGCGGGCGGCGCGGCTGCGCGCGGCCGGCGCGGCGGCGCTCGCGGCCGATCTCGCCGGGCGGGTCGGCGGCGCGGCCGAGGTGCTGGTCGAAGGAGACGGGCGCGGCCGCGCGCCGTGCTATGCCCCGGTCGCCTGCGACGGCAGCCCGGGCGCGATCCGCCGCCTGCGCTTTACCGCCGTCGCCGGCGGGGCGCTCGTCGGAGCCGCGGCGTGAGCGGGGAACGGCAAGGCTGGTTCGCCCGGCTCCGCGCCGGCCTCGCCAAGAGCTCGGCGCGGCTCGGCGAGGGGATCAACGCGATCTTCCTGCGCCGCCGGCTCGACGACGCCGCGCTCGGCGAGCTCGAAGACCTGCTGATCAGCAGCGACATGGGGGTCGGGGTCGCCGGCGAGGTCGTCGCCACTCTGCGGCGCACCCGCTTCAACCAGGAGGTCTCGCCCGAGGAGGTGCGCGCCGCGCTCGCCGAGGAGGTGGCGCGGCTGATCCGGCCGGTGATGCGGCCGCTGCGCCTCGACCCGGCGAAAAAGCCGTTTGCGATCCTCGTCGTCGGCGTCAACGGCAGCGGCAAGACGACGACGATCGGCAAGCTGGCGCGCCAGTTCCGCGCCGAAGGCCGGCGCGTCGTGCTCGCCGCCGGCGACACCTTCCGCGCCGCCGCGGTCGAGCAGCTCCAGATCTGGGGCGAGCGCACCGGCGCGCCGGTGGTGACGCGGCCGCAGGGAGCCGACGCCGCCGGCCTCGCCTTCGACGCCCTGCAGCAGGCGCAGCGCGACGGCGCCGACGTGCTGCTGATCGACACCGCCGGCCGGCTGCAGAACAAGGCCGACCTGATGGCCGAACTGCAGAAGATCGTGCGCGTGCTGAAAAAGCTCGATGCGACGGCGCCGCACGCGGTGCTGCTCGTCCTCGACGCGACGGTCGGGCAGAACGCCCATGCCCAGGCCGAGATTTTCCGCCAGATGGTCGGCGTCACCGGCATCGTCATGACCAAGCTCGACGGCACCGCCAAGGGCGGCGTCCTGGTCTCGCTCGCCGAAAAATACGGCATCCCGATCCATGCCGTCGGGATCGGCGAAAGCGCCGAGGACCTGCGCCCGTTCGAGGCGGACGCCTTCGCCCGCAGCCTGGTCGGGCTCGACGCCTGAAGCCGCGGTCAAAGCCCCTGCGGCACGCTCGGCGGCAGGCCGGCAGGGAGGCCGATGCGGGTGGCGAAATTGCCGGTTTCGCGCGCCTCGCGCTCGTGATGCAGGGCCCAGCGCACCGAGGGAAAGGCGATCTCGCCCCACGGAATCTCGTCCCAGGCAAAGAGGCGCACTTCCAGGCTTTCGGGACCGGCGGCGACCGCCTCGTCGACGAGCCGGGCGCGGTAGACGAGCTGGACCTGGGACAGGCGCGGGATGTCGTAGACGGCAAGCAGCCCCTCGATCTCGATCCGGGCACGGGCCTCTTCCCAGGCCTCGCGCTCGGCCCCCGCGGTGGTCGATTCGTTGAGTTCGAGATAGCCCGCCGGCAGCGTCCAGAACCCCTTTCTCGGGTCGATCGCGCGCCGGCACAGCAATACCCGCCCGCCCGAACGCGCGACCGAGCCGACGACGACCTTCGGGTTGTCGTAAAGGACGAAGCCGCAATCGGCGCAGACCAGCCGCTCGCGGTTGTCGCCCTCCGGGACGGCGCGGACCGAGGGGCCGGCCACGGCGGTCCCTAGGCCGGGACCGGGATGGCGCGCTGGTTGTACATGCGCTTGCGGATCGCCGCGCGCTCTTCGTCGCTGAGCGAGTTCGGGTCGGGCGGCAGGTCGGCGCCGACCGCCATGCCGCGCTTGACCGCCGGGCGCTCGCCGATCTCCTCGAACCAGCGCTTGAAGTACTTGAACTCGTCGATGTCCTGGCCCTGCGCCTTCCAGTTGACCGTCCACGGATAGCAGATCATGTCGGCGATCGTGTATTCGTCGCCGGCGACGTAGCGGCTCTTGTACAGCCGGTTGTTGAGCACGCCGTAAAGCCGGTTGGCCTCGTCGGTAAAGCGGCGGATGGCATAGCTGAGATCGCCCGCCTCCGGCCCGGCGCGGCGGAAATGCCCGCATTCGCCGAGCTTGGGCCCCTGGTTGGCCATCTGCCACATGATCCACTGGTTGACCGCGTAACGGCCGCGCAAATCCTGCGGATAGAACTTCCCGGCCTTTTCGGCGATGTACATCATGATCGCGCCCGACTCGAAAATCGCGATCGGCGCGCCGCCGCCTTTCGGCTCGTGGTCGACCATCGTCGGCATCCGGTGGTTCGGGTTCATCGCCAGGAATTCCGGCTTGAACTGGTCGCCCTGCTGGATGTTGCACGGGACGATGCGATAGGGGACCCCGGCCTCCTCCAGCAGGATAGTCACCTTTTTGCCGTTGGGCGTCGGCCAGTAATGCAGGTCGATCATCGGGCGCTCCTCGCGCAGGGGAACGGGATGGCGCCGAGACTAGCCTAGCGGCGGCGGGCTTGCCTAGCCGGCGGCGCATGCCCGACCGGCATTCTGCGGCGTTGACACCTTGCAATTCCCGCATGACGATCATGTAGAGACTGCACGAGTCCTCGTCCCGGAGGGTCCCGCGATGCCGATGCCGAAACGAGTGGAATACCCTGCCGCCATCGAACCCCTGGTCCAGTTCATCGAGGACACGCCGCCGGCGGAAATCGTCGACCGCACCCTGGAGAAATTGCGCGCCGGCGTGCCGGTCGAGGACATGCTGACCGCGTCGGCCCTGGCGGTGACGCGTTCGTCCGATCTGCCGCCCGGCCATCACGGCGGCCCGCTGCATCCGCTCGCCGGGCTTTACGCGGTGTCGAACCTGGTCAAGCGGCTCGACGGCGAAGACCGCTTCATCCCGGTGCTGCAGCACGTCGCGCTGTCGAACAAGCACATCAACCACCCGGCGATGGGGCCGTATCAGCTGCTCGAGTTCGCGCCGGAAGATGCCGGCGGCGCCGAGGCGACCAAGGCGGCGTTCCTCGTCGCCTGCGGCCGCGGCGAAAGCAACAAGGCCGATCACCTGTTCCAGTGGCTGTGGCAGAACGTGCCGCCCATCGAGGCCTTCGACCTGCTGATGAGCGTCGCGATCCCGAAAAACGTGCTCGACGACCACTACTTCATCTTCCCCGCCTTCACCTGGCGCGCCTTCCAGACGGGCGTGCTCGACAAGCGGTACCTGCCGCTGTTGATGCGGCCGGCGGTGCGCTACGTCTCGCGTTTCCCGATCGCCCCGGCGATCCCGGACATCGAGATGCTGATCAAGGACCACCAGCTCCTGACCCGGGTCACCCGCCAGGAGACCGGCGAGGACGAGACGGTGGCGATCGGGCGGCTCGGCAAGGCGATCGGGCAGGTCGACGAGTATCACGAGATTCCGGTGATGATCGCCGGGGCGCTCGCCAAGGGCCTGTCGCTCGAGGGCGCCGGCGAGGCCCTGTCGATCGGCGCGGCCGGGCTGTTCCTGCGCTCGCTGACCGGCAACCCGATGGATGTCCACCTTCACACCAGCGCCAATCTGCGGCGCTACCTGCTCAAGCTCGACGGGCTGAGCCTCAAGAACAAGCTGCTGATCCTGATGCTGTGGCATACCGGGCCGGAAGTGCGCTCGACGCAGATGCGGATGGAGCCGGCGCCGCAGCCCGATCCGCAGGCGGTCGCCGCGCTGCCGCCGCGCAGCCAGGAGGCGTTGCTCGACGCGATCGCCCACAGCATCTATCACCAGCCGCCGACCGACTGGTCGAAAGTGACCAATCTCGGCCTGATGCGCGCGGTGCCCGAGGTCAAGGAAACGGTCAACCTGGCGACGCAATACATGCAGAGCGGCTACGACCCGCAGGCATTGATCGCGCGGCTGGCCGAGATCGTCTGCCACGACAATTTCACCGAGATGCACGCCTTCAAGCATCATCAGGCGATCGTCGAGGAATTCCACGCCACCCGCGAGCCGTGGCGCTGGATGCACCTGGTGTGCGGCGCCCAGGCGGCGGCGATCTCGTTCGGCAAGAACATGACCGTGTACGAGGAGTATCTCGAGCTGCTGCACGCGGCGTGATCCCGCCGGCCCGCGGCTTTGAAAAATCCCCCGGAGCGCGCTCCGGGGGATTTTTCTATGTCGCGCCGTTGGGCGTGACCGGCGCTGCGTCTCCGCGGCGCGGGATTGCGGTTCCCGATCCGGCGCCGGCCGGGTGCCGCGCCGGCGCTGCGACGGCTACGCCGCCGCCAGCGCCTCGGCGACGAAGGCCGGGTCGAAGAC
>Ga0209581_1000828_pt1 | contig 46127 bp, 29 predicted proteins | sample Coa_R2_FD_187160 | JGI IMG/M metagenome (GOLD analysis project Ga0209581, IMG submission 187160) | Surface soil microbial communities from Centralia Pennsylvania, which are recovering from an underground coalmine fire - Coalmine... | ecosystem: Environmental > Terrestrial > Soil > Unclassified ...
GCGTCGCGCGGTTATCCTCGACCGTCGGCCTCGCTGGAGCTGTGATCTCGCACCACCGCACCGCGTGGCCCTGCTACTCGATCCCATCTGCCTCTCCTCGGAGAGGAGGAGAATTTATTAGCCTCAAGGCGCGACTTGCCTGGCTTTTCCTGATCTTTGCCTTCCCCAGCAAGGCGGGAAATTCCCCTCTGGGCGTGAAGGAAGGATACGTGGGAAAAGTGTCTCAAAGGTCTCATTCGTCTCCATCCGCGCTTTCCCCTCTGTTATGCTGAAGCCGCTATGGACACTCCCAAGGGCCATCGACCTCTTAAACCCCGTTTATGCCGCTCTCCCCAGCTCACTCCGGCGCGGCTGGCCGCCTGCCGGGCCAACGCCCGCAAATCCACCGGCCCCCGCACCGCCCGCGGCAAAGCCCGTTCCTCCCTGAACGCCCTCAAGCACGGGCGCTATGCCCGCCGCCTGACTCACACCCTGGAGCAGGCCGGCGAGCGCCAGCAACTACATCTCTATTGGGAGATTCTCAGCCGCATCAGCCGCCACTTCCAGGTGGATTGGCCGCGCGAGCAACGGACGGCGGAGCGGCTGGCACGCCAGGTGTGGTGCTCCGGCTGGAAGGCCCTGGAGCAAGTGAAGCGAACCGAGGATGTTATTGAAAACACAGGGAGTTGGAAAAATAACATGCGAGTCCGGATTCGGATTGAAGGCAATGCGCGCGGCCGCGCGCTGCGGTTTGTCTTTGGGCCCCGGCGGCGACGCCGACTGACGGCAAGAGTGATTCCGCTCGGCAACCTGGCCGAGCTTTCTGCGCTGTGGCGGCGGGTGTTCTGTCTTGTTTCAGGGCTTACCGGGGAGGCCGCATCATGGGACACGCCACTCCCCACCCCTTCAACCCGCCTCCGCGAGGAGGGGATGAGTCTTGGGTCTTTCGTTGACCCGGACTTTGCTTTACGCCTCCTCAAAGAGGAGGAGAATTTCCTTCCTGCGCCGAACCATAGCGGTTCGCTGTGTCCCCAACTCGAGGAGATGGGCCCTATTCGGCGCCTACCACTCGACGATAAACGTAGCGAATCTCCTGCTGGACTTCGCGCATGCGATGGGCCAGGGTCTGCTTCCTGTTTTCAAGTAGGCCCCAGCGGCGGGCCAATTCCTCGACGAGCGCGGCGTGACCGACATGTTCTGGAAGCCCGGGTGCCGACTTGCCGGTGACGATTCGGATGGCGTGATCGACTGAACGCAAAAAACAGGCTCCGGCATGGAGTATTGCGGCATCCTCAGGCCGCAGGATGCCGAGCGACGCCAGCACCCTGATCTGCTCTGGAGTATTTGAGGCTGGCGGAAGATTCACGCGGCGCCGCAGTCGAAGATAAGAGAGGGAGTAATCAATATCGTAGTAGCCGCCCGGAGCAGACTTCGGATCGGTGGGAGAAGAAGCAAGTTCTCTTTCCAGCCGGCGGCGCATCTGCTGAAGGTCGCTCTCAAGATCAGGAAAGGAGCTGAAACGGCTCAGAATCCGCTGCAAGGCATGTTCGGCCACGACCTGGCCGAACGCCATATTGCCTGCCACGGGTGAGACCTTTAAATAAGTCAGGCCTTCCCAAACCTTGGCGGTTTCGCCCAGATAGTCGAGGAGACTGCCTTCAGTCACCACTAACTCCCCCTCCTGGCCGAGCGGCCGCAACCGCGTATCGACCGCAAAGAGGGTGCCGTCACTGGTGTAGCTGGAAAGCACTTCGATAATCTTTTCGGCGCGGCGAGCCCAGAACTCAATCTCACGCTCGCTCGTTCCGGAAGGCACCACAAAAATAAGATCAGCGTCTGACGCTAGGTCAAACTCCAGTAACCCCAGCCGCCCGAGGCCCAGAATGGCAAATGGCATCGAGGCAAGCGTATGATTCGCATCGGAGGGGGCAGAAAGCGGCCCACAAACCATGTGGCAGGCCGTTGAAATCAGCCGCATGCCGAGCGCAGACCAATGTTTCAGGGCACTAAAGATGGAATCCATCGCTGCCAAGTCACGGCCGCTGAGGGCCAATTTCTGCGAGCGGTAATGGCGCCTCAGAAGTGCCATGATCTCACGGATGTCCCACCCGGAATCGAGCATCCAGAGAAAAGGAGATGTCCCTGCACGCCAGGCTGAGGCGGAATCGCTGGTCGACACCCCTTCCAATTGAATCTGCAACTGGTTCGGGTGGGAATAGCTGAAAGGTGCTGCCGCGGAATCCAGCACGAGCATGTCCTCCGGATGATGAATAAGTAACTCGGCAAGATAATCGCTGGCGCTGATGAGTTCCAGCGCCTGGCGCAACCGGTCGGGATGCTGTTCGGCCAACTCGAACCGCTGCGAAGAACTAAAGAGATTGCTCAGGAAACGCGTCGCGTTCTTCTGCGCCCGTTCTGGGACAGAAGTCTGCTGAAGGCATTCCGCAAGGCGGGGGGACAGTGTGGAAAGCAAGCTTACTGCCTCCTGATAGGAAATGGCTATGCGGTCCTCGAGAAGCGGCATGGGCGCTTTCAGCGTGTAAATTTCACCCGAAGGCGATCGGGCTGTGCGAGGATGGATAACCTTCTGATAGATTTCATCAACGCGCCTGAAGGTCTCTTCCAATTGTGCCGTAAGAACCGCTCCGGGGCGCAGAGACTCCGCCGCATCCTTCGACCGCGTTGCCCATCCCCGACCTTCCAGGCCCAGGCGGCGGGCCAGCCTGTCGAGCGCTTCGGGGTCGGCCGGGAGGCGATGTGTCTGCTGGCCGCGGTCCAGTTGGATGAGATGTTCCACCTTACGCAAAAACTCATAGGCTGCGGTCAGCGAAGCATAATCCCGATCGGAAAGCCACCCTTTATCATTCAATTTGCGCAGCGCCAGCAGCGTGCCGCCCGAACGCACCCAGGGATCGTGGCCTCCGTGCAGGCGCTGAAGGCACTGGGTCAGAAACTCGATATCCCGAATTCCCCCGCGGTGGCGCTTCACGTCAATGCCCACCGCCCGCGCTTCCTTAAGCTTGCGGGAGATGCGTTCGCGAGTGAAGAGCACGGTTTCAATCGCTTCGAAATCCATGGGCGAGCTGTAAATGTAGGGTTCAACGCCGCGCAGGAATTCGCGCGTCAGTCTCTCATCGCCTGCTGAATGCCGGGCTTTGATCAGCATCTGCAACTCCCAATCGCGCGCACGATGCTCGTAATACTCCAAGGCCGAGCGCAGCGAAATCGTCATATCGCCCTGATCACCCTCCGGCCTTAAACGCAAGTCCACGCGGAACACCTGACCATAAGGTGTGCTCTGCGTGATCGTCCGCGTAATGGCGTTGGCCAGGCGGACAAAATATTCCTTATTCGAAATGATCGAATCCGGCTCGTTGCCGCCGGAGGTTTCACCATCATGGGAATAGAGGAAGAGCAGATCGATATCCGAGCTGTAATTCAGCTCATTTCCCCCCATTTTCCCGAGAGAGATCACGCTGAACTCGCTTCGCGCGATGCGGCCTTGCGCGTCGCGGTATTGCGGTTCCCCGTAGCGCTTGCGCAGTTCCTGATCGCAATAGATCAGTGCATTGGCGACAATCACATCTGCCAATTCGGAAAGCTCCAATGTGGTTTCAGCCAGGGTGCTGATGCCCAGCACGTCTTTCAGGACAATGCGCAGGTAGGTCCGGCGCTTGAATTGTCCCAATTGCGCGGAAAGCCAGGGATTCGGTGCGGCAGTGGCGAACCGCGCATAATCCTGCATGACATCCTCTTTGGAGCGAAGCTTGGTAAAATTCTTATCGCGGGCGAATTGAACGGGCAGGTGAGGCTCGGCAAGAAACGTTTCGGCGAGGAAGCCGCTGTATCCGAAAATGGCAATCAGATATGTGAGCGCTGAAGGATACCGCGCAAGGTCAGCCAGAATATCGGGCGGGGCTTTGCTGGCGTAACGCTCCAGCAGGTTCAATGCACCATCCGGGTCCGGCGACTGCGCGAGCAGGGATGCGAGCGGAAAACGCAACGAAGACGGCAAGAGCTTTTCGAGCTGCGCAAGGTTTGCTTCGGCTCTGGCGACATCCTGAAAGGCAATGGTTGTGAACTCAGGCGGCATCGTAGAGGATTATACCTTGGATGGAAACCGCCCCAAGGGACGAAACTTTTCAGGCGCATTTTTACGCTGCTGTGATAACCTTGGCTTAATCTGATGCATCTATTCGGAATGACAAATGAGGGTAGTGGCGTTTTCAGTAATTTGGCGTTCCCAGCGGCGACGTTCAGCCCGGAAACCGGGCCGTTACAGCCTGCGTCGTCCTCGTGATTTACAAGCTCAATAGGTGAGGGTACCTTGAGGAGGAGTCTTAAGGATTCCTCATGCGATTTTTTTCACGCGGAGGGTTATCAATGAAGACCAAGCCTCGCATTCTTCTGATTCAGCCCACGACGGTTCATCTTGACCGGACACCTCACAAAACGCGGCGGCGGCTGATTATCGGACTGATGTTGCCCCTGATGGCGGGTCTCACGCCGCCCGAGTATGATGTGACGCTCTGTGACGAGCGCCTGGAAGATGTGGACTTCGATGCCGGCTGGGATCTGGTGGGGATGACGACGACGATAGGCGCGTCCCTCCGCGCCTATCAGCTTGGCGATGAGTTCCGCAAGCGTGGAATACCTGTTGTGATGGGGGGATTCCATGCCACGCTCCAGACGGATGAAGCGTTGAAGCACGCAGATGCCGTAGTGCAAGGCGAGTCGGATTACGTCTGGCCCCAGCTTCTTCAGGACTGGCGCGATGGGAAACTCAAGCGCATCTATAAGGCTGACAAACTGCACGATCTGAAGGGTCTGCCCCGACCGCGCCATGAATTGTTGAAGTTGAAGCGCTATCTATTCAAAGCTCTGCCGATTCAGGCAACGCGTGGTTGTCCTTATCGCTGCTCGTTCTGCGAAATCCCAGTTTTCTATGGAGGCACGTTCCGCACTCGTCCGGTGGGTGAGATTGTTGAAGAAATCAAGCAGAACATCAAAATCACGGGCTTCCGGCGCTTTCAATTTATTGACGATCAGATCGCCGGCAAACATCGCTTTGCGCGAGAATTGTTCAAAGCACTCATCCCGCTGAACATCCGTTTTTCCTGCCTGTGGACCATCAACTCGAATCACGACGAAGAATTGCTGGACCTTGCGGCGAAGGCGGGCGTTTTCCACGTGAACATTGGCGTGGAGTCGATCAACCAGGATAGTCTGCTTTCCATCAGCAAGGTTCAGAATCACGTCAAAGACTACAAACGACTTCTCCAGCGGCTCAGAGACTATGGCATCTATTATTCCCTGAACTTTCTCTTCGGCCTGGATGAAGATACGCCGGATGTTTTTGACAAAACGCTGCAATTTTTGCACGAAGTCAAGGCTCCGGAAGCATTTTTCAATACCGTTACCCCTCGCAAAGGTACACCGATGCGCGCGCAGCTTGAGGCGGAAGGCCGAGTGATTGTACCCGATGCCGACATGTACACCAACAACTTTGTCTGCATGTTCATCCCCAAGAACATGACTCCTCGTCAGGTGGAAGAAGGCGTATGGCGATGTACCAAGACGTTTTATTCCGCCAAATCCATGTTCAAGCGCCTGCTGATGCCGCCCAACAAATATACGATTCAAGGGCTCACCGAAAATGCGCTTTTCTGGTATGGGGCAAAACGCCATATTGACCCTGTAGACTATTATTGAAGCCTTCGATACTGTTTTGGCTTTCAATAAACAGCCCTCAGCCGGGAAATTCCGGAACTGACAAGTTGAATTGCTGAAGGCTGATTGCTATTCGCTCACTCGAACTAACAGACTTGTCGATTTTTTCAACGCCGGCCAGGAGATGATGGCTGATGCACACGAGGATGGGTTGGGTTGGAATTCGAGTTCCAGCAAAGGGCATGAAGAAGCGGCGCGGGCTGTGGGTGGCAATAGCCCTTGGCATGATAATGGCGTGGACGACTGCGTGCCGGGCTCAACTCGCTATGGTGAAAGTTCAGACACAACCGCTTGGCTTGCGCATACCTCAGGACTTTCTGGGCTACAGCATGGAGGTTTCAACCAGCGGACAGGGGTTGCAACCGTATCGTGGGCTACAAGCCGGGCCACAGACCGGGAACGAGCAACCTCAGTATGCCTTGGGGCGGCCTGAAGCGCCCAATCAGGGCTTTTTCCAGTTCATGCGCGATCTGGGTCACGGCGTTCTGAGGCTGGGCGGGAACAGTCAGGATAACACTTGCTGGGAGCCCGAGCACGCCCCTCATCCGGCTGCATGTCACGGCACACTCACTGCCCAGGACCTCGCGCTCTTTTCCAAAGCTGCAATGGCAACCGGCTGGCAGCTGATTTTGGGGTTGAATCTGAAGCAGAACTCGCCTTCCTGGGCACTCAACGAGGTGACGGCAGGCATTGCCCGAGAAATGAAGCCGAGCGAGATTTTTGCGCTCGAAATCGGCAATGAACCGGACTTATTCCGGCGAGGCGCGCGGCCAGCCAGCTACTCTCCTTCCGATCATGTGCGGGAGTTCTTGGGTTATCTGGATGCGTTCCGTCAAGACTCCGTAGCCCGGCGCTATGGAATTGCTGGCCCGGCCACTTGCTGTGGATGGCTCAATGCCCGCGATCTTGCAGCCTTTGTCGATGGCGTCGGCTCCCGCAACCTCAAGCTTGTGACCGTGCATCATTACTCAGCCACCGTGTGCGGGGACCGTACGGTGACGATTGCACAGCTTCTGAACCCTGCGCTCATGAACCGCTTCGATCAGCAAGCCAGAACCTGGGTGGCCGCGGTTCACAGCCGGGGTTTGCCCATCGCCATGGCCGAAACCAATTCCGCCTCCTGCGGTGGCATGCCGGGAGTGAGCAATGCCTTTGCCTCAGCTGTCTGGGGACTGGATTACATGTTCCATCTGGCGCAGGATGGTTTCCGCTACGCTTATTTTCATTTCAGCTATCGCCCCAGAGGCGGGAGCTCCTATAATCCCATCGATACTTACGGCAGCCAGCGGCGAGGCGGGCGCTGGCAATATCGCAACGTGGCTGAGCCTCTCTACGATGCGATGTATCTCTTTGCGAAGCATGCGGCGGGTGCTCATCTGCTTCCTCTTTCCATTTCCTCCAGAGCGAATATACGCGCCTATGCGGTCAGTGAATGCGTGGGGTGCAGCATCAACATTTTCCTGGTCAACAAGGATATTTCTGCAGGCGGTGAGGTGCGTGTCCATGTGGCCGGGGCTGGGGGCCACGCAAGTCTACTGATGCTGCGTGCTCCCAGCCTGTCCTCGCTGGCACCGAATGTGCGATATGGAGGTGTCCAGTTCGATTCGGAGGGTCACCTTCCTCACCCTCACGATTCCACCCTTCAGCCGGACAGCAGCGGCGACTGGGTGTTCGCGCTTCCCAATGCCAGCGTCGCTTTGCTGACCGTGCCCGCAGCCCGTGCGGGGCTCGACAGCGTGAAGAATGCCGGGCTTTAGCCCGTCCTTCACTGCATCAGAAAGTGGTTTGGGCGTGAAGTCATTGACGCTGCGTCAGACCGGACTCGTCACAGGAACTTTTCGCCGGCTTAACGTCGAGGAGTTATTGCCCCTGCCCCCTGTCGTTGCAAGAGATTTCAGTAGATAACGGCTTGCCTGATGCGGCGCTTCCACATCAAACCAGGAAGTCTGCTGGCACAAGCCGGGTGCTTTTAGTGTTCCCGCACCACACCATTACGTCAAGGTGATCGTGTAAAAGCGTTCAGGCGCTTCGGGAGGAGCGGCAACGGATTCAGGCCTTCCACTTACCACACATTCAGCCTGGACGTAATAGTCCATCAAACTCTCCGCAGACTCAGGATATTGGATTTCGCCAATAAATGTTCGCCGGCCGAGATGTTTCATTCCATAACGATTCCATCGGGCAGATTCTCTCACGCGGGTGAAGAGCGCCACGTCTCTAATCTCTCCCCGTCCGGGCACTACGGCGTGGATTCTTACAAGATCATTTGGACGCAAGAGCGTGGGGCGCGTGGGCACGAAAATTCGGAGCCCGGCATTGGAATCCGGCTGGCGAACTTTCACAAACAATTCTTCCACTTCCGGAGGAAGCTCTTCCAAAAATTCCTTCATTGAAGCTCGCAGGCGAAAGAGGGCCAATCGTTCGTACTTGTTGTGCATTGAAGCCAGTTGGCCCTGGTCGTTACGAGTGCTGATGATCGGCTGGTATTCAAGGAAAACTTGTCGGACAAGCGGCGCGAGCTTCAGCCAGAGAGGCACTCCCTCGCTTTGAATCAATGTTTTTGCCTCACTCAGCTTGCCCTGCCTTTTGAGCGCGAGCGCTTCTTTGAGCTTCTGGTCCAGGTGGAACGCCAGCGACCATGACTCGGCGTATGCGGGCATGAACCCCACAAATCCCGCCAGATAACCGATGCGCTCGCGCTCCGCCGGACTCGTTGCCGAATCGGCAAGATGGCGCAATTGATTGGCCACTTCTACCTGCGAGTGCATCACCATCTCCGAAGGCTCGTAGCCGTTCCAGAACTGAAAAGCTTCATCATAATCGCCCGTGTATTCATGGATTTCATGATGACCGTCTTTGATCCGGCCATCCCAGGAGCAGAGAATCAACCGGTCGCGATCCGTATCATCCAGCAATTTGGCGAGCGCTGCGGCACGCGGTTCACGTGCCTGAACGGCGGCAAACGATTGGAAGAACCGGGTCGGAGTCAGGCCTTTCTGCCAGGAATATCTGGATTGGAAACCCGCGTTGGCATCCATGATGCGATGCCGCCAGTGAATGCCCATCAGACCCTGGCAGCCATATTTTTCTGCCAGGTCCATATCCCGAACGAACCGGTAGACGTGAAACTGCGGCAGCCACATGGCGGGGTCGTCTTCAAGCCAGGGAATGGGCCAGCTCTCTCGACCCTCCAGCTTTCCAAATTCCTCACCGACAGGATCCCAGCCCAGGCTATCGTTGAGCGCGGAAAAGATTACGTCCTCGGGCAGGTGCTGATGAAAGTAGGCGAAATGCCGCACGACGCCGCCCCATCCTGAAATCACCATGCGTTTTTGCGGAGCGTGACGGCGCAGGAAATCATAGGCTTGCCGGAAGGGTGTAATAGAGAGAGGCACGCGCTCATTGCGGCTGGCCCAATTGCTGGCCTCATCCTCCCAGAGCCAGACATAATCGACGGTCGGATAGGCTTCGAGCAGCCGCCCCAGGCGCGCTTCCAGAATATCTTTTGCGGCTACCGACTCGGGGTCGATTCGCGGGCCGGGGACCTTGGGATCCTTCGGCACATAATATGCCTCCGGCGGAGTTGCTCGGAAGATTTCGTCAGGAATCTGATAAGGTTCAAATCCCACACCCGTGCGAATGCCCAACTGCTGCGCGTATCGGAAAGCCTCTCCCCAAAGCCGCTGGGCGAATTCCTCGTCTTCCCAGCAACTCCTGGCCTGCGTCGTCGCTTCAGAGCCGAAAACTTCACCAGCAAAGAACTCCGGCGCTCCCATTCCGTATCGCGAAGTTCTTTCAGGCAAATAACCCCACCGGTTTGTGGCCGTGGTATCGGTATAGGCGAGATGTCCCGCTCCCGCATACTCAAAAGAGAGGAATGATTCGGTCCATTGATTGGCGCTGGAATAAACGTGCACACCGAGCGTGTTAAAGCGCATTCGCACCATCGCTTCAAGGTAAGCGCGCCAATCCTCGCGGTTGTACACAGTGACGCAATTCAAAAAATCGGGCCAGGGAACCAGCCCGCGCACTTTGAAGCGTGGTTGCGCTTGCCAGGACTGGCCGAGAGGTGGAAAAATCAGCCTTTTTGGATGCTCCAGGGGATAGACTTCACCATCCAGACCAAAGAAGGCGCCCTGACGCTCGAGAAAATCAAAAACGGCATAGAGCACGGCTTGTGATCCGGCCCCTCGCAGCGTGACTTGAGAATCAGCCTGGTGAGCAACTTCGTAAGCTTCAGGATGCGTGAAGCGGCTAGGGTCAACTTCAAGAGAAAAAATCAGTCCACCGGAGGGTGGGGTTGCTGACCCGCGAATAGCCTCAACCGGCTCGCGGACAAGGCCGAGATTACGGAGGCCGCGCGCCAATTCACGAGAAGCAAACATCTGCTGAAAGCCAGAGTTCGGCTGGCGGATGATCCAGACGGTTTCGGTTGGGCTGAAGCTAGCCCTCATCTGTAAATCGCCCGGTGAGCTGTCCGCTTGTAAGGCGATCCGTGCAGGGGCAGCCGTTGGGGATGCCAAGGGGTGACTGGCAACCCAGGAACCAGCGCCAAAATAAAGAGCTGTCTCCTGCAGAAACTTGCGACGATCCATCGGTTTATTTGCCATTCACTCTCCCTGAAGCTTGAAATCAATCTGACATCATGAGGATTAACAATTATCACGACAAAGTTTATTGCAATAGCGGCACTCTCATCGGCGGGTCCCTCCAACTCCTATCTTACAGAGAAAAGAAGCCGGATCTCTCCTGGTTTGGAAACTTCGCATGCTCGGTTGACCTCAATCCGCTCTTGACAGGAGGAAGGAAAATTGGCGGGAAGCTGTTGGTATCAAACGACGCGATGATCGGTAACGCTCATCCATTCTCAACGTGAATCTTCACTGGAACGAACAGATATTTTGTTCACTACTTTGCGCACGCAGGGCTTTGGCCACCACAAACCTTGTGGTTGGAAACGCCTGAGCGCTGCGCTGACATGCAATCAGTACGCAGAAATAATACCCCTAGAGGAAAACCCCAAGAGTAGAAAGAAAGACCCTGACTCCTACACGGAGATGTCTTAGTGAGGCTCAAAGCCGGATATTATCCTGCTAAAAAGTGAGCTTTAACGCCATTTGCATTATCCGCGGATCGTACGTGCTGGTGACTTGACCGAAACCTCCGCTCCCCAGGGTGGTATCCACGGAATTGAAATTGACCGTATTCCAGATGTTGAACATTTCTGCCCTGAACTGCAAATTCACTCGTTCGTGAACGCGGAAGTTCTTGAAGAAGCCCAAGTCCCAACTGTTCATCGGCGGACCCCAGATGGTGCCCACCCCGGCGTTTCCGTAGAAGCCAAAGGGCGGGGCAACGTAGGCGTCGGTATTAAACCATTGCGCCACGGTTCCAGGCCCTGAGGTATGTTGCCCCTGAACAGCGTTAGGCCGGGTCGCGAGGCCCTGAGTGGGTGAAGAATAACCCACTGTCAGCGGAAATCCTGTTTCAAGGGTGACCAGTCCTGTAGCTTCCCATCCTCCAAGCAAAGAGCCCGCCGCTCCCTTCAGGTTGTGGAAGAATGGCAAGTTATAGACGTAATTGAAGACCAGAACATGCGCCCGGTCGAACGCCGCCGGTCCATATTCCGCTCTCAGGTCATAGGGGTTCTGCGGACCGGAGCCTAAGCCTTCTGCGCCCGATAGCGCCATGGTTTTTGAATAGGTGTAAGCTACGCCGTAAGTCAACCCATCCGAAAATCGCCGCTGCACGTTAATCTGGAGCGAATGATAAATTGACTTTCCAACTGGAGTAATGTTGCTGATTCCGGACCAGCCCTGAAAGGGGCGAACATAATCTGTCGAAACCCGCTGCTGGCAAGGGAAAGGAGTCGTCGCTGTGCAGGCGATGCGAGGATCAAACTGGTATCCCATCGCCGGCAAGGGCTGGTTAATATTTGCAACATAATCCAGATGAGTGCCCCGGCTGCCCACGTAAGCGATAGAAGCCGTCGTATTCTGGGAAAGCTGTCGCTGAAGATTGAGACTCCAGTTCTGTACCGTAGGAATGTCGTAGACAGGGTCCAAGCCATTCAGGGCCAATGGAGTCAGTGGGGCTGCCACGCCTGCGGCGGGATTATCAAACGGCGGATCGAAGAAGGTGGAGATGCTGGAAAATGGAGGATTGCCGACCAGGCGATACACATCATTCCCTTCGATCCGGTAGTAACCGATGCCGTAGCCGCCGCGAATAGCCGTTTTGCCGCTGCCCGTCGGATCCCAGGCAAATCCAAAACGTGGCGCGGGTGTGTTCCAGTGGTCTTTCACCAGGCCAAGCGGCGTCCCATTTTTCCCCGAAATGATAATGCCATTCAGTAAGTTGCCTGAATTTGGAACGATCTGACCATTCGGCAGGACGGTAGGAGCCTGACTCGGATTGTACTGAGTGGGAAGAAACATGCTGAGGTTTTGCCCATAAACATGCGGGATGAAGAAATAGCGCAACCCCAGGTTCAACGTCAGACGGCGCGTCGCTTTCCAATCGTCTTGAAAATAGGCTTCCGTCTGATGAAAGTTGTAGTACGGCTCGCGGAACCCCTGAAGTTCTCCATAACTCACCGGCAGCCCCAGCAATGCGTCGGCAATGGCATTGCCGGTAAAGTGTCCGTCAAAACTGTAGGCCCCCTGACGCGAGGGCGAGGTCTGGGATTGTACTGGAGTGATGGAAAACATCGTCGTAGCGCCCATTTGTAAGCTGTGCGGGCCCGCTTCCTTCGTCAGATCATCCGAAAATTGGCTGATGTTGTGATGCGCCCACCACGGACCCCACAGTGCGCTGATGCCTCCGTAACCCTGGGAAAACGACATGTCGGGAACCACATTGAAGCCGGGATTGAAGGGATTCAACGCGGTGTAGCCTGAGGGCAACTGATATGCACCCTGAATGGTCATCGCCGGAGTTGACGATGCCGGATAGTTGCTCGCATAGTTATAAGAAATTTCGTTCAGCAGGCTGGGACTGATGATGGTTGAAACTTTGGCGATGAAGTTGCGCGAAGGAATGTTGAATTGCGAATGAAGCGTGGGAAATGCGTCCCCGCTCCACTGCACGGTCGGGTCATTTTCCAACCAGCTATCATGGATAAACCTCACGAACGCCTTGATCTTTTCGGAAACATTCTGGTCCACGCGAATCATCTGCTCGCCCCAGTTCTGGCCTGAGCGCGCACCGGTGATGAAATTAAAGAAGCCGGGACTATTGGGGGTTGGAAAATCCTGGTTGAAGAGCAACCTGACGTTGTTATTGATACAAGCTGGATTGATCTGGCTGCCGGTGACGCAAGGGCCGCCGCCCGGTGCGGTCAACGGCTGACCTGTCAGCGGGTCTGTCGGGTTTGTTAAAGGTCCAACGCCTGTGAAGTCGCCATTGCGCATGGCAACAGTCGGCGTGGCGGCAACCAACGGCGATTCGGTGCTTTCCCGGATCCATTCCTGATCCCAGAAGAAGAAAGTCTTACTCTTATCGGTGTTGTAGTGGCCCGGGATGTAAAAAGGTCCGCCAATGGTGTAGCCAAAATCGTTGTAATGGAAGGGAGGACGGGCGACGTTCGCCTTGTTCAGGAAGAATGAGTTTGCGTCCAAGGCATCGTTTCGCACGAAATCATAGGCGTCTCCGTGAAACTCCTTCGTTCCGGACTTGGTTACCGCCAGAAGCTCCGCGCCGCCCGCAGTTCCGTATTTCGCGCTGTAGTTGCTGGTCAAAACTTTGAACTCCGCCAGGGTGTCAGGCCCGGGGTTGGTCATGGTCGAAGCCTGATTTCCCATATCGGTATTCTGAACGCCATCAAGCTGATAGCCCGTGTAGTGCTGGTCAAATCCATTCACAGCGTAGCCTCTTTCGCCATAAAAACCCTTGCCAATCTCATCGCCCACACCGGAATCCTTGGTCGCTCCTGGAACCACCTGCTGTAGTTCCATAAAATTCCGGTCCAGAATGGGAAGCTGGGTAATCTGCTCGGTTGAAACAGTATGGCTGAGTTCGCCCGTTTGTGTTTCGACCTGCTGAATGGCAGCCGTGACTTCAACTGTCTGAGTGCTGGAGGCCACTTTCAGCTTGAAGTTCACGCTCACCCGATCAGCGACGTTCAGAACAATTCTGGAACTGACCGCACGTTGAAAGCCGGCAGCGCTCGCGGTGATCTGATATGTCCCTACTGGCAAGGCTTCAGCCACATAAATTCCGTCTGTGCCGGTCTTCAGTGTTCGGGCGACCACACCGGTCCCGAGGTTCGTGATTGAAATGACCGCGTTCGGAATGGAAGCTCCGCTTTGATCGGTAACGATACCAGTAATCGTTCCACTCGTTTGTCCGAATATTCCAAGGGGGAAGACTAGAAGCGCTATAAGGATTAAGAGATTCAGCAAGAAATTCCTTCGCCTGGATTCCATAATTCTCACCTCCCAGAGCATGTCGTTAGTTTGTTATGGAGAAACGGCCAATCACAGAGCTTGCCTATTACAGAGCCCTTTAACATCTAGGGGCCCTCTTGCGAACCATTTTTCTTTGTGGATGCGCCTCTGAACCATACAACATTCTGCTGGAGGGCAGTACGCCCATACTTCAAGGGATACCTCACATCTTTGTGATGAATCTTCACCCGGATCACAAATGTGCGTTAACGATAACGTTTCTATTACACACCATAGACATTGTCAAGCGGTTTTTAGGCCCTTTCGGATCGCCCTGCAAATGCGCAGGTGGAGAAAGGATATTTTCAAGCTGAAAAGAAATTGAGACTTGCGGAAAGCAGGGACTCACGCCAGGAGATGATTATCTTTTGGAAGGGTGAAAACTTTGGGATTCTGGAAACAGGTGAAGATTAGATTTCATTACAATAGCCGGGTTTAAATATGAAGTTTCCGGGATTGGCCGCCCACGAAGGATGTGATCCACCGCCAGGCGAACCGCCGTTTGTCCCTGAACGTAAGGACGTTGATAAATGGAAGCCGCGATAGTCCCCTTCTCAAAATAGGGAACCATCTCCGCAAAGAGGTCTGTCGTGATCAGGATGACTCGTCCACTCAGGCCCCGCGCCCCTATCGCACGACAGACCGGCAAACAGTTGGCGGTTGTGACGTAAAGCCCCCCCAGCTTTTTCCAGTCGCGCAGCAGGGAGAAGCATTTCTGAAAGGTTTCATCTTCATCTTCATGTCCTTCCAGGACCTTCACCACTTTCCCGCCGGGGCAGAATTTTGAGAACTGCTGAGAGAAAAAATGGACCTTCGTCCGATGATCCTCCGTCATCATCATGCCTGTTATCACAGCCACCTGTGACCGGCAAGGAGTAAATCGCCCCATCAATTCCGCCGCCAGGCTGCCACTGACCCGAGGGTCCACGCAAACCACTGAGGACCGTGCGGCTCTTGGGGCATCAGAAGCGACGCAGATCACACGGATATTCTTTCTTTCCGCCTTTTCCAGCAGTGGGGCAAGCCTCTGCGGATCACCGGGAGTAATAATGAGAGCCTGAATGTCATCCTTTAGCAGTTGCTCCAGGGCGTATTTTTCCCCCTGACCAAGGCGCTCCACCGGGCGGTAGAGAACCTCAACACCTATCGGTGCGAATCGGCCGGCCTCAGCCAATATTCCGGCTCGGAGACGATCATAAAAAAAATGAATCTCCAGGGGGATGCATACTCCAATGCGGACGACCGAACCTCCCACGGATAAAGCCCGAGCTGCAAGATTGGGCGTGTAGCCCAAATCCTTGGCGATTTCGAGGATATTGCGCCGGGTTTGTTCACTGATTCCCTTGCGGCCATGCAAGGCTCGATCCACTGTACCGATAGAAACATTGGCAAGTTTTGCAATCTCACGAATTCTTATCTTTGTTACCCGCGTTACAGTCTCATCGGTCTGCACCGGGGAGTCTTTCGTGATTTGAGGGGGTAAAATTCTTTCCTGTAGCTTTGTGTTCATCGTGCTGGAGTTCTCAATAGGCCCGGTGAACGCGCTATGCCGGCTCGAAGCGTGCACGGGCTTTATTCTATCGCAAGAGGATGTGAATAAGAAAAATGAGACGGCAGTTGTATTGCATTAACAGGTCCGCAAAAAGACCATATCTTCTCATATGCGTTAACGTACACGACACTCTCTTTCTGGACTTCGGCAGCATACTTTGGATCAATGAATAAATTGTCGATTGAGGCCAGTTAAATCTCAACAGGGCGGCACTGAGGGTCAAAAACACTGGCTCCTTTGGGCTGGGATCGAGCCTGCAACTTGAAACCGCACGCTGACGTCGCGTCGCTTCCTCTGTCCAGAAGGCTCTGGATCAATTCAATCCCATCTTTCAGCTCAAGTTTAAAACGGAGGAGTCGTCCCACTTCAGGCATAAAATAGATGACAAGCGTACCCCTCCATTGCCAAGAAGGGGAAATTTCCCTCCTCGCTTTTTCTTTTGCTTCATTCATGGCGAGTGGGTGGAGCGAAGCGCAGGGTTTGCGGTTCGCGTTTCGGGGTTACGACCGGTTGTGAAAGCCGCAGACCGCCGAGGCAGCGGTGAGCACTATGAGCTCGCGACTGTATTGGAAAGGCCACTATCGGCGGTCAATTGAAGGAAACCAGATGGGTTGAAACCTGTGTGTCAGGCCGAAGTTCTTCTGAGGCCCGCAATGCAACTTCATCGCCGGGCCGGAGATCGCCAAAGACTTCCACGAGGTTTCCTGAGCTTGCCCCGGTTTTGACGTTCACCCATTCGGTCTTGCCGCCGCGAATGCGGATTGCAAAGTTACTTTCCATGGTGCGGGCCACAGCCGTCTGCGGAACAAAAAGAGAGGGTTTGGGGCGCCGAACAGGCCATGAAACTTGCGGAAACATCCCGGAATGAAGCTCCCAGGATGGATTCCATACATCTAGTTCCACCGGCATGGTTCGAGTGTTGACGTCCATCGATTCAGCAAGGCGAGCCACGGTGCCCGTGAAAGTTCGGCCGGGAAATGCCGGAACGGTAAAGCTCACTCTAGCGCCCTTTTCGACACCCGCCACGTAGGCTTCGGGCACGGCGACTACAAGTCTCAGATGAGACACTTCTTCGATGCGAACCATCGACGATTGCGAACCTGGCCCTCCCGAGGGGCCCACGAGCGCGCCGGGATGGACATTGCGCTTGGTGATGACCCCGTCGAAAGGTGCCGTAATCAGAAGATAACTTTCCATTTCCTCGACGGATTTGAGCGTGGCCCTGGCGGCCTCGGCGGTGTTACGGAGCGCCACTACCCGTGCGCGATCGGCCTCCGCAGTTTTCTGGGCGACTTCAAGCTCGTTATCGGAGATCACCCCCGGCGTTTCGGCGGCGACCTTCAGCCTCTGGTAAGTGCTCTCATCCGCCGCGAGTTTGGCTTCAGCTTCGATGCGTCGGTTTTCAGCGCTTTGCAACTTCGCCTGCGCTTCCGCTTTCTGCGCGACGAGTTCGGGCGCCACAAGCCGCGCCAGAAGCTGCCCACGTTTCACACGTGAGCCGCGATCTACGCCAATCCATTGAACAAAGCCAGTCACCTTCGGGAAAATTCGCACTTCCTGGTAGGGTTGCAACTCACCCGGCAAGGGAATTGTCATATTCAATTGCCGAAACACCACCTTCACTGTATCGACCGAAGGGATGGCCGTCGCGTCCGGCTTGGTAGTGGTGTTCGCAGCCGAGACTTTTGTGCCCCCAGTGGGATTGCACCCGCTGATCATGAGCGCAAGGCCCACGGTGAATACAGCCAGGAATTCCGGCCAGCAGTTCCCGCCCAATTTCAATTTTGGAAGCGCTGAATGTCTCATCATTGAGTCTCCTTGTATGACCGCAAAGTTCTGCAAATCCGTGATGTTAACCTGCGGTCGCGTAAGGGCTATGGGGGTCCGAAGGGTCCAGCGAGGCTGATTCCGCACTCGCATTTTCCTGCGCCAGCGAGAAAATCGCCGGCAGGATCAGAAGCGTCGCCAAGGTTGAAGCCATTAATCCGCCAATCACCGCACGGCCCAGGGGCGCTGTCTGGTGGCCGCCTTCGCCCAGCGCCAATGCCATGGGAACCATCCCGGCGATCATCGCCAGACTGGTCATCAGAATCGGTCGCAGGCGGGTTCTGCCACCGTAGATGGCCGCTTCGGTAGCTGAGCTTCGCGTTTCGCGGCGATGCTCCTCCGCGAAAGTGACCAATAGAATGGAATTGGCCACCGAGACCCCCAGAGCCATGATGGCACCCATGAATGATTGCAGGTTCAGCGTCGTTCCGGTCAGGAGCAACGCAATAACAACCCCACAAACCACCGCTGGCATTGTCGAGATTGTCATGAAAGCAAGGCGCATGGATTGGTAGTTCGCCGCAAGTAACAGGAAGATGGCCACAATGGCAAACGTCAAGCCCAAGCCCAGGTAGTGGAACGTCTGGCGCATTGGAGCAACCTGGCCGCGCACATGCACTTCGACTCCGTGGGGTGGTGGGCCCGCAGCTTTAATGGCTGCATCCACCTGATTAGCCGCCCGGCCGAGGTCTTCGCCCTCCACATTGGCGGTTAAAGAGATCATGCGCGCCATATCGAAGCGATCGAATTCTCCCACGACGTTCCCGTAGGAAAGATGCGCCACATCCCCCAGATTGGGGTGGTTCGACGGTCCGCCCTGCATCAACGGAATGTCGGCCACGTCGTCCAGGGACTTCATTTCCGACTGCGGAACTTCCACCTGGACCTGGTAACCGATTCCGGTTTCAGGATCCTGCCAGAAATTCCGGGAAACGAACCGGCTGGACCAGGTCGCAGTTTCGAGCGATTGCGCAATCTGTTGAACAGTGAGACCGAGCTGGCCTGCCCGAACGCGGTCAATGTCCACATTAAGACTGGGGTAGTCAAGAGGTTGTCCATAATGAAGGTCGCGCAGGTATTCGTTTTTCGCCAACTGCGCGCGAATCTTTTCCGCATAGGCATGATTGGTGGCCATATGGGGACCGTGGATGGCAACTTCAATGGGCGTGGGCGAACCGAAATCCATAATCTGGCTCACGATGTCGCCCGACTCAAAGGTGAACGCTGTGCCGGGAAAGTCGCGCGCCAGCACCGGCCGCAATTGTTCTTCCAACGCGGTGACGTGAAGATGGGCGCTGGGTTTCAATTGGATGCGGAGGATGGCTTCGTGAGGCCCACTCGTCCAGAGATAAATGAGATTAATGGGATAGCTGGGTGCATAAGTGCCGACGTAACCGATACTGATTTCCACATTCTCGGGTCCTGCAAGCCGTTTGATTTCATCCAGGGCTTTGAGGGCTATTTGTTCCGTCACTTCGATTCGAGTGCCAGTGGGGGCGCGCATTCGGAGCTGAAACTGGTTTTCGGGAACATGGGGGAAGATTTCCCGGCCAAGCTGCGGCGCCAACAGGAGAATAGTAAGAATTGTAACGGTCAGATAAGCTCCAGCCAGAATCCGACGTCTTTTCAGCAACTTTTGGACGAAGTTTCCATAGCGATCGCGGAAGTGATCAAACTTTGAGCGGCCGCTGCTTTCTTCCTCGCTCCGATGAAGCCGCTTGTTGAACCAGATATACAGGACGGGCACGAACGTGCTGGAGAGCACGTAAGATGCGATCATCGCAAAACCGACAGCAAGCGATAGAGGCACAAACAGCGCCCGCGTGACGCCCACCATCAGGAACGAAGGAACAAACACGGCCAGAATGGCAAGCATGGAAAGGAAACGCGGAATAATGGTCTGCCGGGTCGCTTTCAACACCGCGTGAGCCACTTCGTCGGTTTCCTGAAGATTGCGATGAATATTCTCGATTTCCACCGTGCCCTCATCCACCAGAATGCCCACAGCGAGCGCCAACCCACCCAACGTCATGATGTTGATGGTCTGATGAGTAAACCAGAGTGCGACGACGGCGGTCAGCAAGGCGAAGGGAATGGAAGCAATCACGATGAACGAACTGCGCCATTCACGCAGAAATAGAAACACCATCAGGCCGGTGAGCAGCGCCCCCAAAATTCCTTCCCGGATGAGGGAGGCCAGCGAATTCCTAACCCGGCCGGACTGGTCAAATTCGTAACTGACCTGGATATCGGAAGGAAGCACGTTCCTGAAGCGGTCCATACTGGATTTGACTGAGTTGACAACGTCGAGCGTCGAGGCATCAGCTCGCTTCGTGACCGGAAGATAGACCGTGCGGCGGCCATTGACCAGAGCATAGCCCAGGGTGATGTCGCTGCCATCCTCCACCCAGCCGATATCGCGCATGAAGACCGTAGGGCCGGCGCCGGTGCGAATGGGCAGGTCGGCCAGGTCCTGAATATTGGTGACCACGGAGTTCATCGGTGTGATCCGGTCCAGATTACCAGTGCGCACATCGCCAGCCGGAGCGATGACGTTTCCGGAAAGCAAGGCTTTCACAACCTCGCCCGTTGACATGCGGTAGCTGTTCAGCTTCTCCCGGTTGACGTGGATCACGATGGTGCGCGAGCTTCCTCCAAAGGTTGCGGGCGAAGAAACGCCGGGCAGCGTTGTGAAAAGCGGTCGGACGCGGTTGAGCGCCAGATCCTGAAGTTCGTCCACGCTGTGAGTCTTGCTCGAAAAGACGAGAAAGCCCACCGGAACGCTGCCGGCATCAAACCGCAGCACAAAGGGAGGAACGGTTCCGGCGGGCATGTAAGCATGCGCACGTTCGATGTAGGCAATTGTCTGAGACAGCGCCTGGTTCATATCTGTCCCCGGCAGAAAAGAGAGCTTGAGCAGGGCAAAGTTTTCCACGGACTTTGATTCAATGCTTTCCAGCCCCGCAATATAGAGGAAGTTGTACTCGTAGTAGTACGTCAGATACCCCTCCATTTGAGCGGGGCTCATGCCGCCGTAAGGCTGCGCCACATAGATGACCGGCAGATTGAGGTTGGGGAAAATATCAATCGGCATGCGTGTGAGCGCGAGCACCGAGCACAGAGCAATGCCGATGATCGAGACCATCACCGTAATGGGACGTCTTAAGGCTGCATGAACTAACCACATAAATCAGGGGGCTCCTGTTGCCAGGCTGTTTGCCAGATCCAGGAAGGGGCGGATATCGCCTTCCGCGGCGGCGAGATCAGCCAGCGCGCGCCAGATGCTCAGACGGGCAAGCGAATCGTCGATTTCCGCCTGTACCAGTAGCCGCTGGGCTTCGGCGACATCGACGATGGTTCCCACGCCGGCTTGGAAGCGCGCGCGGGCCTGCGCCTCGCTATCGCGTGAAGCCTGCAATTCAATAGGCGTATTCTGCGCCACGCGGCGGGCGCCCTCGATGGTGGCCTTCGCCCGCTCCAACTGTCCGGAAAGGTTCTGAATCGTCTGCTCGTAAAGCGCCTGCTCGCGGCGGCGATTGGCAAGCTCAATGCGTCGGCGCTCGTGAATGGAGATAAAGTCAAGCAGCGGAAGTGATACGGTGAGGCCAGCCTCCCAATTATGAACGTCCGCCCCCAAACCGTTCAAACCCGGAGCAACGAATCCTTTTGAATCCTCTCCGCTGCCACGTGCTGAGGTCAGCCCTTCCAGCGTGAAATGAGGGTAATACGAATGATTGAGCACGTTGATTCTGGACTGGACCTCTTCAATCCTTCGCTGCTCCACAAGCGCTTGCGGATGGTTCGCAACTGAGGTCTCGTGCCAGATATTTTCCGGAGGAATTTGGAGGAATGGGCCGGGTTTGATTTCGACGTGAGCTCCGGCGATGCCCAGGACTTCCGCTAAGGCAGCGCTGGCCACCTGAAGGTTTTCCTGAGCCAGAATGAGCTGTGTTTTGGCGGCGGCCAACTCCGCATCCGCTCGGGAAGCATCGGCGCCAGGCCTTAAGTGAGCATCAACCAGCGCGTGAACGGATCTGGCAAACACCGTTCTCCGGTCCACGTCGGCCTGCGAGGCTTTTACCCGCTGCTCATCAGCGAGAACAGCCAGAGAAGCATCGGTAACCGCAGTAGCGACCCCCAAGCGCGTGAGTGTGACTTCAGCCGCCGTACGGCGGGCTGTGGACTGGGCTGAGCGCACCTGCGAGCGGCGATACCCAAAATCGAATGGCTCCCAGGAAAGCAAAACCCCTGCACCGCTTACCCAGAAGGCTCTATCGGATGGAGGCAAAACGGTTCCTTGCGTCCCTGTCAAAATGTTGGGAGACTGAGGCAGCAGGACGCCTAGAACGCTGTTGCGTGTGCCCCGATCCCCCTGCCAGACCGCGTCCAGCCTTGGCAAATAGTTGGTGGCAGCCAGTCCCACGCTGGCCTTGGCCGCGTTGTAACGCTCCAGAGCTGCGCGCACGGCAGGATAATTCGCTAAAGCGTAATTGACAGCCTCCTGGACAGTAAAAGTTTTGGTCTGGGGTGTATTAGCTTGGGCTGCCGGGGTTGAAGCGACTGAGAAAAGGCTGAAAAAGACCAACGAGAAGAGCTGGAGAATATTCCTTTTTCTGAACAGCAAAAACTTCGTCACCTCCCACTATTTCCTCAGGTTCAAAGGCCGTCATTCCGCCCTGGCCCCAAGGAAACGGCGCACACAAGTGTATCGACATTGTGCAACAACTCGTTGAAATTAAAGCGTTAAATCCAAGTAAAAATTTCTTAACACGCTCTTAATATCCGAGCGGATGGGTTCTGAGAGGATGACCAGGGTATGGCACAAGCAGCCCTTGCGTGGAATCCGCTTAGAATGTGCTAGCGGCGTGATCTTCAGTTTGAACGGCAGATGAGAGAGACCCTAAATTTATGGTCTCATAGAAATTCAATTTCAATCCGCGAATTTGTAACCCAGTCCTTGCACGGTCAGGATGAGGCGAGGATGTTTCGGGTCATCCTCAAGCTTCTGGCGCAACCACGCAACATGAACATCCACGGTGCGAGTGTTCGGTGTGGATTCGTAACCCCACACATTCTTGAGCAACTCCTCGCGGGAAATAGTTTCTCCGCGATGCTCGATAAAGTAACGGAGTAACTGGAACTCGCGAGCCGAAAGCATCACCTTTTGCGTGTCACGCCAGACCGTGGTGGACTTCAGATCAACGCGGAGCGTCCCCGACTGAAAAGTTGCGTTGGCCGCGCCTGAAGGTGCCGGGCGGCGCAGCAGCGCTTCAACGCGGGCGAGCAACTCGAGCATATCAAAGGGCTTGGTCAGGTAGTCGTCTGCACCGAGTTTCAGGCCGACAACTTTATCCACAATCTGGCTGCGGGCGGTAAGCATGAGAATAGGTGTCGTGACGTTCTGTGACCGGAGATCACGGCACACATCCAAGCCGCTTTTGAGTGGGAGCATCACATCAAGAATAATCAGATCAACCCCGCCTGCTAAGGCGCGGTCGAGCGCCTGCTTTCCATCCGAAGCAGTTTCCACTTGGTAGCCCTCATTGCGAAGGCGGTCGCTGAGCGTGACCACAAGACCAGGCTCATCCTCCACCAGTAAGATCTTCTTATTCATAAGAAAGAAATGGATTCAGTCAAAGGCTGATGACCGCACTGTCATCCCCCGCTTATTCCTCCGTACCGCTCCATCGTGTCGCTGCCCGAAAAACAAGGCGTGAAACCGGAACACAACATCTTGACACTCTTATCCGGCGGTCGCGGGCGTTTCAACGGTTGCCAGTGCTGGTAGATGAAGCGTAAAGCGACTACCCCTGCCCGGTGAACTTGTGACGCTGATCGATCCTCCCATAGCTTCGGCAATCTCCTTGGCGATACTCAACCCCAAGCCAGTCCCATGAACTTGCAGGGTGTTTTTGACTTTGCCGCGGTAGAACGGTTCAAAGATATGGGGCAGGTCTTCAGGCTCAATTCCAACGCCGTGATCCTCAACCGTGATTCTGACCTCCGGCCCCTGCTTGCCCACAGCTTTTTCAGCCCGGATACCGATCCAGCGTTTTTCATGGCCGTACTTGATGGCATTGGAAATGAGGTTTTGTATGCACCGGCCAAGGGCTGAGGGATCACCCAACACGAGCGGAATATCAAGCTCCAGACGCTTTTCAACGCTGATGCCGCCAGATTCTAAAGTCGCTTGTGCATTTGAAAGCGCCGCCTCAATGATCTCGAGGATATCCACAGGGCGCCGACTGTAAGACGGCATCCCGGCCCGCCCGGCGGCAAAGACCAGTATCTGTTCCATCATTTCAGAAAGCCGGCGGCCTTCGGCCTGAATGAGCGCACCATAATTCCTGACTTGATCTTTTGCCCCCACCACGCCATCGGCCAGATTTTCTGCGGCCGAGCAGATGACTGCAAGGGGAGTGCGCAACTCATGAGAAATATTCGCCACAAAATCCATTTGAAGCTTGGCGAGGCGCTGGGCTCTCTGGACGGAAATCATGATCAGTGCCACACTGGCAGCAAGCAGCAGCAGGACGCTGAAGCTCACTGTCAAATTCTGGCGGCGCAGGCCCGACACCGCCTTCTCGACGGAACCCGACCGGTGCCGTACGATCAACTTCCAGTTTGCAACCCGGTTTTCCGGAACGATAAAGGCAAAAGGCTGCTTGGAGCCTTCGAGATCGAATGCGTCGATGCCTTCAGGGGAGGATACATTTGTCTCTTCACCGCCCGGGGAAATGACCGTGGGCCCATCTTCAGGAAAAGACGGCTGCATTCCGGAATGCCGACCGCTAAAGAGCAGGTCTGCGACAATATCGCCAGTGGGTGGAGTCGAATTGGCGACGGGAACGGATTGATAAATGACCTGTGCAGGATGTCCTCCGCTTAGAATGGTGACGTTATAAGTAAAACCCTCCGGACCGCGAAAATAGCGATCAGCCAACATGGGCAGCAGGACTCTGCGGATGAAGCTCATATCAAGCTGCACAATTACGCCGCCGCTCACAGCTTGCAGGTCTTGCTTGGCTTCCGGATTGCTGGGGTTGACTCGCCAAGTGTGATAAAGCGCCGGAATCTGTTCATCCATGATCCACGGCCCTTCATCGACTTCCGCCGGGCGCTCCGTGCGGCCGAAAGAGACCCGGCTTAGAAGGCTATGCCGCAGCGATCCGAACTCAGGCGGCCACGGGACGCTGGTAAACCTGGCAGAAGCCGGATTAAAGCGAAAGAGCCGAAGCCTTCGTTCACCGCCTGTCCTCCAGACGAATAATCCTGCCACAAGCCCCGGATGCGCGGATGCGCCCATCCAGTCAGAGTAATGGTCGCCATAGGCCCGCATGATTTTGGCCGGCGGGCCGCTGGGAATGGTCTGGAACGTCCAGCAGACGCGGAAGAGTTCGAGATAAAAATTGCGGCGAAATCGCGTAACAGCAATATGAAGATTCGCTTCCAACCGTTCGCGCTGGGCCTGGCTTACCTGATTGCTCCAGCGAATCTGAAGGATGGCAAGAACGATCAGAATCACCGCCAGGGCACAGACCAGGCCGATCCAGGATGCGGAACGGTAGGGGCGAAGTCTCATAGGGAAAGCATAGAGGGGGTTACCTTCAGGCGCAAGAGTGACCGCCTCTCGATCTGTATCCTCACCAGAGATCTTTGCGACCTGCTAGTGGTTGGAGTATGCCAAGCTCCCTTCCTTTTGTGGCGTCAGATATTTCGGCGCATCGGTCAATGTGATCTTGAGTTCATGCTGGCGCACATGAAGCGGACTGAGTGGCCGGCCTTCAGCATCCGTCACAGTGAAGCGGCCGCGAGCGCCGGGGATTGCAACCCGGTGAGGTTGCGGCGCTGTGGTCCAGACCACAAAGCGCTCCTCCTGGCCCTTTGTGAAGAGCAAAATGTAATCCTGAGAGTTGCCAATCTTCAGCCTTTTGCTGAATCTGTAACCGCCGAGTATGCGCGAGATCGTCTGGAGTGCGAAATAAGCGGGCTTAGGTTCAAAGACAGGTTTTTTTCCTTTCTGATATGGGAATTCAACAAGGCCGAAATTTTCTTCCTGGTTGTTGGGGTCTGTTCCATCGTTGCGCCAGTCGTACCAGATTGTCAAAGGAATGCCTTCGGCAAGATTGCTGAGGAATTCGCGCGCCAGCAGGTTTGCTTGCAAGGAATCGCTCATCCCGGGCCAGAGCCAGGTGCTAGGATACCCCCATTCACCCGCAACAATGGGCATCGACTTGCCTTTGGGAGCATACGATGCGATGAGCTTGCGCAGTTCGAAGTACTCAGTGGCAGCCGATTCAGGAATGCGCTGGCGATAAGGATGGACAGAGACCGCGTCCCAATAGTTCAGCAGCCCTGCCGCAAAACATTGCTTGAGGAAAGCAAGATCGATCAGCGCACCGGCAGGCCCGATGTAAGTGGCATCAGGTACGTTTTCTTTGAGCGCTTCACCCACGGCAAGCGCCAGCTTGATATAATCGCTGTCATTTCGTTTGGGCTTCCAGAAATAACCGTTCGGCTCGTTATACATCTCCCACACTACACCGCGACCGCGAAAGTGTTGGGCGGCGGCAACCGCCCAGCGAGTGAAAGCCTCGCGCCCCGCCGGCGTGTGTGGCGAGAGGCCCTGATCATAGAGCTTGTTGGTATAATCGAGGATTAGAATGGGCCGGATATGAAAGGGTTCAAGCGCCTCGAGCAGGTGGTCATAAGCTGAGAAGTTGTATTGCCTTCTTGCCTGCTCCGTCTCCTGCCAAAAAAAGTCCATGCGAACCCAGCGGATGCCCGTGGCAGCCAACTCGGGCATTTCGCCCGGCTGAGGAATTTTGAAGTGGATATCTACTCCGAGACTTTCAGAAACGGAAGGATTCAGCGGGATGCCGCTCTTTGCAAAACTCATTGATGAGAGAAGAACGAGGGGAGCAAGCGAATAAATGAAGGATTTCATGCTCTCGCATTTAATGATGTGGAATTCTGAATGATGCGTTCAGGAATCAAACTACAACATGGACTCGACGATGCGAGGAACGGCCTGAAGGGACTCGTCCAGTTTGGCGGGATTTTTTCCGCCGGCTTCCGCCAAGTCTTTGCGGCCGCCTCCCGACCCTTCGACGATCGCCGCAGCGGCCTTCACAATTTTTCCTGCATCGAGTCGTGAAGTGAGGTCTTTGGAAACAGCAGCAACCAGCGAAACTTTGCCATCAGAGGCGCTGCCCAATACGATGACGCCGGAGCCAAGCCGCGTGCGGAGATTATCCACCATCTGGCGCATCGCGGGCCGGTCGAGCGCTTCAATCCGTGCAGAAAGCACCCTCACGCCTTTCACCTCACGGGCGTTTTCTACCAAGTCGCCGGCTGAGGCTGCGGCCCGCTTCAGTTGCTGCGCTTCAAGCTGCCTGCGCAATTTCTTTTCCGATTCACTCAGCTTTTCCGCTGCTCCAAGCAATTCTTCGGGTTTGGCGCGCAGAACTTCGCCGAGTTGAGTCAGTGTTTCGCCGGCTTTCCTCAAATATTCGAGCAAGCCTGTGCCGGTCAGGGCCTCAATCCGGCGCGTTCCAGCGGCGACACTCCCTTCCGCCGTCACTTTGAAAAGGCCGATGTCTCCCGTGCGCCGAACGTGGGTGCCGCCGCAGAGTTCTTTGGAAAATGAACCGTCCCCGACAGAAACCACGCGCACTTGATCTCCATACTTCTCGCCAAACAACGCCATGGCCCCGGAGTTCAGTGCGGCGTCAAGCGTCATCACATCGGTGTGCACCTCTTCATTGACTAGGATGTGCTGGTTCACGAGGTCTTCGATGTCGAGTAAGTCCTGCTCATTCAAAGCGGAATAGTGAGTGAAATCAAAACGCAGGCGGTCGGGAGCGACCAGCGATCCGGCCTGCTTCACGTGCGTTCCGAGTATGTTCCGCAACGCCGCATGCAGCAGGTGCGTGGCCGTATGGTTGCGGCGGATGGCGTCGCGGCGCTTGGCATCGACTTCGGCTGTGACAAGCATCCCCACTTCGAGCGGTTGAAGGGCTGTAGACTGATGCACGATCAGACCCGCCACTGGACGCTGTGCGCCGCTTACAAACGCAATTTCATCTCCAGTGGAAGCCAAAAACAGGCGGCCTGTGTCGCCCACCTGCCCACCTGCCTCAGCATAAAAAGGGGTATGGTCGAGAACGATTTCCACTTCTGTTCGCGCGGGGATACTTGGAACAGGCTCCCCATTGACCAACAGGGCCAGAACGCGGCAATCTGTTGATGTTGTTTGGGTGTAACCATCAAAGATGGTAGGTTGCTTTTCAGCCCATGTGTGATAGGCAAGTGGCGCCGCTTTTCTCTCGGCGCCTTTCCAGCTGGCTCGTGCCCGTTCACGTTGGCGCTCCATTTCAATGTTATAGCCTTCCCAATCAATCGAGAGGCCATAATTCTTGACGACATCCTGAACAAAATCCGGACGGAGGCCAAATGTATCGTGCAATCGAAATAAATCATCCCCCCGGACAACGCCGGGAGGCAGAAGGGTGCCAGGATGCGCTCCTACAATGGATTTGTATTCGTCAAAGCGCAGGGTCTTACCTGTGGCCAGCACCACGTGGGCCTCGTCCAGTCGTTCCAGCCCCACGCGCGTGGTGTGGGCGTAACGCTCTTCTTCAATCTTGATCGCCTTAGCCACGTGCTGCGCGTTCTCAACCAGCTCCGGATACGCAGCCTTCATCAGTTCGACAACCTCGCCAGATATCTTGTAAAGAAACGGCTCGTCGAGACCCAGCGTCTGGCCATGATAGAGCGCGCGGCGCATGATGAGCCGCAGCACATAACCGCGCCCCTCGTTTGAGGGCAGAACGCCGTCGGAGATCAGGAACGTGGCGGCGCGGCTGTGGTCGGCGATGATGCGGAGTGAGATATCCGTTTCAGTACTCGCTTCGTATTCGACATTTGCAAGCTCAGCCGCTTTTTCGATAAGCGGCTGAAAGAGGTCCGTGTCGAAATTTGAAATCTTGCCCTGAAGGACGGCGGCCAGTCGCTCGAGACCAGCGCCGGTATCGACGCAGGGCCTCGGAAGTAAACTGAACTCGTAGAGACCGCCAGCGGTTACGCTCCGGTTGTACTGCATGAAGACGAGGTTCCAGATTTCGACATAGCGCCCACAATCACAGGGGAACTTGCAATCCGTATGCCCCAGGTCGCTGGCCGCCGGGCCCATGTCATAGTGGATTTCCGAGCATGGACCGCACGGGCCAGTGTCGCCCATCTGCCAGAAGTTTTCCTTCATCCCGAGTGCAAAAATTCGGTCATCGGGAATGCCGAGAGCGCGCCAGCAATGGTAGGCTTCATCGTCACGCGGAATATCCGCGTGCGACTCCATCGCGCCTTCAAAAATCGTGACGTAGAGTTTTTCGCGGGGAATGCCGTAACCCTCGGTAAGCAGCTCCCAGGCCCACGGAATGGCTTCCTTCTTGAAGTAGTCTCCGAAGGAAAAATTGCCAAGCATCTCAAAGAAAGTATGATGTCGCCGGGTGCGGCCTACCTGTTCGAGATCGTTGTGTTTGCCTCCAGCGCGGACGCACTTCTGGGAGGAGCAGGCGCGGGTATAATCACGCTTCTCGCGTCCCAGAAAAACGTCCTTAAACTGATTCATTCCGGCATTCGAGAAAAGGAGCGTGGGATCATTGGCCGGAACCAGGGATGAGGAACGCACCACGCGATGCCCGCGTGCGGCAAAGAAGTCCAGAAAAAATTTTCGGATGTCGTTTGAGGTCATGGTCAAGTTATGAAATTACGAGTTTTGGGCTTCACAAATGCGGCTCCGGGGAGCACGCATTCTTGGTAGTGAGGATAGTGGAACCTCAGACGCGGGCTCATGTCTCCACTTCCGCCCCTTCCCTTTGGACTGTCCAGCTTGTGGATAAAGTCACTGCGGCTTTCGGCGGACCGCGCTTCTTTGACGCTCGCTCCCACGGAGCACGCGGCACGGAAGAATTGCCTTCCAAGCATCCAGCCTACACGACTCTTCTGTTTCCCTGAATGTTGAAAAAGCTTGATGGCATGAAATGCGATGGCAAACGTGCCCTCGCGTATCTTAGGCGATGGTTGGCTGTTGGTCGAACTGTTTGGAGATTTAAGGGGCATATGCGGGTTGTTCAAAATTCAGAACCGTCTTCAAGCTCTGGTTGCTCGGCCTCTTCTTGCGCGGGCTTCAACTCCGGTCGGGAGCGCATCATTTTCATAATATCATCAGAGCGAAATCCAAGCCTCACTAGGCTTTGGCAGAGCGAATAGAATTTGCGAGGGGTTAAAGGAAGGCGGATGCTGCGGAGTTTCTTTTCCAGCGCGCGCTCGAGCAATTCCTGCTCATTCGTCTCTTGAAAAGTCTGTTCAAGGGCCGGATCGATGGCGCGATAATCCACCAACTTGGCTTTCAACTCGCGTCGAATGCGCTCGCGCCCGAACGCTCGGTGACGTGCAAGGAATGAGGCGTATTGCAGGGCAAACTTCCGGTCGTCCAGATATCCCAGCTGGTGGAGCCGCGCAAGGGTTTCCCGGACTTCTTCGTTTTCACCGTATCGCTTCTCTAGTGTCCGCCTCAGCTCAGCAGCGGAATATGGACGACGGGCGAGAAGACGGACGGCGGTGGAAAACGGATCGGAAGACTGGGCTGAGTGAGCTTTGCCATCCGCGCGGGATGCCCTTGCCGCAGTCTTCAACGTTTTCTCAGGCTTTTCCAAAACGTTCGATCTGGGTGCGCGCGGCCTGTTCCATTTCTTCCCGAGCCATGTCGCTGGCCGACCGGATGCCTGCCACGCGGAGCTTCAGTTCCTGAGGGTTGGATGACCACCGGGAAGCTTCTTCCATTGTGATCAGACCCTTCGAATAAAGATCATACAACGATTGGTCAAATGTCTGAGTGCCATATTGAGAGGTGCCCGAAGCAAGCAGCCCTCGAATAAGGCGGGTCTTGTCGGGATTGATAATGCAGTCGCGGATGAATTCCGTAGCCACCAGGATCTCGGCGGCTGGGACGCGGCCCTTGCCGTCCGCCCGACGCACCAAACGCTGGGAGATGACGCCCTTCAAAGTGGAGGCTAGTTGGAGGCGAATCTGCTTTTGTTCGTCGGAAGGAAATACTGCAATGATACGCTGCACAGTTTCCTGCGCATCAAGAGTATGAAGGGTCGAGTAAACCATGTGCCCGGTTTCTGCAGCCGTGATCGCGGTGCGCATGGTCTCCAGGTCGCGCATTTCGCCCACCAGGAGCACGTCCGGGTCCTGGCGCAAAGCCGAGCGCAATGCCGCCTCGAAACTGGGTGTATCGTCTCCGACTTCGCGCTGGTTTACGAACCCCTTTTTGTCGGGATGATAGAACTCGATGGGATCTTCGATGGTAATAATGTGGTCGGTGCGCGTTGAGTTGATGCGGTCGATGATCGCCGCCAGCGTGGTGGATTTCCCGCTGCCCGTGGTTCCGGTCACAAGCACCAGACCCCGGCGCTCCTCGCAAAGCTGATTGACCACACGGGGTAGATGGAGCTCATCGATACTTCGGATCACGGGCGGAATGATGCGCAGCACCATCGAGATGGCCCCTCGATCCTGAAAAACGTTCACACGAAAGCGCCCGATGCCAGCCACGCTGTAGGCCAGGTCCAGATCCGCCACTTCCTTGAATTTCTGTTTGTGGCGGGCGGTCATGACTCTATCGGCAATGAACTGCATAGCCTCATGCGTCATGCGCGGGAACTGAGTGAGGGGATGAAGCGTCCCGTTGATTCGCACGTAAGGGAAGTTGCCGGCCTTCAGGTGCAAATCGGAAGCATTGGCCTCACAGGCCTTTCCCAACAGTTCATCAATGTTCATACGATGACCTTGCAGGCTGCGGCCCGGCTTCTCAAAGCCTATTGGGCCCATGTTCCTTCGCTACAAAGAAATTATCGGCGGGTGGCCCAGAATGTTGAGGGGCATTCTGTACAGGATTCGCCGCTAGAGATCCGCTCCGCTCTTATTCAAATAATTTCGGATCTTGCGCAGGGTTGAGTAGATTTCCGGCAGCCGGGCGTAAATGGCCGCGCATTTGAGCCAAAGCGAGTTTTCAATCGCCGGATAGCCTGAGACTACGCTTCCAGGAGCGACATCATTGGGGACGCCGGACTGCGAGCTGACAATCGCGCGGTCGCCAATGGTGAGGTGTCCAGCGACGCCGACCTGGCCCGCCAGGATAACGTTGCGTCCCACTCTGGTGCTTCCCGCCAGCCCTACCTGGCCGCAGAGTAAGGTGTTCTCACCCACTTCGCAGCCGTGGCCCACCTGCACGAGGTTATCGATCTTGGCCCCACGACGGATTCTCGTGACGCCCACGCTCGCGCGGTCAATGCAGGAGTTGGCCTGAATCTCGACGCCATCTTCAATTACTACAGTTCCTGTTTGCAGGATTTTGTAATAACTTTCGTCTGCCTGCTTCGCAAAACCGAACCCATCTCCACCGACCACTACACCATTTTGCAGCGTCACGTCGTGACCAATCTGAACGTTCTCGCGCACGACGGAATGCGAATGAGCCAGAAATCGGTCACCGATTTGAGCGCCACGATAGATCGCGACGAAGCTTTTCAACACGCAATCATCGCCGATCTTGACGTGATCCTCAATGACGACGTAAGGGCCGATCGAGGGATTCTGACCGATGCTTGCTGTAGACGCAATGATCGCCGTGGGATGAATGCCCGGAGTGGGGCGGCTGGCGGAATAAAAAAGCTCCAACGCGTGGGCAAAGGCCAAATAAGGATTTTCGGAAAGCAGCAGGGGGCGACCGGTGAGTTCGACACCCTCACTGACGATAATCGCTGCGGCTTGCGTCTGCTGGGCTTTTCGGTAGTATTTAGGGTTCGACAGAAACGTCAGGTCTTGAGGGCCCGCTTCTTCAAGGCTCGCCACGCCGGTCACTTCCACGTCTGCCGGACTTTGCAGTTTGCAATGGATGCGGGATGCGACCTCGCTGAGTTTCATGATTCCTCTCACAATTGCCGATAAAGTTGGCGATGACAGTTTAGAGCTTGGCAGGATGTCGAGATCCCACGGTCTATTCTTTCACATTTGAGGCCGATTGGCAGCTTTTAGATTAGAGATGAGACCCGCGCGAAATTTCAGGAAGAGGATTCAGATACTGATTATTGACCGGGAAGCAGTCTTCCGATTCGGCTTGCGCCGATTGCTGGCAGCTGGAGATAATCTGCGCGATATCGCAGAAGCGGAAAATCTGACGCAAGCGATTCATATGGCGCGACAGCTGAAGCCGGACTTGATCTTCCTGCAGGCGGAACTCCTCACCGAGAAGATTGCCGAGCAGATGAATAAACTGCGCAAAGCCTCCCCGGGCTGCAAGCTAGTGATCACCGCAGCCTCGCTGACCGAAGGCGAATCCTTGCGTTACATCCGCCTGGGAGCTTCCGGTGTGGTCCTGAAATCGCTTGACCCTGCGCTCTTCATCAAATGCGTGGGAAAGGTCATGCAGGGTGAAATCTGGCTTCCCAAACGTGAGATCACGAAAATGGCCGACATGCTGGGAAGTTCGCCGCTGCACCTGCCCCGGCCCGTCGATACGCTGACGCAGCGGGAAAAGGCCATCATCAGCTACCTCGTGCAGGGCTGGCGAAACCGGGAGATTGCAGAGCAACTCTCGATCAGCGAGCAAACGGTTAAGAATCACCTGCGCGCCGTTTATGACAAAGTCGGCGTTGCGGACCGGCTGGAGCTGGTACTTTACGCCATCTATCAGCGGCTTGATTTACCGGCTGTCCAAGTCTCTTCCAAGAGCAACAGCTAGCGGCAGTTGTGGCGGTCCATACGTCTCTTCTCATATTTTTGCCCGCTCGAAAACATCCCCAGCCCGCTCGAACCGCAACGATTCTCAATGGGAATTGCTGAAGTTCATGATGCCCCGTTCGCCATCTGCCTGTGACGTGCCTTGAGCCGTGCCAAAGAGTTGAGAGGGTGAACTCCGAGCACGAATAAGTCAGGCTCAGGGAGGGTACGCGTCTCTTTTCCGGAAGACATAGTGGATATATGGAGACACCCACTTGTTGAATTTCGGGTCGGAGCTCTGGTGAAAACCTCTCATTTCGATGAACTGAAAGCCTTGTTCTTCAGTCTGCCGGATTGTATACACAGGTGAAGCATAAAACGTCAGCACGCGGGCCGATCCCTTCAGATAGGCGCTAGTCCCGAAAGCACGCCATAAATTCTTTAATTGAAATTTAAGGTTACGGGAACGAAAGTGATAGGGGGAGATTATGAGTGACCGCAGATTGTGAGACGAGAAGATCAGTGTCCCGCGTGGTTTGAGTACTCGATGAAATTCACGCAACGCCCCCACGCGGCTGTCCTCCGGATGAGCGTAGTCGATGCCATTGTATGAGACCAAGACGTGATCCCAGGAGCAGTCGGGTTCCTTTGTGTCCTGGTAAACCCCCACCCGGAATTTGATTTGAGGAAAGCGGATGGATGCCGCACGGATCAGCGTCTCCGACCCGTCAATCCCCAGAACATTCGTCCCGCGTTCGTATAATCGGATTGTCGTCCTGCCGGCCCCACAGGCCAGATCCAAGACGGATTCGCCGGTCCGATAGTAGCGGTCAAACAAGTATTTTTCCTCGGCGAACAGCCGGTAATTGGAGTATTCCTCGAGGAGTTTGGAGAAGGCCGTGATAGTCTCGAGTTCGATGGGATCCACCATGGGGATCTCACCTTTCAGTTGCACCGAGGTAAGCACACGCGGGGTCACAGGGGGTCAGTCAGGGCGTGTGAAATAAGAATTGGCGTCGGCCGCCTGGGCGAGCAGGCGGCAATCGTCGTTGGACAACTCGCCAGTCTTACGGGGCAGATTTTTAATTCATAGGCCTCTGATGCCCCGTGGCACTCAGTCGTCCGGCCCGGGCAGCGGACGGCGGCTGATTGCAATCTATGTTTTCAATGCTCAGTCACAAAAGTGGCGAGCCGACGCAAACGGTCGTGGCGTCGGCGGAGAAGCTCGTCTTTGGGTAGTAACGATAACTCCTGCAGGCCTCGGGCGAGCAGGGGACGCAGCATCTCTGCCGCCGCATGGGGGTCAGCATGGGCGCCTTCGGCAGGCTCCGGTGCAATCTCGTCCACGATGCCGAAGCTGCGCAGGTCTTCGGCGGTAAGCTTCAGGATGCGCGCCGCCTCTTCTTTATGCTCCCAATCGCGCCAGAGAATGGAAGAACAGCTTTCCGGCGCAATGACGGAATAGATGGCATTTTGCATCATGACAACGCGGTCGCCGACGGCGATGGCTAAGGCGCCCCCGCTGCCACCTTCGCCGTGAATCACAACGATGATGGGAACTGCTAGCTTGGGAATCTCCTTGAGATTATAGGCAATCGCTTCGGCCTGCCCACGCTCTTCCGCGCCGATACCGGGATAGGCACCGGGGGTGTCGACCCAGGTGATGACTGGCAAATTGAATTTCGCAGCAAATTGCATCAATCGCAAGGCCTTGCGATAGCCTTCAGGCTTGGGCATACCGAAGTTGCGGGCCACCTTCTGCTTGGTATCGCGGCCTTTCTGCTGCCCCACCACCATCACAGGCTTTCCCTCGAAACGCGCAAGTCCGCCGGTTATGGCAGCGTCGTCACCAAACCGCCGGTCGCCGTGCAGTTCGGTGAAATCAGTAAAGAGCATCTGAACATAGTCGAGGGTATAAGGGCGCTGCGGGTGGCGGGCCAGCAGGACGCGATGCCAGGCATCGTGGCTCTTGCTTTTGGAAGCAGCCTCTGGACCTTTCTTCAACGCTTCAACCTGTTGACGAAGCCGTTCGATTTCCTCCTGACAAGCTGAGGATTCAGGCGCCTTTTCCAGTTCGGCAATCTGCCGTTCAATCTCCTGAAGCGCCGATGCCGGCTGCGGTTTGGGTTGAGCTGCCATAATTCCTTAATTCCTTGCTGCGCGGTCCTCGGCCGTTCAAAATGCGCCAGCGCTAGGGCTGGCCGTTGGCTGACTTCCGCCGTTCGATAGAGACCGCCTCCTGCCCGCAAAGGGTTTTGAGTTGCGCGAGCAGAGGTTCATCCGCCTTGACGCCGAAAGGCTTGTGGGCCCGCAGGCGTGCCGCAAAATTGCCCGGCTGCACCAGTTCAAAAGTCACAGGACTATCTCCCGGATGCGACATCAGCAGGCTTTCCAGGTCGTCGAGCAGTGTTTCAGAAGTCTCACCAGCCTTCAGACGGATTAGCACCTCAGGTTTCGCCCTGCTGGCCACAGCCTCGAGCGGCTGAACCTCATTCACCACCACTTTGGGCCGCGCATTCTCTTCCTGACGGACACGACCGCGGATCACGAGAGCCGCATCCGGCCTGAGCAGGCTTTGAACCTGCTGCAAGGCTTGCGGAAACACCAATAAATCCACAGTTCCGCGCAGATCCTCCAACGTGCCGCTGGCCCAAAGGTCACCTTTCTTGCTGGGCTTGATACGGACAGAGGTTAGAATGCCTGCAAGGGTTACAGGCGAGTCGTGCCTTAATTCTTCAAGTGAAGTGCTGTCATACTGAGTCAAGGAGGCCATAACGTCTCGATATCGTTCAAGCGGGTGTCCGGTAACGTAAAATCCCAGCACTTCCTTTTCACCCGCAAGTTTCTGGCCTTCCGGCCAGTCGGGAACGTCTGGCAGAGGGATGTTTCGGGCAGGCTCTGGGGTTAGGTTCAAGCTGCCAAAGAGACCGGCTTGTCCTGCAGCCTCCTGCCGCTGGCGACTTTGACCCATTTCCATTGCGCGGTCAAGCGCCGCCATCATCTGCGCCCGATGGGCCCCGAGAGAATCCATAGCGCCTGCTTTAATGAGGCTTTCAATGACACGTTTATTGAGCAGCCGCAGGTCCACATGTTCGCAAAACTGGAAAAGACTATCGAAGCGGCCCAGCTTCTTGCGGGCTTCGAGCACAGATTCAATGGCTGCCTCGCCGACGTTTTTGATGGCGGTGAGGCCGAAGCGAATGCTGTTTCCACAAGGTGTAAACGTGTGATCGCTTGAATTGACGTCAGGAGGAAGAATACCAATCCCCATATCACGGCATTGGTTCAGGTAGTGCGTCAGCTTGTCCTGGTTGCCGATTTCCGCTGTCAGTAATGCGGCCATGAATTCCACCGGATAATGGGCCTTCAGATAGGCTGTCTGGTAGGCCACCAGCGCGTAGGCTGCTGAATGCGACTTATTAAAACCGTAACCAGCAAATTGTTCCATCAACTCAAAAAGTTTCTCAGCCTTATGGGGGGGGACGTTATTTTTCCGGGCGCCAGCCAGGAATTTTTCCCGCATCGCAATCATGACTTCCGGTTTCTTTTTGCCCATCGCGCGGCGCAGCACGTCGGCCTCACCCAATGAAAAGCCTGCGACACTCGCCGCAATCTGCATGACTTGTTCCTGGTAAACAATCACGCCATAAGTCTCTTCCAGAATCTCTTTCAATTGCGGCAGGTCGTAAGTCACTTTCTTGCGACCACTCTTGCGCGCAATAAAATCATCGATCATCCCCCCCTGAATAGGCCCCGGCCGGTAAAGGGCATTCAGTGCGGTCAGGTCGGTCAATCGGCTGGGTTTCACTCGGCGGAGAATATCGGTCATCCCACGGCTTTCAAACTGGAAAATGCCTCCTGTCAGGCCCTTACCAAGCAACTCATAAGTTTCGGCATCGTCCAGCGGCAGGTGATCAAGATCAATCTTTTCACCACGCGTTTTTTCAATCAGTTCCACGGCATCATGGAGAATGGTGAGCGTCGTCAGGCCCAGAAAATCCATTTTGATGAGGCCGATCTTTTCCAGATCGTCCATCGCATACTGGGTGGTGATTTCATCCTTATTGCTCTTGTGGAGAGGGACGATTTCATCGAGCGGTTGCGGGGAAATGACGACGCCGGCGGCGTGTGTCGAGGCGTGCCTCGACAAGCCCTCGAGACTCATTGCAACTGTCAGAAGGTCCGCCACGCGAGGGTCATTCTCTCTCAACTGCCGCAATTCGGGAGATTGTTGAAGCGCCTCCGCCAGGGTAATGTTCAAAGCGTTTGGTACCAGCTTGGCAATGCGGTCCACTTCAGCAAAGGGCATGTCGAGCGCGCGCCCCGCATCTCGAATGACCGCTTTGGCGCCCATCGTCCCGAAGGTGATGATCTGGCTGACGTTCTCGCGGCCGTATTTCTCCGTGACGTAGTTGATGACCTCGCCGCGACGCCGCATGCAGAAGTCGATGTCGATATCCGGAAAGGTGATGCGTTCCGGATTCAGAAAACGCTCGAAAAGCAGGTCGTACTGCAAGGGGTCAATATCGGTGATGTAGAGGGAGTAAGAGACGAGGCTGCCTGCTGCCGATCCGCGCCCCGGGCCGACGGGAATGCATTTTTCGCGCGCGAAGCGGATGAAGTCCCAAACGATCAGGAAGTAACCGGCAAACTTCATCTGCTTGATGAGTTCAATTTCCCGATCTAGGCGCTCTTCGTACGCTTCGAGCGGATACCGCAATTTGCCTTCAGCGCGCAGCTTTTCAAGTTGCGGCCGTCGTCGTTCGAAACCCTCTCGCGTGACGCGCTCAAAGAGACTTTCAATGGTCTCACCTTCCGGCACTTCAAACTGAGGAAACACGTGCTGGCTCTTTTCAAGATGCAGGTTGCAGCGCTCGGCAATTTCCACCGTGCGCGAAAGCGCTTCGGGAATTTCACGGAAAACCGCTTGCATCTCTTCGTAAGACTTGAAGTAAAACTGATCGCTTGCGAACTTCATCCGCTGAGGGTCACTCAGCGTTTTGCCGGTCTGAATGCACATGAGGACTTCCTGGGCGCGCGCGTCAGACTGGCGGATGTAATGGCAATCATTGGTTGCCACAAGCGGGATGCCCGTCTCGCGCGAGAGGTGCACAAGGTGAGGATTGATGCGCCGCTCTTCGGGCACGCCCTGGTCCTGGATTTCGAGATAAAAATTCCCTTTGCCGAAAACGTCGCGCAGATCGTAGGCGGCCTGACGAGCGGATTCATATCGCTCAACCATCAGGGCGGAAGCCACTTCACCTTTCAGACAGGCGGAAAGCCCGATGAGGCCCTCGGAATGACGTGCCAGCAGGTCCTTATCAATCCGAGGCTTGTAGTAATATCCTTCGGTATAAGCGAGCGACGCCAACTTCACCAGATTGCGATATCCGCGTTCGTTTTCACACAGCAACACCAGGTGATTCGGTCTGTCGCTTTCCGGTGACCGGTCAAAGCGGCTGGTGGGGGCGACATAAACTTCACAGCCGATGATGGGCTTGACGCCTCTTTTTACGGCAGCATCGTAAAATTTCACCGCGCCGAACATGTTTCCATGATCCGTGAGAGCCACAGCGGGCATCTTCAGCTCCGCAGCGCGGTCCATCACTTTTGGAATATCGCAGGCGCCGTCAAGCAGGCTGTAATCGGTATGAAGGTGAAGATGAACAAATTGTGAGTTCGCCATCACCTCTTCATTCTACCAGAAAAAAATTTTCGTTATTTCACACATCGGTTGATCAGCCAAATCGAGGAATAACAATCCGGAGGTAAAGACTCAGTCGGTGAGAGACAAAAGTGTAGACGAACTAAAAGCCTGAAGGGTCACGTGAAAATTGCGAAAGGTCTTTTTTAGGGCGGAGCTTCAGCAGGAGGCTTCTCCCGGGAGGCAAGACTCCTCCTGCTGTGGGGTGAGTTGTAATGCGGCAAGCCCTCAGTCCTTATTGGGACGGCTCGGCTGGCGTCAATTGGGCTGCTGATTGTGAGGCATTGGGCATCTGAGGAACAAAGACGGTAATCTGCACGCGCCGATTCAATGCTCGCCCTTTTCGAGTGTTATTCGGATTGACGGCCGCCGCCTCCCCATAGCCCAGATTGTGAATCTTCACCAGCGGGATATCTCCGTTCATCGTCAAATAGCGAACGACAGCATCAGCCCGGCGCTGGCTCAGTTGCAGATTGTACGCCTTCGAGCCAGTGCTGTCCGTATAGCCCTGGACTTCGATCACGTAATGTTTAAGCGTCTTGACGTTTTGCACAAGCTGATCCAGGCGCTGCTTGTCCTCAGTTGTCAAGATACTTTTGTTGAAGCCAAATAAGACTGTCGCTTGCTGCGCCGGTTTATAGTTATCAATATTATTGACCATCTCCTGAGCCTCATTTGCCTGTGCAAGCCCCTTTTCGCCTACCTGCTGTGCAGCTTGAGCGTGCTGATCAGCCGTCATAGCCGCCTGATGAGCTTGATCGGCTGCATTTTGCGCCTGAGCAATCCCGCTCTCCGCCTTTCGATCCACATCGCGGATTTGCTCTGCATTTTGATCTGTCTTCTGATCTACTTTGTTTAGGCTTGCCTGAAGCGGCTGTATCGATTCCTGCACAGATTGCCGGACAAACTTTTTCGTCGCGCAACCTGCCGTTGTCAGTACGACCAAACCAACTCCCAACGCCATCAATTTGATAGAGTTTCTAGGACTCATAAACATTCCTCCGCTCATGCTCATAGCACTCTATTTGCCAATCTGACTGATGATGTAACTCCCTTATAATCAGCGAGCAATGTCGAAATGGGCCCCGCGAAGGAAGCCGTAATGGGCATGCGCTTGTAGAATTTTCCAGTAGGGCGTGTATGGCTTTCACAAAAAGGGAAGAGTCTAAGTTATCAGTTGGTTTCTAAACTGATCAGTAAAATCGCTTCAGACTGGATAATCAACAAAAGACTGAACCATATTTCGATTTCGGAGACTGAGTTCAGCGGCCTGTGGTGAGATCGTGGGTGGCAGATTGCCCTGAAGGGAGCGAAGCGTGCCACCCACATAGCCAAAATCGTTATCTTGATTTTTAATTCTCAATGGCTTGTTTGATGGGAGCCTGTGACACACTCGGGTTTAACGGTCAGGGCTGAGAGGTAGAAAACCGAAACGAATTAGATGGCAAACGAAGGGATGGTCCCTTTCATCTAACCAGGTAAGCGCAAAGGAGAGCGGAAGTCGCCTGGACCCGGAGACAGCGAAGCAATTTAAAACGGCTTATGTCATACTTCAGGAGAGAGGGCGCTGATGAGACGTGAAATGAATCGTTGCCCGTTATTATCCTATTCGATTTTTCTCTTATTGGCGTTCTTGCTTGCTTGGAACGCCGCATGGGCGCGGGCCCAGGAGCAACCTAATGCGCCACCGAAGCTTTCGAGCCGTCCGCAGCAGGATCCCAACGCTCCTCGCCCGACACCCTATCCTGATCTGGCCAGTATCCACGTACAGTCTACGCTCGTTCAGACGCCGGTCACCGTGATTGATCCTTCCGGGCAGTTTGTCCAGAACCTGGGTGAAAGCGACTTTCGTATTCTGGATAATGGCGTGCCTCAGCGCATCAGTAAATTCGGATTAGCCATGCAACCGGTGGCGCTGGTGATTCTGGTGCAAACGAATAAGGCGGTCGGTCCGCTTCTCAATCAGGTGAGGCCGTTGGGCTCCCTGTTTTCCGGGTTGCTTCTTGGGAAGCCAGGGCAGGCAGCCTTGATAACTTTCGATGATACAGTGCATGTGGATCAGGACTTTACGGGGGATCCCAATGCTCTGGCCCAGGCATTGCAGCACATCACGACGGGCGGAACCAAGGCACGCTTGAACGATGCGTTGGGGCGGGCAATTCTGATGCTGGCCAATCGCCCTACCCAGGAGCGACGCGTAGTGATTGTCTTCTCAGAAGGGACTGACAACGGGAGCGAGACCACAAGAGACGAAATTATCCGCGCGGCAACGGGCGCAGGAGTGGTCATCTATGGCCTGCGGTTCAGCCCATTACAAGCTCTATTGCATAATCAGCAGGAGCCTCCACCGCCAAACACCTTAGCCCGGAATATGGCTCTTCCCGGCCCGCCAGGACGACCCCAAACGCCGAATAATGTTGCCGTCTATAACCAGAACTCGGATATCTCAGTGATTCCGCTGGCCTCAGGCGCCTCTCAAGCTATTCGCTCGCTTCACGGGAAAGATTTGGTAGAGGTTTACGCCGGATACACGGGAGGTGTTACCTATTCTCACTGGAAAGCGAATGAACTCCAGAAGCAACTTACGAGGGTTGCACTTGAAATTAACAGCCAATATATTCTGGCTTATACTCCCAGCACCCTCAATGAGCCGGGTTTCCACCGGCTTCAGATTGAGGTGACCGAGCCGAATCTGAGGGTGAGATCCCGTGCGGGATATTTTTACGGTATCAAGAGCCGCTAGATTGGGAGGAGTTTGAGAGATTGATGGATTGCCCTTGATGGATAGCGCTGTTGCCACTGGAAACCGCGGCCCGTCGTCTTAATCAAAGCCCCGATAATCCCACACCTGGATGCGTTTGCCAGTTGAGAGCTCGATCTCAGCAAGGTATGGCCGCATCTCCTCGGGCTGTACACGCAGAACAAGGGCTTGCATCTGGTCACCGCGCTTGTAGAGCACCGTGAAAAAGAGATTCTTTTTACCCCCCGAGCCATTAGGTTTAACTTTCCACGGAATTTTCATGTGTCGGACCGCACGACTGACGCTGGGCCGATATTGCATGAGAGTAATCGAGCGGTAGGGGATGGTGATCGATCCTTCAGGGCACTGGAAGGTCATGGAGGAGTGCGTTAATTCCAGCTTGCCTCCGCAACCGCTCTGAATGCTCTCCGTGCCACCAGCATAGATAAAGTCCGATGCGCCTGTTTTTTCATAGGCGAGAATCGGAGCGGCTGTTATAAAAAGTCCAAAGGCCAATCCGAGGATCAGCGTCCCTCTGAGATACCCTGCGCTTTGCAAAATCCTACTCCGTTCCTTTCTTCAGGCATGACGAAACGCTTCGTGTGCATTTTGGATTTCGTGTGCATTTTGGATTCTGATGGTTGCTGAAAACTCATCCCCTGTGTCATTCGGAGGAGCCGGAAGTGACGGCGAATGTCACACGCTTCACTTTTTCAGAACGAGATTTTTTGCTCCGCTCATTCATCCATCCTTCCCTCCTTCGGTCATCTCAAGGCTTCGCTCGCATCGAGCGGCACTGCCACATTGGAATACCACGGCACATTAATGTTCCCCCACTTGGCCGGTTTGAACTTCCACAGCCGTACCTCTCTTTCGGCTGCCTCAAATTCCGCCGGAGTCCCGGAAAGCTGTGTGGAGTCCACGACGTGACCTTTATCATTCACCAGAACACGCATGAGCACCACAATCTTGGCCCGCTTTGATGCGCGCCTGGACAGAATTCGGGGAGGCTCCACGCGTTTCTCCAGAAACTTCTCCGGCTGAGGGGGGAGATGCTGAATATTTCGGCTCAGCAGCGAGAAGTCAACATCGATGGTGGTTTGAAAAGGAGCCGGCCCCGATTGGGTCAGAAAAGGCCGATACACCCAGCGGCGAATAGCTTGAAGTGCGGCGACGGCCAGAAAGGGGTGCCCCCGAACCACATGAATCCGCTGCACCTTCCCCTGGCAATTGACTGTGACGAGCAGACGCACATGGCCCCGAATGTAATTGATACGAGCCAGGGGTGGATAAGAAGGCCGGATTTCATTGAGCAGCAGACGGGTGGCTGTCCGGCGGTCTAATTGAAGCGCTTGCGGGCTGGATCCGGAAGTGCATCCTTGCATAATGCCAAAAGCCGTCGTTGCGAAGACGGCCACCGCAAGCGCCGTGGCAGTCTTCAAAAATCCGCCTCGGACGGTATGGCTAGGTATCAGACTCGAAAATGACCTGCGCCACCACATAATGATTCGCGTGCGAGAGCGAAACAGCGGCACGCGCCACACCGAGTTGCCGGGCCACCTCCTGCGCTCGGCCGCGAAGCGCCAGTTCCGGTTTCCCACTCGGCTGATGAATAATCTCAACATCCAACCAACGGATTCCAGAGCGCCATCCTGTTCCCAGAGCTTTAAACGTTGCCTCCTTGGCCGCAAAGCGCGCAGCATAGCGCTCCGCCTTGTTCTTGAAGCGTTCGCAATAGGCAACTTCCTCGGGAGTGTAAATGCGATCCCGGAAACGCTCGCCGTAGCGCTCGAGACTCTCCTGGATCCGTTGCGTCTCGGTAATATCGATGCCTGTTCCGACAATCACCTCGCTCGTTTCCCCGGTTCAATTTTGAACTAAAAGTGCATCATCGCTTCAAGAAAGGCGGGCGGATCAGTCGGGAAGGTCATGCTTGGTCCCAGGCGATCGCGGGCGGCTTTCACGCGCGGTCTCTTACCTCCAAGAAAAGATCGGAGTGATTGACAGGTGCTGCCCCGTAAACCTCGCGCGCCTGCCTGAAGCTTAGCCCCATCATAACACGGTCAAAACCGGATGGTGAAACCCAAGAATCGCGGTTGGAGAACTGAATAGGTTTGGGGAGGGTTAGAGGTGTCGGTTCCCACTGACCGAGGTGCTTTTGGGGCGGGCCATGGCTCCGTTTTACTCGCCCTTCAGCACTCATGCGAACTCCGCCGTCCGGAGCCAGGGCCCTTCGGATGCTCGCCCGCTGGCTTCCCCCAGCGCTTGCGCCATCTCTTCCAACCCTACCAGCCCCCAACTCGCCAGGCGCTCTTCGTTCTGCTCCAGCTTGATAGGCAGAATCCGTTACGGTAAGCTGGGCTACAGCGTTCACCCTTCCGGTGATGGTGTTTTGAGTTGGTTAAAACTTCTATAACCCACATCCCCCGGAAGGTGTTCATGTTTTCCGCGTTCTTTCAGCCCGCCAAACGCAATTCTTGGGATAACTCTGGGGCATTGCACCTCTCGCGGAACAATGGTATTAGTGAAAAGAAGCTCTGCGGGGGTAATTCAGCGGTAGAATGCCAGCTTCCCAAGCTGGACGTCGCGGGTTCGATCCCCGTCCCCCGCTCCATTTTCAATAAGTTAGCGGGCACGCCCACCTCAGGTTTACTACTCTTACTACTTTAAGCAAGCCGCACCTTCCCACATTCCGATTTCGCACCATCAGCCCGTTACTACATTTTCGGGCGTTACTACAGTTTCGAGCTTCCGGCTCGCCTCCAACCGGGCCGCCAGGGTCGTCATCGTGTACTCGTTCTCGTTCACATCCACGTGATGCCCCATCTGATCGGCGCGCGTCTTGGCGTCCACACCGGCCTCGCGGCACAGCGTCGCGTAGCTGCGCCGGAGCACCTGGAAGTTGACCCATCCAAGCCGGATCTCTCGCAGACGCGGATGGATGCTGCGTCGCCAGAGATTATCGCGGCTGAGCGGAGTTCGCCCGGTCTCCGACGGGAACACCCATGCTGTGGGTGTTTGGTCCTTAAGCACCTCGAGCCATTCCTGAAGCAGGGTCCGCGTGCCCTCGGTCATGGCGACCTCCCTGATGGAGCGCTTGGTCTTCGGCGAATCGATGTCGCCCTTGTAGACGCGGCGCTGGACGAGGACCGACTGAGTCCGCAGGTCCTGGATCTGGAGCCCGAGGATCTCTCCAGGCCGCATCCCTTCAAACACTCCGAAGCGGAAGATCAGCCGCTCGCGAACCGGGAGCACCCCAAGGGCGCTGCGGATATCGGCAGCAGTCAGCACCCGGCGTTCCTTGCCGGGTTTACACTTCGCCGGCGTATGGAGCGCCAAGGCCGGGTTGTATTCCACCGCGCGTTCTCCCAGAGCCAGGTTGAAGATATCGCGCAGATGGAATCGCAGATGATTCACAACGCTCTCTGCCAGGTTCCGGGCTTTTGCATCAAGGACCTTTTGCATCTGCTCCCGTGTGATGCTCTTCAGCGGCAACGGACCGAGTTCCGGAAGAAGATGAGTAGTGATCAGCGCTTCAGCCGTCATCGCGGTCGAAGCCTTCCATTGGCGCCGCCGCACCTCCAAGAATACGGATCGGACAAAGGTCTCGAAGGTGAACGCCTGTGGCAACGCCCTACCGCCGGCATTTTCGTTTATCGGGCGAAGGATTTCCGCGAGGATGGCCTCGGCCTCGCCTTTCGTCCGCTATGCACAATGTATTCGTACGAAACCGGCGTCCGATCCTCTCGATCGCGATAGCTGCTGTAGTCGGAGATATCGCCTGGTGTGGGCGCCCAGGCGCCATTCCCCTCAGCTTGGTTTTTCCGCCGCTCGCGATGGCGCCGCGCAGTCGCGCCGCGGCTTACGCGGTAGCCTTTGCCTACTATGCCGGGGCGAGCTGGCCGCTCATTCCGGGCGCCCGAGTGTTCTTCGGCCCCTATGCGACCGTCGCTCTCGCGGTGCTGCTTTGGATTGCCGCAGCCGCCATCCTCGCAGCGCCGTGGGCATTGGTCGGTCCTGTTCCGGGCTACCGTTCCGTGTGGCGCGGGCCGCTTGCGCTGGTGATTACGGCCGCGCCACCGATCGGCATTATCGGCTGGGCTTCGCCGCTGACGTCCGCCGGCGTCCTTTTTCCGGGTACGCGGTGGCTCGGGCTGATCGCCACGATGGCGCTAGCTGGCTTGGGCGCAGCATTTCCTAGAACCGCGCTCTGTGTGGCGGTTATCGCTGCCACTGCGGCCAATGCACTCCACCACGGAGAGGTCGCACCGCCGCCCACGTGGGAGGCAGTGAATACGGAATTCGGCGGAGCAGGATTCGGCCCTCGCGATCCGGTGTCCGACTTCGCGTCGGCGCAGTGGA
>Ga0209581_1000832_pt1 | contig 46080 bp, 40 predicted proteins | sample Coa_R2_FD_187160 | JGI IMG/M metagenome (GOLD analysis project Ga0209581, IMG submission 187160) | Surface soil microbial communities from Centralia Pennsylvania, which are recovering from an underground coalmine fire - Coalmine... | ecosystem: Environmental > Terrestrial > Soil > Unclassified ...
GGGAATATCGAGGACCAGCGGGCGCTTGCGCGTGCGATACTCGGTGTAGTTTCCCAGGTAGGGAATGAGCACGCCGTCCTCAATGACCCAGACTTTGGTGGCCAGGCGATCGATAAAGTAGCGGTCGTGCGAGACAAAGAGCAGCGTGCCCTCGAAGTCGTCCAGCACCTCCTCCAGAAACTGGCGCGATTGCAGGTCCAGGTGGTTCGTCGGCTCGTCAAGGATCAGAAAATTCGAGCCTTGCAACGTCAACCTGGCCAGGGCGACGCGACTGCGCTCGCCGCCGCTCAGCGAGCCGATCGACTTGAACACATCGTCGCCGCTAAAGAGAAAACGGCCCAGGAAGCTGCGCGCACCCTCCTCGCTGAGCACGCTGACCTCGCGAATCTCATCGACGATTGTGCGCTCGGAATTGAGGCCGGCATGCGTCTGCGAGTAGTAGCCGATGCGCACGTTGTGGCCCAACGAAACGCTGCCACTCAACGGGGCAAGCTCTCCAATGATTGTGCGCAGGAGCGTGGTCTTGCCGGAACCGTTGGGACCCAGCAGGCCAACGCGATCCCCGCGCAGCAACTCCAGGTCGGCCACACGCGCCAGCAGAGTCGGCTCGTCCCCGGCCCTGCGCGCAGGATAGCCCACCGCCAGCTTCTGCGTTGAGAGGACTACCTGTCCGCTATCAACCACCGGGCTGAACTCAAAGTGCATCTCAGCAAAATCCTGGGGCCGCTCGACGCGCTCCATCCGATCCAGCAACTTCTGGCGACCGCGCGCCTCGCGGCTGCGCTGTCCCGCTTTGTAGCGGCGGATAAACTCCTCGGTGTGAGCGATATAGGCTTGCTGGGCCTCGTACTCGCGCAGGCGACGCTCCATGCGCTCCTCGCGCAGGCGCAGGTAGGTCGTATAGTTGCCGGGATACTCCTCGATCCGCTCAAAGGCGAGTTCAATGATGCGCGAAACCACCTTGTCCAGGAAATAGCGGTCGTGAGCCACGATCACCATCGCGCCTTTCCAATCGTTCAGGTAGGTTTCCAGCCACTCCAGGGCCTCCAGATCGAGATGGTTGGTCGGCTCATCCAGTAGCAGGAGGTCCGGCTCCTGCAAAAGCAGCTTGCCAAGCGCGGCCCTGGTTCGCTGGCCCCCGCTCAGATGCATCACCGGAGCCTCCTGCTGCTCACGCGTAAAGCCCAGGCCGTCCAGCACCTGATCGACCTTGTTCTCATAGGTATAGCCGCCGGCATGCTCAAATTGATGCTGCAAGTCGGCATAGCGCGCCAGGAGGTCTTCGTGCAGTTGCCGGTCTGCCTGCGGGGAGGCAAGCTGCAACGCCAACTCATCCAGCTCGCGTTCCCAGGCGCGCACCTGCTCGAAAACGGTCAGCATCTCCTCGCGCAGCGTATTCTCCGGCTGAAAATCAACGTCCTGCACCAGGTAGCCAATCCGCGCATTGCGCGCGAGCGAAACAGCTCCCTCGTCGGCCTCTTCAGAACCGGCCAGGATATTCAGCAAGGTCGATTTGCCGGCGCCGTTGGGACCGACCAGGCCGATGCGGTCATGCTCCTCGATTTTAAAACTCACATCCGCAAAGATACGTTGAGCGCCAAACGATTTTCCTATGTGGGATACACTCAGAACAGGCATGGATAGTTCACCAGATTATGTCTCTCATAATAAAGCAAGGCTAAAACGCTGCCAGCGTATCATACCAGGCGCCGACATGCAAGAGCCGAACAAAAAGGTTCCCCGCAGATGGGGAAACCCAAATGCCTGGCGGCAGAACCACAAAAAGAGTGGGTAAGAGCGTGAAAGCCGGAACAGCCCGACCGCTCTTACCCACTCCAGCAAAGGCGCATCTACCGAAGAAAGAACTCTATCCCTTGCCACCTGGCCTCAATGCACAACTCTTTCTCCTCACCCCATCCCTCCTACCATCCACCGGACGTTTTCCTTGCACTCATCCCATCCTGTAGCATCCGTACCCACCATCACGCTCATTCATCCATCTCATGCTACCTGCCACACACCAACCTGCTTTTTTCAGACCCTGCAACCTGCCCATTGACCACCCGGCCTCCCTGCCACCACCAGCGTTCCTCCCTACCAGCCACCCAACCTCGATGCCCCATACCATCTTCCACTCCATCCGCGTTCCATCCCCCGCCCTACGATCAACCACAGCGCGGAACATTATGCTTCCTTCACCCGCCACACTTCCATCTTCCACCGCCCATTCTCTCCGCCCTCCCACCTTCAGCCGGGTGCCTCCCTACCATCCATGTGTGCATCTCTTTTACAGTAATGAGTATACTGATATCTTGTGAACTATGCATGAACTCCCCCCCCCTTTTATGAACACCCCGTCATCAAAACAAAAAATTATGTCAAACTACAATGTAAAAAACATTACAATATTTTCACAGACAAAAGATACAACAATGTCATCATAATAGACAGAAAAATGTTAATACTTCTATTTTATTGATCGTCTACTTGTTGTCAGATCCTCCAGGAAGAGAAAAAAATAGCCAGAGAGATGAGCCTGCTTGCCTGATATGTAAGAACCTATGGTATACTTGCTACAGCACGAACGAACCTACATTGCTGTTAGAGAAAGGATGCTGAGAGGTGGCTAAAGAGCAGTCTCTGGATAATCTCTGGTTGGCGCAGACGCTTTTCGATCTCGAGGGGGTCAAATTTGGGAACTTCACCGTCAGCGAATCGACGGTCAGTTCGCCGGTTTTCGTGAACCCGAAAGTATTGATCAGCAACCCAACCGCCTTGCGCGTCGCAAGCAAATTGATGCAGCAGGAAATCGACCTGGCGCAGTCGTTACGCCGTCCACGGGTTCACCCGTTCGCTGTGGTGGCAGGCGTACCGGTTGGAGGGCTGCTACTGGCCTCCGCCTACTCGCTGGAAACCAACATTCCGATGATTTACGCGCGCATACGCCCGGAGGGCACTGGCAAACGAGGCATTGAAGGTCGCTTCACCCCTGGCGATACCGCCCTGATTATCGATGACCTGATCACCAGAGGGAGCAGCGTGCTGGAAACCGCAAAGCTCCTGGAAGAGAATGGCTTGAAGGTAAAAGACGTGATTGTTCTGGTGGACCGCGAACACGGTGCGACCGAGCGTTTACGCCATCAGGGCTATAACCTGATCAGTATTTTGAAGCTGGATGTGATGTTGAATCACTATATGTCACGCGGGCTGATCTCTGAAGAGACCTATCAGACCTGCGCGGAGTATTTACGGGCAAAGCAGGGACAGCCGGAGGCGATCCAGCCATCTCCCGAAAGCTAGCATTCTCTCTGACGAACAAATAGAGATCCCGGACAGTCAGGTTGTCCGGGATCTCTTTCCATGCTCTAAGCACGTGCTTACTGACGCGGCACCGCCTGCTGCGGCGGCGAATAGGATGGTGGACGATCGGCAGGTACCTCATGCCCATCAACCGACTCGGCGGCGGCCCGACCCTTGATAATGCCCAGGAGAGGCTCGATCAGGTCGATCGGCAGAGGGAAGATGATGGTCGAATTCTTCTCGACCGCGATCTCAGTCAGCGTTTGCAGGTAGCGCAACTGGAGCGTTGCAGGCTGGGAGCCGATGACGTTCGCCGCCTGGGCAAGCTGTGCTGACGCCTGCAATTCGCCCTCGGCGTGAATGATCTTGGCGCGCTTCTCGCGCTCGGCCTCCGCCTGCTTGGCCATTGCACGCTGCATGGTCACGGGCAACTCGACATCCTTGATCTCGACTGCCGTCACCTTGACACCCCAGCGCTCGGTATGCTCGTCGATGATGGCCTGCAACTCACGGTTGATCTTGTTGCGCTGGGCAAGCAACTCGTCCAGTTCAGACTGGCCAAGCACGTTGCGCAGGGTAGTCTGGCCGATCTGCGTGGTGGCCTGGATAAAGTTCATCACATTGACCACGGCGGCGGCAGGATTGACGACGTAGAAGTAGACCACAGCGGTCACTTTGATCGTCACGTTATCGCGCGTAATCACCTCCTGCGGCGGCACGGTCAGCGTGACAATACGCAGGTCAACCTTGACAATGCGCGAGATGAACGGCGGCACGAAGAAGACGCCCGGCCCCTTCGCTCCCATTAACTTGCCCAATACAAAGATGACGCCGCGCTCGTACTGCTGCACAACGCGAATCGAGGCCAGCAGCATGAAGATCGCGATAATAATCACTGCAACGATGATCACAGTGAACAAGGTAGCGGAGTCCATAAAATCCTCCTTTTATGCCCTTTCGATATAGTTTCGCTCAGCCGGCGGAAGGGTATTCGTCGCCAGTTGAACATGTAAGAGCAAACCATCGACTGAGACAATGCGCAGTTCGGAGCCGGCATCAACCGTCACTGTGGGCGGTTCGAGGACCGCAGCCCAGTTCTCGCCGCCATAGCTGACACGTCCCTCCGGGACCAGCGGGGTGAGCGCGGTTACGCGCTCGCCGATCATGCCCTCGGGTCCGGTCGTCACACGTGTGCGCCGCGTGCGCACAACTACCGTGACGACGTAGAAGCCCAGGCCGCCGATCAGTACGCCCACAATGTAGACCACCAGCGGGTTTATGTGTACTCCCTGATAGGGTCCGCCGCTGTTGAAGAAGAGCAGCGCACCAACGACCAGCGAGATTACTGCCCCAACCGTCAGCGCGCCATGCGTGGGCAAGCGCACATCTAGAACGAGCAGGACGAAGGCCAGCGCCATCAGCGCCAGGCCGGCCCAGTTGGGCGAGAGCGAGCCCGCCCCAAAGAGGAAGAGCAGCAGGGAGATCGAGCCAACCACGCCAGGCACGATCAGCCCTGGATGCGAGATCTCGATGTAGATGCCGATCATGGCAATCACAAAGAGCAGGAAGATGACATTTGGATCTATCAATAAACTGTAGAGGTTGTCCAGCAAGCTCTGATTGATCTCTCGCACGTCTGCGCCGGCCGTCTGCAGCGTTACCTGCTGACCGTTAGCCAGGGTGACAGTGCGCCCGTTGACCTGGTTGAGCAGATCGGTCAGGTTGCTGGCCTCGATATCGACGATTCCCTGCGCCTTCGCCTGCTGATCCCCATACGACGCGGCGTTCGTGATCATCTTGACCGCCAGATCAGCGTTGCGTCCATAGCGCTGCTGGATGTTCGTGATATCGGTCGTTAAAACGCTCTCAACTTTGGCCTTCTCGGTCGCGGCCAGGTCGCTGCCGTCGCCGTTCACGGGACTGGACGCCCCGATCGTGGTGGATGGGGCCATCGCGGCAATGTGCGCGGCCAGGGTGACAAGCGCCCCGGCAGAGGCGGCGTATGCGCCAGAAGGCGTGACATACGAGATAATCGGCACCGTGCTGTTGAGCTCCGCAGTCATGATTGCCTGCATCGAGTCGATTGCGCCGCCGGGAGTGTTGACCTCTATCACCAGCGCCTGCGCTCCATCCCCCTCAGCAGTGACAATGGCATTGGTGAGGAAACGCTGGGAGGCAGCATCGATCTGCGTATTCAACTGCACAACATCAACGGTCGAACTCCCTGAAGCGAGAGAGGCCGCGGCCACTGGCCGGCTCATCCCCGCCAGGGCAAACAGAGCAAACAGAAGAGCAAGCAGAACAATCGGCAAACACCTGAATATCCAGGGCTTGCGCGGAACTTGCCTGGCTCCCCCGCTCTCCCCCGGCACATGCCTGTGCGGAGTGTGGCGCGAATACATGGCGAAATCCTCCATTTTCTTAAAAGACAACGCGCCTGTTTTACTTAAACCATTCTTCATCACTTATCATACCACCCTCGCGGACGAAAAACGATGACTTTTTTAGGCAACACCAGCAGACGACGAATATTGGTCCGCGCCCTCACGTTTTGATAACGATTTGCTATAATCAAATATAGCATACTGTTATTTCTCCTGTCAAGGGCAGAGAAGGCGATTTTTCTCGCCCCTCCTTCTTAAGAACGCAGAAAAGGATCTGTGAGAAAATTTTCCCGGAGAGGAGCAGAGACGACCAATGCACGTGAGTACACTGGTCGTCTCTGCTCCTCTCCGGGAAAAAGCTTCCTGGAGAAATAGAAAGTTACATCCTGGTCTGGCCCTGCTGGCCCTGCTGACCGGTGAGGAACTTCTTGATGTCCTGAGAGGAATTGAAGGTTTTATCGGGAAGGATTTGCCGCATCGCCCCAACGACCTGGGGATTCGCGCCGGCTTGCTGAGCGCGCTGAACCAGCTCGTCCTTGTCGATCGGATAGGGAAGCGTGCTGAGCACCTGGTCTATCTGCGGTCCCATCTGGCTAAGCTGTCCGTAGTCAAAATTCATCGGTATACCTTTCTTTCTTTGAATGGCGTACTACATCGATACGCGTTGTTCAGATCTTTGCCCTCCCTGGCATCTCATCGTCCTGTTCTTATGGTAGCCACGGGGTAGAAATAGAAAACATAAATGGATAGATGTTTATGCGAACGAAAGCGGGCTAATCGCTAAAGGCTGACTTGAGGTAGACCAGGACGGCGCCCGAAGCCAGCAGGACCAGGCATCCCCAAAAGAAGGACCCCTCATTGCTCCGACTGAAGGCCAGCCAGACCAGGTAGAGGCCAAAAATCAGGCCCAGCACGGCGGCCAAGCCGAAAACGGTGGGCACTAATTTGTTTACCCCAACAAAGGCCAGCACGAATAGCGCCAGGCCCACTAGAACGATAGGAAGTACCATCTCTGCCACCTCACTTTCCTTCCCAAACCGGTGTTTCTGTTCTGGCTCTCAATTACATTATAGGCAGGGCCAAAAATAACTTCTGCCTGAAAAGCAAATTACGCAGAGAAGAGATCTATCTATCCCCAACATATTCCAGAACCGACAAATGGTCACAAAATCTTGCCCGCCTCTGGCGGAGTATGTTATCATCCGCCTGAGCACTACGACTTTGCGAAGGGAAACGGGCGCGCTTATGCAATTTACATCACCGACACAGCAACTCATCACCTGCCCACAATGCGATAATGTGGTGCGCGTAGATGCAGAATTTTGCAATATTTGCGGCAAACGCCTGCATCCTCCGACCTCTCCGGCATCTGTCTCGCCGGTGGAGGACGAGGAATATGAAGATGAGGAGTACATAGATGAAGAGGAGTATGAAGATGAGGAGGCGGAGGCGCTGGGGGTCAGGGGGAGCACGCAGTTAGTTCCCCCGGCACCGCCTTCGCCTGCTGAGATTCTGCAACGCCTGCAACGTCTCCAGGGACTGAGCAACAAGATCGAACGCTATTTTCCTGCCAATCTGCCGGGCAAGGAGCAGCAGCTTACGGCCTGGAAAAAGCAGATTCAGCGCGCCCTGGCCTGCGCCGGACTACTTGATCGCCCGCAGATTCAGCAGGTGGAGTCTCAAGAGCCGCTGAAGCTGCGCCATCATCTCAACGAGGCAGCCTCCGCTCTGGACTTCACGCGTCCCTACGCCGTGAAACTGGTCGGACACGCCGGAGCAGGGAAAAGCACGCTGCTGGCCGCGCTGATCGGTCAGGACATCTTCCCCCGCCTGGCCGGGGGAGCTGTGACGGGAGTCTGCACGCGCGTGCTGCTCTGCGACGACAAGGAGCCGGAGGAGATGCGCGTGCATTTCCTCACGCGCGCGGAGTTTGACGCGCTGCTCCGGCAAACCCAGCAGGCGCTCAGAGAGGCAACGGGCCAGCGCCTGCGCGATGCGCTGAGCGAGGAACTCAAGATTCTCCTCAAGGCCGGTGAGGCTTTTGGCGAACAGTATTTGAGCGCCGGCAGCGCTCGCGTCGAGGTTCTTCCCCGCGAGCGCTGGAAGGCCGAGAGCAGCCGCTATATCGAGGAACCCGTGCGCGATAGCGAGGAGCCACGCCTGGTTCGCCTGGTCAATTATGTCGAGTATCGGGTGCGAGCAGGCAAGCGGGCGATTCTGCCGCCCGGCAGCGCGCTGGTGGATCTGCCGGGCGCGTCGGCGGGCCAACTGCGCCACGATGCGATTCTGCGCGAGGAGTTGCGCACCGCCGACGCAATTCTGCTGGTGATCGGGAATAACCGCTTTGGCGACGACGAGCGCACCCAGCGCATCTTCGAGCTGGTCCAGCGCAGAGTCCTGGCCGGACGCTCCCCGGATGTCGCCGCGCGCATGGTTTTCCTGGCCGTGACGCATTGGGACGAAATCAACTCAAGCGCAAGTCAGGAGAAGGCGCTGGGCAGTCTGCGTCCCCTGCTGCGCGACCTGCCGCCCGACTATGCCAGCTATCACCATCATGGCCCGGCCAGCAATTACTTTTTCTATCCCCTGCGCGCTCAGGATGGACTCCTGGCAACGCTGGGGCTGCAAAAGCAGTCCCTGGCAACCGAACGCGCCCAGGAGGGACGCGACTACGCCGGGCGCGTGCTGAGCGTCTACCCGGAGCTGCTCAAGATAGATCCCAGGCTGCCCGCGACCGCCTCGGCGCAGGATTTCCAGAAAGTCACCGCCGCCCAGCACGAAGCAATGCTGCGCTTCAGTGGTCTGAGCGAACTGAGCAGCGACCTCCAGACGTTTCTTGCCAACAGCCGCTACGAGGTTCAACTGCGCCAGGCGGAGACGCAGTTGGCCCTGGCTCTGCAGCACCTGGAGGACCTGTGCTGGGAGAAACTTGGGCGCGCCGGCATTCAGAGCCGGGACCTGCAGGAATTGCAACAGGAGATGGGTATGCGCCAGAGCCGGCGGAGCGCAGCTCGCTTTGAGGCACTGCAGCAGCGCACCCACGCCATGCACGAAGCCTGGAACGAGGCGCTCACAGCTTTCGACCAGGCGATCGTCGCGGAGGATAACGCCTTCCACCAGGCCCTGCAAACGGCCCACGACCGGGCGGCCCGGCGCGTCAAGATTCGCATTATGCAGGGCCACTTCGATCACTTCGTCAAAGTCAGCAGTTATGCGCAGGGGAAATCACCTGCGCTTGAGATCGGCAATCGCTGGGTGGATATCGACGGCTGGAACCTGATCAAAGAACTGCGCGTGAGCCTGAGCGCGGCCCTGGAACGCGAACTGCACGATCCTGCCCGCACCCTGGCCGACGCCTTTCTGGTCCCCATCGCGCAAAAGGAGGAGGTGGATGGAACACTGGATATCCATCGCATCTCCCTGGGCGAGTCCGGGGCCGACCTGGACGAAATTCATAAGTCCTATAGCCGCCTGAAACGCTTGATTCGCGATAAGGCACGCGATATCTGCCTCTATGTCACGATGGGTGAGATGCTCAACGAGGAGAAATACGCCCCCACGCGCGAAGACTCGGCGGTGGGTGCGCTCTATCGCCTGGCAGCCACGTCCGGGCGGATGGACAATATCGTCCAGCAGGCTCGCCAGTTGATGGGACCGATCCTGGATGTGCTGCGGGAGAACCTGGCCGAGACTACCGAGCGGCGCATCGCGCATCTCTTCCGCTATGAACTGGATAAATTGGAGACGCGCCAGATCTTTGAGAGCGATCGCCTGGATGCCCCGGCGGTCACACAGCCCGGCGCCTTCACGGACCTGGTTAATCGTCTCTATAGCCTGCTCACCGAGCGCGTCCTGACCTCAGACACCCTGCGCGAGCAGCTTGACTCGTTGCAGGCCGTGCGCGAGGCCGAGGTGGAGTGCTGGGTTGAGCTCTTGCAGGAGGCCGAGGAGTTGAAGACGGTCCATCGCCAGGTCTGAAACCACGACGGCTCGTCCCATGTGCGCCAACGCCCAGGCGGGCAGATATCTCTCTTGCCCGCCTGCCCGTATGACACGATCGATGGAACGAGCCGCGCCCCCTGTTATGCTGAGCCACTGTGTCCCCCCCAGGACATGATCCTTGTGGCTTATTCCCCATATGTATGATAATATGCACATAGTAGGAATCGGGTTGACGTTGCGTTAAGAACCAATGGAGATTAACGAAAAGCGTCTTTTTCTGGTTGAGAAATATTTTTCTCACCTGTCCCCTGCAATCACACCGGCAGAGGGAGGGCTATTCCGCCTGGACGCACTCACGCTCGATCTTTCCATCCAGTTCACGAATAAAGCGCGATTCCTGGCCGCGCACCGTCACCAGATAGAGCATTTCGGCTGCACGGGTCATGCCAACATAGCAAAGCATACGCTCACGTTCGATCTCCAGTTGTGCCTCTTCTTCATCTTGCCCGGCCTGGCGAGCCGCACGCGGTAAGTTCCCCTCGGTCAGTCCCATGAGGAAGACTACCGGGAATTCCAGCCCTTTCGCCGAATGGATGGTCATGACCTTGATCTCCTCTTCCAGGATATCAAAGTCGGAGCCGCTGACGGCGCGCAGACCATTGCCTACAAGGATATTTTTGTACTGCTCACATACTTTATTTGTAGAGCACAGAATCGCGATATCCGAGGGACGACAGGTCTGCGTGTCCAGCAATTCAAGAATGTGCCGATACACCAGATCGATCTGCTCATGCGCGTTGGCGCTGATGAGCAGCCTCGGCCTGGGCCCCTCACGCCGGGTCCATAGGGGATCAACATATTCGTTCGAGGAGCGCATCAGCGTATTGTACAGAATGAGTTGTGCGGCAGCCTCGGCAATCTGGCAGGTGTTGCGATGATTGATGCGCAAAATCGAGGTCCGCCCACGCGCGCTAATGCCCGCCTGAACCCAGGAGAAGCCACGCGAATAGAGCGTCTGCGCAGCATCCCCCAGCACCATCAGCGTGCCCCCCGGCGCGACCAGCAATTGGATGACGCGCAGATCAACAGGTTTGAGATCCTGCGCCTCGTCCACGATGATATCATCGTAGCGTTTGCTCAAGAGGCCGTTCCTCGCAAGGGCCAGCACCATCGGGGCTGCGTCAGCATATTCGTGGATGCCGGCGGTCTTCATACGTCTCTGATATGCCTCATACACCCGCCAGACGGCCTCACGCTGCACGGAACCCAATGCCGTCTTGCGTCCATAGCGCCTGATTGCCTTATATGCCTCCACACTGGTCAGGTCAAGCCCCTTGATTACACCGCGAATCTCTTCTCCGAAAAAATGTTCATCGCGCTGCAGCACTTGAGCCGTCCCTGTAGATCTCACCTCATCCAGGGCCTCACGTAAGAAGCGACGCGGCAACTCATCTGGCTTGAGACGCGGGATGTTAAGCGAAGATCCCAGCAAGGAGCCCATCACGCTTGAAGCCGTCCTGACCTCTAGATTCGCCGGCAAAGGTCCGATCAGTTCTTCGATCAGCGTCTTCATCGCGGAAGCAAGCCGTTTATTATACGTCACAACCAGCACGCGCCTCCCCTCCTCCGCCAGGCGAATAGCACGATAGATGCCAAGCGTGGTCTTGCCACATCCAGCCGTGCCCTTGAGCAGAAGAAGAGGAATATGCCTCAGATCAACATATTGCTGCTGATCCTCCTCAAGATTAAGCATGAGCTTCTTAATACGTCCCTCAAAGTACCCCTCCAAACGGTCCAGGCGTGTGCGATAGAGCAGTTGAGATGAATCGAGCAGCACGGTCTTCATATCCGGCGACGTAGCTATATGGGCCAAACGAGCATATACCCGTTCAGGCAGGGCGGGGAGATCAAATACAGCATCGAGCGTTTCTGCTTCTCGTACCGCCTGCACCAGTTCCTCCGGCACGCCGAGCAGACGCAAATGCGCCTCGCGAAAATAGGCAAAATAATTACGCTCTGGCTCCGTACCACCGGCCAGATGCGCAGCAGCCCGCATCTCCTCCCGTGGAGGCGGAGAGAATGAACGACTCTGTTCGAGGCGATCGACAGGGGTCGGCGCGGCGGTAATGGCCTGATCGACCAGGCGATGCCAGTTGAGCAGTTGAGCCGAGCGATCAAAACCCAGGAGATGAGCGTGATCGACTACATCATGCCCTCCCAGCCGCCAGAGAATCAGCTTTTTGTCCCGAATTTCATACAACAAACGCATGGCATTATGCCCGCGATCAACATAACAATCCCAGATCTGTCCCCCCAAGCGCCAGAGCCGGTGGGTATTCAAGGATGGATGTGCCGGGTTGGACAGCAAGAGATCTACCTTTTGTGCGATGAGCTTGCGCCTTTGTGGAAATAATTCGTTGAAAGCTTTTTCAAAATGCTTGCTCATCAGTACTTCATCAAACATAGCACTTTCCCCTCTCTTGATGCATTCGGTGAAGCTAAAGAAATATTAATATAAATACATGAATTATTCAAGTTAATCACAAAATATAGAACATTTATACTTAGACCTGGACGGCGCAAGGACAAAAAATCATCAGGATATCCGGCACAAGGCGTCAGGAAATAGGACGCGCGGTTGACAATTCGGTTACAATAGCCTGGAAGGTTTTTCTTGCAAAAGCCGAGCAAGAGCGACTGAATCCGTAGTTCACACGCATCTCACTTCGGGGTCAGATCGACAACGATGCTGCTGGTCAGCAGCAGGACGAGCCGCAGAGAGCATGTCTGAAGAATTTATGGCAGCGCGAGAGCGGGCGCGCCAGGCATTTATTTCACTTATAGCAGGGGACGACGCCAGCATTGATCTGGCCCGCGCAGCACTTTTGATTGCCGCGGAGGAATACCCTGCCCTTGATATCGATCAATACCTGGCCCGCCTGGCAGAGATAGCAGAGCGGGTTCGCCTGCGTCTGGAGGCCCAGCAGCAGTGGTCCTCTGCGCCTCCTCTCACAAAGGACGAGTACCTTGTTATGCTGTCCGCCATGAACGCTGTACTCTTTGAGCAGGAGCGATTTCGGGGCAACCGGATCGATTACTACAATCCCCAGAACAGCTTCCTCAACCGGGTGCTGGAGAGACGCCTGGGCATTCCTCTGACGCTCTCGCTGATCTATATGGAGGTAGGCAGACGTCTGGGCCTGCGCATCGAGGGCATCGGCATGCCTTTCCACTTTATGGTACGCTGCTCCTTTGGCGGAGACGAGCCGCTCTATATCGATCCCTACGAAAAGGGCCGCTTTCTCAATGAGAAGGACTGCCGCCAGCGGCTCTCCCAGATCTTCAAAAATGAGAAGGACTTCGATCCTGCCTGGTTGGAGCCGCTTGGCGCCCGGCAGATCCTGGTCCGCATGCTGACCAACCTCAAGCATATCTATGTTCACCGCAAGGACTACCAGCGGGCGCTGATGGCCAGCGATCGCATTTTGCTGCTCAACCCAACGCTGGCCATTGAACTGCGCGATCGGGGCGTGGTAAATTTCCACTTAAAGCATTATTCTCGCGCGATCCACGATCTGGGCACCTATATAGAGCTTGCTCCCGAGGCCGACGATATCGAGGAGATTCGTCAGCAGATCAAGGTCATTCGCCAGCTTATCGCAATGATGAACTGAATTGCTCCGCCTTCGCCTCTTCCCGCAAACGATGTGGCTACCGGAGATGCCCCGGCGCGAGTAGACGAGAGCGCCAGGCCAGCGCGTATTTTCGCACGCTGCGCAGCAAACCGCCCTGCCGGCTGGCGAGCTCCTTTTCCTGAACGCTCGTTGCCCGCAGGAGCAGCGTTGGCGCGGACCTCGCCCTGAGCGGCGGCATCAGCGCGTTTAGAGGCCAGGTGGGCTGCTCGATGAGCCAACTGAAACGGGTAGGTTGCTCTGCGATCGACGGGAGGCCCTCCGGCTGAGTGAGAATGGCTGCGATAGCCCGTCTGAAATCGCTCGAATCTCGCGTAGGGAACTGTTCAATGTCGGGCACGCGCAGGAGATCTTCGATATCGGAGAAATAATCCGCGCGTTTGCGGGCCAGGCGAAAGAACAGGCTCCATTTGCGCCCCTCCAACTGGGGGGACATCTCTAATGGCAGGCCCCAATCCTCCTCTTCGTCCTCCTGCGGCTCGCGTCTCATCTGCGCCCACTCACGGTCTTGCCTCTCCGCGAAAGGGCACCATACACTGCGCAGCATCCTCCACGCCATTACCCAGCGCCATATAGCGGATGCCAGCCTCCCGGACGCACGCGCGCAGCAGCCCGTGCCGTCCATCCAGAACAACCCGGCAGCGCGCAAAGCGGCGGAAATCAAAGGTCTGGTAGGCCCGGTGCGCGGCCTGCAAAATCATCGCATCGATCTCATCCTCGCGCCCCGGCGGCAACGGCTGGAAGCCAAGCGCGTGCAGTTCCGCCGGAGTGTACAGCGGGTCATCTACGTAGACAGTAGCGCCGTGACGCCAGAGAGCAGTTTGCAGGCCATACGCGCTGGAAAACGTCACCTCGCGCACATCCTCGCGATACGCCACGCCCAGCAGCAGAACCGAACGGCGCCACAGCGAACCCGCCTCGGCCTCGATGCGCTGAACGGCATACTCGGCCATGCTGTCGTTAATCCGCCTGGCCGCACGCGGCAGGCTCAGGCCCGGCAATACGTTCTGCTCGTCCGGCAGTTCGTTTGTAGCGAGATTATTGATGAGCAAATAGGGATATTTTGGCAGAGCGTGTCCGCCCACGCCCACCCCTGGTCGATGAATATGGACGCAGGGCTGGCTATTCGCGGCGGCGATGGCCGCCATTACATCAAGCCCCTGCTCATCCGCATAGCAGGCGAACTCGTTGGCCAGGGCAATATTTACATCGCGATATGTCAGTTCAAGCAGCTTGACAAATTCCGCCTCCGAAGTTGAAGCCACCGTCACAATCTCGACGGGCAGAGCGGAGCGATAGAAAGCAGCCGCGGCATGCGTACTCCTGGCATCGATGCCACCGACGACTTTAGGGTTGGTGCGCAGATCACAGAATGCGCGTCCCGCCGTGACGTGCTCAGGACTGTAGGCCAGATAAAACTCCCGACCGGCATCCATTCCCGAACACTGCTCCAGAAGCGGCTGCAAGCGGCTGGCCGTCGTCCCGACCGGCAACGGCATCTCATAGCTGACCAGCGTACCGGGCTGTAACGCACGCCCGATCGTCTCCGTCCACATATCCAGTTCATGGAAACGTACCTGGCGCTCCTCGTCAAGTTGCACCGGCACGGTGACTACCACAACATTCGCCCGCGCAACTCCCTCTGCGATGTTGAGCGTTGCCGAAAGTAGCCCGCGCTCAACCAGGCCGGGCAAGAGCTTTTCGAGCTCCGGCTCATCCTGGAGCGGAACCAGCCGTTCGTTGATACTCTCCACCACACGCGGATTGGCATCGCAGGCCAGAACACGCCAGCCGCGCGTTGCATATTGCACCGCCGTGGGCAAGCCAACGCGCCCCAAACCTATCACCACAACCACCCCGGACACAGCAGGCACCCGGATGGTCTCCGCCTCCACCACATCACTCCACATAGCGCTTGTATCTCCTGCTTCCTCACATGTAACTAAACGTATTTGCGTTTTCTCGCCATTCTCGTACCTGCTTCATCATCATACACACTTACCTATTTATAGTATAGTTCACCATTCAAATAGAACGTCTTGCACGTTTGGTTTTCTCTCGTTGTAACATAGAACCATCTTTTTCCTCAAAATATATCTATTAATCGCGTTTTATCAAGAGCAGAAGAGTCAAAAACTGTCTCCCCCGACGCCAATCAAACGTAATGGAAACAGGAATGTTCGCTTGAGTAGAAAGCGAGTCAATAGCATGACACAGTGGAATCAGAGCAACGTGCGCCCGCACATGAAGGTTTACGCATCAGATGCCGAGCATGTCGGCCACATCGCTGAAGTATACGAAGATTCATTTCTCGTTCACAGGGGATATCTCTTCCCTGTCGATCGCTATATTCCCTACAGCGCAATCTCCAGGATAGAAGAGAACGAGGTACATCTTGCGCTCGACTCGGAACAAATCCAGGACGTGCTCTGGAAAAAACGGCCCGATTACGAGCACCATCCTGGCGATCCGACGCAGCTCTTTTACGACCGGGGACATGGAATCAACGACCCCTATGATGAGATCGATTTCGGGCAGCCAACGAGCTAAGCGCGCTCGCACAGCCAGATGTTACCGGTGGGCGTAATAACCTACAAGCATAGAGCATGCCGAAAAAGTGCCCGAAAGATACGGTTAGAACCTGAGAGTATTTACGGTAATCACCTGATGCTCCAGGCTGGTCCATTTCCTTAAAATAAGGGCAGAGAAGCAGAGTAGAAAAAGAGACTTCTATGTTCGGCACACGCACGCTTATCGCAAGGCAGCGCGTGCTGACCACGGGGCCATACGGAGGGAATTCGGCAAGCTGATTTTTGCCGGGAAGATATCCCGAAGGGAGCGTGGATTTATGGCAGTCGTTCATCCAACGAGGGAGGCGTACAGCCGGGAGATTGACGAGCTGTTCGCTCCACAGGCGGGTTCTCCGCCGGTGTTCGCAAGTTCGGCAGTCGGGACAAGCGTTGATCTGGAGAGGCTGTTCACAGCCGTACCAGCCAGGCGCGACACCGAGCCGCTGGAGGAGCTGGACACAGAGTTTGATGAAGTTAATGATCTTTTCCTCGAAGAGCATGAAAGCGACGAGGAAGAGGAAGGAAGTGAGGGGCTGGCACACGCGCACGCGCAGCGACGAGGCAAAGGCAGGGCGGCGCGCCAGGCCCTCGGCTCTGAGGATGCTTTTCAGAGCTATCTGCGTGATATTCGCGGCCTGGGCCTATTGACGCACAGCGAAGAGGTAGAGCTGGCTCAGCGGGCTGCGAGCGGCGACGAGTGGGCCAGGCGGCGGCTGATCGAGTGCAATCTGCGCCTGGTTATCTCGATTGCGCGCCGTTACACCAGCACCGGCGTGCCGCTGGTCGATCTGATTCAGGAGGGCAACCTGGGCCTGATGCGCGCGGCTGAGAAATTCGATTACCAGCGCGGCTGTCACTTTGGCACCTATGCCACCTGGTGGATTCGCCAGGCGGTTAGCAGGGCAGCAGGAGAACATTCGCGCCTGATCCACCTGCCGGAGCATGTCGCCACGCGCCTGCGCAAGGTGCGCAGGGTGGCTGCACAGCTTTCCCAGGAGAACGGGCTGGACCCCCTGCCGGAGCAGATCGCGGCGGCTTGCGATATGAGCATCGAGGAGGTCACAGATCTGCTGGGAATCATCGAGCAGCCGGTTTCGCTCGACGCGCCGGTGGACGATGAAGCGCGCTACTCGCTGGCCGACACCCTGGAGGATAGCGCGGCCCCGGCTCCCGCCGAGACGGCCTCGCAACACCTGCTGGGCGAAGAGCTTCATCGCGCTCTGTCGGTACTCACTCCCCGCGAGCGTTCGGTGATCACACTGCGCTACGGCATCGGGGACGGACGCAGCCGCACGCTGCTGGAGGTCGGCAAAGAACTGGGAATTTCGCGCGAGCGCGTGCGCCAGTTGGAAGTAGTTGCCCTGATGAAATTGCGCGGGATAAGCGGGAATACCGCACTGAGAGAGTGTGTCTAATTTCACACCTGTTCCGACACGAAGCATGGTACCTGAGAGGAGGCCATGCTTTTTTGTTTGCAAGATATCCGAAAATAACTCGACTACTTGGACAAAGTGTGCTACACTGCGTATATATATTAAAACGGCAGGCATAATACGCGACATATCCAGTTCTACATCGAGAGGAAAGGCCATGACAAGCTGTACAAATTGCGGCCATGATGTTACCGGTAAAAAGTTCTGCCCTGAATGCGGCACTCCTGTCCAGGTGGCCGAGGCCGAGCCTGCAATGACAAGCTGTCCCCGCTGTGGAGGAACGGTGAAGGCCAGTGCAGCCTTCTGTATGCATTGCGGTACTTCGCTGGGCGCGCAGGCGGTAGCCGCCGTTTCAACTCCGGCCACCGCGGTTTCCCAGCCGGCCACCCGGCAGTGCATCGCCTGCCACACCGAGGTTCCGGCTAGCAGCGCGTTCTGCACGAACTGCGGTCAGAGCATGCAAACCGGTTCCACCGCTCCATCCACCGGCCAGGTTTATTGCAATAGCTGCGGAGCCCAGAACAATGCAGGAGCCAGGTTCTGCAACAACTGCGGCCAGGCGCTGGCGTCCTCCGTCCCACCACAGACGGGACCTTACCAGCAGCCGGCTCAACCTTCCGCGCAGTCATATGCGCAACAACCGTCCCAATATCAGCAGCCGTATGGGCAGCCCCAGTATGCGACCGGCTATCCTCCTCAGCAGCCGTATGCACAGGGGGGATATCAGCAGCCGATGGTCCTGCGCTGCCCCGTTTGCATGGCGATGGCGCCGCTGGGCACACCTGCCTGCCCCAGTTGTCACACCAGCCTGGCTAACGTCGCGCCGACTCCCAGCACGGTGCCGATGCAGGGCCAGCAGCAGGGTGGCCTGGGTGGCATCTTCCAGGGCAGCGGCGGCAACATGGCGATGGGCGCGCTGGGCGGCGCCGCTGCGGTCATCGGCGGCGAGATGCTCCTGCACGGCCTCGAACGCGACTTCCACAGGCGCGACTATGATGACTACCGCGACCGCGATCGAGGCGGACTGCTCGGCGACCTCGGCGAGCTTGGCAACGACATCGGCCTCTTCTAAAAGACACTGCCGGCAGGAAGTCTCTCCCTCCCTGCCGGTCTCTTCCGCTTCGATTGTATGGCTATAAGAAATTCTTCTTCTCACCCAAAAAGGCTACCCATCTCTCCCGGTACCATTGCGATACACCATGAAACCGTCTATAATATGGACGCGCGCACGCAAGACTTCTGGCGGGCCAGCAAGTTTCTTTTTTGTTCTCTATAGCCTGACCGTGCTGCTCAGGCACACGACTGGCGTCACTATCGCCGTTTTATACTTGAGAAAGTATCTCTTTTTATGCACTTTAAGCGAACCGTTCTGGACAATGGATTACGCCTGCTCACGGCGCCTATGCCGGGCATGCGTTCTGCCAGCGTCGCGCTTTTCTTTGCTGTTGGGTCGCGCTATGAGAGTCTTCAGATTGCAGGGGTTTCTCATTTTATTGAACATATGCTTTTCAAGGGCACAGAGCACTATCCAACGGCGCGGGAAATTTCAGAGGCCATCGAGGGGATTGGAGGCGCATTTAACGGCAGCACCGGTAAAGAATTGACCAGCTATACTGCTCGCGTTCCGGGAGAGCACCTGGACGAGGTAATGGATGTCCTGGCCGATATGGTTCGCCAGCCACTCTTTGAGCCGGCGGAGATCGAGAAAGAACGCAACGTCATCATTGAGGAACTGCGCTCAACCAGGGATGAGCCTCAGGAGTGGGTGGGGCTGCTGGCTGACCAGGCAATGTGGCCTGATCTGGAGTTGGGGCGCGACGATGCCGGCTTTGAAGAGACGGTGGCGAAACTCCGGCGGGACCAGATGCTGGCATTCTTCGATGAATACTATCGGCCCAACAATCTGGTGATCGGGGTCGCAGGCAACATCGATGAGCAGCACACGATCGAGCTTGTTGGGAAGCTCTTCGGCGATTGGCAGCCGCGCGCAAGCCGGCCCTATGCCCCCTGCCCGCCGCCGGTCGATGTCAATCCGCTGAGGGTGATCGACAAGGCCACCGAACAGGTGAACCTCTGCCTGGCCACGCTGGGAGTGTCATATGCATCACCTGATTATTATGCATTTATGCTGGCCAACTCGATTCTGGGCGAGGGCATGAGCTCACGACTCTTCCAGACAATCCGCGAGGATCAAGGTCTGGCCTATGACATTGGAAGTTACTTTAATAGTTATGCCGAGACGGGAAATTTTGTTGTCAGCGCGGGAGTTGACGCCTCGCAAACAGAGGCGGTGGTGCGCGCAATTATCCAGGAGCTGACCCGCCTCTGCGAAACACCGGTCGCCTTCGATGAGCTGGCTCGGATCAAGGCATTTATTCGAGGCAGTATGCTGTTGGGCATGGAGGGGACGCACCAGGTAGCGTCCTGGCTGGGCAGTCAGGAGAGCCTGCGCCGCGAGATTCTGGATGTCGATAAAGTAATCGGCCTGATCGACGCGGTAGAGCCGCAGGATATCCAGCGGGTCGCGCAGACCTGTTTCGCGCCTCAGTGGCGCCGCCTGGCTATTATCGGCCCCTGTAAACCAAAGCAAGCAGAACGCCTGGGCAAGTTGCTCCACGCTAGGTTGTAAGACGCGCTCTGCTCGCTACGCAGGGGCGGAAGAGGAGATCTGGTTATGACGCAAACAACGCTTCGTGAGTACTTACGCACGACCGAGGATGCCATCAGTTCTGGCCGCATTGATGAGGCGATGGCGAACTGCCAGAACATCCTCACGTACTTTCCAGAGGCTCTTGAAGCACAACGCCTGCTTGGAGAGGTCTATCTGGCACAGGGCCACCTGGAAGAGGCGCAACAGACCTTTGAGTGGGTCCTAACCAATGACCCGGAGAATGTGATTGTCTATTGCGATCGCGCTTTGATCAGTGAACGCACGTCGGATATCGATACCGCCCTCGATTGCTATCAACAGGCGTATGAACTCAGCCGGGGCAATGCGAATATTCGCCAGGAGTTTAATCAATTGAGCGCACGGGCGGGCCAGCCGGAGTTTATGTTCTCGCGCGCTGGCCTGGCACGCCTGTATATGCGCGGCGATCTGCTCACTCAGGCTATACAGGAGTGGGACGCGGTGCTGGCGGTCAGCCCGGAGCGCCTGGATGCTCGCCTGGGCCTGATGGAAACATATTGGCGCGAGGGCCTGTACGATAAGGCGGAAACAATCGCGAAACAGTTACTGGAAGAGATTCCTACCTGCCTCAAAGCCCTGCTTTTCCTGGCACATATTACTTCGATCTCTAATCTTCCGCGCGCCAGGGAGTTGTTGCAACGAGCTGAGGCGCTGGACCCCGATTTGACGATGGCGCAGGAGATTTTCGCAGACCTGGCAGCCAGGCAGCCGAATGATCCGTTTCTGGAACTGCTCAAGAAGGAGCCGATCTTGCTAGAAAATGGGATACCGATAAATTTTCAACCATCTACCCCCTCCGCACCGGTCCCCGTGCCGGCGCCGGGCGCGCCCACTGCCTCTTCCCCCGACAACTGGGAAACTCTGAACAGCCAGAATGGACAGGCATCCGGCAGCGCCCTCACTCATCAGTCTATTCCTGACACACCATCCCACGCCACCTGGAATCCCAATGCGGGAGCTTCCAGCAAGCCCGACCTGCCGTCCTGGCAGGAGATGCTGGAGCCACCCTCAACGGCGAAGGCGGAACAGCCCTGGTATCAGAATGAGCAGTTTACTGCCGCCAACGGCACCTCTACTCAGAACTGGAATTCGCCCAAGAACTCTGGTCCGCTCGCGGCGAACTGGAGCAGTGAGGCCCAGGACGAGGAGGTGCCCGCTCACCCCGCCTGGCTGGATACGCTGACCAGAAGCGATCAGCAGCCAACCGCAGAGATGCCTTTCCAGGCGCCTGCACCATCCCACTCGACTTCGCAGCCGGAGGCGACGGCCTCCAGTTCGCAGATCCGCCCCTTGCCGGAAAGCAAGCAGACAAAGCCGGCAGAAGAGGCGATGCCTTTCTTCTTCCCCCCGGCAGATGAAAGTGAAAGTGACATGGGCTGGCCGGAATGGCTGAAATCCCTGGGCGCGGAAGCTCTGGAGCCGGAACCGACAACTCCATCCGAGCCGCTGCCGGAGATCGATGCGACGCCGGTCCGACCGCTCGCGGAAAAACCTGCCTGGGAAACAGCGCAGCCCGCAGAGTCCGAGCAGCAGTCGCCCGAGGCCGATCCCTGGGCCGCTCTTCCCTCAATGAGTGCAAGTAACGAAGCCTGGAGCGGCTCAGGGCACCAGCCGGATTGGAGACAGCAGCTTGCGCCCGCGCAGAATACGCCAACGCAGAACGCCACACCGGACTGGATGCAGCAGTTCGCGGCTATCGAAAATACTTCCGGCCAGAGCACGACGCCTGATTGGATGAAACAGTTCTCGCCCGCGCAGAATACGCCCGCGCAGCCTACGACGCCTGATTGGATGCAGCAGCTTGGCGGCGGCGAGCAGCAAGCCTTGCAGAGGAGCACGCCCGCGGCTGAACAGGAACAGCGCTATATTACTTCGCTGGCCGACCTGGAAAAAGATTTGCAGTCCCAGGGCTTTGTCCCCCTGGCACCAGGCTCGCTGGCTTCGATCGCACAGGCGCAACAAAATGCGCCGGCTCAGTCCGTCTCGTCGCCAGATCCGGCGGCCTCCTCCGCGCTCGCTCAGCTTGGAAACTTTTCGCAGTCACCGGCAGCCCCAACCAGCGACGAGCCCTGGTGGAATAGCATGACGACCCCCCAGGTCGGTCAACAGCCCGCTTCGGCTTATCCTGCAAGCGAGCAGAGCAATCCGTTCGCGGCCCTGGGCGCGAGAATGCCCGAAACAACCGCGCAACCACTCTCGCCACTGCCCGCAACTCCTACTCCCATGCCGCCGGCACAAAGCTACACGCCCGCTGCCCAGGAAATGTCCCCGGCGCTGACGCCGGCCTATCGCTCCGACGCCCTGCTCGATAGCGATCTGGAAACGACAATGAAACGCCCGGCGATTACGCTCCAGCCCATGCAGGTGGGCGAGCCTCAAGGCGGCAAATCTTATCAGGAGCGCAGCGAACACAGGCATATCGAGCACGCTGACGACAGCAATCTGGGCAATCACGAACGCCTGGTGAGGGGCTATCAGTACCAGCTCAGCGGTGCCTATGAGGAAGCTATGCAGGACTACCGCGTGATTATTCGCAACGCACCCGAACTGCTGGAGGATGTAATCAGCAATTTGCGCGCCCTGCTCAAGATTAACCCGCGCTTCTCGCTGGGCTATCGGGTCCTGGGCGACGCATATATGCGCAAGGGCGAGTACCTTCAGGCTATGGAGTCCTATAACAAGGCTCTGACTATGGCCAAGAAGGCCCGCAACTAATTACACAGTACAGAAGGAGCCAGCCGCAATGGACAGTATTTTACAGCGATTAACCGAATTGAGTGAGATCTCCACCGCCATCCTCATCGGCAAGGATGGGTTAATCGTTGCCGGAACCGTGCAGAATGAGGAAGAGGAGATGTTAGGCGCCATCTCGGCTGCTGCCTTCGGCTCTATTGCCAGCTTTACCACACAGGCCAATAGCGGGGAGGCTCGCCACGCCATCATCGAGACGGAGAAGGGCACGATCCAGTTCGAGGAGGTGGGCGAGCTGATCCTGGTCGTCAGGACAAACGGTACCGGCAATATGGGGCGCGTGCGTCTGGAAATGAAAAAAGCCTGCCACCAACTCAGTGAGCTGGTGGCAGCATACTAACTTCTAGAGACAAGGGGAACATATTCCTTCATGGAACGGACACTGATTATCGTCAAGCCCGAGGGGGTCCAGCGCGGCCTGATCGGACAGGTGATTACACGGCTTGAGCAGCGCGGGCTGAAGCTGGTCGGCCTCAAGCTCATGCATATTACGCCAGAGCTGGCCGAGAGGCATTACGGCGTTCACAAAGGCAAGCCGTTCTTTAATGGCCTGGTGAAGCATATCACGTCCAGCCCAGTCGTGGTGGGGGTGGTCGAGGGCCCAAAGGCCATTAGCGTCGTGCGCACAACGATGGGCGCGACAAACGCCTCCGAGGCCATTCCCGGCACTATCCGCGGCGATTACGCTCTGGAGATCGGCTACAATATCATTCATGGCTCCGATGGCCCCGAAACGGCTGAGTTTGAGATTAATCTCTTCTTCCGTCCCGAAGAGCTGGTTGAGTACACGCTGGCAACACAGCAGTGGATCTACGAGAGTTAGTGAACGCAAGCGAAATGAACGAGGGGTGCCGGCGGTTTCAATCGCTGGCATTTTCCTTTACCTGGGGGGCGAGGAGGAAGCTGAATGTTCGGCCCGCTTTTTCTGGGTGGACCCTCTGGCCGCCGTCTCTTTAGAGGCCGCCAAGCGCCAACAACTGCTTTTGCTGTGCAAACACTTGTCCTGCTCTTCCCAGGTAACGGGTGGCGTCCCCTGCATGCAAAAGACCTGGTACATCGGCTCTCCAGCCGCGACATCGTTGCAGGGAAACCACCGTTCACGGTACATCGGGCAGGCATTTTTGTGTTTGCGCCAATTCGAATTTTCAGATGGGTTTATATCGATTGTCCCAGCCACGCGCTTTCCTTCCTGAGGTGTGGACCTTGTGCGGTACAATGACGTTGCCTGTAGTATAACATATTCCAGGGGGAATTACTTCCCTCTTTGCACTGAATTTCTCTCGTTGTCCGGCACAAAAGGTTTGTCTCTTTAGAGGCACGGACACCTGGGACAACGCTATGATCTGGGAGTAGTCATTGACTGAGCAACCACCTGAGAAACCCGGCTCTTCGTCGGTAATGAAGAGCCGGAAGGACCCCAATTGGGTTTCCTGGACTATCCAGCAGACCTTTTATGGCGTCCTGCTGACGTTAATCCCCTGGATCGGCTTTAATCTCTTGCTGCTGGGAGCGGAGGGCAATCAAACCCTGACCAAACCGCTCTCTTTTAGCGAGGATCTTGGGGCGGCTGTGCTCCAGATTATCTTCACCGCGCTGGTCGAGGGGGCTTTTTTGCTTGTGCCTTTCTATTACGCGAATAAAACCTTGATCCGCCAGGAGTTACAGCCGCGTCGGCGTGCGCTGCCGGAGATCCTGGGCCTGCGCCGCTTCAATGTGGTTCGCACGCTGCCCTGGTTCGTCTGCCTGATGGTGCTGATCGTGGGGGTGAATATCCTCTACTCCTATGCGATTACCGCCCTGCACCTGCATCTCACAACAAACGACCAGATGGTTTTACAGGAGAGTAAGTACGCGCCGATCTCTGTCTATGCCATTCTGGCGGGCTCGGTCTTGATCGCTCCGCTCTGCGAGGAGAGCTTCTTTCGCGGCTTTGTTCTTCCCGGCCTGCTGCACGATCTCTCTCCCATCTGGGCTATTCTCATCAGTTCGCTGCTCTTTGCCGTCGCCCACGCCGACATAGGTTCGTTTGTACCTCTGTTCGCAATCGGCCTCTGCCTGGGCTTTCTGCGTCTGCGCATCGGCTCGACCTGGGCGAGCATCTCCCTCCACATGCTCAATAATTTGTTGAGCAGCATTCTTATCATCCTGGCCATGCATAATATTAATTTGCCATTTTAATCATGAATTTAATGCTTATGCCTGTCAAAAAGGCTGGGCTTTTTGACAGGCATAAGCATTAAAACATCGCTCTTTATTTATTTCTTGCGCCGATCCTCAACGCGTGCGCTGGCGGTCTTCGATTCGCCCCCTGTGGCACGCGGCAGGCTGTCCGCTGGCACCAGCTCTACTTTGGGAAAGTTGCCGGTGACGGTCTTGACCGAATCGGCCATTTCGCGAGCCAGACGGCGCACACGCTCCTCGTTGGCCAGGATCGCAGCATCCTTGACCTCGACTTTGAGATCGAAGGTGTCCAGCCCGTCGCGCTTATCGACGATAATGCGAAAGTTCGCGCCGGTCTCGGGAAACTTCACCAGCGCGGCCTCGACCTGGCTGGGAAAGACGATCAGGCCGCGAATAGAAACTGCGTCGTCGCTGCGCCCTTTGATCGCGCCTATCTTTGGATGAGTGCGGCCACACGCGCAGCGTTCCTCCCACCACATGCGCGAGAGGTCGCGGCTGCGGTAGCGAATCATGGCGGTGCCGTCGGCGGTCAGCCACGTCCAGACCAGTTCGCCGTCCTGCCCTTCTTCAACCCACTCGCCGGTTTCGGGATCGATGCACTCGACCAGGAAGGCATCGGCCCAGGCATGCATGCCGTCGCGCACCTGGCACTCACAGGTCATGCCGGGGCCCAGAAACTCGGTCATGCCAAATTCATCGTAGGCGGTGATGTTGAAGTACTCTTCCAGTTTCAAACGCGTCTCCCACGGCCAGGGTTCCGCGCCGAAGAGGCCGATCTTGAGCTTTGTCTTGTGGAAGTCCACGCCGCGCTCGCGCGCCTTGTTCCCCACGTACAGGCCAACCGAGGGGGTCATGCACATACCGGTCACACCAAAATCGATGATAAAGTCGAGAATGCGATCATACTGGCGCGCGTCGGAACCCATAGGGATGGCCATGACGTCCATCGCCATCGCGCCATAGTGGAAGCCGAAGCCGCCAGTGGGCAGTCCGTAGCCGTAGCAGTTCAGCAAAACGTCGCCGGGACGAAAGCCGGTCATCCACAACTCGCGGGCATTGAGCTCGGCCCAGCGCTGAATATCCTTCTTCGTCGCAAAGACCGGCACGCTTTTGCCTGTAGTCCCGCTGGTAGCGTGCAGTTCCAGCGCGCCTCCTTCGGTCCCGATGGGAGCCAGTGCCATCCCGTAGGGATAAGCCTCGCGGACCGTCTTTTTCTCTAAAAAAGGCAATTTTTGAATATCTTCAAGCCTGCGAATATCGGAGGGTTTCACGCCGGCCCGGTCATAGAGCAGACGATAGAATGCATTTTGCGCGTAAACACGCTCCACCATGGCCTTGAGCCGTTCCAGTTGCAGCGCCTGTAGCCAGCTTTTAGAAAGCGTCTCTATCTCTTCTTGAAAATACTTGCGGTCACTCATCAAACAATCCGCCTCGCAGTGAGCACATAATCTTTACACAGGGCGTGCCCCGTTGGCACGCTGCTTTTATTGTACCATTGATGCCCACCGGAGACGAGTCATCGGTACTCAGACGACTCTTCTGCCGATAAAGGCGGTGTACGTAGCGGCACCGGCGAGGACTGAATGATGGCGGTGGCCGTTGAGCCATAGAGCAGGAAGCTGTCCAGGAGTTGGTCCAACTGGTCAATGGCGGGAATGTATACTTTGAGGATAAAGCAATCCTCGCCGGTAACGCGGTGGCATTCCACAACTTCGGGAATCTGTTGCGCCAGTTCGGCAATTCTGGGCAGTTGCCCGGCTTTCGGACGAATGCGGATATAGGCCGCGATCGGCAGCCCAAGCGCAGCAGGATCTATATCCAGGCGATACCCCCGAATTACTCCACTCTCCTCCAGGCGGCGAACGCGCTCTGTCACGGCGGGCGAGCAACGTTCGCACTTCTTCTCTCGCTCCTGCCGGCCTCTGCCGCCCTTATTGGGATCGTAATCCTGCACCAGGTGCCAATGCCGGTCGAGGCCGCCGGGATTCTGCTTGTGGCAGGAGGAGTGGCACTACATAGGGAGTCTGACATTGAGAAGCAAACTTACTCCGTGAGCGTTCCTCAAGAAAGAGCAAGCCAGAAGAAGTTTCGGATCATTCTGCATGCTATGATAAACGCATCCCACTCATGGTGGTGTATTATCAGAGCAAGGAGCAGACGCACATGACCGAACAAACCCTCCCACTCATTACCTTTTATAAAGGTTGGGAAACCTACCAGCAAAATCTGATGGAAATGATCTCGCCGCTTTCCCTTGAACAACTGGCCTTACCCGCCGCGTCGCATCAATGGACAATCGGGATGCTGGCCCAGCATATTATCGCCAACCGCGTCTGGTGGTTCCAGGTGTGGATGGGCGAGGGAAGCCCTGACCTGTCCTCTATCGCGCATTGGGACCCGTTGGATCGAGAGTACCGGCCGCCACTTGACGCGGCTGAAATGGTTGCCGGGCTGAAGTCTACCTGGGGCGTGATTGCTAAAGCCCTGGCCTGCTGGACTCCCGCCGATCTTGAACACGTCTTCCAACCTCCGGCGGCTTTGAGAGAAGATGAACGGGAAAACTTCCCGCCGTTCAGCCGGCGGCGGATTATCTGGCATGTGCTCGAACATGAGATTCACCATGGAGGTGAGCTTTCCCTGGCTCTGGGCGGGTATGGGCTGGAAGGGATCTATGGCAACAGGTAGGTGATTCGTTTAAATAAAAAGTCAGGAAAAATTCTGGGAAATGCGACAGGTATGGAAAAGCCGCAACTTATGTTCCCGTCAGCGTGATCCTGCTTGCCTCCCTGTCTCCAAACAGCGCGTATTGCGCCGCCTGCACGTCCTCCCGCGAAGCGCCGGGGACGGGACGCCCCAGGAAGGTGCGGGCGGGCGTGTTGCGCACCTGTAGGATGTCGATGATGTGCTGGAAGCCGGCGCGCACGACTCCAGCCTGGGAGGCCAGGTTGGCGGCGTCCATGCCAATCCAGATGCGCCGATAGCCGGCGCGTTGCAGTTCGCGCTGCATGTGGGCCAGCAGGGCGGGATAGAGACGCTGGCCGCGATAGCCTGGGAGCGTGGCGCAGTCCCAGATGTATGCCTCAGCGGGCAGGAGACGCACGCGCAGGTCCAGCCCGCCGATTAGCTCCTCGTCGAAGGTGATCCAGCCGTAGGTGACGAGTCGGCCCTCGCATCTCCCAACATAACAATGCCGGCCCAGACGAAAACGCTGCAAGACTGGCGCAGGATCGGCGAACTCCATCGCGGCGGCCAGTTCTCCGGCAACTTCCGGGCCAACGCGCTGGAAGATCGCCGGGACGCGCGGTTCCGCAGCAGCAGGGAGCGAGCCGTCGAGCCTCAACGTCCAGAACAGGCCCATGTGCTGAGTGTTCGGTTCAGAAGATGATGTCATACTGGCGAAGCCTCCATGCATGGACACCCCAGGCTTGATGTGTGGTGTTTGCCATGCTCTACTCTCAGTAAAAGCATAGGAATAGCCATCATCTCTCCATCCTCATCACCACGCGGCGCGCAGCAGTTCCTCAAGCTGTGTTGCATCGGTAACAGGCTCAGGATTGCTTCGTACCGTGCGATTCTGAAAGGCCAGTTGGGCCAGCCGAGGCAGATCGTCCTCCCGCACACCGACAGCCCGCAAACGCTGCGGCAGACCCATGCCCCGAATCAGTTCTTCAATGCGTGCGATCATCTCCTCAACCGCCGTGCGGAGATTTTTACCTGCCAGAGAGATGCCCATTGCCTCGGCGGCTGGAGCCAGTTGCGCTGCTGCGGCGTTCAGGTTGAAGCGCATTGCGTGCGGCAGGATGATGCCGTTTGCGATGCCATGCGGCACACCCGCCGTGCCGCCCAGGACGTGACAGAGGCCATGATGCAGCGCCATCGTGACATGCGCCAGGGCAGTCCCGGCCAGATACGCGCCTTCAAGCATCTCGCCGCGCGCCTCCAGATCATCCCCCCTGGCGTAACAGCGCGGCAACGCGGACATGATCGCGCGCACCCCGCTCAGCGCCACCGCCGAGGAGAGCGGATTGCGCGTCAGCGAGTAGAGCGCCTCGATGCAGTGAGCCAGAGCATTGATGCCGGTGGAGGCCGTGATCTCTGGCGGCAGGTCAAGCGTCAAGCGGGGATCGTAGATGACCAACTGCGGCGTGATTCTGGGATCGCTACCCGTCTGTTTGCGCGCCTGACCATCCACCATGCGCGTGATCCCGTAAACTGGCGTCATCTCGGAACCGGCATAGGTTGTGGGGATAGCAATGACTGGCACCTGCGCCTGGGCAAGAGAGGAGACGTTGCCGGCCCGCTCCGCGTCACGCCTCTCTTCAAGGGCAAAGCTGACCGCCTTCGCCAGGCCCAGCGCGCTTCCTCCGCCCAGACCAATCACCGCATCGACCTGGCGCGCCTCGGCCAGTTCTACAACCTCATCCACCTGAGCGGCGGGCACATGCGCCTGCGCCTGCTCGTAGCTCGCGACCAGGCGCTCGTCCAGCAGGTTCTTCAACATCGTAGCGGCACCGGAGCGCCGCTGAGAGCCGCTCGTACACAGTAGCACACGCCGCCAGCCCATCCGCTCAACAGCCTGGTCTACTTGCCCCAGTGCGCCGCAACCAAAGATCACTTCCTGCGCGTAGCTGGTGACATGGAACTCGTTCATCACTGCCTCCCGTCCCTGAGCGAATCTCTTTCGATAGACCGACGCCAATCCATCCGGTCTGCTTTCACAAAAGTGCTTCTATTATATCACCAGCTAACAAAAACTTTGCTCAGTGGCACCCGACCTATCTCGGCACGCCATCCCTTTACAAGCAGGTTTAGCAGACCTATCAGGCATTTCAATTTGTTGCTTAAACAGGGAAGATTTCCCGTTTGGCCTCTGTATGGCGAGAGAGGGAGAGGCGAGACAGCTCACTGAGCCATCTCGCCCTCCCCTTCCCTCCAAGAATAGTCGCCGGGCCGCCCGTCTAATGACCGGTGCCAGGCGTCACGTGGATCGTTTTCACGTTGCTCTGCGCGGCTTTAGCCAGGTGTATGTAGAGAATGCCGTTCTCATAGCTGGCGCCGGTGGCATTGGGATCAAGTTCGACGGGCAGGGTGAACTGCTCCTGGAATTTGCCCCGCTGAATGCCGCTCCAGACCTGGCGGGCCTCGGCGGGCAACTTCGTCTCTGTCTCCCAGCTAATGGTAACAACGTTGTTGTGTACCGTGATCTCAATACTCTCCGGCTTCGCCCCGGCAATTGGATAGTGAATGTCGTAGCCGTTCGCGGTTTCGTAGAGATCGAGTGGCTTGCTAAAGCGACTCACCAGCTCGCCGAGATGATGCGGACGGAGCGACAGCGCCTCGTTCATGAAACGATTGATGTCGCGCCAGGGCCAGGTCATCAATTCTTCCATCGGAGAGTAGGGCTGCATTGCCATCGTTTCTGCCTTCTTTCTCTTAATCCTGTATGTTCATACAACGATCTTCGAGCAGGAGTTGTACAGAAGCTCTACAAAGCTTCGTACTCCCCAGAAGTAGTGTAGTTCCCACGAACAAATGAGCTTACTTGCTCCTCCAGGCGAGCCAATATGCTATGATGAAGAAAAAATCGAGCAGGAGTCAGATCGTATTTTTATGTCAACCAATATCCAAGCGGTTATCTGGGATCTGGACGGGGTTATTCTTGACAGCGCGAACGAGCATCGCCTGGCCTGGAAACGCCTGGCCGAAGAGGAGGGCGTGATCTTTACCGACGAGGATTTCTGGGCCACCTTCGGCAAGCGCAACAACGACATTATTCCTCATTACTGGCACGTCTCATCAGCCGAACAACTGCAAGAGCTGGCCGATCGCAAGGAAGCCTATTTTCGCGACTTCATTCGCCAGAACGCGGCCTTTCTGCCGGGCGCGGAGGAACTGATGCGCGCGCTGCACGACGCCGGATTTGCGCAGGCGCTGGCCTCTTCGACGCCCATCGCGAATATCACACTCATCAGCGAGCTGCTCGGCCTGGAACGCTACCTCTCGGCCCTGGTTTCGGGAGAGACGGTGGCTCACGGCAAGCCCGCGCCCGATATCTTCCTGCGCGCCGCCGAGGAACTGCACGTCCCACCTACGGCCTGTGTGGTGATCGAGGACGCGGTGGCGGGCGTTCAGGCAGCGCACGCAGCCGGCATGCGCTGCATCGCGGTCGCGGGCGAGCGCGATCTGCCCGGCCTGCGCGCGGCTGACCTGATGGTACGCGATTTGACCGAGGTGGCGGTCGAGCGGGTGCAAGCGCTGGCGCGGTAAATCAACTCTTGCAGGTACGCCTAACAGTATGTCACGCGCCCGATACTTGCTCAACCGCCTGCTCGGCCGCCGGAATTTTCTTCTCATCCTGAGAGACAGGCTTCGGGACGCGAATGAGGTAGATCGCGACAAAAGCCGGAATGAGAACGATCAGCGAGAGCCAGAAGGCGTCCTGCACGGCAAGATTCAGGCCCTGCCGGCGAACCAGCGCAAGAGCGGCCTGCGAAAGAGGTCTGGTATGCTGGAGCAGATCACTGATATGTCCGGGCGCGCGGCTCTGGACAAAGGTAGCCAGGACGGCAATGCCCAGAGAGGTAAAGGTGAAGCGCGTGACCGTGTTGAGTGACGAACCCTGGGTATACTGGTCGCGTGCGACCTTTGAGAGCGAGGAGACGGTCAGGGGCTGGAGCAGCAAGCCCAGGCCGAAACCACGCACGGCAAGAACCACAAGGAGCCACCCGGTGGATGCTGTAAGCGTGATAGTCGCCAGTTGCCAGGCAGAGAGACACATCAACACCAGCCCCGGGAACAACACCACGCGCGGCCCGAAACGATCGACAATGCGTCCCCCCATAATCGCGGCCAGGACCGCAGCGAAGGCCAGGGGCAGCGTGAACAGGCCGGCCTGAAAGGCATCAAAGCCGCGCAGTTCCTGCAGATAGATCGGCAGGAGAATAATGCTGCCAAAGAAACTAAAAGAGATCAACGCGTTCGCGATATTGCTGTTCAGAAATGGCCCGTTGCCAAAGAGACGCAGGTTAACAAGCGGACTACCACCACGTTTAGCAGCGCGTAGCTCAACGATAACAAGGAGCGCGAGTAGACAGAGGCCAACTATCAGCGGTACAAACACCATCGGTGAACCCCAGCCGGCAGAACCGACGCTTGAGAACGCGTAGAGCACAGAGGGCAGTCCGGTCGCGGCCAGCACAAAGCCCAACAGATCAAAGTGTACCCGACCACTGCCTGCAGGTTCGCGCAAGAGTACAACACCCATGATAATCGCAAGCACACCGACGGGCACGTTGATATAAAAAATCAAGGGCCAGCTTGCGTAAGTTACGATGTAGCCACCGAGGGTTGGTCCAACGGCAGGAGCCATCAACGCAGAGACGCTCAGAATGCCCGTCGCCAGACCGCGCTGTTGAGGCGGAAATTCGTGGAAAAGCAGCGTAATAGCCAGGGGGAACAATGTCGCGCCGCCAATGGCCTGGATCACGCGAAAAACAATCAGCGCCGGCAGGCTCCAGGCAAGGCCACAGAGCGCAGAACCCCCGGTGAACAGGACTAGAGCGATGATGTAAAAACGCTTCGTGCCCAAGCGATTCGCGAAGAAGGCCGTTGTCGGCGTCACAACTCCTTGAGTGAGAGTGTAGGCGGTCAGTATCCACTGCAAACTGTTGAGATCAGCCCCAAAGGCGCTCTGCAAACGAGGCAGGGCATTGTTTACTACTGTCTGGTCAAGAATGCTCATGAAAGAGCCGAAGATCACTACTATCACCACAATCCATTTGTAAGGCAATCTGCCGCGCTGACTGCGCGTGGCTGGAATTTGCATCGAAAAATCCTCCCCGCGTGCCGTCCTCAACATCTATGGAGAACGACGCAGTTTACAAGATAGTTAGTGTTAACTAATAAAAACAGCGAAAAAAAAATTTAGCTCTGCCGGACGCGCAGGCCGCGCAGCCAGACGCGGCTCATCTCCTCCTGGATGCGGGCAACTTCGCTTGAGAGATTGAGCATCAGGCTGTACTGGATCGCGAGAATCATGCTCATATAGCCCCAGGCAGCGGCCTCGGAGCTAACCGCCGGGTCCAGCAAGCCATCCTGCTGCGCCTGCTCAACAAGCTGGTGAATAAGGCCATAGACCTTGCGATTATGCCCGCTGACGCAGCGTGCGATGTCGGGATCGCCGGACTCGCTGACCGCCTGGAAGAGAATGCGCTGGATGTCGGGATCAACTTTAATCGCGGCTCGATAGTCGATGACGACGTGTTCAAGCGCGTCGAGTATGTCTTTCTCGGCCCTGTGTGCAAGGCGCTCTTGCAGCAAACTAAGAAACTGTGCGCTAAATTCTCCAAGCACTGCCAGGAAGAGGCCCTTTTTGCTGCCAAAATGCTTGTACAGCATTGGTTCCGTCACTCCGCTCTCCCGGGCAAGTTCGCTCGTACTCGCCTCCGCATACGTTGAGCGAGCAAAAACCCGCCTGGCGCTGCGCAGAATCAGCGCCCGCCGCTCCTCTCCACTTAAACGCGCACGCTTCGCCGCCGGCTGTCGTTCTTTCTCCATAGGATCTCATCCTCTTCCATCGTAGTTAGCGTTTACTAACCACAGAGCCCATTGTACCTTACAGTTGATCATCTGTCAAGAACTGATGATTACGAGGAGGTCGTTTTGCTGCAGAGCGTGGGGAAGAATCGCTCAGAAGGCACTATATCAGACGGTTTTTCGAGCGACGAAGCGATGCGCGGGGACGCTCCCTGTCCCGGTGCGCATGCTCGCCGCTCGAAATGATCAAGGAAGATGCGAGAAGCGTGTGCTCTCCGCAGCCCCTGTGATCAGCTCAGAGAGACATCATCCACGTAGACAACGCCCTGGGCATACCAGCCATGAACGTAGATTGTAATGCTGGTCTGCGAGGCACTGGTGGTAAACGTGACGGTCAGCTTCGTATAGGTAGCAGACGAGGTCCAGTTCGAGGCACCGCCCTGCACGCCCAGGTACGCATATGGACCATTGACGTAGGCCGTGAGCGTGTAGGTATGATTGGCCTGCACCGTGATCGTCTGATCGCACTCACCGGTTGTGGAGTTGCCTGGCACCATCTCCAGCGCGTGCGTACCGCTATGCACCGGCGTGCTCACCACCACATCGCCGCTATTACACGTCCAACCGCTCAGATTGCCAGTCTCAAAGCCGCCGTTGACCACTAGATTTCCGCCCGTCGGGGTGGGCGTCGGCGTCGGCGTATTGGTCGGCGTCGGCGTGGGTGTCGGGGTCTGAGTTGGCGTCGGGGTGGGCGTCGGCGTATTAGTCGGCGTGGGTGTCGGCGTGGGTGTCCGAGTCGGCGTTGGCGTCGGCGTCGGCGTTCCGCCGCCACCTGAGCTACCCGTCAGACCGTTGGCGATGGCATTGAGCAGCGTATCAGCCGCATCCTCTCCGTCGAGAGAGAACATCATCGCCCCGGCCATGCTGTGACTCTTGATGTACGAGGTCTTGGCGGCAATTGACTGCGGCGTATCCCCCGTGTAGAAATTGGTGCCGTCGTAGATCCACGAAGCCTGCGTGGTGGGATCGAAGAAGTTATCGTTGGGATTGCCAACCAGGCCGGCTGACACCAGCTCTTTGTAATCGGCCACGCCCGCAGTCTGGGTAAAGGAGAAGGCGGAGGTCGGTCCGGTGGCTGCCTGGTAGAGGCCATGATTGCTTCCTGCCGCAACGCCGGTCCAGCCGCGATAGTAGAAGGGGAAGCCCATAACCAGCTTGCTGACCGGGAAGCCGCCCGCAATGCCATAATCGGACAGGCCGGTGGTCCAGGCTTTGATCGCCGTGTCGATGTTATACTTCTCGTTGCCCGGCGGGATCACATTCGAGGGATCATTGGGCGAGTTATAGAGCGGATCCTGCAGATTCGTCGGCCCGGTCGTCTCCCACGCGCCGTGCATATCGTAGGTCATGACATCGGCATAGTCGAGATAATTGCCAATCTGGTCGGTCTGGATCTTTGAGATCTTGTCCTGGCCGGAGGGAACCGCCGCGGTGAGCTGGAAGTGCTTCCCGATGCTCGCGCCATAGCTATCCAGTTCATTGCGGAACTCCTGCAGCAGCAAGGTGAAGTTTGCTGTGTCCTGTGGACCGTAGTGATTGCCCACGTGCCCCAGCACGCCGGGATACTCCCAGTCGATATCGAAGCCATCGAAGATGCCGGCGCCGGAGGCCGGGCCCCCGGAGGCGTCCCCGCTGATTCCTGTCGGCAGGCTGCCCTTGAGGAACATCGTAATACAAGAACTGACGAACTTTTGCCGCGAGGCTGCGCTTGCGGCCACGTCCGAGAAGTACTTGGAGTAAGTCCAGCCGCCGAGGGAGAGCAAAATTCTGAGGTTGGGATATTTCACCTTGAGTTCGCGCAACTGGTTGAAATTTCCCTTGATCGGCTGGCTCCAGGAGTCAGCAGAGCCATCGACGCTCGTAGACGAATCGTAGCTCTTTTGATAGTCAGCATACGCATCGCCCGCGCCATCCCCGGCGTTAGGATCGTTCTCGTTGCTGGCATCGGAAGCCTTGATGGTCTCGAAGCAGGTCAGGTTGTTCGGATCGATATTCTCGAAATCGTAAATGATCGTAGTCAACTGCGAGGCCGCGCCCGAAGAGGCAACGGTGGAGGGATAGTACGCGTTGCCATAGATGCCCCACTGATCAAAATAGGCGATCTTCTGATAGGGGGTCGCGCCAGCCGCCTGCGTGGTGGCCGAGACCGGGGAGCTCTGGCCGGAGGTATTGCCATCCTTATCATAAGCCTGCACGGTAAAGGTGTAGCTGGTCGAGGGGAGCAGCGAACTGACCGTTACCGAAGTGCCCATCGAGGTGGCCACGATGTTGGAACCGTTATAGACGTAGTAGGCTGGAACATCGCCTGTCCCTGAGCTGTCAGTAGAGGCGCTCCAGGAGAGGGTGATAGAGGCCGATCCAATGCCAGTTACCTGCACATTGGTGGGGGTAGAGACACTCGAGGCGTTCGCCGCCCCGTGAGCGATTGCAGGACCGTACAGAACTCCTGCCACCGCCAGTAAGAGCAGCGCAATTACTGCTCCTAGCTGCAACAGCTTCGTTTTCGACATGCGTGCGGTACTCCTTGCGATACTTTTTGCTAGCAATCCTCGCTAGCAGCCTTTGCCTGCCACCAGCCAGCACCGAATGCCTCTCAGGCCATTCATATACGCGCTGGCTCTCCCATGTCATTAAGATATCTGCTCTTCCAGATGCCCGCTTGCTCGCCTGTGAACTGATCTGAGCGATCTTCGCAAGACGGCTGCTTTTACTCCTTTCCGCTCCCTCTCTTATCAATGCAAACCGGCGTGCCCCTGCGCTCATTTCTCTTTTCTCCCGGCAAACAGCAAGAAAATCACCATCCTCACCACCGCTTAACCCATCTATTGCCTGCCAGATAAACAGATCAATGCCTTGCCCTACGACTCAACTGATAAGGGGAGCGTCCCATATACTCTCAGTATCTATGAGTGTACTCAAATCCGGTGTATATGTCAAGATGTCTATACCAGTTGTCGAGAAAAGCAGGCTTGAAAAGCAGTAATCGAACATGATAGAATGGGGCCGTCAGCGCGCGCGCAAAGCCCGCGACAGTTCTCTCATGGAGGTGTAGGGGCCCCGGTGGGTCTCACCGTCTTCAAAACGGCTGGGGGGCCGCTCGGCGCGGTCCCTGGTGGGTTCGACTCCCATACGCCTCTGCTTTTTTGAGTGAATTACGCGCTTATGCATCAATTACCGTCTCGATTTTGCGACGAAGGAAGAGGCACTGTCAATCGGTATCTCTCCAAATCAATGGTTGTCAAGGGGCGTTGCTACACACCAGAGTCCGCGAGAGCGTAGGCTTCTGGTAGGTTCTATCTCCAAACGCCTCTGCTTTTTTGAGTGAAATGGTGTGTATTTGACATCTCTTGCATGCACATGTTCGTGACAGGTCATGAGTGATTGGCTTAGATAATCAATAGTTAGAAGCGGGCATCGTTGTACAGCTCCTGCTGTAGAATTGACAGGAAGCCTTCGGCGATGCCCGCTTCGTTGTTTTTTTACTAATGGGTCGGTTGGCAATTGAGTAGCCATGTGCAATGGCGGCTCCTGATCCACCCAGCCGAAGAAGGCGAGCCCGCTCACGTCGTCGTCGGCGCTTGCCATTCCACACAAACAGCGTCGGGTTCCAATAACTGTGCTGGCTGTTCGTAGATAGCCATAGCTCGGTCTCCTCTGCTACAGCGGGAGAGGGCAAGATTGAGCCATATGCACCTGGATTCGCCAGTTCAGAGCCAGGTGGACATAGCTCAATACTTCTGCTCGCCGCGGTAGGATGGTCGGTCATTGTTGCAACTATCATATCACGCAAGCACAGCTATGAGATCAATTGGGCATGGCTGAGTCGAAGTACAGAAGCATGTGATACGATGAGGACAGATTAACAAAGGCAACATGCTGGAGGAACGATTATGCTAACATCGCTCGATCACATCATCATAGGCGTGCGCGATCTTGAGAGAGCCGCTGAGATATTCGGGAATGACCTGGGTTTGCTGCCGAGTGGAGGGGGCATTCATCCAATCGGGGGTACTGCCAATCGCATTATCGTGATCGGGGATACCTATCTGGAGCTTATTACCGTCTATAAGCCGGAAGAGGCGCAGGAGAGCTTGCGCAGGAGGCTGGAGGAGGGGGGCGAGGGCTATCTCAACTGTGTGTTCGCTTCCGATGATCTTGAAGCTGATAGTCGGGCCATCAGAGAGCGCGGCGTCACGCTCATCGGACCGGTCGCGGGCAGTTTGCGGAGCGCAGACGGTCGCGAGCGAGCCTGGAAGCGCGCGGATATCGAGCGTCCCGACCTCACCCAGCGCTACCCGTTCCTCATCCAGCACGACAGCGCAGGCGAGGAACGTCGCCGCCGCCTGGCAGGCTGGTCCACACCGCCCGCACATCCGCTGGGAGCCAGCAAAGTTCGCAGCGTTACCCTCGCGGTTGAGAATCTTGCAGAGGCGCGCCGGCGTTTCGCGCAGATCTACGGCTTGCAAGCCTCAGAGCCGTTCTCCGCTGCGTCCCAGGGCATGGGAGCGCAGGTCGTCTCATTCAACCTCGGCCAGAGCGGGCAGAGCTTTGAACTGGCAGCGCCCGCACTGGAGGACAAGGGGCCGAACGCGCTGAGAGATCACCTGGAGCGATTTGGCGAAAGTCTCTACCGCACGACGCTGCTGGTGAACGATCTTGCGCAGGCGAGCCGTTATCTCGACGAGCATGCCGTGCCCTATACCTCGATCGAGAGCGCCCAGCCGTTGCTCTGGATCGATGCAAGCTATAGCTGCGGCGCGCCTATTGTACTGCAACAGATTCAATAGAAAAATGAGGTGGTGCGGTGAGGATCTCAGGCTATTCCTGAACAAGCAAACGCAGCTTACGTTTAAACACCTTCTCAAAGAGATCGGCCTTTTCGTGGGCGTGCTCCATCTCCAGGTCCAGGTCGGCCAGCGGGCGGGCCTGCAGAACGACCGTCCAGGTTCCTTTATCGCAGAGTTCCTCTGGTGAGGAGAGCTGCAGCACGCGCCCGTCATGATTGAAATCCAGGGCATCAGCAATCCTGACGAGAGCGGCCAGGGCAGAGACGCGTTTGCGTGCGGCCTTGCTCAATGCTGCAAACTCCTCATGAGAGGTGCTGGGGAGTGCGCGTCGGTGATAGCGCGCGATACAAGCAATCTCAAGGCGCTCCTGTTCGGTAAAGCCGGGCAGAGGGGTCTCTTTAATCAGGCGGTAACTATGTTTGTGGTGGCGGCGTACCTCTATGAGCATGCCGGTATTGTGCAGGAATGCGGCGCGCGCGAGCAGGCGCCTGCCCTCCTCATCGAGTTTATGTAATGGTTGAGTAGCGAGAAAGAGCTGATCGGCCAGGCGCTCAACCTGGCGCGCATGAGGCCAGTCTTCAACCTGCAGGCCGCCGCTCAAATACAACTCTTCGGAAGTTGGCTCAGGACTTTGCCGCCAGCCCAAGTCCTCGGCGGGAAATGAAGTCATCATCAAGCTCTCCCTTTCCTTTGTGTTTTCTCTCCCTGTACAACATACAAACACGTTTTCCTGAGAAAATATGCACTGAATGCTCTCTGTTCTTAAAACGATTCAGGCGCTTGCCTGTTGTCAGTCTCCCCTCTGCTCCAGCATCTGTAAAAGCGATTCGCGAAAGTGGCGTTGTTCAAGCGATTTCCAATGGCGGTGAAAGGATGTATACGCCTGCACCCGGCGCTGCTCCTGTCGATGAAGAAAGCCCGTTAATCCCTGAAGCTCTTGCGCGGAGGGAGCTGAGTTGCGCGCGGAGAGCAAGATATATTCCACCATATCTGAGGAGAGTAGTTCCCGCTTTTGCGCGAAAAGCTCATTCTCATGACTACTCCCTGGCGCTGCCTGTGTCTGTTGAAGAAGCTGGCGCAGCAGAGCCAGCATAACCTCGCTATCGTGCAGCGCGCCAAGCTCGTCTTGCAGATCTGCCAGTTCTTGCGCGAAATCCTTGCTTGTGGCCGGCAAAAAGTCCGCGAAAACCTCCAGGGTATAGCGCACGCGTTTGGCGGCAATGCGCAGGTCGTGCAATTCCTGAATATTTTCGGGATTCTCGACATAGGGAGCATAGGCATACATATCTGCCAGGCGTTCGCGAACAATTATACGCGCGTTCTCCTCGGTTGGAGCCTGGGGATCAAGTCCGGTGAGCGGTCGTGCTTTTGCCACTTACTCATCCATCCTTTCCTGCACACAATTCTTCAACTTGCGCTCCAGCTTTTTGGCGTCCAGTTTGTGCAGAAACGCATCGAGTTCCTGTTGTTTTTGCTGGCGATACTCGCGCAGATTCGTTATCAGCCAGCGCACGCCCTGCTGCTCGTCCTCACTCAACGTTTCCAATTGCTCACAGAGATACTGAAGCATCACATCGCTATCGCGGGCCTCGCCCAGGAGATTAGCAATGCGCTTAATGCGCCGATACACCCTGGCGAACCGTTTGGGGTCGCAGCAAGATTGATAGGCATCCAATGCTGCGCGCAGGCGGCGCGAGGCCACGCGCATCTTATGCACGGCCTCGATATCCTCATGTTTAAGGACCTCATCCCGCCATTCCAGGAAAGTGTGCAGCCGTTCCACCAGAGTTTGGCGCGCCGACTGTGCGAAGGACATTATGCCCTCCTCGCTCTTCCGCTCGATCTCCTCCAGCCAGCGATCCTGATAACGTGCGTAGGCCAGCAGAACGCCCTCGCGGATGCCGTGTGGGCTGACAAAAATTTCCTGGACCCCAAGTTTCTGCATAACATGTTTAATGATCAATGTACCGGCCAGCAGAATACGCGCGCGGGCAAGTGGCTGATCGTAGCGACTCGCAATCTCCTCAGCAGGCAGGGCGCTCAGCAGGCTCTGGCAGCGCTGGAGATTCTCCAGCGAGAGACGCGTGCTCTCCTGCGGGTGGGAGAACGCGCGCCGTGCCAGGAGCAGCAGCGAATTTGCGCTTCCCCCGGTGACGATCAGGGTAGATGCAGTATTTTCCAGCTTTGTCGCACGAAGGTAGGTCCGCAAGAAAGTTTCGGCGGCCTGTATTTCGTCCGATGGAGGAGGATTTCCCAAGAGATACTGATCGTGGAGCCAGCCTGAGCCAATCGGGATAGAGGTGCGCCAGACGATGTGCATAGAGCGGGCAAAGACCAGTTCCAGGCTCCCCCCGCCGAGATCCATCACACCTATCTGCTTCTGTTGGCCCGCTTCATATGTGGCGCCCAGAAAAGTGAGCGTTGCTTCGACCGTGCCGCTGATCAAACGAATTTCCAGGCCGGTCTCCGCGCGTACCTGGGCGAGAAACTCGTCGCTATTGTCAGCCTGGCGAATCGCCTCAGTGGCGACCACAAAGACCTGTTCCGCGCCATAGCGGCCTGCCAGGTTCTGGTATGCCTTGAGCGTCTGGAGCGCGGCTTGCGTCTTCTCCGGTGAAATTTTACCTGTTGCGGTCACGCTCTCGCCGATGCGCGTCAGATCCACCTCATCCGCCAGAATCTCCAGCGTATCAGGGAAGCAGCGGGCCACCACCATATGGATCGTATTACTACCCACATCGATAGCCGCGCAGATGGGCGCCGCCTGTTTCTCCATACGGGACTCCTTCTCCGGCAAAGGGAAAAATAGAGAGCTATTTAGCCGGGCCATACGCGCACGCGCAGTCAGGACCGGTGAGATCTGTATACAGGATATCGCCATCATTATAGCATGCCTGCTAAAGCTCTGTGTGGGTCAGTTCTTTTCCAGTGCTTTGCGAGCGAAAAGATAAAATTGCAAAAAAGGTCTGCAATCCTCTTGACAACGTTGGTGGGATGCAGTATTATAGTCCACGTCCCAGAGACAAACACAGGCCGAAGTGGTGAAACTGGTAGACACGCAACGTTCAGGGCGTTGTGCTCGAAAGGGCATGGGGGTTCGAATCCCCCCTTCGGCACCCATCATTGTTTCCAGGGAACCTCGGGTAAGGAGAGAAGCGGCTTGAGGTGGTGTAGGGAGGTCTACAAGAAACGCTTTACGACAATTCTTACGACAGTTTGCTTATTCCTCAGTGTTGCGATATTTTTGGACTCCTTTCTGGCATTTCCGCTCTCTGGGTTTCCTCTCTGAAGTCCCCATCTTCAATTACAGCGTTGAGTCTCTCAATGGCCTCTTGATGCATGCTGGGAAGAACATGGGAGTAAATGTCCATAGTCATTGAGATCAGACTATGCCCCAAAATTTCTTGGACGACCTTTGGATGTACCCCAAGGCTGAGCAGAAGGGTCGCCGTACTATGGCGCAGGTCATGAAAGCGAATATTCGGCAGGCCGCCTTCTCTCAAAAAGGCTTTCAGTCGGTCAAGGATGTCCTTTGTGGGATTCAGGTGCGTTCCTAGAGCCGTACAGAATACGTAATCGTGCTCTTGCCAGCATGGTCCGGCTTTCAACCTTTCTTCCACTTGATGAAGACGATGCTTGTTCAACGCTCGCAGCGCAAAGGGGGCAATGAAGATGCGTCGCCGGCTTTTCGAGGTCTTCGGTTCTGCCTCTTCATACCCTTTCCCGGGCATTTTGCTTGGAATCCGCGAAAGAATTCGACGCACTTGCAATGTTCCTGTTTCAAAGTCAATATCTTGCCATTTGAGGCCCATGATTTCACCGCGTCTCATACCAGTTGCAAGCGCCAGCTTAAACAGGGCCTCGAGTCGATGCCCCTCGACAACCTCCAACAATTTCAGGATTTGCTCTAACGTTAATGCACGGACTTCAAACGGCTGTTCACGGGGTGGCGTCACCGCATCGCACACGTTTCTCGCGACAAGATTCCATTTCACCGCGGTATCCAACGCTTTGTGCATTAAGCTATGAAAGCCCACCACAGTTGTTGGAGAAAGACCCTCTTTGACCTTCTGCGCATAGAAGGCTTGCACTTGCTGTGCAGATAAGCTCTGTAGTTTGTGGCGCCCTAATGCTGGAAGGATATGCAGTCGCATCATTTCCTCGTACCGTTCATAGGTGCGGGGTCGAACACTTTGTCGCTGCGTGTTCTCCAGCCAATCAGTAAAAAATTGCGCGAGGGTTTGTTGAGGTGCGTCAACAAAGGTGTGTTGCTGCACCTCGTACAACGCCTTCCGTAGCTTCTCTCGCGCTTCCTTCTGTGTTTTCGCGTACAGCGTTTTCCTTTTGCCCGAAGCTGTGGTAAATGTCGCAGCAAAAGTGCCATTTTGACGTCGGTAAATGGTCCCTTCGCCATTCTCGCGACGACCGCGTTTCACACTCCGAGTTTCCATCAGACTTCTTCCTTTCTAAAAATGTTGCGTGCAAAATTACACGTGTCAATAGGATAATACAATTCTGAACAGACGTACAGAAAGCCAGTGTTTTCGCCTGTCTCTAAAAACGATGAAGGTCAAGAAGGACTCATATTCCTGATCAGAGGTTTACTGCCCGACGCAATCTCGTTTTTGAGAACGGTTGAAAATCTGGTGAAAAGAGCGAAATTGGAACTCAGAGCTTCTAGATCATAGCGCAGAAGGCTCTCCTTTTTTGTGATCATGCTTGAGGAGCGCAGGAACCATGCGCTTAACGATTTTCCAGTCTTTTCGCCAGCCAGTTTTGGAGTTCTTCTTTAGAAACCCGTACTGCCCGTCCAAATCTTACAATTGGAAGGTTTTCTTTCCAGATCAATTCATAGACTTTCGTTCTCCCCAGGTTGAGAGCTTTTGCAACTTGAGGAATGGTTCAAAGCATTTGAGAAGGCGTCGTCTGGTCATTTGGTTCCATTGCTCATTCTCTTTCTAAATGTTAGTAGTCCTGTAGCGAGGGCTATAGCGATGGAGGGAAAGATTGAGCCTCTATTTGCCTGGACTAGCGAGTTCAGAACGAGGTAGGTGTGGCTCAATACTTCTGCTCTCCGCTGTAAGCAGATCTCCTGCCACAGCCCAAATTCTCTGAGTGTAGAGCACTTGCTTTCAGCACTTCCCAGAGAGATTCGGTCATCTGTGATAAGTATGTCCAACCCGTTATTCGAATACCATAACAAAACTCTTCAAAACGGAACGCAGGGGAAAATGCAGGCTTGTGTAGGATGCAAAAGGGAACAATGCTGGAAAGAAAGTATTTCGGCGACGAGCAAAGGCGATCGGGCAGCGGAACGTATCCGCTGCAAGCTTGCTTAAGAACGCATCATCAATAAAGCATCTCGGCGGAATATCAGGCGAGGCGTATAACCAGCAAAGGAAGCAGAACGAATGAGGACACTCGGCGTGCGGAGTATCTGCTGGCTCCGCACGCCGAGTGATGAGAGATCCCTGGACAACGCCCGTTGTTCTCACTCGAAGAGGAGAACTACTCAACGTGCAACACAGCTTCGCCTGGGTGCCCGGTCCTGGCTGGCGCAAATGCTCGATGGATGAGAAGGGAAAAAGAAGACGTTGAGCGAATGAAAAGGGTGATATACTGGTATAGTCTTTTGTTTCTTCATACTCAAGGAAGAGGTTTTATATGTCTACTCTTGTATCACCTGGTGGGCAACGTATTCTCAACGTCCTCGCTCATCCTGATGATGGAGAGAGTTTCACAGGGGGGACAATGGCGCGTCTTGCTCAAGAGGGAAAGGAGATATGCTATCTTGTTGCCACGCGGGGCGATAAAGGCAGCGACGAGAGAAGTATGACACCAGAGCGTCTTGCTGCCATACGGGAAGAAGAGCAACGGAATGCTGCCCGTCTCTTAGGCGTCCAAAGCGTGATATTCCTGGAGGGGTATCGTGACGGCTATTTAGAACCATCTTTCAGGCTCCGGGGAGATTTGGTGCGAAAAATACGCGAATTGAAACCTGATGTGGTATTTACGTTCGACCCCTGGAAACGATACGAGATCCATCCTGACCATCGGGCAATTGGTCTGTGTGTCATCGATGCAATAGCTTGTGCGCGAGGCTGGATGAATTACCCCGAACACATACAGGAAGGGCTTTCTGAACATAGCGTCAAACAGGTCTATCTGTTCAATACTGATCAACCTAATCACTCTATCGATATTGCTGCTACTCTGGAAACGAAAATCGCTGCGCGCTGCGCTCACGTCAGTCAAATCCGTCCTTCCAACCATCCGAGCAGCTATTTGACAAAGTGGGCTGAGGAGGCAGGAAAAGCAACAGGATATCAATATGCTGAGGCGTTTCACTATATGGCATTATAGGGAACAGAGCAAGGGTATTGGCTCATGGGGCTGAATACCCTCGCCCTCCTGATTAGATAAGCCCTGGGAGAGCCAGCCACCCGGGAGCCATCTCTTGGCTAATACCTGTCTGTGCCCGTTGCCTGAGCGCGTGAACGTAGAAGTTATTCAGCCCTTCCTGTTTTGATAAGGTTACTGTTTGCCCAAGCAAGGAGGCAGCAGCGCCGGGGTTCTGTTCAGCAACGACATCGGCAGCAAGAATCTGATAGCCACAGAGAAGATCAATCAATTCTCCCCGGTTTGAGGTGGCATACAAGGCCGCTTTTTCAAGGGTGTTGACCCTTGTTCGTATGTCTTTGGCAACCTTGTAGGTTGTACCTGCTTGCCAAGTAGCAGAGTACGCTTCCAGAGTAGCTGCATATTCTTTTGCGTCCACAGACGAGGCGGTAAACAATTTCGCCGCAGAATGAGACGCAACGGCGCTTATCCCGGCCAGCGCAAGCGGCATATCTACGATACGCGCTAAGATGGCCCGCCTACCTTATCAAAAAGCATTTCTCCAGCCTCCAAGTGATAAATGAACGTTGGATCAATAGGGGCGTCCTCTCGCCCTATTTCCTCGCTATAAAGTAATGCAAGTTGCCGAGCCGTCCAACCCATTGCCTTCCTATGTCTACGTAGCTCTCTCCCAAAAATTTGGGCATGGTATTCAGGCTCCTGCATATTGCACCTGATTGTTCCAAACGCGCTTCATATCATCCGATAAATGGCCGTTCTCTCTGTTCAAGAAAATGCCGGATACGCAAGCGAATGGAAGGATGCATGTCCATATGCTCTATTTCTTCAGGAGAAAAGAAGCCCACTTCTAACGATTCATCACTCGTTTTTAAAGACCCCCCTAAAAGACGGCAGGCAAAACAGACAGAAAATTGTTGACGGACCTCTCCATTTGAGAGGGCTACGACGTGATGAGGATTCGTATAAATCCCAACAATATATTCTGGCTCAATATCCAATCCAGTTTCTTCTTTCGTTTCCCTCACCGCAGTTTGCCCGATGGTTTCCCCTATTTCCATTGCCCCACCGGGTAAGGCCCATACATGAGTATCGCTACGCAATTGGAGCAGTATCTTTCCTTCCTCGTTCAAAACAATGGCTGATGCAGACGGGACAAGGCTATTTATTTTTGGGGCGTTCGGATCATTCAAGTAATCAACACGGCTCATGTATTTCATGACTCCTAAACTAGTTTTTCCTGCGCTTCAATGAGCGCATCTTTCAAGATATGCAGTGATTTTTCGTAACTACGCAGGTCCCTGGCTCCCAAGCGATCGGAAAAGGAGAGCCGTTAAAGACAGCAGCCAAGGCGGCTAGCATCGAGCGACCTTGCTTGCGCATGGTGGAAAGATAACTG
>Ga0209581_1000837_pt1 | contig 45721 bp, 45 predicted proteins | sample Coa_R2_FD_187160 | JGI IMG/M metagenome (GOLD analysis project Ga0209581, IMG submission 187160) | Surface soil microbial communities from Centralia Pennsylvania, which are recovering from an underground coalmine fire - Coalmine... | ecosystem: Environmental > Terrestrial > Soil > Unclassified ...
GGGGTTCCACCCGATGACGATGTACTTTCCCCTGGTCGTCCACGGCGCCCTTCTGATCGAGCCGACCGAGACCGAAAGCAAGGCCTCGCTCGACCAGTTCGCCGACGCGCTGCTGGCGCTTGCCGCCCGCGCCCGCGGCGGCGACGCCGAAAGCCTCCGCGCCGCGCCGAGGCTGGCGCCGCGCCGCCGCCTCGACGAGACCGCGGCGGCGCGCAAGCCGGTGCTGCGCTGGCGCCCGCCGGCAGCGTAGCAATCGCTGGCGGAGGAGCGGATCCGGTACCGGAGAATATAACATAATTTTCTAGTTATTTATTTTCGATTGACGGCTTATCGTCGCAAAATATGCTTGCCGCCATTCCGGCTTGTGCCGGCCGCGGGCCCACGCCATGTTTTGTGCGGGTCGCAGCAGGCCCCCGACTCATCGCCTGCCATAACGGGAGAGGAATCATGTCGCTGCGCATCAACGACGAGGCACCGAACTTCACGGCCGAGACGACCCAGGGGAAGATCGACTTTCATCAGTGGATCGGCGACGGCTGGGCGATCCTGTTCTCGCATCCCAAGGATTTCACTCCGGTCTGCACCACCGAGCTCGGCTACATGGCGGGCTTGAAGCCGGAATTCGACCGGCGCGGCTGCAAGATCATCGGCCTCAGCGTCGATCCGGTCGAAGACCATCAGCGCTGGCAGAAGGACATCGAGGAGACCCAGGGGCACAGGGTCACCTATCCGCTGATCGGCGACAGCGAGCTCAAGGTCGCCAAGCTCTACGACATGTTGCCGGCCGATGCGGGCGACACCTCGCAGGGCCGCACCCCGGCCACCAACGCCACGGTGCGCTCGGTCTTCGTCATCGGCCCGGACAAGAAGATCAAGGCGATGCTGACCTATCCGATGAGCACCGGGCGCAATTTCGACGAGGTCCTGCGCGTCCTCGATTCGTGCCAGCTCACCGCCAGGCACCCGCTGGCGACGCCGGTCAACTGGAAGCAGGGCGACCCGGTCATCGTCTCGGCGGCGCTGTCCGACGACGACGCCAAGGCCAAGTATCCCGCCGGATTCCGGGCGGTGAAGCCGTATCTGCGCTACGTCGACCAGCCCCGGTAAGAGCGTAAGACCGGCTATTTCGGCGGCGCCGGCGCTCCCGGCGTCGCCGGCATCGGCGCGGGCGGCATCGTCATCGGCAGACCGCGCCGTCCCGGCGGTGGCAACCCCGGCAGGTAGCCGGGCGCTGGCGCGGCGCCGCCGCCGGGCGGCGCGTTCAGCTTCATCAGCGCTTCGCTGACCAGTTGCGGGCTGCGGCTGCCGTGCGCCTCGGCCGGCTTCAGCAACGCGTCGAGCTGTTTGGCGCTGAGCTTGACGCGATAGAACTTGTCGTAGAATTCCGCCGTCGCCGACCGCAGATCCTGCTCCAGTTCCTCGGGATAGAACAGGCTGGCGAGCCAGTAGAGCCCGATCATCCGGTTGATCCCGGGCGGCTCGTCGATCCAGCCGAACGGGTTGGACGGTTCGAGATAGACGCGGCGGCCGCGCACCGCGGCGAGATCGCGCCAGCCGGGGTCGTGCAGCAGGCTCTCGTAGAAGGCGCGGTCGGCGGCAATGACGATCTCGGGGTTCCAGCCGACGATCTGTTCGCGGGTGACGATCACCCGCTCGCCGCGGCCGAGCCCGGCGGCGACGTTGATCACCCCCGCCTCATCGAGCGCGTCGGCCGCCGGCGAGCCGGGCAGCGCGGTCTCCAGCCCGTCGCTGCGGCGGCCGTAATAGACCCGCTTGCGGCGGTCGGCCGGCTCGATCAACAGGCGCCCGCGCATCGCCCGGATCGCCACCTCGGCATAGCCGGCGAGGTCCTCGGCGCGCTCGGCGACGCCGAGCAGGGCGCCGAGATGGCGCAGCATCGACGGTGTGCGCGAGATGCTGTCGTCGACCAGGACATAGGGGATGCCGGTCTGCTGCTGCACCTGGTCGGCAAAGGCGGCGCGCGCCGGCGTCACCATGCCGGCGTCGAGGATCAGGTCGGGGTGCAGCCGCGTCGCCGCCTCGGGCAGCGGTCCGGCGACCGGCAGGCGGGCGTACCGCGGCGGCAGATAGGCGCCGGGCCGGGCCCGGCTCCAGCCGGCGAGCCGGTCCGGCGCCAGCGCGAAGACGAGCACGTCGGCGGCGGGCCCTGCCGGCAGGATGCGGCCGATCCGGTCGGGCAGGACGAGGCGGCGCCCGGCGGCGTCGGTGAACTCAGCGGCACGGGCGAGGCCGGCCGCCGCGAGCAGCAGCGCGGCGCAGGCGACGGTCAGGCGAAACGGCATGGGCGCTCTCGATCTGGCGACGGCGGATCATAGCCAACCCCGAATCCTTCGTCGATAATCGGCGCCCCCGGGGCAGCAGGTCAGGAAGCGGCGATGAAGATCGACAGCGTCGAGGCGATCCCGATCGAGATTCCGCTCAACAAGGTGTTCAGCGGCAGCGGCTACCGGGTGGCCAGCCGCAACACGGTGATCACCCGCATCCGCACCGCCGACGGTCTCGTCAGCGAGGTCTATAACGGCGACAACCGCGCCCACGGGGCGGAGATCGCCCGCATCGTGCGCGACGAGCTGGCGCCGCTCGTCGTCGGCGAGGATGCCGCGCGCATCGAATATCTGTGGCAGCGCATGTTCGCGATCACCATCCCCAACTGCGACCGCAAGCTGGCGATGGAGGCGATCGCCTGCGTCGATACCGCGTTGTGGGACCTTGCCGGCAAGGCCCAGGGGCTTCCCGTCGCCGCCCTGCTCGGCGGCTATCGCGACCGCCTGCCGATCATCGCCATCGCCGGCTATTACGAGGAGGGCAAGACGCTCGCCGATCTCGCCCGCGAGATGGCGTGGCTCAAATCGGTCGGCATGGCCGGCTGCAAGGTCAAGGTCGGCGGCCTGTCGGCCGAGGCCGACGCCGCCCGTGTCGCCGCCGCGCGCGACGGCGCCGGGCCGGATTTCGTCATCGCCGTCGACGCCAACCGCGGCTGGCCGACCGACGAGGCCGTCCGCTTCGCCCGGCTGATCGAGCGTCACGACATTGCCTGGTTCGAGGAGCCCTGCCACTGGTACGACGATGCCTTCGCGATGGCCGAGGTGCGCCGGCGCACGACGATCCCGATCAATGCCGGGCAAAGCGAGATTTCCAGCCACGGCATCCGCCGGCTAATCACCGCCGGGGCGGTCGATATCGTCAATTTCGACGCCTCGGAGGCGGGCGGCGTCACCGAATGGCGCCGCGCCGCCGGCATGTGCGCGGTCCACGGCATCCGCATGGCGCATCACGAAGAGCCGCAGATCGCCGCGCATATGCTCGCCGCGGTGCCGCACGGCACCTATGTCGAATGCTTTCCCGACCCCGAGCGCGACCCGCTGTGGGATTCGTTCATCCTCAACCGCACGCCGATCAAGGACGGCGTCATCGAGGTGCCGCAGGGGCCGGGCTTCGGCCTCCAGCTCGACTGGGCGCGGATCGAGCGCTACCGCCTCGACCGCTGAGCCGCCGCCGGCACGCAAAGGCTCAGGCAAAGCGGCGCGGCGTGGTAGATTGCCGCCGCGCCAGGGAGGGGCGGGGCGGCGAGATGGATTTTTCCAAGACCAGGGTTCTGTGCGTCGGCGACATCATGCTCGACCGCTTCGCCTATTGCGAGACCGAGCGGGTCTCGCCGGAGGCGCCGGTACCGGTGCTGCGCCTGCAGGAGACGCGCAGCATGCTCGGCGGCGCCGGCAACGTCGCCCGCAACATCGCCGCGCTCGGCGGCCAGGCGGTGCTGGTCGGGCTGGTCGGCCGCGACGCCGCCGGCGCCGAGGTCGCCCGGCTCGTCGCCGCCACCCCCGGCATCGTCGCCGCCTATGTCGACAGCCCGGCCCGGCCGACGATCTGCAAGACCCGCTATCTCGCCTCGCATCAGCAGATCGTCCGCGTCGATGAAGAGCGCATCGGCCTGCCCGACGCCGCCGAGCAGGCCGGCCTGCTCGACCGGGTCGCCCAGGCGGTCGGCGCAGCCGATGCGGTGGTCCTGTCGGATTACGGCAAGGCGGTGCTCGGTCCCGAGGTCATCGCCGCGACGATCGCCCGCGCCCGCGCCCGCGGCATCCCGGTCTATGTCGATCCCAAGGGCGACGATTTCCGCCGCTACCGCGGCGCCACCTGCATCACTCCCAATGTCCGCGAGCTGGCGCTCGCCGCGCGGCTGCCGGTGGGCGACGTCGCGGCGCTGGCGGCGGCGGCGCGCAAGGTGATGCGCGAGGCCGAGGCGGCGGCGATCCTGGTCACCCGCTCGGACAAGGGGATGCTGCTGGTCGAGGGCGACGGCCCGCCGCTCGTCGAAACGGCGCGGGCGCGCGAGGTCTACGACGTGTCCGGCGCCGGCGACACGGTGATCGCGGTCCTGGCGCTGGCCGCCGGGGCCGGCTATCCGCTGCGGCAGGCGATGCACCTCGCCAACGCCGCCGCCGGCATCGTCGTCTCCAAGCTCGGCACCGCCACCGCCGAGCTCGACGAATTGATGCTCGAACTGGCCCAAGACACGCACGACAAGGAGGCGCAGCGGGCCAAGCATTTCACCCTCGACGAGGCCGACATCCTGGTGCGGCGGTGGAAGGGGCGCGGCCTGTCGGTCGGCTTCACCAACGGGGTGTTCGACATCGTTCATGCCGGGCACGTCGCGCTGCTCGCCGCCGCCCGCGCCGAATGCGACCGGCTGATCGTGGCGCTCAACAGCGACGCCAGCACGCGCCGGCTGAAGGGGCCGTCGCGGCCGGTCAATCCGCTCGACGACCGCGCCGCGGTGATCGCCGCGCTGGGGGCGGTCGATGCGGTGGTCGCCTTCGACGACGACACCCCGCTCGCGCTGATCCAGCGGCTCAAACCCGACGTGCTGATCAAGGGCGGCGACTACACCAAGGACCAGGTGGTCGGCGCCGCCGAGGTCGAGGCCGCCGGCGGCCGCGTCGTGCTGGCCGAGCTGGTCGCCGGGCACTCGACGACGGCGACGATCACCCGGCTGCGCGCGCCCGGCCCGGAGGACGCGCCGGCGCGGCAGCGCGCGGGCGCCTGACGATGCTCGTCGTCACCGGCGGCGGCGGCTTCATCGGCTCGGTGCTCGCCGCGGCATTGAACGAGGCCGGCCACGACCGGCTCGTCATCGTCGACCGTTTCGGCAGCGGCGAGAAATGGCGCAACATCGCCAAGCGCGAATTCCTCGACATCCTGCCGATCGACGGGCTGCTGCCCTGGCTCGACCGTTACGGCGGCGAGGTCGATACGGTGTTCCACCTCGGCGCCAATTCCTCGACCTTCGAGACCGACGCCGATGCGATCATCGCCGGCAACCTCAACTATTCGATCGCGCTGTGGCGCTGGTGCGCGGCGGCGGGCAAGCCCCTCGTCTATGCCTCCTCCGCCGCCACCTACGGCGATGGGACGGCGGGGTTCGACGACGGCGTCGACCTCGCCCGGCTGCGCCCCTTGAACCTCTACGGCTGGTCGAAACACGCCTTCGACCGCTGGGCGGCGCGCGAGGCGGCGCGCGGCCATGCCCCGCCGCGCTGGTTCGGCCTCAAATTCTTCAATGTGTTCGGGCCCAACGAATACCACAAGGGCGAGATGCGGAGCCTCGTCGCCAAGAACTACGCCCGGGTCGCTGCCGGCGAGGCGGTGCGGCTGTTCAAGTCGTACCGGCCCGACTTTGCCGATGGCGGGCAGCTGCGCGATTTCGTCTACGTCAAGGATTGCGTCGCCGCGCTGCTGCATCTGTGGCGCCAGGGCAGGGCGTCCGGGCTCTACAATATCGGCAGCGGCCGGGCGCGCAGCTTCGCCGACCTGATCGGCGCGCTCGCCGCCGCCTGCGGCCGGGCGCCGCGGATCGAATATGTCGATATGCCCGAGGCGCTGCGTCCCACCTACCAGTATTTCACCGAGGCGCCGCTCGGCAGGCTGCGCGCCGCCGGCTATGACGGGCAGTTCGCCCCGCTCGAAGCGGCGGTCGCCGATTTCGTCGCCGGCTATCTCGCCCGGCCCGACCCCTATCTCTAACCTTTGGGAGGAGACCGCGGATGGACAACCACTGGGTCGGCACCTGGACCGCCTCCCCGGCGCCGAGCGAGGCCGGGCAGGCGTTCAACAACCATACCTTGCGCCTCAACCCGCGGATCAGCCTCGGCGGCGACCGGCTGCGCGTGCGCGTGTCGAACGCCTACGGCCTGCGCCCGCTGCTGCTCGGCGGCGCCACCGTCGGCCTGCGCGACAAGGGGCCCGGCGTCGTTCCCGGCTCGCTGCGCAAGCTCAGCTTCGGCGGTGCGGACGGCATCGTCATCGCCGCCGGCGCCGTCGCCGTCAGCGATACCGTCGAGCTGGCCGTGCCCCCGCTCGCCGATCTCGCGGTCAGCCTCTATTTCCCCGGCGACATCCCGGTGTCGTTCCAGATTACCGGCCGCTACGCCCGCCAGACCAACTACATCTCGCCGCCCGGCAATTTCTCCGGCGAGACGGTGATGCCGGTCGGCAAGTTGACCGACGAGTGGTTCTTCCTGTCGGGCATCGACGTGCTCGCCCCGGGCGAGGCCGGCGGCATCGTCGCGCTCGGCGATTCCCTGACCGACGGCAACATCTCGACCCACGACGCCTTCTGCCGCTGGCCCGACCAGCTTGCGCGCCGGCTCTGCGCCCGCCGCGCCGGCCGGCCGCTGGCGGTGATGAACCAGGGGCTCGGCGGCAATCGCATCCTGCACGACGTGCGCGGCGACAGCGGCCTCAAGCGCTTCGACCGCGACGTCTTGGCCCAGCCCGGCGTCACCCATGCGATCGTCATGCTCGGCACCAACGACCTGAGAAACCGCTACGCCAAGCCGGAAGAGGAGGTGACCGCGGCGCAGATGATCGCCGGGCTGCACCAGATGGCGCTCAGGGCGCAGGCGCGCGGCATCCGGATTTTCGGTGCGACCCTGACCCCGTTCGGCAACGAGACCTTCATGGCCAATGCCTGGAACCCGACGCGCGAGACGCACCGCGTCGCGGTCAACCGGTGGATTCGCGAGAGCGGCGTCTTCGACGGCGTCTGCGATTTCGACGCGGCGCTGCGCGACCCGGAAATCCCGACCCAGATGCGGGCCGAGCTCGATTGCGGCGACGGGCTGCACCCGAGCGACCGCGGCTATTGCGCGATGGGCGACGCGATCGACCTGGCGCTGTTCGATTAGCTAGAGCCGCGCGGCCGCGGCGCGCAGCAGGCGGGCGACCCGCTCGGCCCATTGCGCCTGGTCCGCCGCCGTCTCGATCAGGTCCTGGCGGATTTCCAGCTCGACATGCACCAGGCCGCGGCCTTCGCCGTGGACCGGCACGGTATAGTCGCTGGTGTCGGTGATCGCGTAGGGCTCGTTGTCGCCGACGGCGAATTCGCCGGCTTCGCGCAGCAGCGCCAGCACGATGTCGGCGAGGCGGCGGTCGCGGTGCGACAGCACCCCGATCTCCACCGTGCGCCGCCGGCCGTGGAATACCGGGGTGAAGCTGTGCATCGCCACCAGCACGCTGCGCCGCCCCGCCGCCGCCCGCGCGTCGAGCAGCCCGGCGACGGCGCGGTGATAGGGGTCGAAGATCGCCGCCTGCCGCGCCGCCCGCGCCGCCGCGTCGAGAGCGGCGTTGCCGGGCACGTCGGTGGCCTCGCTGCGTACCGGGATCGAGGTCGGGTGCCCCGGTGCGCGGTTGCAGTCGATGACGAGGCGCGAATAGGTCTGCAATACCGCCGGCGCGTCGAGCAGGGCCGACAGGCGCTCGCTCACCCCGGCGATGCCGATGTCCCAGGCGATGTGGCGCCGCCGCTCGCTCGCTGCGAGGCCGAGGTCGCCGAGCGCGCGCGGGATGCGGTTGCCGGCATGGTCGGCGGTCAGCACGAAATCGCCGGCCCCGTCGGGCCGCAGCAGGCGCACCGGCGCCGGCTCGTCGGCGGCGAGCAGCACTAGTAGACCTCGGCGTAGCGGGCGCAGATCTCGGCCGGGCCGAGCCCGTTGAGCGCGGCCAGCTCGGCCCGCTTGAAGTCGAGATAGCAGTCGAACAGCAGCGTGCCGAACCATTCGCGCGCCGGGGCGCAGGCGGCGAGCGCGCCGAGCGCCTCGTCGAGCGAGCGCGGCAGGGCGGGAAACGCCGCCCCCGGCGCCGGCAGGGTCAGCTTGCGGCGGATGCCCTCGACCCCGGCCCAGACCATCGCGCCGAGCGCGAGGTGCGGGCAGGCCGAGGCGTCGGCGACGCGGTATTCGAGATTGAATTCGGCGGCCGGCTCCGTGCTGGCGAACAGCGGACATACGCGGATCGCCGCGCCGCGGTCCTGGATGCCGAGATTGGCTTCGACCGGCGCCCAGCGGTTGGGCCTGAGCCGGTAATACGAGGCGGCCGAGGGGGCGGTCACCGCGCACAGCGCCGGCAGGTGCGCGGCGATGCCGGCGACGAACTGCTCGCCGAGCGGCGACAGCGAATAGGGCCGCGCCGGGTCGTACAATACCGGCGCGCCGGCGCGGTCGCGCAGGCTGAAATGGATGTGGGTGCCGTTGCCGATGCCGTCGGGGTCGAGGATCGGGGCAAAGATCGCGCGGTGGCCCATCCGGTGGGCGACGGCGCGCGCCATCTCGCGCTGGATCACCGCCGCGTCCGCCGGCCTCAGCCCGGCGGTCGGCGCGACCGTCACCTCGTATTGCCGCGCTCCGTATTCCGGCAGGAAGCTGTCGGGCCTGAGCCCGGCGGCGCGCAACGCCGCCATGTAGGCCTCGCCGAACCCGCCCTGGCGCCGCCAGGCGTCGAGCGCATAGGTCGCGCCCGGCCGCTCCTCGACCCCGGTATAGACGAATTCCTGCTCGAACGCGGCGAGCAGCGACAGCCCCGCCGTCTCTTCCAGGGCGGCCAGCGCCCGGCGCAGGAAATGCCGCGGACAGCATTCCCAGGGGCTGCCGTCGGTATTGCGGATGTCGCCGAGATAAAACCGCTCGGCCGCGCCGCCGTCGAACGCCACCTCGACCCGCGTCGCCGGGTCGGGCACCAGCATCAGGTCGCCGAGCGTGCCGAACGGCGTGCGATAGATCGGCCCGAACGCCGACATCATGATGTTGCTGTGGGTCAGCCCGACGCCCTTGACGAGCCGATGTTCGAGCTCGGCCGCGGGAAACCCCTTGCCGCGGACGATCCCGGCGAGGTCGCAGCAGCCGACAAAAACCAGCGGTTCGCTCTGCATCGTCCCGTTTTAGCCGCCCTCGCGCGGAAAGCGAAGCGCGCCCGCGCCGCCGCGTCCCGCTCGCCGTGGCGATGCGCCTGCGTTAGCATGCCGCAGGCTCCCATTGCTTCGGAGGGAAGGGCGATGACGCGCACCTACAACGTTGTCGACGCCGACGGCCACATCCTCGAACCGCTCGATCTGTGGGACGAGTATATCGACCCGGCCTACCGCGAGCGCCGGCCGCGCTTCACCATCGACGAGAACGGCAAGGAGCGCCTTACCGTCGAGGGCAAGCTGCTCGGCAATCCGCGCGGCATCGGCAGCCTCGGCGCGGTCGGCGTGCGGCAGGGCGCGGTCAAGCCCGACACCCTCAAATATGCCGAGGGCAAGAAGGGCGGGTTCGACCCGCACGCGCGCATCGTCGATATGGACGCCGACGGCATCGACGCGGCCTTTCTCTACCCGAGCCTCGGCCTGTTCGCCGGCGCCGTCGAGGACCCCGGGCTCGCCGCCGCGATGTGCCGCGCCTACAACCGCTGGCTCGTCGATTACTGCAAGCCCTATCCCGACCGCCTGTTCGGCATCGCCATGCTGCCGATGCAGGCGGTCGAGCTGGCGATCGACGAGATGCGCTACGCCCGCGAGGTATTGGGCATGCGCGGCGGGTTTCTGCGGCCGAACCCGTATCACGGCAAGAAGATGATCAACGACCCGATCTACGAGCCGTTCTGGGCGGCGGCCGAGGCGCTCGACTTCTCGATCGGCTTCCACGAGGGCTCGACAAACGCCATGCCGACGGTCGGCGTCGACCGCTTCGAGAGCGACCGCGCCGCCCGCCACATGATCTCGCACACGATGGAGATGATGCTGGTCGCGGTCAGCGTGATCTGGGGCGGCGTCGTCGATCGCCACCCGCGGCTGCGCATCGGCTTTCTCGAATCCGGCGGCGGCTGGATCGCGCCGTGGCTCGACCGCATGGACCGGCATTTCGACGACCAGGGCTTTAACGAGACCGCCCCGCGGATGCGGCCGAGCGAGCTGTTCCGGCGCAATTGCTGGATTTCTTTCGAGCCGGTCGAGAACAGCATCGCCGTGCTGGCCGACTATATCGGCCCGCACAAGATCATGTGGGCGACCGACTATCCGCATCAGGACGGGTTTTTCCCCGGGGCGCCGCAGATGCTGCGCGAGCGGCTGGCGCCGCTGTCGGCGGAAGCGCAGCGCCAGGTCCTCGCCGGCGGCGCGCTCGGCTTTTACGGCCTGAACTGACGAGACAAGAGGCGCACCCGCTCCGCCGCGGCGACGGGTTCAGTCGGCGGCGATCGCCTCGCGGCGGGGCGGCGCGTCGATGCGGAAGCCGCCCGATTGCCGCCGCCACAGCCCGGCATAGGTGCCGCCGGCGGCGAGCAGCGATTCGTGGCTGCCCTCCTCGACCACCCGGCCGCGGTCGAGCACGATCAGCCGGTCCATGCGGCAGATCGTCGACAGGCGGTGGGCGATCGCGATCACCGTCCGCCCCTCCATCAGCGCGCCGAGCTGTTCCTGGATCGCCGCCTCGACCTCGCTGTCGAGGGCCGAGGTCGCCTCGTCGAGCACCAGGATCGGCGCGTCCTTGAGGATGACGCGGGCGAGCGCAATGCGCTGGCGCTGCCCGCCCGACAGCTTGACGCCGCGCTCGCCGACATGCGCGTCGAACCCGGTGCGGCCGTGCCAGTCCTCCAGCCCCTCGATGAACTCCAGCGCATGCGCCCGGCGCGCCGCCTCGACGATCTCGGCCTCGCTCGCCTCGGGCCTGCCGTAGCGGATGTTGTCGCGGATCGAGCGGTGCAGCAGCGAGGTGTCCTGCGTCACCATGCCGATCTGCGCCCTGAGGCTCTCCTGGGTCAGCCCGGCGATGTCGCGGCCGTCGATCAGGATGCGCCCGCGCTCCGGCCGGTAGAAGCCGAGCAGGAGGTGCACCATCGTCGATTTGCCGGCGCCGGAGCGGCCGACCAGCCCGACCCGCTCGCCCGGCGCCACTTCCAGGTCCAGCCCGCGCAGCACCCCGCCGCGCCGCTTCGCCCGGCCATAGTCGAAATGCACGCCTTCGAAGCGGATCGCACCGAGCGGCCGCGGCAGCTCGGCGGCGCCGGGCGCGTCGGCCATCTGGCGCGCCTGGGCGATCGAGCGCATGCCGTCCTGCACCTGGCCGATATCGTCGAAGATGTTGGCGATCTGCTGCGCCACCCAGCCCGAAATGTTGCCGATCTGCCAGGCCATCGGGATCGCCATCGCGACGCTGCCGACCGGGATGCGCCCGCTCGCCCACAAGGCGATGGCGATCGCGCTCGTGCCGACCAGCAGCGCCGCGTTCATCAGGATCAGCGACAGCCCCCAGGCCGAGGTCATGCGCTGCTGCCGGCGATAGGCGACGGTGTGCTCGTCGATCGCCTCGCGCACGAAGCGGTCCTCGTCGCGGGCGCGGGCAAACAGCTTGACGGTCAGGATGTTGGTGTAGCTGTCGACGACCCGGCCGGTGACCTCCGAGCGCATCTCCGACATGCGCCGCGAGCGCTCGCGCATTTTCGGCAGAAACGCGCGCAGCACCGCGCCGTAGGTCGCAAACCACGCGACGATCGGCAGCGACAGGCGCCAGTCGGCGGCGGCGAGCAGGGCGATCGCGCTGCTGCCGTAGACCAGGATGTACCACACCGCGTTGATCGTCATCACCACGCTTTCGCGCAGCGCCGGTCCGGTCTGCATCACCCGCGCCGCGATGCGCCCGGCAAAGTCGTTCTGGAAAAAGGTCCAGCCCTGGCGCACCACATGCCAGTGGTTCTGCCAGCGCACCAGGTTGGTCAGCCCGGGCACCAGCGCCTGGTTGGTGATCAGCGCATTGGCGAAATGGGTGCACGGCCGCAGCACCAGGATCAGCCCGGCCATCGCCGCGAGCTGCCAGCCGGCCTCGCGCCAGATCGCCCCGCCGTCCTGCGCCGTTACCAGCGTCACCACCCGTCCCAGGCACCAGGGGATCGCCGCGTCGCACAGCGCCACCGCCAGCCCGGTGACGAACAGCGCGATCAACAGGCCCGGAATCTGCCGGATGAAATGCCAGTAGAAGCGCGGCAGCGCGCGCGGCGTGCCGAGGACCGGCGGCGGCGCGTCCGGCGGCTTTAGGGTCGGCTCGAGCAGGCTTTCGAAAAAGCGGAACATTATCCGCCTAAATGACCGTCATCGCCGGACAGGTCAACCGACGACGGCGCATGCCCTCAGCGCAATTCGGGGAAATCCTCCTCCCAGAACTCGTGCGCGCCGCGGCGGCCGGCGGCGCGGTTGGCCGCCTCGGCGCCGCGCAGCTCGACCCGGCGGATCTTGCCCGAGATGGTTTTCGGCAGCTCCGCGAATTCGAGCCGCCGCACCCGTTTGTACGGCGCCAGCTGGGTGCGCAGGTGGCGGAAGATGGCGAGCGCCGTGTCGCGCGTCGGCGGGTGGCTGCCGGCGAGCGCGACAAACGCTTTCGGCACTGCGAGGCGCAGCGGGTCGGGCGAGGGCACCACCGCCGCCTCGGCCACCGCCGGATGCTCGATCAGCGCGCTTTCCAATTCGAACGGGCTGATCCGGTAGTCCGAGGCTTTGAACACGTCGTCGGCGCGGCCGACATAGGTAAACACGCCGTCGCCATCGCGCGAGGCGACGTCACCGGTGCGGTAGACCGCGCCGGTGAGCGGCACCACCGCCCCGTCCTCGCCCTGGTAGCCCTGCATCAGGCCGAGCGGCGCCGGGCCCAGGGTCAGGCAGATTTCCGCCTCGTCCTGCGCCTTGCCCTCGGCGTCGCGCAGTTCGACGCGATAGCCCGGCGCCGGCCGGCCCATCGCCCCCGGCGTCACCGTCTGCCCCGGGAAGTTGCCGATCTGCAGCGTCGTCTCGGTCTGCCCGTAGCCGTCGCGGATGGTGAGGCCCCACGCGGCGCGCACCCGCTCGATGATCTCGGGGTTGAGCGGTTCGCCGGCGCCGACCAGCTCGCGCAGCGCCACCGTCCAGGATTTCAGGTCCTCCTGGATCAGCATGCGCCACACCGTCGGCGGGGCGCAGAACGTCGTCACCTTGCAGCGCGCGATGGTGTCGAGCAGGGCGCGCGCGTTGAAGCGCGGCTGGTTCAGCATGAACACCCCGGCGCCGGCGTTCCACGGCGCGAAAAAGCAGCTCCAGGCATGCTTCGCCCAGCCCGGCGAAGAGATGTTGAGGTGCAGGTCGCCGGGCTGCACGCCGAGCCAGTACATCGTCGACAGGTGCCCGACCGGATAGCTCTGGTGGCTGTGCAGGACCAGTTTGGGCTTCGCCGTCGTGCCCGAGGTGAAATAGAGCAGCAGCGGGTCGTCGGCGCGGGTCTCGCCGTCCGGCGCGAAATCGTCCGGCGCCGCGTCGGCGTCCTCGTAGCGCTGCCAGCCCGGTGCACCGCCGACCGCGATCCGCGTGTAGCCGCCCGGCAGCTCGGCGAATTTCGCCGTGTTGCCGGCATCGGTGACGACGTGGCGGACGCGGCCGCGGGCGAAGCGGTCGGCCAGGTCGTCGCGCGACAGCAGGGTCGTCGCCGGGATGATGACGGCGCCCAGCTTCATCGCCGCCAGCATCACCTCCCACAGCGGCACGACATTGCCGAGCATCAGCAGGATGCGGTCGCCGCGCCCGATGCCGAGCCGGCGCAGCCAGTTGGCGACGCGGTTCGAGCGCCGGCTCAGTTCCGCGAAGGAAAGCCTGGCCTCGCCGCCGCTCTCATCGACGATCCACAGCGCGGTCGCCCGGTTGTCCCGCGCCATCGCGTCGAAATAGTCGAGCGCCCAGTTGAAACGGTCGAGTACCGGCCAGCGGAAGTCGCGATACGCGGTCGCATAGTCGCTGCGGTGCGCAAACAGGAAATCGCGGGCTTCGAGAAAGGCCGATGCGGACATGCTCAGTCCTCCCCTCCGGGCGGTGCCGCCCGATCGAACCGTTCGTCGCCGCGGCTCCGGGCTGCTTCAGCCCTTGCCAGACGCCGCGGCGCTTATGGCTCAATTGTATGCCGTATCGGTGTGTCATTACGAGGCGCCCGTAACGCCACTCAGCGGCGGGAGATTGCTTCGCTGCGCTCGCAATGACCGGGGATGCTGTCATTGCGAGGAGCGCAGCGCCGCGGCAATCCCGGACGGCGCCGCGCCAACGGGCGGGAGATTGCTTCGCTGCGCTCGCAATGACCGGGGATGCTGTCATTGCGAGGAGCGCAGCGACGCGGCAATCCCGGACGGCGCCACAGTCCGAGAGATTGCTTCGCTGCGCTCGCAATGACCGGGGATGCTGTCATTGCGAGGAGCGCAGCGCCGCGGCAATCCCGGACGGCGCCACAGTCCGAGAGACTGCTTCGCTGCGCTCGCAAAGACACCGTTTTCAGCCGCTCGATATCTCTGCGATCTCGTCGATATGGATCAGCTCGCCGCCCTCGGGCGAGGGCGGGGCGGGCGGCAGGCGCGCGACGATCAGCCACGACCCGTCACGCGGGTTTTCGCGGATTTCGGCGAGCGCACCGTCGGCCAGCTTGAGGCGGGTACCGGGGGGAAGGTGCTGGATCGCGAGCATCAGAAGAACACCGTCAGGTTTTTGGCGAGCAGCACGTTCTGGTCGAGCAGGATTTCGCGCCGCGCCAGTTTCCAGGCGCCGCCGTCGCGGCGGAGCAGGTCGTGGCGCCGCCCGGCGAACAGGTAGGTCTCGGTCTCGACCCGGTTCTGGTAGACGAGAAAGCGGCTGCCGACCTCGACTTCCGCGGCCGCCTCGTACGACGGCCGCACCGCGGCGAGGCGGATGTTGGTGACGAAATGGCTGACCCGCGACAGCGGCTCTTCCGCCCAGTGCACCCCGGTCATGATCTGCTCGACCCGCTTCGACAAGGTCCACTTGTCCTCGTCGAACCAACTGATGTCCTGGCCGGCCCGGGTGTTCTCGGCCTGCTCGTGGGTGCCGAACGGCACGTTGCGCCGCATCGGCATGAAATAGTGCAAATCGTCCGCCAACAGGCCGAGCCAGTCGGTAAAGCGCCGTTGGTCGAGCAGATCGGCCTCGCCGAAGAGGAAATCCTCGATCTCCTCCTTCAGGCGGAAATAGCTGAGGTCCCTCATTTGGCGGCGAGGTCGGCAACCGGGACCGGGCGGCCGATCAGCTCGGGCCAGGCGGCGCCGGCGAGATAGCTCTTCCACACCCGGTAGAAGCCGCGCGCCGATTCCTCGGTCATCTGGGTCGAGACCCGTCCCGGCACGATGCCGCGGTCCTGCGCGGTGCCGAGCGATTGCTGGTAGTTGTAGGGATAGCGCCGGGCGATGGTGCCGCGGCTCGCCGCGGTGGCGTAGTTCCAGTTCTCCATGTCGTCCTGCTCGGTCATCCCGGCCGGGCCGGAATAGCGCATATAGAAGCGCCGCAGCAGGTCCTTGACCTCGGCCGGCGCGTCGCGGTCGACCAGGAAAAAGCGCCAGATCTCGGTCGTCGTCGGTCCCGCCGGATGCCACACGCACAAGGCCCGCGGCTGGCGCCCGTGATAGGCGGTGTTGGGAAAGATGTTGCCGGTAAACGGCAGCAGCCGCGCCTTCTGGCCGAGCCGGCGCTTGCGCTCGTGATAGCAGTGGCGGAAATACTCGCTGACCACCTTGTTGTCGCGGAAGGTGTCGACGAACTCGGCGTCCTCCGGCATCCACACGCTGTGCACCCCGTGCCCGGCGGGAAAGCTGACCCAGACGTGCTGGCCGCCCTGGTATTCGTTGTCGCGGCGGCCTTCGACCCCGGCATTGGCGCTGGGGCCGATGCCGACCAGGTCGACCGAGCGGTGGCTCGGGTTGTGGTAGCTGTCGCCGAGAAAATTCTCGGCGGCGAATTTCCAGTTCGACGGGATCACCCATTTGTGCACGCCGCCGAACACCTCCGAGCCGCCTTCGCGTCCGTCGCGGCAGTCCAGCACCTGGTCGAGATGGTCCTTCACATCGCCGAGATAGGCGGTGAACTCGGGCGCTTCGGGATCCCACGAGGCCCAGATCGCGCCCTTGTAATTGACCATGCGCGGCACTTCGATCAGCGACCATTGGGCGCGGTCGAGATCGGGATACAATTCCTTGTGCTGCGGCACGCCGACGAGACGTCCGTCGGTGGCGTAGCTCCAGTGATGGTAGGGGCAGGTGAACAGCGGCGTGTTGCCTTCGTCGTAGCGGCACACCTTCATGCCGCGGTGCCGGCAGGTGTTGAGAAACACGTGCAGCTTCTGCGCCCGGTCGCGCACCAGGATCACCGACTCGCCGCCCATGCGCGAGACGAAATAGTCGCCCGGCTTCGGCACCTGGCTTTCGTGGCCGACGAACAGCCAGGCGCGGGCGAACAGTTTTTCCAGCTCCTCGGCATAAAGCCCGTCATTGACGAACAATTCGCGGCTGATGATGCCGCGCTCGGGATCGACAAGGTGGTCGTAAGGGGTCATGGTGAACGGCTTTCGGCAACGGCGTTGTCGCGTCGAGGCTAAGCCGGCGGCGGCGCAGCGGCAACGGTTGCCTGCGCCGGGCGCGCGTTGCACGATCCCGGCAAACTCGCGTGGGAGGTCGCCATGAAGACGCTGCCCATCGTCACGCTTGCGCTCGGCCTCGCTCTCGGCGTCACCGGCACCGCTTTCGTCTACGCCCAGCAGCCATCCCCATTGAAGCGCACGGTGCTGCAGCAGGGCGATACGGCCGACATCGCGGGTCGCGAGGTCGTAATGTCGCTTGCCGAGGCCGCGCCCGACGCCGAGATCGCGCGCCACACCCATCCCGGCACCGAACTTACCTATGTTCTCGCAGGCAGCGGCACGCTGTCGATCGACGGCGAGCCGCCTCGCGAATTGAAGGCCGGCGACAGCTTCCTGGTCCCGGCGGGCAAGCCGCACGGCGGCAAGGCCGGGCCGAACGGCCTCAAGATCGTCGCCGTGCACGTCGTCGAGAAGGGCAAGCCGCTGGCCTCCCCGGCCAAATGAGCGATCCTCTTCCCGCCTATTTCGCCCGTATCGGCATCGCCGCGCCCCGCGAGCCGGGCCTTGCCGCACTGCGGGCGATCGTCGCCGCGCATGCCGCGGCGATCCCGTTCGAGAATATCGACGTTCTGCTCGGCCGCGGCGCTCGGCTCGATCTTGGCGCGCTCGTCGACAAGCTCGTCGCCCGCCGCCGCGGCGGCTATTGCTTCGAGCACAATACCCTGCTGCGCGAGGTGCTGGCCCGGCTCGGCTTTGCCGTCGCGGGGCTGGCGGCGCGGGTGGTGTGGCAGCGTCCGCCCGACTCGCCGCTGCCGCGCACCCACATGCTGCTGCGGGTGACCCTGGCCGAGGGCGTCTTTCTCGCCGATGTCGGCTTCGGCGGGCTGACCCTGACCGCGCCGCTCAGGATGGCCACGGACCTCGAACAGCAGACCCCGCACGAGCCGCACCGCCTTGTCGCGCGCGGCGGCGACGAATGGGAATTGCAGGCGCGGCTCGACGGCGACTGGGTGCCGCTCTACCGCTTCACCCAGCAGGTGCAGTTGCCGGTCGATTACGAGGTCGCCAACTGGTTCACCGCGACTTATCCCGCCAGCCTGTTCACCGAGAACCTGATGTGCGCCCGCCCCGACGCCGACTGCCGCTACGCCCTCTTCAACGACCGGCTGACGATTCGCCGCCGCGGCCGGCCGGCTGAGCGCCGCGCCCTCGTCGATGCCGGCGATCTCGCCGCGATCCTCGAGCGCGATTTCCATGTGACGATTGCGCGCGATGATGCGGAGCGGGTTTGGGCTAGGATCGCCGGGCGGGGGTAAGGGCGATGGCGCGGCTGCTGATCGCGGTGCTGGCGTTGCTCGGCGCGGTGCAGGCCGCGGCGGCCGAGGACCGCATCGACCTGATCCGCGCCCGCGGTGCGCTGATCGTCGGGGTCAAGACCGAGTATCCGCCGTTCGGCATGCTCGACGCCGCGGGCAACATCGTCGGGCTGGAGCCCGACCTCGCCGCCGACCTCGCCCGCCGCCTCGGCGTCGGCCTGCGCCTGGTCGGGGTGACCGGCGCCAACCGCCTGCAGAAGCTCGCCGACGGCACCGTCGACGTGCTGATCGCGACGATGGGCGACACGCGCAAGCGGCGCGAGCTCGCCGTCCTCATCGAGCCGGACTACTACGCCAGCGGCGTCAACGTGATGATGCCGGCGCGCACCCGGGTCGCAACCTGGGGCGAATTGCGCGGCAAGACGCTGTGCACGATCCAGGGCGCCTATTTCAACCGGCCGATGGCCGAGCGCTATCTGCTCGACCTGCAGACCTATACCAGCATCCGCGACGCCGAGCTGGCCTTGCGCGACCGCCGCTGCGTCGGCTGGCTGTTCGACGACACCGCGATCGCCGCCGAGCTGAACAAGCCGGAATGGCGCGACTATGTGATGCCGCTGCCCTCGTCGCTGCCGGCGCCGTGGGCGATCGGCATCCGCAAGGGCGAGGACGGCGCCGCGCTCGAACGGCTGATCGGCGACGCCATCGCCGAATGGCTGCGCTCCGGCACGCTGATCGCGCTCGAACGCAAGTGGCGCCTGCCGCCCAGCGCGTTCCTGCAGCGGCAGTTCGCGTTGTGGAACGAGCGCGCCGCCGACGGCAGCTTTGTCTGCACCCGCCAGCCCGACGGCAACTGGCCGGCGCAGTGCCGCGACATCTCGCGCCGCACCGCCGACGACGCCACCGGGATCGAGCAGTGGGGCATGCGGCTGAAAGCGGCGACCGGGCTCGATTTCTCGCTGGTCTACGACGCTTACGACCGCAACGCCTTTCTCCACGGCCTGGCGGTCTCGCTGCTGCTGGTCGCCGCGACCCTCGCCGGCAGCGCCCTGGTGGCGGCGCTCGGCGCGCTCGTCATCGACGCCCGCATCCCGCTGTTGAGCCGGCTCGGCGCCGCAATCGCCACCTTTGCCCGGATGACGCCGCCGCTCTTGCAGCTTTACGTCGTCGTCTTCGGCCTTGGCAGCATCACCGCCGGCTGGGGGCTGACCCTCAACGCCTTCGCCGCCGCCGCCTTCTGCCTGTCGCTCTACGCCGGCTCGGCGAGCGCGGTGGCGCTGCTCGAATCGGCCGAGGCGCTGCGCCACGGCGAGCCCGGCTTCCGCATCACCGTCGCCACCCTGCCGCGGGTCTTCGCCCGCGCCTATCAGCCGGTGATGGCGGCGCTGGTCAACATCGTCAAGGGCACCGGCATGGCCAGCGCCGTCGCCGTGCCCGAGCTGATCTCCAGCTCGACCACGATCGTCGCCGAGCGCGGCAATTCGGCGGTGATGATGAACGTGTTGATGGTGGTGTACTTCCTGCTGGTGCTGCTGGTGATCTTTCTGCTCGGGCGGGCGCGCAGGCATGTCGGCGCGTGAGATCGCCGATGCGCTTTACGTGTGGACGCCGTTCCTCGCCGTCGGCTTCGTCTGGAACGTCATCGTCTCGCTGGCGGCGATGGCGATCGGCAGCGCGCTCGGCGGCGTGCTCGCGGTGCTGCGCCTGTCGCCCCGCCGCGCGCTGGCGCACCCGGCGCGGGTGGTCACCGAGCTGACCCGCAACATCCCGACCTTCGTCTTTCTGTTCTACCTCGCCTTTCTGATCCCGGTGGAGTTCCGCGCCGGCGGCGCGGTCTATGCCTTTCCGGTCTGGCTCAAGGCGTCGCTGGCCCTGGCGATCGCCGTCGTCGGCTTCGTCTCCGACAACCTCGCCGAGGCGATCGCCCACTGGCGCCGCGGCGACCATGCCGCCGCGCTGATGTTCATCCCCAACTGGACCTCGTATTTCGTGCTGATCGTCATGGCCTCGAGCACCGCCTCGGTGATCGGCGTCGGCGAGCTGGTGTCGCGCTGCAACACGGTGATCGCCGCGGTCGGCAACAACGGCCTGATGCTGTGGATCTACCTCTACGCGATGCTGTGGTTCTTCGTCGCCTGCTATCCGGTCACGGTGCTGATGCGGCGGCTGCGCCACCGCATGGCGGCGCGCATCGCCGCCGCGCATCCCGGCGCCGAATACGCCGCCGAAGACGAAGCCGCGGCGCTCGAAGCCGGCGGCTCGGCCGGCTAGGCTAATACACCTCCTTCGGCAGGTTGAGGTGCGGGAAGGCGCTGTGCACGTGCGGCGCGACCACGGTGCGGGCCGGGCGCAGGTAGGATTTGTCGAGCTCGGCATAGGAATTGACGCCGAGCAGCGACAGGCAGATGCGCACCTCGTCTTCGAGAATCTCGAACAGGCGCACCACCCCCGGTCCGCCCGCCGCGGCAAGGCCGTAGACATAGAGCCGCCCGACGACGACGCAGTCGGCGCCGAGGATGATCGCCTTGACCACGTCGGTGCCGCGGCTGATGCCGCCGTCGACGAACACCTTGGCGCGGCCGCCGACCGCCTCGACCACTTCGGGCAGCACGTCGATCGAGCCGACCCCCTGGTCGAGCTGGCGCCCGCCATGGTTCGAGACGTAGACGCAATCGACCCCGTGCTCGATTGCGATCGTCGCGTCCTCGGCGGTGGCGATGCCCTTCAGGATCACCGGCAGGCGCGAGATGCGCTTGATCCGCTCGATGTCGCGCCAGTTGAAGCGCGCCTGGTAGATGCGCGCGTCGCCAGCGCGCACCCGCCGCCGCTCGTGGCGCTTGGCGATGTCGCGCTCGCGCCGCGAGTAGCTGTCGGTGTCCACGGTCAGGCAGAACGCGTCGTAGCCGTGGTCGGCGGCGCGCCGCACATGGTCGTCGACCCACGCCTCGTCGCCGCGCACGTAAAGCTGGAAGATCTTGAACCCGTCGGGCGCCGCCGCCGCGGTCTGTTCGAGCCCGGGATGCGATACCGACGACAGGATCATGCCGTTGCCGAACTGGGCGGTCGCCGCCGCCACCGTGGCGCCGCCGCCCGGCTCGAAATTCTCCAGCGAGCCGACCGGCGCGCACAAGACCGGCAGGCGCAATTTGCGGCCGAACACCTCGCGCGCGCAATCGACGTGCGAGACGTCGCGCAACACCCGCGGGCGGAAGCCGAGCGCGTCGAGCGCCATGCGGTTGCGCGCCAGGGTGGTCTCGCTCTCCGAGCCGCCGATCAGGTAGTCCCAGTTGTTGCGGTTGAGGTTCTGCCGCGCCACCGTGACGAATTCGTGCAGGTTCTGAAAGCGGAATTCGAGGATCTCGTCGGCCATTTCAATTTCCCTTGCCACGGTGGATGCCGCCGAAGGTAGCGGAGCCGCCATGCGCCAGCAACTTTGCGCTTGGGGCGGCTCGCGGCCTGTCGCTACGATGCTGCCGCCGAACGATCACCCCCGACGGAGGAACCGCGCTCATGCCCCATCGCATCCTGACCCCGACCGGCCATGGCGAAGAGACCATGAAGATCGCGTACGATCTGCTGCCGAGCGGGTTCGAGCTGGTGACCGCGCCGCATGGCCGGCCCGAATTCTGGGAGCTGCTGAAGGATACCGAGTTCTACATCGGCGCCGGCCAGTACAAGCACGGGCCGGAATTCTACGCGCAGGCGCCGAAGCTGAAACTGGTCCAGACCCTGAGCGCCGGCTACAACACCTACGATCTCGAGGCCGCCCGCGCCGCCCGCGTGCCGATCTGCAACAATGGCGGGGCCAACGCCACCGCCGTGGCCGAGCATGCGGTGATGCTGATGCTGGCGGTGTCGCGCCGGCTGATCTGGCAGCATGACGGGGTCGTCGCCGGGCGCTGGCGCGGCAACGATTTCGCCTCGACCAAGCTCTACGAGCTCGAAGACAAGGTGCTCGGCATCGTCGGGCTCGGCAATATCGGCAAGAAGGTCGCCCGCCGCGCCCGCGCCTTCGACATGCGCATCCAGTATTACGACATCAACCGGCTGACCGGCGACCAGGAGGACGCGCTCGGCGTGCGTTTCGCCCTGTTCCCCGAGCTGCTGAAGACCTCCGACATCGTCACCCTGCACGTGCCGCTCGACCGCTCGACCCACAATTTGATCGGCGAGAAGGAGCTGGCGATGATGAAGCCGACGGCGATCCTCATCAACACCTGCCGCGGCCCGGTGGTGGACGAAAAGGCGCTCTACCACGCGCTGACCAACGACGTGATCATGGCCGCCGGGCTCGACGTCATGGTCGAGGAGCCGCCCAAGCCCGATCACGAGCTGTTCACCTGCAAGAACGCGATCTTCACGCCGCACGCGGCGGGGCCGACCTGGGACAATCACTGGAAGCGCTGGCGCAACGCCTTCGACAATTGCGAGCGCGTCGCCCGCGGCCAGCGCGCCTTCTGGATCGTTCCCGAACTGCGCGATTCGCTGTAGGCGGCGGGCATAACGAAAACGGCGCGACGGAGACGCCGAGGGCGCGGCGCCGCGATCTCTTCGCGACCTTCGCGCGTTCCTTCGCGGGCTTTGCGTCGGAACTGTAACCGGGGAGGTTCGCTATGGGCGGTCACGAGGGATGCGGTTGCGCCCGGCCGTCACGCCGGGCGCTGCTGGCCGGGCTCGGCGCGCTGACGCTGCCGCTCGCCCCGGCCTCGGCCGAGCCGGCGCCGCGGCGGGTCGATGTGCACCACCATTTCTTCCCGCCCGGCTATCTCGAGCGCATCCCCGAGGTGGTCGGCAGCCCGCCGAGCCCGGCGATGACCGGATGGTCGACGGCGCAGGTGCTCGACCACATGGACAAGGCCGGGGTCGCCACCGGCATCGCCTCGATCTCGCCGTGGGGACCGCATTTCAAGGACGCCGCGGAGGCGCGGCATCTCGCCCGGCTGTGCAACGACTATGCGGCGCAGATGAACCGCGACCATAAGGGGCGCTTCGGCCTGTTCGCGGCGATGCCGCTGCCCGATATCGACGGCACGCTGAAGGAGATCGAATACGCGCTCGACACGCTGAAGGCCGAGGGCGTCGGGCTGATGACCAATTACGGCGACAAGTGGCCGGGCGACCCGCTGTTCGCCCCGGTCTTCGCCGAGCTCAACCGGCGCAAGGCGGTGGTCTATTTCCACCCGAACACGCCGAACTGCTGCGGCCGGCTGGTGCCGGGCACGACGCCGTCGCTGATCGAATGGCCGTACGATACCGGCCGCGCCGTGGTCAGCCTGCTGTTCGGCGGCGCGCTGGCGCGCTATCCCGACATCAAGTTCATCTTTTCGCATGCCGGCGGGCCGCTGCCGGCCTTGTCGGGCCGCATCGCCAACGCGTCGAAAAACCGCAAGGACCTCGCCGAGATCGCGCCGCACGGCATCCTCGCCGAGCTGGCCAAGCTCCATTACGACACCGCCAACGCCTATACCGCGCCGTCGATGGCGGCCTTGCTCAAGCTGGTGCCGGTCTCGCAGGTGCTGTTCGGCACCGACTACCCCTATTACACGCTGGAGGAGACCGTCGCCGGGCTCGCCGCGCTCAAACTGAGCGAGGCCGACTACCGCGCGATCGACCGCGGCAACGCCGCCCGGCTGATGCCGCGCTTCGCCGGATGAGTCATGGGATTTAGCATCAGTCGATGCTCTGTTTGATGCCGCTCGGCGGCAGCGACCCCGAAGCCGGAGCTCCGCCGCGCCTTAGCCGGCGTCGCGGCACTTGACCATGCGCAGCGGGGTGTAGACGAGGGCGGTGGTGCCGTCGCCCTTGACCACCCGCACCCGGGTGCGCACCAGCCCGCGCCCGGGCCGGCTTTTCGAGCGGCGTGCCTCGATCACCTCGCATTCGGCATGGATCGTATCGCCGGCCAGCACCGGCGCCTCGATGTTCAGCTCCATGTGGAGAAAGGCAAAGCCGGTGTGCTGCATCGTCGCCTGGGCCAGCAGCCCCTCGGCAAAGGCATAGACCAGCGCCCCCGGCGCCGGGCGGCCCTTGATGTCGCTTTCCTCGGCGAGAAAGTCGAGATTGGTGAACAGCACCTCGACCATGCCGGTGCAGTTGACGAAGTTGGTGATGTCCGCCTCGGTGACGGTGCGGCCGATCGTCTTGAATTTGCGCCCGACCGGCAGGTCCTCGAAATAGAGCCCCAGCCCGACCGTCTCCATCTCGCCCTCGCTGCGCTGTGCTAGGATCGCCGGTCCTACCACGATTCGGGAATGGCGATGCCCCGGATTTCCCTGATTCATGCGGTGACCGTGGCGATGGCGCCGGTGCATGCGGCGTTCCGCGAGCTGTGGCCGGCGGCCGAGTGCGTCGACATTCTCGACACCTCGCTGTCGCGCGACCGCGAGCGCGACGGCGAATTGACCGCGGCGATGACCCGGCGCATCGGCGTCCTTGCCGACTACGCCGCGGCGACCGGGGCGGCCGGCATCCTGTTCACCTGCTCGGCCTTCGGTGCGGCGATCGAGCGCGCGGCCGCCGCCGCGCCGGTGCCGGTGCTGAAGCCGAACGAGGCGATGTTCGCCGCGGCGCTCGCCGCCGGCCGGCGCATCGGCATGCTCGCCACGTTCGAGCCGAGCGTCGCCGGCATGGCGGCGGAGTTTCGCGAGATGGCCGCCGCCGCCGGCTCCCCGGCGGTGTTGGAGACGCATTGCGTGCCGGCGGCGATGCGCGCGTTGCAGGCCGGGGACGGCGGCGAGCACGACCGGCTGCTCGCCGCGGCGGCGCCGCGCCTTGCCGGCTGCGACGCGATCCTGCTCGCGCATTTCTCCACCTCGCGCGCCGCCGCGGCGGTGCGCGAGGCGGTGCCGTGCCCGGTGCTGACCGCCCCCGGCGCCGCCGTGGCCCGCCTCAAGGGGCTGATCGGGTAGCCGCCGGCTCTAGCGGGTCCGGTCGGGGGCGGCCTCGGCGTGCTGCTTGCGGGTGCCGGCGTAGCTGACCGTCAGGCCCAGCGCCTTGATCACCTCGTCGGGGTTCTTGGCGTTGGTGATCGCCTCGGCGGTGGTCTTTTCCGGCGGGCTGAAGGTCAGCCGCAGCGGGCCTTTCGGCTTCTCGTAATCCTCGAGGAACGAGATCAGCGCGTCGAACACCGCCTGGGTCGCCGGCCCGCCCTGGGCGGTGACCCCGCCGGCCATCCCCTTGGCCATCGCGATCACCGCCGCCGCGTCCATGCCCTGCTGCTTGGCCGCCGCCGGCAAGGCCTTGGCGAGCAGCGAGCGGTCGTCATAGACCAGGCTCGCGGTGCGCAGCGTGGTGTCCGACATCGCCTTGTCGGGCTGGTTGACGTCGTCGAGGCTGATATTGTCCAGCGTCATCGACAGCTCCAGCCGCGCCAGCCCGTTGAGGTCGAGTTCGAGCCGGCTCAGCGTAAACGTCTTCTTGTCCGCGTCGAGGCGGTAGTCGAGCTGGAGGTCGGCGATCAGCTTGTCGATCCCGGCGAGTTCCTTGAGGTTGACCCCCTCGGTCGCGTCGGCGGGGATCTCGATGCCCTCGACCCGCATCTTGACGAAGCTCGGCGGCGTCTCCTTTTCGAGCGCGGCAAAATCGGCGTTGTCGACGGTGATCGCCTTGATCTTCGCCGGCTTCGACCCCGCGTCCTGCGGCGGCGTCACGGTGACGCCGCTCAGCATGAAGCCGTTGTCGCCGAGCGCCTTGGCATCCTTGTATTCGAGCGTGCCGGGGGGCAGCTTCGCCTCGATCAATTCCTTGAATTTGGCGAGCCCGTCCGCCCCCGCCGGGGCGGCGAGCGCCGCAACCAGCAGCCACGCCCCCGCCGCAACCGCCAGTCTCCGCATCGTTGCCATGTTCCGCCCCAGGGTTCCGGATATCCGCGCGGTTATACGGGCCGGTGCGGCGCAATTCAACGACGGCTCGCGGCGGCGCGGCGGCTTTCGCGGTTAATCCAGCGCCGCGCTGGCGCCGCCGGCGAATTTCCTCCAGGCTGAGGGGGGAAGGCGAAAATGCGGGGCAGGGCATGGCGGGACCGCTTGCGGGGGTGCGCGTCGTCGATCTGACGATCGCGGTGCTGGGGCCGGTGGCGACGCAGATTCTCGGCGATCTCGGCGCCGAGGTGATCAAGGTCGAGGCGCCCGAGGGCGACCCGATGCGCCAGATCGGGCCGATGAAGAACCCCGGCATGGCCGCCTATTTCCTCAACATCAACCGCAACAAGAAGAGCCTCGCGCTCGATCTGAAGCGGCCGGCGGCGCGGGCGGCGCTGCTCCGTCTCGTCGCCGGCGCCGACGTCCTGGTCCACAACATGCGGCCGCAGGCGGCGGCGCGGCTCGGCATCGCCTATGCCGACCTCGCCGCCGCCAATCCGCGCCTCGTCTATGCCTGGGCCAGCGGCTACCGCCCGGACGGGCCCAACCGCGAGCGCGCCGCCTTCGACGACGTGATCCAGGGCGAGAGCGGCTTTGCCATGCTCAACGCCGGCGCCGACGGCGCGCCGCGCTACGCGCCGATGGTGATCGGCGACAAGATCTGCGGCTACGTCCTTGCCGGCATGGTCGGCATGGCGCTCTACGCCCGCGAACGGACCGGCCGGGGGCAGGAGGTCCATGTGCCGATGCTCGACGTGATGGCCGCCTTCAACCTCGTCGACCATCTCTGGCACGGCGTCTTCGGCGAGCCGGAAAAGGGGCTCGGCTATCCCCGCATGCTGACCCCGCACCGCCGCCCCTATGCGACCACCGACGGGCATATCTGCCTGCTGGCGACGACCGACCGGCAGTGGCGCAACCTGTTCGCCGCGCTCGGCGCGCCGGAACTGGCCGACGACCCGCGCTTCGACACGATCGAGCACCGCACCGCCAATATCGACGCGCTCTACCAGTGGCTCGCCGGGCAGATCCGCACCCGCAGCACCGCGGAATGGCGCGCCCGCCTCGACGCCGCCGACGTGCCCAACGGCGGGGTCAACGATCTCGCCGGCCTCGTCGCCGACCCGTATCTCCGCGACGCCGGGTTCTTCCGGCCGCTCGACCATCCGAGCGAGGGCCGGCTGGTGACGATGCCGTTCCCGGTCGCCTTCTCGGCCTCGCGATCCGAGCGCAACGAGCCGCCGCCGCGGCTCGGCGAGCACAACCGCGCGATCCTCTCGGCGCTCGGCTATTCCGCCGCCGAGATCGACGCCATTACTTCGCCATGACCTTGTCGGCGGCGGCGATCAGCCCGCTGTCGCCGTTGCCGGCGCAGTACTGGCCGAGCTTCGCCGCGTTCTGCGACATCCGCTCGAAATCGATCACCGGCGGGTCGTCCTTGCCGAGGTAGTAGGCGTCGAGCCAGGTCAGGATGACCGACATGTTCTCCTTGCTGGCGCCGAGGAAATCCCGGCACTTCAAGGCGGCCAGGTCGAGCTTGGCGGCGCCCGCCGGCTCCGCCGCCAGGACCAGCGCCGCCGCGAGCGCGCCCCACAGTCTCATGTCGCCATCCCCCCTCGAGTCCGGGCGACCATAGCGCCGATGGCATCCCTGCACCAATCGAGGATTGACCGCGGACGCCGGACGGTATCCCATCGCTGCCGTTGAGGGAGGGTCCGCCCGCGATGAGCATTCGAGACAAGGCCTATATCGTCGGCATCTACGAGCATCCGACGCGGCTGGCGTCGGACAAGAGCGTGCCGCAGCTTCACGCCGAGGTCGCCGCCGGCGCGCTCGCCGATGCCGGGCTCGGCAAGAACGACATCGACGGCTATTTCTGCGCCGCCGGCGACACGCCGGGGCTCGGCTGCCTGTCGATGGTCGATTACCTCGGCCTCAAGCTGAAGCACATGGATTCGACCGATACCGGCGGCTCGTCCTACCTGCTCCAGGTCGGCCACGCGGCCGAGGCGATCGCCCTCGGCAAGTGCTCGATCGCGCTGATCACCCTGGCCGGCCGGCCGCGCGCCGAGGGCATGGCCACCGGCACCGCGCCGCGCCAGCCGACCGTGCCGATGCCCGAATCGGCGTTCGAGCTGCCGTACGCCCCGGCCACCGCCAACATGTACGCGATGTGCGCGATGCGCCACATGTACCAGTACGGCACCACCAGCGAGCAGCTTGCCTGGATCAAGGTCGCCGCCTCGCACCACGCCCAGCACAACCCGCACGCGATGCTGCGCGACGTCGTCACCGTCGAGGACGTGATCAACTCGCCGATGATCGCCGATCCGCTGCACCGGCTCGATTGCTGCGTCATCAGCGACGGCGGCGGCGCGATCATCCTGGCCAGGCCGGAGATCGCCAAAAGCCTGAAGCGCCCGCTGGTCAAGATCCGCGGCGCCGGCGAGGCCTCGAAAAACCAGGCCGGCGGCAAGATCGACCTGACCTATTCCGGCGCGGTGTGGTCGGGCCCCTTGGCCTTCGCCGAGGCCGGGGTCAAGCCCGGCGACATCAAATACGCCTCGATCTACGACAGCTTCACCATCACCGTGCTGATGCAGCTCGAGGACCTGGGGTTCTGCGAAAAGGGCCAGGGCGGCCGCTTCGTCAGCGACGGCAACCTGATCTCGGGCGTCGGCAGATTGCCGTTCAACACCGATGGCGGCGGCCTGTGCAACAACCACCCGTCGAACCGCGGCGGGCTGACCAAGGTGCTGGAGGCGGTGCGCCAGCTCCGCGGCGAGGCGCACCCCGCGGTGCAGGTGAAAAATTGCGACCTCGCCCTGGCGCACGGCACCGGCGGCTCGCTCGGCACCCGCCACGGCTCGTCGACGGTCATTCTGGAAAGGGAGTGAGCGGCATGCCCGACGAACGCAGGATCATCGCCCCGCCGGTCAATCCCGAGACCAGGCCGTTCTGGGACGCCGCCGCGGAAGGCCGGCTCTTGGTCAAGAAATGCACCGCCTGCGGCGAGCTGCATTTTTATCCGCGCAGCGCCTGCCCGTTCTGCTTCAGCGACAAGACCGAATGGCAGCAGGTTTCCGGCCGCGGCACGATCTACACCTACAGCGTCATGCGGCGCGCGCCGATCCCCTATGCGATCGCCTATGTGACCCTGGAGGAAGGCCCGACGATGATGACCAACATCGTCGATTGCGATCTCGACGGCATCCGCATCGGCCAGGCGGTCAAGCTGGTGTGGAAGCCGAGCGACGGCGGCCCGCCGGTGCCGATGTTCACCCCGGCGTAAACGCCATGAGCCGGCGCGACAGAATCGTCGCCGGCCCGGCGATCCCTCGCGGCGCCGCATAGGTGAGGCCATTTCGCCAAAGGAGAACCTGATGGACACGCTCGAAACCCGGCTGGCCTCGCGGCCCGGCCATATCGCTCCGGAGGAGTGGGCGGTGCGCGTCGATCTCGCCGCCTGCTACCGGCTGATCGCCCATTTCGGCTGGGACGATCTGATCCTGACGCATAATTCGGCGCGGGTGCCGGGCAGGAGCGACCAGTTCCTGATCAACCCGATGGGGCTGATGTTCGACGAGATCACCGCCTCGAACCTGATCAAGATCGACCTCGACGGCAACCGGGTCGAGCCGTCGGAATACGAGCCGAACTACGCCGGCTTCGTCATCCACAGCGCGATCTACATGGGCCGGCCCGACGTCGCCTGCGTCATCCACACCCATACCGAGGCCGATATCGCCGTCGGCGCCCTCGAAGAGGGCCTGCTGCCGCTGTCGCAGTGGGCGATGCGCTTCTACAACCGGCTCGGCTACCACGATTACGAGGGCGTCTCGCTCGATCTCGACGAGCGCCAGCGGCTGCAGCAGTCGATCGGCCAGCATCCGGTGCTGGTGCTGCGCAACCACGGGCTCCTCGCCACCGGGCGCAATGTCGCCGAGGCGTTTTCCTACACCTATCACTTCGAGCGGTCGGCCGCCGCCCAGCTCAAAATCCAGGCGGCCGCCGCGGCCGGGGGCAGGATCGTCACCCCGCCGGCGGAAACCTGCGAGCGCCAGTCGGCGCTGTTCGCCAATTCCGGAAACACCCCGCGCCTGGGCGGCCAGCGCGAGTGGCCGGCCCTGCTGCGGCTGTGCGACAGGCTCGACCCGAGCTACCGCACCTAGGCGCGAGGTCTAGCGTCCGGCGAGCGCCCGGGCGAGCTGGCTGACCGCTTCCTGGTGCTTCTCGTTCTGGATCTCGGCGAAATTGCGCGCGATCTCCAGCAGCATGCGCTGATGCGGCGTGACCGTGCGCGGCGTCTCTTCGCCGAGCCCTTCGTAGAAGTACATCACCGGAGCGTTGAGCACGCGGGCGATCTCGTACAGCCGGCCGGCGGAGACCCGGTTGATCCCGCGCTCGTATTTGTGGGCCTGCTGGTAGGTGACCCCGATCATCTCGGCGAGCTGCTGCTGGGTCAGCCCCAGCATGATGCGCCGCTCGCGGATGCGCGCGCCGACATGGTCGTCGATCGCTGCCGTAGAGCGCCCTCGCTTTGGCTTCGTCATCTCGTTCACCCTTTTAATAGTGGTGTCCTGACCGCGCTTGATGCGCTGTTCCCTCCCGGTCAACGCGAAAAAGCGGCGACAATTCCCTATCGCGCATGTAGGGAGCGAAAGATTTTTAGCAACCGCAACCATTGGGCGACCCCGAATGGGCCGGTGCCTGCCCGCTCGTCTAATGCAACGCGGCGGTATCAATGTAGGGGCCAGACCAGCATGATCAATGGGACACCGAGCACGACCACGAGCAGCGACAGCGGCAGCCCGAGCTTCCAGTAATCGCCGAAACGGTAGCCGCCGGGTCCCATCACCAGGGTGTTGCACTGGTGTCCGATCGGCGACAGGAAGTCCGATCCGGCGCCGAGCGCCACCGCGATCAGGAACGGGTCGATGCGATAGCCGAGGAGCTGGGCGAGGCTTGCGGCGATCGGTCCCATCACCAGCACCGCCGCGGCATGGTGCAGGATCGGCGTCACCAGCATCGTCACCGCCAGCAGCGCGGCGAGCACCGCGAAGGCCGGCACATGAGCGGCGAGCCCGGCCAGGGCGTGCGCGATCAGCTCGGCGGTGCCGGTGGTCTGCACCGCCTCGCCGATCGGGATCAGCGCGCCGAGCAGGATGAGGATCGGCCAGTCGATCGCGCGATAGGCCTCGTCCACCGGCAGCAGGCCGAAGACGACCAGCAACAGCGCCGCCGCGACAAAGGCGATCGCCACCGGCACCAGCTCGAGCCCGGTGACGACCATCGCCGCGGCGAGGATCAGCAGCGGCACGACGAGCTGGCGCGGCCGGCCGAGCCTGAGCTGCCGCTCGGCCAGCGGCAGGCAGCCGAGCGCGGCGAGGCTTTCATGGATCGAATCGGCCTCGCCCTGAAACACGATCGCGTCGCCGAGCCGCAGCCGCGAGCGGCGCAGCCGGGCGCGGTTGCGCCGCCCTTGGCGGCTGATCGCCAGCACGTTGAGCCCGAACCGGGCGCGCAGGCGCAATTCGGCGGCGGAGCGGCCGATCATCGGCGAGCCGGTGCCGACCACCGCCTCGACCACCGCGAGCCAGTCGCTGCGCCGCTCGCCGCCCGCGGCGTCGGCATCGCCCGCCGCCGGCGCCTCCTCGCTGCCCAGCAGTTCGAGCTTGCCGTCGCGCGCCAGCCGCTCCAGCGCCTGCGAATCGGCCTCGACGACGAGCACGTCGCCTTCGTACAGCTTCCACCGCGCCGACGGCACCTGGCGGCCGATCCCGGCGCGGATGATCGCGGTGATCGCGCACTCGCCGCCGCTCGTCGCCTCGACCCGGCCGACCGTCTGGCCGATGAACGGCGAACCCGCGGCGATGCGCAATTCGCTCGTGTAATCCTCGATCTTGAACGCCTCGACCCCGGCCGATCCGCGCAGCCCCCTGGGGATCAGGCGCCAGCCGAAGGCGAGGAAGACCGCGCCGAACAGCGCCACCCCGGCGGCGACGGGGGTGAAGTCGAACATGTCGAACGGGTGGCCCGAAAGCTGCTGGCGCACGCTCGAAATCAGGATGTTGGGCGAGGTGCCGACCAGGGTCGTCGAGCCGCCGAGCAGCGCGGCGAAGCTGAGCGGCATCAGGAATTCCGACGGCGAGCGGCTGTGGCGCCGCGCCACCTGGACCGCCGCCGGGATGAAGATCGCCAGCGCCCCGATATTCTTGACGAAGGCCGACAGCAGCAGCACGCAGCCGGCGAGCACGCCGACCTGGAGATCGCGCGAGCGCATCAGCGGGTTGAGCCGGCGCACGATGATCTCGATCGCCCCCGACTGGCCGATCGCGGCGCTGACCACCAGGGCGGCGGCGATCAGCGGCAGCACCGGGTTGGCGAACCCGGCAAAGGCGCGGTCGGCGGGAACGATGCCGGCGGCGAGCGCGGCGATCAGCGCCATCATCGCGACCAGGTCGTAGCGCCAGCGCTCCCACAGAAAGCCGGCGATCATCGCGACCAGAATCGCGATCGTCAGCACCTGGGCGCGGGTCATCGCTGGTCCCCCCGGGGTCACATGTCGCTGGTCAACGCGCCGGCCCGGCGAAGGTTGCGCCGCGCCCGCGGTTCCGGTGTAGGCTCTGCCCCGCCACAGCAGGGAGAGCGGCAGATGAGCGAGCAGCGGGTCGGTATCTCGCGCGGCCTGACCAATTACGGCGACCCCGATTTCGCCCTCTACCTGCGCCGCTCCTTCGCCCGCTCGATGGGCTATTCGAGCGAGATGCTGGCGCGCCCGGTCATCGGCATCGCCGACACCCGCTCCGGCTTCAACAACTGCCACCGCCATTTCCCCGAGCTGATCGAGGCGGTCAAGCGCGGGGTCGTCGCCGCCGGCGGGCTGCCGCTGGTGTTCCCGACGATTTCGCTCGGCGAGGTGTTCCTCAACCCGACCAGCCTGATGTTCCGCAACCTGATGGCGATCGACACCGAGGAGATGATCCGCGCCCAGCCGATGGATGCGGTGGTGCTGGTCGGCGGCTGCGACAAGACCGTGCCGGCGCAATTGATGGGCGCGGTCTCGGCCAACCGCCCGGCGATCCAGCTCGTCGCCGGGCCGATGCTGACCGCGCGCTGGCATGGCGAGCGGCTCGGCGCCTGCACCGATTGCCGCCGCTTCTGGGCCAAGTACCGCGCCGGCGAGGTCAGCGGCGACGAGATCGCCGAGATCGAGGGCAACCTCGCCACCACCGCCGGCACCTGCGCGGTGATGGGCACGGCCAGCACGATGGCCTCGATCGCCGAGGCGCTCGGCATGATCCTGCCGGGCAGCGCCGCGATCCCGGCGGTGCATGCCGACCGGCTGCGCGCCGCCGAGGCGACCGGCCGCGCCGCGATGCGCCTCGCCGCCGACCGGCTGACGCCCGACCGCATCGTCACCCCGCAGGCGGTGGACAATGCGCTGCGCGTCCTGCTGGCGATCGGCGGCTCGACCAACGCCGTCCTCCACCTCACCGCGATCGCCGGCCGCGCGGGCATCGACATCGACCTGAACCATCTCAACCGGCTCAGCGATTCGACCCCGGTCATCGTCGATCTGAAGCCCACCGGGCCGCATTACATGGAGGATCTGTTCGCCGCCGGCGGCATCGGCGCGGTCTTGCGCGAATTGCGGCCGCTGTTGCACCTCGATTGCCTGACCGTCGCCGGCGAGACTCTGGGCGAGCGCCTGACGCGGCCCGCCGGGCCGGTCGACCGCGCGGTCGTGCGGCCGCTCGGCGAGCCGCTGCAGAGCGAGGGCGGGCTCGTCGCCCTGTTCGGCTCGCTCGCGCCCGGCGGCGCGATCTTCAAGCGCTCGGCCGCCGACCCCAGGCTGTTCGAAAAGGAGGGGCGCGCCGTCGTCTTCTCCTCGCTGGAGGACCTCTCGGCCCGCATCGACGATCCCGCGCTCGACGTGACGCCCGACGATTTTCTCGTGCTCCAGCACGCCGGGCCGCTGTCGCCCTCGGGCATGCCCGAGGCCGGCTACCTGCCGATCCCGCAAAAGCTCGCGCGTGCCGGGGTGCGCGACATGGTGCGCATCTCCGACGCGCGGATGAGCGGCACCGCCTACGGCTCGATCGTGCTGCACGTCACCCCGGACGCGGCCTCCGGCGGCCCGCTCGCCAAGGTGCGCAGCGGCGACCGCATCCGCCTCTCGGTCAGGGAGCGGCGCATCGACCTGCTCGTCCCGCCCGACGAGCTGGCCCGCCGCCCGGCGCCGCCGCCGCCCGTGCCCGAGCGCGGCTACGCCCGGCTCTACCGCAACGAGATCCTCCAGGCGGATCGCGGCTGCGACTTCAACTTCCTGCGGAAATACCCGCTGGCGGGGCGGTGACGGGCCTTGCCGCGGGTGGTATACGTATTCGATACGTACAAAGACGGCCGATGTCAAAAAAACTGACGATCACGGTGGATGACGAGGTCTATGCCGGACTGCACAACGTCATCGGGCGTCGCCGCATCAGCCGGTTCCTCAACGATTTGGCCCGTCCGCACGTCACCCACACCGATTTGATCGAGGACTACCGCAAGATGGCCGCCGATGAGGGGCGCGAACGGGAGGCCCTGGATTGGGCCGAGGGCCTGATCGGCGATGTCGCAGACGAACCGAGATGAACGGCAGCCGCGCCGCGGCGATGTGTGGTGGGTTGCTTCCGATCCGTCGATCGGCGGGGAGGTTCGAAAGACCCGCCCTGCCGTCGTGGTCAGCAACGACGCCGCAAATGCGGTGTTGAACCGCGTCCAGGTCGTGCCGCTGACAACGAATGCCGGTCGGCTTTACCGCGCCGAGGCATTGGTCACTGTCCGAGGTGCGCAACGAAAAGCGATGGCCGACCAGCTCAATACGGCCAGCAAACTGCGCTTGAGAGGAAGGATCGGTCGCATCAGCGATGAGGATATGACCGCGGTCGAGCGGGCAATTTGCATTCAACTGGGCCTGTAATCGCGAAAGGATGGGTTGGAGGAAACGATGTCCCGAAGCATCTTCACAGTCAACGAGGCTACCGGAGAGTGTCATTCGATTCCGCTCGCTCGCTTTGCAAAGGAAGACGATTTTCAGGCGCTGCTGGAAAAATATCCGCACCTCCTCACAAGTGACGCGATTACGCCCGGCTCACCGCGGAGATGGATTCAGCTCGAGCGGGAAAAGGGGGTGTCGCTGAGCCCTGACTCAGGAAGCAGCTTGTCCCTCGATCACTTGTTTGTCGATCAGGATGGCATTCCAACCCTGGTTGAGGTGAAGCGGGCAGAGAACCTGGAGCTGCGTCGCAAGGTTGTTGCGCAGATGCTCGATTATGCGGCGAACGCGGTCGAATATTGGCCTCCAGACGGACTGCGTCATTCCTTTGAGGCAAAAGCCGGGACCGATCCGACTGCAACTCTTGTGGAAACATTAGAAATTCCACCGGACGAGATCGACGATTTTTGGCGCAAGGTGGGTAGCAATTTGAAATCGGGTAGAATCCGTATGCTGTTCGTGGCGGATGAGATACCCCGAGAGCTGAAGCGGATTGTCGAATTCCTCAATGAGCAGATGAATCCGGCGGAAATCTTGGCACTCGAATTGCAACAATTTACCGCAGGACCCTTGCGCACGATCGTTCCGACAGTGTTCGGCCAAACGGAGCGGGCGGCACAGGGGAATAAACCGTCAAAAACTAGTGCCAAACTGGACGAAAGGCAATTGCGTTCTCGGCTAACAGAGCTTGTTCCTGCCGGTACCGCGCACGCTTTGGAACGACTGTTTGAGTACGCAAATGTAGAACCTTTTCGATTACGGACAGCGGAAAAAAGTTGTTATTTCGGATGCGTAAACCGCGAGGGAGCGGTTGTCGAACCGTTTTGCGTGTCTCTCGACGGGAGGCTTTGGGCACAATTTGGTAATTTGAAATCGCCATTCGACACGACGGAATTCAAGGAAGAGTTGCGTCAGGAAATGAATAGAATTCCAGGTATCCAGCTAACAGGTGCAGAACAATATCCAACATCTTCGATGAGCAAGTTTTCGCCGGAGACGGTCGAGGGATTGCAACGACTACTCGACTGGGTAAGAGCGCGCATCGAACAGAGCGAGAAATCATGACCGACACCATCCTGCGCGGCGGCACCGTCATCGACGGCAGCGGCGCCAAGCGGTTCCGCGGCGATGTTGCGATCGCCGGCGACCGCATCGCCGCGGTGGGCGGCGTGGCGAAGACGGCCGGGGCGCGCGAGATCGACGTGTCGGGCCTGGTCGTCGCCCCCGGCTTTATCGACGTGCACACCCACGACGACCGCGCCCTGCTGGCGATGCCGGACATGGCGATGAAGGCGAGCCAGGGCGTCACCACCGTCGTCACCGGCAATTGCGGGGTCAGCCTCGCGCCGCTCACCCTCGACCGCGCGCCGCCGCCGCCCTTGGACCTGATCGGCGACCGGGGCGATTACGCCTACCCCCGCTTTGCCGACTATCTCGCCGCGCTCGACCGCGCCCCGGCGGCGCTCAACGCCGCTTGCCTCGTCGGCCATTCGAGCCTGCGGGTCGGCGCGATGGCGGCGCTCGACCGCCCGGCCGCCGCCGGCGAGATCGCGGCGATGCAGGCGGCGTTGCAGGAGGCGCTCGACGCCGGCGCGATCGGCCTGTCGAGCGGGCTCTACTACGCCCCCGCCGCGCATGCGCCGCCGGCCGAGCTCGAGGCGCTCGCCGCGCTGCTGCGTCCCGCCGGCGCGCTGTACACGACGCATATGCGCGACGAGGGCGCCCACGTCCTCGACAGCCTCGACGAGAGCTTCGCGGTCGGCCGGGCGGCCGGCGTGCCGGTGGTGATCTCGCATCACAAGACCACCGGCACGGCGAATTTCGGCCGCACCGCCGAGACCCTGCCGAAGATCGCGGCGGCGATGGCGGGGCAGGAGGTCGGGCTCGACGTCTATCCCTACATCGCCTCCTCGACGGTGTTGCGCACCGAGCGGCTCGGCGACGCGCTCAAGGTATTGATCACCTGGTCGAAGCCAATGCCCGAGCAGGCCGGCCGCGAGCTTGCCGACATCGCCGCCGAATGGGGCGTGCCGCCGGCCGAGGCGGCGCAGCGCCTGCAGCCGGCCGGGGCGATCTACTGGATGATGGACGAGGCCGACGTGCAGCGGGTGCTCAAATTCGCCCCGTCGATGGTCGGCTCCGACGGCCTGCCGCACGACGTCCATCCCCATCCCCGCCTGTGGGGCACGTTTCCCCGCGTGCTCGGCCATTACTGCCGCGAGCTCGGGCTGTTCGACCTCGAAACTGCGGTGCACAAGATGACCGGGCTGTCGGCGGCGCGCTTCGGGCTCTTCGGGCGCGGCCGCGTCGCCGCCGGCGCCTATGCCGATCTCTGCGTGTTCGATCCCGCGACGGTGGCCGACCGCGCCACCTTCGCCGAACCGACGCTGCCGGCCGCCGGCATCGCCCATGTCTTCGTCAACGGCCGCGCGGTGTGGCGCGACGGCAAGCCGACCGGCGAGCGCCCGGGCCGGGCCTTGCGGCGCCAGGAGCTGGCGCAAGAGCGGCGATGACCCACGGCGCCGGAGTCGCGCCGAGGTGGCGCTTCGTCCGCGACCGGCCGCTGCTGGCGCGGCTCAACCGGCCGGTCACCAACCTCGTCGCCCGCCTGCCGCTGCGCCTCGAATGGAAGCTGCTCGCCGCCTTTCTCGGCAGCGTCCTGCTGATGGTGCTGCTCGGCGCCGCCGGGCTTGCCGTGCTCGACGAGGCGAGCCGCCGCACCGAACGGGTCATCCGCACCCAGGAGCGGGTCGCCACCTTCCGCCAGCTCGGCCATGACAGCCGGCTGTTGACGGCGACGCTCTCGCTCGCGCTGTGGATGCCGACCAACATGGTCGAGGCCGCGGTGCAGGACAGCGCGCACTTCCGCACCGGCCTCGCCGCGCTGAAGCCGCTCGGCCCCGACGAGGCCGGCCCGATCGCCGAATTGCGCCGCGACGGCGACCGCTTTCTCGACCTTGTCGACCGCGAGCTCGCCCTGCTGCGCAGCGGCAATGTCGACCAGGCCGGGGCGTTGCAGATGGATCAGGTGCGGCCGGCGGCGGAGCGGCTCGACGCCGCGATCGAGCGCCTCGATTCCCAGGCGCTCGCCGACATGGTCAACGAGATCGCCGCCACCCGCGCCGCCCATCGCGCCGCGCGCAACCGGCTGATCGTCTTCGTCGCCGCCGCCGCGCTGGTCGGCATCTATCTGGCGCATACCATCGCCAGCTTCGTCGTCGGCCCGCTCGGCCGGATCGGCGTGCGCCTCGCCGAAATCGCCGCCGGCGAGTTCAACCGCCGCGTCGTCGTCCCCAATCGCGACGAGATCGCCGCCCTCGCCGACAGCGTCAACCGCACCAGCCAGCAGCTCGGCGGCCTCTATCGCGCGCTCGAGGCGGAAAAGGAGCGCTCGGAAGAGCTGCTTTACCAGATCCTGCCGCGGCAGATCGCCGAGCGGGTGCGGGCCGGCGAGACGCTGATCGCCGACCGCGTGCCGATGGCGACGATCCTGTTTTCGGACCTCGCCGGGTTCACCGAGATTTCCAACCATCTCGCCCCCGAGGAGGTGGTCGATCTGCTCGACATCCTGTTCTCGCGGTTCGATGCGCTCGTGCAGCGGATGGGGCTGGAAAAGATCAAGACGATCGGCGACGGCTACATGGTCGCCGGCGGGGTGCTGGAGCCGCGCCCCGACCACGCCGCCGCCGTCGCCGAGATGGCGCTGGCGATGCGCGCCGCCACCGACATCGCCACGCGGGCGCTCGGCGTCATCGGCCGGCCGCTGCAGGTGCGCATCGGCCTGCACAGCGGCCCGGTCGTCGCCGGCGTCGTCGGCACGCAAAAGCTGGTCTACGACATCTGGGGCGATACCGTGAACACGGCGAGCCGCATGGAGCATTACGGCGAGCCCGGCCGCATCTGCGTCTCCGCCGCCACCCGCGCGCTGCTCGGCAACCAGTTCCGCTTCGAGCCGCGCGAGCCGATCGAGGTCAAAGGCAAGGGGACGATGGAGACGTTCTTTCTCGAACGCCATATCGGCCCGCCGCGCCGGCGCAACCTGGCGCGGCTCGCCGCGTCGCACGGCGCCGGCTGAGCCTCAGCGCCAGGCGAGCAGCCGGCTGGCGACGCTTTTCGGCAGCAGCAGGTAGTACTGTCCGGCGGCGTAGAAATCGCCGCCGCGGCGCATCGCCTCGGCGCCGGTGCCCCAGTAGAAATCGCCGCGCACCGGCCCCTCGATGCCGTCGCCGGTGTCCTGGGCGACGACCAGGCGGCGCAGGGTCACCGGCCGGTACTTGTCCTGCGCGGCCAGCCACAGCGGCACGCCGAGCGGCACGAAACGGTGGTCGACGGCAAGGCTGCGCTCCGGCGTCAGCACCGCGCCCTGGGCGCCGAGCGGGCCGTCGCCCTGGTATTCGCGAAAGAACACGTAAAGCGGGTTCTCGCGGCGCAATTTCTCCGCCTCGGCCGGGTGGTCGCGCATCCAGGTGCGCACCGCTGCCTGCGAGAACTGCGCCGCCGGGATCAGCCCGCGGTCGAGCAGCAATTGCTCGATATTGACCGGCTTGCGCCCGTTGTTGACGTCGTAGACGAGGCGCTCGACGCCGCCGTCCACCAGGTGGATGCGGCCGGACCCCTGGGTCTGCAGCACATAGGCGTCGTCGGCGCTGGCGAGATAGAGGATTTCCAGCCCGCGCCCGGCGAGCGCGCCGTCGTCGATGGCGGCGCGGTCGAGATAGGGCCGGCCGGGCACCAGATCGGCCGGCCGGCGATAGACCGGAAAGCGGTAGGGGCCCTGCGGCCGCCGCGAGGCGGTCAGCTCGGCCTCGTAATAGCCGGTGAATAGGCCGACGCTGTTGCCGCGGTCGCCGGCCAGCGCCGGCACGAAATTGGCCTCGAAAAAGCGCCGCACCGCGGCGTCGTTGCCGGCCGGCACCGCCAGCGCCTGGCGGCACAGCGGGCGCCAGTCGCCGACCCGGCCGAAATCGGCGCCGTGCGCCTCGGGGTCGACCGGCGCCGTCGCCGGCGCGTTGGCCAAGCGGGCGCAGGACTTCAGAAAGGCCGGCAAGGCGGCGCCGACATGGTCGTCGGACCAGCCGGGCAGCGCCGCGAAATCGCGCGCCGCCAGGGTCAGCGCGGCGGGATCGGCCGCCGCCGCCCGGCTCAGCGCGGCGAGGACGGCGAACAGGGCTGCGACGCGAACGATCGGAGACAAGCCGGGATTCCGCCTGGTGCGATGGACCTTGCCGCCACGGTTAGGCGGCAAAGGATAAGGATTGGTGAAGCCCCGGTCCAGGCCGCCCGCCTCCGGCCGGCTTGCACCCGTTCGCCGCCGCGGTGCAGAATTTGGCGCGGAAGGAGCCGGCCCATGTCCCTCCCGCTTGCCGGGATTACCGTCGTCGATTTCGGCCAGATCTTTCAGGGCCCTTACGCGACCCTGCTGATGGCCAAGGCCGGCGCCGACGTCATCAAGGTCGAGCCGCCCCAGGGCGAGCCGCTGCGCCGCCGCGCCCTGCCGCAGCGGCACGCCACCCTGCCGTTCGCGATGCTGAACCAGAACAAGCGGGCGGTGACCCTGAACCTGAAGCATCCGCGCGGCCGCGAGTTGCTGTTCGCGATGGTGAAGCGCGCCGACGTGCTGCTGGAGAATTTCTCGCCGGGCACGATGGACGATCTCGGCGTCGGCTGGTCGGTATTGCGCGAGGTCAACCCGCGCCTCGTCTACGCCACCGGCACCGGCTTCGGCATCAGCGGGCCGGACCGCGACACCCTGGCGATGGACCTGACGATCCAGGCCGCTTCCGGCATCATGAGCGTCACCGGCGCGCCCGACGGGCCGCCGATGAAGGCGGGTCCGACCCTGGTCGATTTCATGGGCGGCATCCACCTCTACGCCGCCGTGGTCACCGCGCTCTACCAGCGTCAGGCCAGCGGCGAAGGCCGCCTGGTCGAGGTGGCGATGCAGGAGACGGTGTATTCCAGCCTCGCCGCCAGCTTCGAATACTACCACCGCACCGGCCGGCCGCCGCCGCGCACCGGCAACCGCCAGGCCGGGCTGTCGACCGCGCCGTACAACGTCTACCCCGCCGCCGACGGCCACGTCGCGATCCATATCGTCACCGAGGGCCACTGGAAGAATCTGTTGAAGGCGATGGGCCGCGAGGACCTCGCCGACGATCCGCGCTTTGCCACCAATGCCGACCGCATCGCCCATATGGACGAGACCGACGCGCTGGTCGGCGCGTGGACGCGGACCCTTCCGAAGATGGAATTGTTCGCCCGCGCCAAGGCGCTGCGCGTGCCGTGCGCGCCGGTGCGCACCGCGCCGGAGGTGATGCACGACCCGCACATGCATGCGCGCGGCATGCTCGAACATGTCGATCACCCCGAGCTCGGCGACATCGTCGTGCCGACGACGCCGTTGCGGCTGCACGGCCTGCCGCCGGTCGCAAGCCGCGCCAGCCGGCGCATCGGCGAGGACAACGAGGCGGTTTACGGCGGCTGGCTCGGCCTCGGCGCGGCCGAGATCGCCGCGCTCAAGGCGGAGGGAGCGATATGAGCGAACTGGGCTTGCCGCGGGCCGAGCGCCCGGAAGCGATCGGGCTGTCGTCGGAGCGCCTGGCGCGGATCACCGCGACGATCCGCGCCGATGTCGAGCGCCGGCTGATCCCCGGCGCGGTGCTGGCGATCGCCCGCGGCGGCCGGCTCGGCTATGCCGAGGCGATCGGCTTCCGCGACCGCGAGGCGGCGGCGCCGATGACGCTCGATGCGATCTTCCGCGTCGCCTCGATGACCAAGCCGGTGGTGTCGGTCACGGCGATGTCGCTGGCCGAGGAAGGCCGGCTCGATCTGTCGGCGCCGGTCGCCGAGTACATCCCGGAATTCGCCGACATGACTGTCGGGGTCGAGCGGCGCAAGGCGGCGCGGGCGATGACGGTGCAGGATCTGCTGCGCCACACCTCGGGGCTGACCTATGCCCAGTTCGGCGATTCGCCGGTGCAGATGATCTGGCGCGACGCCAAGCTGATGGACGATGCCCAGACCAACGCCGAGCTGGTCGGCAAGCTGGCGCGGCTGCCGCTGATGTTCGAACCGGGCACCACCTGGGAGTATTCGATGTCGACCGACGTGCTCGGCCGCGTCGTCGAGGTCGCCTCGGGGCTGCGGCTCGGCGCGGCGATCGCCGCCCGCGTCACCGGTCCGCTCGGCATGACCGACACCGGCTTCTCCGCTCCCGGCGAGCGCGCCGCGCGCCTCGCCCAGCCGCAGACCGACGCCGCCACCGGCCAGCGTCCGCCGATGCGCGATCCGGCCAAGGCGCCGGTCTGGGAATCGGGCGGCGGCGGGCTGGTGTCGACGGCGCGCGACTATCTGCGCTTCTGCCAGGCGCTGCTCGACGGCGGCGTGCTCGACGGCACCCGCATCCTGGCGCCGAAATCGGTCGCCCACATGGCCTGCGACCATCTGCCGCCGGGCTGCGCCTACGGCGAGACGACGCGGGCGCGGTTCGGCGCGCTCGCCCCGGTGCCGGAGATGGGCTACGGCTTCGGCCTCGGCTTTGCCGTGCGCAAGGCGCCGGGCATGTCGCCGGTGCCGGGCTCGGTCGGGGAGTTCTTCTGGGGCGGCGTCACCGGCACTTATTTCTGGATCGACCCGCAGGAGCGGATGGTCGTTGTCTTGATGCTGCAGGCGCCGGATCAGCGGCTGCACTACCGCTACCTGTCGCGCCACCTGGTCTACGCGGCGATCACCGGCCCGGCGGGACGCCGCTACCGCTAGGCTGCGGCGAAGCGCACCACCGCCACCGGCGGCAGCCGCGCCTCCGGCATCGTCCACGACTCGCCGCCGTCCTCGGAAATCCACAGCCCGCCGGTGGTCGAGCCGAAGGCGAGGCCGCGGCCCTCGCCATCCACCGCCAGCGCGTGGCGCCACACCAGATCGTAGGCGTGGCGCTGCGGCAGGCCGCGGCTCAGCACCTCGAAGCTGGCGCCGCCGTCGCGGGTGCGGGCGACGACCAGCCGGGCGTCGACGGCGACGCGGCGCTCGTCCTTGGCGGCGGGCACGAACCAGGCGGTCAGCGGGTCGCGCGGGTGGGCGGCGACGGCAAAGCCGAATTTGGACGGACGGATCGCCGCGAGCTCGCGCCAGCTCTCGCCGCCGTCTTCGGAGCGGAACACGCCGTTGTGATGCTGGCACCACATGATCTCGGGGTGCGCCCGGCAGCGCGCGAGCTGGTGAATGTCCTGGGCGATCGGGTCTTCGCGCCGCTCCGGCGGCATGTATTCGTTGTACATGCCGCGGTTGATGATGCGCCACGAGGCGCCCTCGTCGCCGCTCGCCCACACCCCGGCGGTGGAGACGCCGACCCGGATGTCGGCCGGGTTGCGCGGATCGACCAGCACCGTGCTGATCCCGGGCTGCTCGCCGCCGGCGACGCCCAGCCATTGCCGCCGCTCGGGCATGCGCCACAGCGGCTCGTTGAGCGCCCAGCTCTCGCCGCCGTCGTCGGAGCGGAACAGCCCGCCGGGCATCGTTCCCGCCCACAGCCGGCCCGGCACGCCGCCGGGCTCCAGCGCCCAGATTTTGCCGAGCGTCCACGGGTGCGGGTCGTCGCCGGCATCGGCGGGCTTCGGCGGAAACGCCGGGGCGGGCAGCTCGCGCCACGCGCCGCCGGCCTCGCGCCGCCACAGCTTGGCGCCGAAATGGCCGAGATCGAGCGCAGCGTAGAGCGTGCCGGCGGCGTCGCTCAGCACCGCCGAGACCGGATCGCCGAGAAAATGCACCGCGGCGATGTCCCAGGCGCGGTTGCGCCGCGCCACCTCGAACAGTCCCTTGCGGGTGCCGACGTAGATGCGCTCGGCCATGCGATCCTCCTTCAGCCGCCGGTCAGAGCCTGGAATACGAAAATCTCGTCGCCGCCGCCGACCGGGTCGCCGAGCCGGGCGGGGGCGCCGTTGACATAGATCGCGACGTGCCGCCGCACCGTGCCCTGGTCGTCGAGGATATAGCCGCGCAGTCCCGGCCGCTCGGCGAACACTGCGGCCAGCGCGGCGCCGACGGTGGCGCCCTCGACCGTGGCCGGGGGCGCCGCCAGAAACCGCCGCAGCGCCGGGGTAAACGAAACCGTCGGCATCCCCGCGAGCCTACTGCACGGTCGGCACCAGCACCATCCAGGTCACCCCGAAGCGGTCGGTCAGCATGCCGAAGCTGGAGGCGAAGAAGGTCTTGCCGAGCGGCATGATCACCTGCCCGCCGTCGCCGAGCGCGCTGAATTTGCGCGCCGCGTCGGTGTCGTCCTCGAGACTCAGCGTCAATGAAAACCCGTTGAACCCGCCGTGGCCGGCACAGCGCCCGTCCGAGGCCAGCAGGCGGGTGTCGCCGACACGCAAGGCGGCGTGCATCACCTTGTCGCCGGGCGCGGTCATCTCCGGCGGGCGCGGCTCCGGGTGGTCCTTGAACCGCATCAGCATCTCGACCTCGGCGCCCACCGCCGTCTTGTAGAACTCGATGGCCTCTTCGCAGCGGCCTTCGAACGACAGATAGGGTTGTACCTGCATGCCGTCTCCTTTCGTTCAATTCCGGCGGTCGCGCCACGCCTGTTCGCGCGCCGCCTCTTCGGGTGGCAGGATCTCCGCCGGGACCGGCAACATGAAGCGCATCGCGTCCGCTCTCCGGTGGCTGTGCTTGACAATTACGTTGATATCAACATATGATCCGACATGTCAACCGGAGAACTTGTCCCTCGTGAAATCACCTTGCGGGTGCGCGACGCCTGTCTGTGCCTGCACCTGCAGCGGGCGGCGCGCGCGACGGCGCGGCATTTCGACGAGGCGTTCCGCCCGCTCGGCCTGACCAGCGGCCAGTTCTCGCTGCTGATGTCGCTGAACCGGCCGGAGCCGCCGTCGATCGGCGCGGTGGCCGCACTCCTGGCGATGGACCGCACGACGCTGACCGCAAACCTGAAGCCGCTGGTGCGGCGCGGCCTGGTGGCGATGGCGGCGGACCCCGCCGACCGGCGCCGCACCTGCCTGTCGCTGACCGCCGCCGGCCGCGCCGCGCTCGCCGCCGCGGTGCCGGTCTGGGAGCGCGAGCACGACGCGGTCGAGCGCCGCCTCGCCGCCGGCGCGGCCGACCGGCTGCGCGCCGATCTGCGCCTCCTGTCGGGACCTCAGCTCCCGGCCGGTTGCGGTTCGTAGTGCAGTACGATCAGGTCGTCGCCGCGCAACGCCCGCCGGGCATAGGTTCGCCCGGCATCGTCGCAGAACTCGACTTCGTAGACATCGCCGCCGAGAAGCTCGACGACGGTGCCCACCTGGCCGCGGATAAGCCGTCGCTCGGGGAGATCGGTGGCAAGCGCGACGACATCGAGGAGGCGGATCGGCGTTGCCACGGGGGCGGCCTCATAGGATAAAACAGGTCAGAAAGCGTAGCACGTCGTCGTCGGTTCGAAACAATCCGGGCCGACCGCACAATCGCGCTGCCTCGGTCGGTCGACATGGTGAAATCCAGAACATAGCGCTGCCCGTGTCGATCGCAATCCATGGCGATTACGCGCTCGGGATTTCTTTCGACCGCCGTGAGGAGAGCTTGGCGAAGGAGGCCGGCATCGCCGTCTGTGAATCCGAGCCGCGCTTTAAAGACCCGGGCCTTGTGTCGTCCAACCGGTGCGTCGGCGACAGACAATAGTCGCGCAGTTTCGCGCTCTCGACGATCGCGCCGCGGAATACCCGCCTCACGCTGTGCCCGCCTCGCGCAGGTGGCAGGCGACGTGGTGGCCGGGGGCGACTTCGCGCATCGCCGGCTCCTCGGCCGCGCAGCGGTCGA
>Ga0209581_1000845_pt1 | contig 45245 bp, 57 predicted proteins | sample Coa_R2_FD_187160 | JGI IMG/M metagenome (GOLD analysis project Ga0209581, IMG submission 187160) | Surface soil microbial communities from Centralia Pennsylvania, which are recovering from an underground coalmine fire - Coalmine... | ecosystem: Environmental > Terrestrial > Soil > Unclassified ...
GGCTATCATAGTCCATAACGGCAATTTGGAAGTCGTTATCAGATTGAAACACACCCGCCGCCGTAAGGATTCCTTTTAGCGCTTTTTTTCCTATTAGTTCATATTCGCCGCTTAAAGGCAGGAGACAACCCACTGTTTTAGTACCTACCTTTTCAGGACCACCAGGCAGTATTAATCCCTGACCATAAGTGTAATTCGGAGATAAGCTCAAAGATATGAAGAGCAAAAGAAGGAACAATTCCCAAAAAGTTCCATAGTCCTTACCACTACAACCTCCTTTAGAATCTGTTTCAGAAAACATCAATTGGAATTATAACATCTAAATATAGTCTGGCTCCATCCCAATCTAAATCGTGAACTTTTATCCGCCATTTCAAGACACACTCTAAGGTACTGTATAGCCATTTAACTTGGCTTAAATGCCCATTTTCAAGATAGCTTGTAAAAAAGCAGCTATAGTGGACCCTAGATTACATGATTTAAGACATACCTCAGCAATTTCCGTAGTAATGAGAATTTAGAGAATTAAGCCGACGAAGGGATTTGAACCCTTGACCTGCGCATTACGAGGGCTTTGGACTTACGTCTCATATTTCTCAATCTTCTCAAATGTCCAATAGAAATAGTCCTAATATACTCTATACCATATTACTACATATTATGAATGATGGGAAGAATGAGATAAATATGCTGGCCAGTTGGGACAAAGTTGGGACACAACTGATTATGATAAATACTGACTTCCCACTGGCATCGTATGGAATCTGTCGTCAATGCCCTCAGTCGGCTCTCCTATCTTATCCCCTTCTATCTCGAAGCGCATAATGCTGTGGGCATTACAGCATGGGCAAACTATCAGAAGTGGCACCTCAACCTGATGCACATGATAGTCTGCAAATACGGTGGCGATAACGCGTAAATATCTCTGCTGTATCTGCGTTGAAAATAATGCTCCACACGCCGTGCACGCAACCACATTTGTAGGCTCCGGCAATGTGAGAAACCCTGTGACCTCTTTAACGCGTAAGCGCATTTTTTCTCCTTATCATCACACTCCCAACTTTTTTAACGCTATTAAAATTAGTATCGGAATCATCCCCCCAAGCAGCGACCAAATCCCCGCTTTTAGATTCAGTATGCCAATGTTACGATCAAACTCTTCCGCTTTTCTCTCCAACTTCTCTATCCTATATTCAAGCCTGTCAAGCCCTGAGAGCACAACCCTCTTATACTCATTCCACGAGAGTTCATCTGAGTCAATGTGACGTGTGCCGGGGTGTTGTCTCTCATCCACCTTCTATTTCCCTTTCTCGATAGTTTTTAACTTCTCCATCAAGATATTTTGTCTCTGTTCGCAGCTGTTGAGCATCCCTTCATATTTATATATTTCCATTTTAAGGGATTTAATCTGTTTCTCTATAGTTGCGACATTTGGATTAAGTTTGCTGATTCGTGTATATAGTGAGGCTAAATCTATTGCATACTGATTTACTGATGCTCTATATGTATCAATCAGAGTTCTGTTTCTCTTAACCTCATCGTCAAGTATCAGATACTGTTTTTTTAGCTCTTCAAGATGTGCAACTGTCTTTTCCCTTTCCGCTTCAAATCTTGCAATATTTTGATTGTTTGCCTCTATAGCTTTGTTGAGATCGCTATACGTAAGAATGCGCGGAGCAAGAGAGAGCATAAAGACAAATAAAAGCGCAAGGGCAAGAAAGAGCGCAGCAGCCCAGAAGGTTTTACGAGTAAAACCTTCATCTATTGGCAACATCCCGCGCCACCGCTTAGGATCGAGTTTCACCATAGCCTATTCCCTCCGAGGCTTGCGCCTGTACTCTTTATCCTCGCCATCCCAAATCACGTTGATACGCTCAAAATCAAACAATGCCTTCTCAAGCAGAATCCGAAGAGCCTTCTCCCACGTAATATGAAACCCGTTGGCTATAATGTTTACCTTTTCATCCAAATCTCTGGGGACCATCCTTGAGACCGCCATAGAACCTTTTCTCCTGCCTCCCTACGTCCGACACTTCCAGGGCCTGAGCTGTGATCCTTGATCGAATGTGTCAGACAAATTTAAGTTTTTCTTGTCAACGCTCCGAGATCCTGATACATAGACATAGGGTCATACGTTACCCACATGTCCCTCGCTTTCGGCTCGAATGCACCGAGATTATCGAGATACATTTCTATTGCCTCAATCCAATTGCTCACTTTGCTCATATTCCCATTTGTTTGTTGGTATACAGCCTGCCCTATCTCATATACCAACCGCACAGTAGCATCCTCAACCCTTGCGAATACGGGCAAGGTCTTGAGGTATGCAATATTCACCTCTCGCACTGCTGCAGGTTCAGGTGAGGGAGCGAACTGTGGCTTCGAGAAAAGCTGCTGCAAGATAGAAACTATCTCTGCCCAGGGAATTTGAGCGAGTATTTGAAAAATCGCAATGATAACTTGTAGAGCGTTCATTCTATTTACCTCCTGTCTTTCGATTAACGCTTCAAAAGGAGTAGTCACGCTTTACTCTTCCAGCCGATAAGACCGATAAGATTCCCACTTACGTAGAAGGGCCCGGGCACGACTGCCCTGGGTGCCTGCGCCATGTAGCGCATCTGAGGAATAACTCCCCCAAGCGCATCCTTGATACCGTTTGCCACCGCTCCCGCGAACAACGAGAGATCAGCAGGCGTTGTAACTCCTTTCCATACCGTATTTAATATTCCCGCCGCAACTGTTGCCCCTGAGACAAAATACGCCGCATAAGCCGGGTCCACCACCTCAAGCTTAGAATTAATCTGATTAAAGAGATTCACGACATCCTGAGCAATTACCGAAGCGGTAATGCTGTTGGACGATATTAGCGTTGTGATGTCCGTATAAGCATAGCCCATGTATTGCTCAATTGGGGCAACCAGATCGGGACGCTTAGCCTGGACAAATGTGAGAGTCCCTTTAAGCAGCCCGGAAAATGCGCCCTGTATGGTTGCAGCTAAATCAATTTTGCTGACTATCATCCCCCCAGCGCAACCTGCTAGTATCAAGCCTAAAACAAGTGCTAAGATTCTTTTGTTTTTCATTTGCCTCTCCTTTGTGGCATCAAGAATTTTGTACATTTATTTGGAACATCTTCTTTGACTTCTTTTGGGCATTTGCCTAATTGAACGCAAACATCCCTCCACTCATGGGCATCGTAAGCGAGCCGTCCATTAGGAGTATCCATCGCAAGGATGATATAGTTTTCAGGATCATGAATGTGATACTCTCCTCCGCACCACGAATGATATGGGCACTCGAATTGTTTGGGCACTATGATATACCTGAACTCTAATCCCATATCGGGCGTGATTTTTGTATTATATTGAGTCTGCATACACCATTCGAAATTGTTGTAATCAGTGTCGAGTTGGGCTAAAAGCCAGCTATTGGCAGGGCAATCAACCTTATAGCAGCTAACCTTGAAGTGATAATCAAGAGTTTCCACATAGTAGAGATTGAGCAGGGCATTACGGTCAATCTTGTCGGCAGTCAGAGAAGCACAACCTGCAAATAGAAATACTCCCGCTAAGAAAGCTAAGATTCTATTGTTCATGTTTTTTACTTAAAATCTCAAATCTTATTTCATCAGCCTTAGCTTTTGCATTCGTGTAGCAAAGTCTTACATGAAGCGCATCTGACTCATTAGGGCACGAATTAATTTGTACGGCTATATCGTTTAGCTCTTGAGCGTATTGATTGGCAGTATCTATTGTTCTAGCAGCTTCGAGAGCACTGAGAGCGTCCTGCTGTGCTCGCTCTATTTGTTCTTGCGTTGGCTGATTTTCAATATCGCTTAAATCTTTCACAGCCTCCCATGCGCTTTCGACTGCAAGGTCTACTACTTTCCTGAGTTCAGGAGAGATACTCGCTTTCTGTATGTGCTTATCAAATATGCTCCACACCGCATCAACTAGATTTGGATTGTCAGTCTGAGTGTTTATATAATCCAGGAGAGAAGCGCATCCAGCGTTGACAATCTCAAGGACATCTTGTTTCTCCGTATCTGACAAGTCTTTTGCCGACAGACGCTTCTCAAACTGCTCTTTCCAAATACTCATTTCATCTAAGTAATCCATGTTTGCCTCCCTGCGTCAGTTTTTCACTCCATAGAAAAAGAGCCAGATTGTAAACATAATTGCAGCCCACACGAGAAATATCGTTACCCCATTAAGCTATCTCCTTTCACAGTTCAATTTGCCTTTCGCGTATCTTCTTCCCAATAACCCGTCGAATTCCTTTACAACCTCAGCCTTTACCATCTCCGCCTCGTCTTTCGATACTGCCCATTTTGTGCCTTTATACTTGTTCATCAAATACAGACTTAAATCACTCTGTGAGAACCCTGCTATGCCCACCACCCTTGCGAGCACAAGAGGATCATGTTCTGCAAATGCGAGCACCTGCATTGCTACAGCCTTTCTCTCTATAGAGAGCCTGGGAAACATTGCATCTTGTGTTTTCTTGCTCTCTTTAGCGGCTTTTGTGAGCGCCTCTTTCTGCTCTTTTCTCTGTTCTGGTGTGAGCGGGTGGGCAAAAGTACCCACGCTAAATATCATTAGTAGAATCAGAATCATTATCAATTTGACCATTTAAATTCTCCTGTAATGGAAATTCCCGCCTCTCCCAATTTTCTCCAGTTTTATGCATGTAACCTTTCATTCTTATCCGCCTATTAAAGCGTGCCTTAAGGAGCATCGAGAACCCTGCCATCCAGGGTTTAATATCCATGACCTGAAAAATCTCCATCACGAACTCGATCTCTTCTCGTATCTCTTGATATGTAAGATATGACGAGTACCTCCATTTCCCTGCTATTATGAACCCTGCACCGTATGCGTGCATCATGTTTTTTACCCGCTTGGTTGTCTCGCACTCGGCATAAAGGGCATCTCCCATCTCTTGCTCTTCCATCACTTTCTTTATCTCTTGCTCTTCTACTTTGTTCATTTAAGCATCAAAAAAGGAGGTAAGGCATCTCAAGACCGTTAAACCATTTTGGATGGGCGCATGGCTGCCTTTCTCCTTGAGGCTGGCTCTTGAGAGTGGATTTGCCTCGACCTCAAAAATTTAATTAGCCCTTTCGTTTTCAATGCAATAGCCGTCCCTGCTCCCACGAAGGTTGACAAACATAGTTTGTTTGTCTCGTGCAGGTAAACGCATTACCTGCTGGAGCAACCGTAATATCATCACTCCAGTTTGGCACTATAAATCTTATTCCCCTCTCTGCTCCGCAGTTGTACGTCGCCTTACATGTATAGATATTTTGCTGTTGAGATGGACTCAAAGAAGGCGGGATAACCGGCGCAGGTACGTTTGACTGGATGTGATTCCCCCATGTTCCACTGCAATCGCCATCGCTAATTCTGTCGCAAGAAAATGATAGGCTGCTATCTATTACCTGCGAATTGATGCCCTGATAGCTGTATCCAATTAGGGTACCGCTCCCTGGCACGTGACATTCGTAATACGCCCTGCATGTGTAAATATTGATTGCAGGTGTGGTATCAGGCGCGGGAGTAGGATTGGGATAACCAGCATAATGCATTACTCTTACCACAGGTGGCTGTGCGGGCACAGCCGTTGATGAGAATTTGCACCCTCCCCATTGAGCAGGTGTATTGTCCGTTGCCGATGTTCCGAATCCAATTTGCTGCACATAGGCGTGCGCATCCACATCCTGCACCATAAATTGACACGCATTTACCGAATCCGGCGCAACGTCCTCATCTATGTCCATGCACCCTTCCTCAGTCCATGATGAGTCGGCGATGGCATTGTTGAGTGTGCCAAGCATGGCTACGGATTGAAGAACATTTGCCGTCGTCCATGTGAGTGTAGCCCCCCCGCCGTTTCCCTTGAGGGTGGTGTAGTGGTTCGTGATCGAGGACATGAGCTTTCTGCTCGTAACATCAAATGCCGTCGCAGGATAGACCTTAGAGAACCAAATTTCAAAAGAGTCGTCTGTGTATTCCGTCGCAGTTTGGTTCGATGCTACAGTCCCTCTCAGATCGGCATCGTTCTCTAGTAAGCACCAGCATAGCCGGTTCGGAGTTGGAGCTATGTTGTGGTGCCAGAGAACTTTAAGAGTCGTTCCGGTGTTGTTCCAGCTTGATGATTGATACCCTGTCCAATTGAAAACATTCGCCCTATTCCACGCGTATTCGTTGCAGTTACCATCAACCGTGATTGTCTGTGATCCCAGCTCAAGGATTTCGTATGAGAATGGAGTCGGGGTCGGGCTTGGTGTAGGAGTTGGTGTTGGCGTTGGCGTTGGCATTGGTGTTGGCGTTGGCGTTGGTGTTGGCGTTGGCGTTGGTGTTGGCGTTGGCGTTGGCGTTGGCATTGGTGTTGGCGTTGGCGTTGGTGTTGGCGTTGGCGTTGGAACAGGAGGCATATTCAGGATTGCATCCTGGGAGGTTCCAGTCTGTCCGTTCTCTGTTGATTCGAAATGGTAGTGGTAAACAGTATTCGGCAGGAGGGAACCGACAATCACTGTATGTGATGTATCGAGTATTGCATTGCCGCCGCACTGCTCATTCTGTATGGTTGTTCCTATGCAGACGTTATTAACTGTTGTTGGAATATCCGTGATCCATGAGCATGTAGCTGATGTCGAGGTAAATACATTACACGATCCGCTTATAATCTGAGGGGTAGGTATTGGAGTTGGAGTAGGACTGGGAGTTGGAGTAGGACTGGGAGTTGGAGTAGGACTGGGAGTTGGAGTAGGACTGGGAGTTGGAGTAGGTCCGCCTATGGGTATGGCTTTTATAGCGTCTATTTTTGTTCCGCCTGATAGGGCGAAGAAGAAGCAGTGCCTCCCGGAAGGCACTACAAAGATTCGGGGGTTAATCCCTATGATACCCTTTGAGAAATTATCGTTACTTCCTGCCTCATTGACATAATCCCAATCATATTTAGCGCTGAATCCGTTATTGAACATTATCCACGCCTGAGCGTTATCAGGAGGCAATTTAACAGGCGCATCCACTTGAACCCACGTGCGGTTTGCGCTCATGCTCGGCACTAAAGCTCTAACTTCAAGCTTGTAGTTATTCGCCGCGAAAGAACCACAAAGCTTGCTCTGCCCTGATGCGTATGGCTGACCAGAACCCAAATACACAACCGTACCTGAAGCAGATTGTGCGTCTGAGACGAATTGCGCCCCACCAGCTATAACAGCATCCGCAGCATTAGCGCAGTAACCATCTGCACATGGGGTGAAGGCATCCGCTTTAGAGCAATTTGGGTCGGCAGAATCTATGAGATGATTGCCATCATTGTCTATACCATCCGAACACGTCTGGTCGCCGCCAGGACCTTCGGGGACGGATGGCACCATGGCGGAATGAATGCACGAGGCGCCGACTATAGAGCCAATAATGATGAGAAGTCCCATGAGGTACCATCTAAAGTGTTTGATCATGTCTCCTAGTATCCTAGTAGCATTTCCAAGCACCCCTGATTCTCTTTGCCCATGCTCCTGCTTTATCGCCTGAGCTTGAGCACGTCGCACCTTGCGAAGCAGGTGTATCGCAATCAGAGCAATAAATCTCGGTTCCGTTTGCAGGTGCGCCAAGTGATGCAAATGCGATAGAAGCCATAGTCAGAGAACCTGTACCGTTCATAGTGATTGTCGCTGGTGTGACGGGATTACCTGCCGTTCCCGATGGAGCAACATTAAATGAAAGGGTATCGTTATACAGCGTAATCCATTCGGCTGTGCCGTTGTTTCTATATACGTTGTTAGTCCCATTGTAATAGGCATTATGGTACAGGATGCCCATATCCAAAACCGTTATACTCTCTAACAGGAGATTTCCGACTATAGCCCCAGGCTGGCTATTGTTTTTTGGTATATCAAGATAGGTCGGTGTGGAGCTAAAGCTGGTCTGTCCAATACGGAGCTTGTGGTTGGTCGAGTCATATCCAAAATTGGTGTCAGTACCGAATTGACCCGCGCCTGAGAAAAAAGCCATAGCACCACTGGAACCAACCGAGTAATTCGTAATAAAGCTATTGGTATCAAACGCTACCACTGTTCCGCTTGCGCCTGCCCCGTTTTGCGTAGGAGCAAAATACGGGCATACACTTGTCGGGCAATCTGTATTTACCATTCTTAATGCGGAAGGGAATGTACCAGAATGGGACTCAACCCATTTTGGACCAGTATTCTGAATCGTAACATTTTCGATAGATGAATTGGCAAAAGACTTAGTATTGTCGAGATAGATATTGGCTACTGTGGCTGGGTCGCCGCCGCCTATATTCGTATTGTACCATTTGCTTGATTTGAAGTTGCCAGTAAACTCCACCGCCTTGCTCGTATGCCCGCTCGGCGCATTCGTGGTATCGTGAATCTCAAGATTGGAGAGCGTAGAATCACTAACATTGACAACCTTAATATGCTCATCATTTGCTTCAAACGTGCAGGCGTCTAGGTGAGAACCGGAAAGCTGATTTGGAGTGCCATCTGACAACGTGCCTAACAATGCCCCAAGATGCGCATTTTCTATTCGGCATCCCTGGAGATTTGACATCGTGCCATTCAGAATCACCGCCGTATCAAAAGAGGTGCAATCTACTCCAGTCGCCGTTACATTGCCTTGGAAGGAAACGCAGAACCCGCCGGGAGCCATGCCTATAAGATTATTGTTTGAGTCGGCACCGAGTCCCACAAAATCATTTACTACCCATGTTCCGTTATTTCCATTTGTGAGTCCCCTGTATGCGCGGCAAAGAACATGCTCAATTGTGCCACCTACAGAGTTAAAAAATGCTATGCAGTACCCAGTCGCAGACGTATTCTCAATAGATAGGTTGCGGATAACGGTATTGCCCCAAAATGCACCGACCTCATCCACAATCCCGTCATTAGCGATATTGCCTACAATTTTGGTAAGCTCCCTTCCAGCTCCCTCAAGCTGAAACATATTCGTAGAGACAGTAGGCTTGATTGGAGCCGAGACTTTATAAGTGCCTGGAGGAAGGTAGACATGGACATTATTGGCTGAGGATACAGCCGCGTTTATGGCGGCAGTGTCATCGGTCACACCATCACCCTTTGCGCCATAATTTTTCACATTTACAACATCTGTACGGATAAGCTTGATTTTGACTAATGGGGTTGAGGGATTGGGCTGGCACGTTAAATTAGACGTGAAATCATCGCTTTCTATCTCAAGCGTGGTTGAGAGCGACGCGGAACAGGAAGAGGAGCCATTTGAGATTTGATTGAATGCGTCGCCATAAATACCAAAGCTGTAGCAGTTGCCTCCCTTTGTGAAACAGATATAAGGTGTCGGGGGGTCAGTCGTGGGGTCGAGATATATTTTCCCAGGATTTCCGATCCCAGCGGCAGGAGTGCCGGAGCCTACCTGATATGTGGCTATCTGACCATTTGCACCCGCCAAATCCTCTGTCGTAAGTAAGGTCTCATCTTGTGCAACCCAGCAGGCTTGAGATGAATCGTACAGAAATTGCAGAGAGTAGTTGTTCGTGAACGTATGCGATGTACGGGCGCAAACGCCATTTCCACTAGAAATAGTTACAGTATTTGTATTGCTCTTGCCAACTATGGTAATTATCTGTCCGTCCGAGCCAGGGGAAATCTGAGGATTGCTCTGCAAAGTAATCGCTCCGCCAGAGCTTTGAATAGCGATTGTTGAGCCTTTTGTAGAGTCAATCGTAGATGATTGGTCAAGTGTCTGTGATGTTTTTACAGGACGGAGTTTTTTAATCAGAGCGTCATCAATAACAGTGGGAATCGAATAAGCCCGTTGCTCGCAGATGATAGCAGACAGCAAAAGAATCATAAAAACTAGGAACCATAACCTATGAAATAGATTGCTTCTTCTCATCTTTCTATTTTCCAATGCACTATAATTGAATTGCCCAGCCCCGGAGCCGCGCTTATGTTTATCGTGAACCCCTGCAACGTGACATTCGAAGCGGGAAGTATCACGACATCGGGCGGAGTTCCCTGCCCTGCTCTTGCTCCTTGCAGTATGATGTAATCAAGGTCTGGCTGGTCGTCATATCCTAAATCAGCAAAGACCACCTCAGCCGATTGGCTGTCTCCTGTTATTTGCACAGAGCCATTTATGGGCTGCGTCCTTTCCTCGACCACTGCGATCCGTCTGTCCAGATCGCCGAACACGTAATTAAAGAATGCCGCATTAAGCTGTGTGACCCCGTCTGTCACTTTGTACAAAATTGCTCTCAAATTTTGCATAAGCGTTACCTAGCTTTCTATATCCGTTCTTTGCGCCACCGAGAAGGCATCAAGCGGAGTATCTGTACTTCCAAGAATCTCTATCTTGAATGTATTAAGCGCAAGCGTGAATGTTGCCTTTCTGAGGGTCGAGCCATCCGGTAACAGCGTATCAATATAAGGCTGCGGCGGGCTTCCTGGGGCATCGGGATTGTGGACAGTTAAGTAGCCCGTCCCCGAAAGAATCTTTATATCGCAGACATCGTTTGCAGGACTACCGGGCTTCCAGTTCTTCAGAATAAGTTGGACAACTATAGTAGTGCTGGTGGATGCAAGATTTCTCGGTGTTGATATGTGAGTAAAAGAGTTCGCACCTCTGGATAAAGTGACCAGCGAGTTCGTTAATCTGAGCGCCGGCATCGCGTCATTTGTGCCCACGAACGTAACCCTAAAGGGCAGGAGATCGGGAAGCGCCTGCAACTGCGTCCACGTAAGCTCGTTTACCGGATACCAGACTCCATTCATCTGATACTCATAATAGAGTTGAGTCCCGTTTGGCACTACCGCCTGCGAGATTATATCTATCGTATTCATTCCCCCAGCGAGAGATAGAGGAGTAAGGTATATCTGCACAAATGAACTCGGGAATTTGAGATATGAGAAATTGAGTCTCACAAATCTATCCGAGGCTCCTTGAATGAAAGCGCCACTTTGATTGTAGAACCAGGCGGGATAGGAAGGAGTTTGCTGTGTGGGGAAAGGCTGCCCAAACGTTGACTGCCCACACATGTAGAGATAGTGAGCGCCTTGAGTCGTGATCACAGCCGCGTATCTTATCCCCGCCTTCACGAATACTGGTGTTGAAAAAACGAACTGTGTAGCTTTATTCTCGCCCGCACCTGAGTCCGCGCTCTTGATGTCTGAAGGGTTGACACTCGACGAGGCTATTACACGTGTGAGGTCGGGGAGACCATTTATCACCTCGCACAAATGCAGATACACAGTTCCCGTCGAGCCATGCGCTGTAAAGAAAACCCCCACTGATGAGAGCCATCCGGTTGTGGAATTGAGAAATGTCTGCGCGACCTGCATTCCATTGAGCGATATTGGAGTGTTTATCGTGTACCAGTAGGGATTAGCAAAATAATCGCTCCAATAATGATCTATTCGTGATGATATGACAAGGCTCTCGTCATCCTCTATTGCGTATGAGTCCCCAGGCTCAAACAGGTTGTCCTCTATCGCGCTTGCGGCGTTATTGGATGCTTGATTCGCAAAAAGCCCAGTGCTCTGTCGCCACCTGCGCCTTGCAGGGGTTCCCTGCCTAAAATTATAGGTCTGTGCTTGGTACTGAGAAATGAGAAGGTACGCGATATAATCATCTTTAAGAGAGGCGAGGCTTGTCGTGCTTTTGGGCACGGGAAGTATGAGACCGTCAGGGTATTGGACGACTGTGGGGTCAGTAGGATTAAATAGCTGAATTGCTCCCGACTGTGAGGCAGCGGGAGGGAATTTAAGCCCCTCGTTAATCCTTGCATTGTAACTCGGATTTGCAATATCGCTCTTGCTCGTATCTACAAAATAATCCGTATCGGTGGCCGAGAACGTGCCAGGCGCGGGCAGCTGGTTTTGATTAAGAAGATAATTGACCTGCGCTATAAGCCATGCAATTTTAGCACCCCACGAGGGATCAACCGGATTCTGAGTGAGAGCAGCGTATTCAGATGTGAGTGTTTCCACGACCGGCTCTGTTGCGGCTTCCCAATTCTCTAATGATTCAATCCTCTCTTCATGGTCAAAAAGGTTCGGGAGCTGGTTTGTGGTATCGTTCTCTATCGCCTGTATGCCTCCCGGGTTCAACAATACATAGCCCAAAAGCACATGTCCTGTAGGGGCGCTCTGCTTTGATGGCGTGGGGGATTCCTGTCCGGGTGTAAGCTGAATGCTTACAATCCAGTCGTGCTCCATTGCAACCGATGACGGCTGCACCTGTGGGGGATTCGTTACCTGTCCGTTTATAATCTGAACGAAATCACGCGGCTCTATATCGCTATCAAGTTCAGCTGTGAATGCAGAGACTGTTACATATTTTTGGTCGGTGATAGGCAAATATGAGAATACCGACTCGGTAAGCTGGCTTCCGCTATCAGACGGATTAGGGAAGAGGTCATAGATTATTCCCGTAGTACCGTCCCATAATTCTCCAGCTGCTATATATATCTCTGTTGCGCTCTTTTGAGTTATGGTTAGCCCGCGCACCATTTTTTGACCCGTGATGGCGCGCATTACGAGCTTTGCTATGGTCTCATTTATAAACTGAGAAATATTGGTCAGGTCTAATGCTGGCAATTCTTGCAAGTCTCTAAAATTTACGATTCTCATTATTTTTGTTTCTCCCTGATATGTGCGCTAATTTAAATCCAATACCGACTGTCCGGATGCAAACTCTCCTGCCATAATCCCTGTCCCAGCCCTTACTGTGCGATACACTGTAGTCTTTGCCCAGATTTCGACACCCGCTGCCCTTGAAAGCTGTACCGCCCATTCCATGAGTTCTATTTTCCCATCCGCATCGCCACGCTGAGGAAAACCGCCAATAGCATTCCCCACGAACATCGCGCCTGGCTTGGCTTTGCCAATCATATCAATCCATATTTCTCCTGTGAATTTGGGAAGATTGCCCAATCGCATCGCTCCCAGAAAACTCATCATGGGCACTTGAGGAAATTTAGCTCTCGACGGATCGAAGAGCTTAATCATCTTGTAGAGACGGTTCTCCGGGTGCGTGTCCACTATGAACGTCGAGTGTCCTATGAAAGACCCCGCATGGACTGGATAAACGTCCAGGTACCTATTCCTCAAAAAGCAGCCAAACTCCTGAGCCTGTATGTGCTCCTCGGTGTAATATGTTTGGACTGGAGCAAGAGAAGGAATGATTGATAGCGGATGCCTTTTTTCCACCTCATCCTGGTACGGCCTCAAAAACTCGACTGAGTAATACCGTCTCTCAGGATGCTGGTCTACGGTAAAGCCGTAGTATTTATTTCCATTTGTCTTTATTCTGATTGAGTGGAGAGAGTTTTTCCCCAAATATATCCCATAGCCCATTTCTGGAAGCGCGAAGTTCTCAATGCCTGAGGCTTCTTTCTCTACTTGTTCCTGCGTGATTTCATAGATATTGAGCGGCATTGCCTCTTGAGAGACAGGGTCATAGTAGTCAACCTCGTCTCCTATCCTTAAGATAGCATCCGTGCGAAATGGGAATGACGTGGAGCCTGGATAGGAGCTGGATATGCAATCAGAAACAAACATGGTTTTTTTCGTGGAGCCGTGGCGGAATTGATAAACCCTGATCTCAGGCATATCAGCGTAGAATGCATCCTTCTCCGCTTGAGTGAGTGTGTGGCCACAGAATGCTTTAGCGGGCGGCTGGAGATATTTGAGCTGCTTGAAATCTGTAAGGAGAGCCAGGTGAAGGGCAGAGCCGTAAAAAGTCCCCCTGCTTTTATAGAGATTAAAGAGGTTTTTGAGGACATTTCTCTTTCTCGTATCGTCAAAGTCATCCCTCAGATAGTCCTCTCCGGCAAGGGCATAGTAGAGCCAGGGTATCCACGAGTCGGGAGCAGAGTCGGGAAGGAGATTCTTGATAAATGATTCTAAGATAGCGTCAATTTCAAATAGCGGCTTCTCAACGGATTGTAAAAAGGCAGTCTGGAAGAATGTCCTCGCAAGGGGCAAAAACAACTCTGCCTTTGAGGTGGGTTTTATAGGCATTGATAGAAGAATAGAAGGGATTAAAAGAGGCTTTGCAAATATTTATAAACAAGCACATTAAGGTTAGATGGTATTTATAGTGAGAGCGCCCAACTCTGCTAATTCATACGGCAAAAGAGATATATTCTCCTGAGGCAATATAAGCTCGTCCACAAAATCAATCCCCTGCACACCTGAAAGCGTAGCTTCAATTTCTGCAATGCTTATCTTGCGTCCAAAAATCCACGTTAAAGGGTTAAATTCATTTTGCAGGGCGTTCTGCGCAAGGAGCCTGATCGTCTGAAGAGAATATCCCGGTAATAATCTTACATTTGCTGTGATATTGACAGGATGCAATACGGCAGGATAGCAATTGAGTGCGATGCCCTGGCTTCGCTTATCCTCTAAGTAAGCAATCACTTGTTCAATCAACTGTGAGTTCGCAGGAGTACCATCGGCTGCTAGAAGATATAAAGCAACCTGTCCTACATCTTCAATTGCCTTAGCCCTCGATATGCCTGAGACATCCACAGCGATGTTCTCAAAATCTGAATTACTTATCGCTCTATAGAGAGTTCTTATTATTTGCCTTCCCCTGTCAAGCGTATCCTGATCTAATTCCGTATCAAATCCTCCCGCAAGAGGCTCGGCATTATAGACCTCCGAGACATACGGCAAATTCTGGTAGAGATGGATTATTGAATTTGCGGGGACGTTGCCGATTGAGCCTCCTGTCTCGCACTCAATTGACACATCCGCCTGGGTATCGCCAATTGGAATTACCACCTCCTGAGTAGATATGAATGTAAGCCCATTCTCATCTATAAAGCGTGTGCCAAGAGGAATGATGTAATCGTTTGGCTGCGCCTCTTCAAGAACAACCGTCATGGTTCCCCGCGCCGCCGTTGCCCCTTTCTTTATTACTCCGAGATAATTCACCCAACTAATCAAACTAGCATTAGGAAGGATATTCTCTTTGATGCCAAGCAGTGAAATCATCTGAATTAGAGTGCCGAATACAATGACCAATGGATCGGCGGAGAGGAACGGGTAATCGGGAATTGCGCCCGTAAGGTCATTCTTGCCTTGAGTATAGAGTTCTGGATAAGTGGCCGTCCAAATCTGAGGGGGGGTTACGCCTGCCATGATTTTTCTCCTTGCTAGCTAATCACAACCCATCTTGCTTCATCACGTAAATAAAGAAGCTCTACGGCTATTGTGACTTCGTGCTCAACTAAAAAATAAACCGTGATTTTTAGCTGTTGAATCTCCGGGTTCTCTATTATTATCTTTTTAACCTCGCCTCTTGTCTCTTCCAGCAGTGCGTTATAGATTTCCAATCTTATCGCAGCTATTGTGGCGCGGTTAATGGGGTTATCTATATATAAAAATAAATTTGAGCCTAGCCAAGGCTTCATTACAACAGCACCTTTTGGGATGGTAAGCAAAAGGAAAATGCTTTGAGCAATGTGAGAAAGCCCAGCTTTCCTCTTAACCGTCCCTGCGCTTACATCAAAGTCAATTGGGTAAGCGCACCCATTACCTAAAATAGAATCATAATCAGGAGCATGCGGCATTCTAGTCCTCCAAGCAGCCAAATCCGCCAGGACCTTGCTGTCTGTCTCTCGGATACCCGGCATTTGTGTGCTCGGTAAGAGAGCCAAATTGGTCCCTGACGCTGCCGTGCACTATCAAATCCCCAAATATATGAAATTCATCGCACGTGAATCTGAATTTCGCTTTCCCTTCGCAATTCCTGTGTGCAAGCATCTCCCAAAACTTTCCCGCCTTCCTCCCGGAAATGATATATGTGTCCCCATTGGCATATGATGGAGGCTTGTCATCATCATTGAAAGCCGATCCAAGGATAATTCCTTCCTCGTGCGATTCAGAGAGCGTGAGGCAGAAAACCATCTCGCCTAAGTCAGGCAGCCAGTATTCCTTGTCAACTTTTGTCTTATGGGCGACTACCTGATACCAGCCCGACTCAAGCGGTTTCATTGTCATTGGGTCTATAATATCAGGAAAATTCACCCTGCAACGGTGCGTCTTCGGGTCTCTGTTTATCACCACACCTTTCCTGTAGAAGTTTGCCCTTGCCCTCTGAAGCTCATGAATTGCTTCCCATATTCTTCGAAATTCGTCTATCATTTGGGAATTGAAACTTTTGCAGTCCGCAAGGACAGAGAAAGCTGTGTTGTCGCGGGCTGCGGTAATCTGATGGCATCTCCGGTTACTGTAACCGGAGCAACGTTTGAAAGCTTATATCCTCTCATCTCAACGGTGTATCCCCTCTTTTTTGAATCCTTGTGATGTGCCTCTTGTATATGCCATACGCCGTTATTCAAGCCACCCATATTTGATATGACAATATTGCAGGGAGACCTGAGCTCAGGGGTTCCCATGCAAAGAAATGTCCCCTCGCTATTCCATTGATTAGCCCAATTATGCTTTGCCTGAGCGATGCGTAAGGCTTGCTGGAAGTCAGTGGCTCTTAACCTTATTAGCTGTCTTTGTATTGTTGCCGTAGGGTCGGATTTTACAGTAGCTTGATTGGATTGGTTCGTTTGCGGGTCATAATATGTTGCTGTAGTCGTCTGAACTGCGCCCCAGGTCTGATACCGGAAGAATCTCCTCTCAAGTACTTCATCTATTGCCCAGGTCTTAAATAATGGATTTATGTCTGCGACATTTTTTTCCCTGAAATACAATGTCGCTGTGGGATCCTGTCCGAGCTGCTTCACATTGGTAAAAAATCCGTAATGGTCTGCAAGCCGGGCCAGAAAAGCCATGTCGCTTTCAGATGCCTGTTCCTTATAGACCTTGCTCTCAGTTGTTAAATCCACATCTTTCCCTTCCGTAAGGGGCGGAAAATGCCATTCTGGGTGCCTCTTTGCCACTTCCCTCACGATCCCAAAGAGGGTTGGATTAGAATAACTTATTTGCCTCTCCGTTCTGGTTGCATCTTCTACAATATCAGCAGAAAGACCGCTGATTCTCACCGTCGCTGGGGGATCGCTGTCCTCTATCTCGTCAATTGTATAGAGACCAAAATCCTGTCCTTCGTGATCGGAATAAAAAAGGACTATCAAGACCTGATCGCCCGGTCTTAGCAGATCAATATCTCCAAATACTGGATTATTTGGGTCGCCCTTGCCAGTGAAAGTGAAACGGTGGCCGGTGTTATCAAGGGTAATAGAGAAATCATCGCACTGTCCTGTTTCATAGAAATTTACCTCTATTTCCTCAATGTATTCTTCAATAAACTTGAGAACCTTATCGCGCACAAGCAGTACGCGCCATTCAGCCATGCGCAACCTGGCAATGCTGTCCTTGAGTAGCTGAGCTGTAGCGCCTCCCCCGCCTCCGGTTGTCGTTCCTCCCGTCCCTGCGCCGCCAGTGGAATACTGACCAGCGCAATTAAGCACGCTATTAACATAGGAAGCATTCGCATACGAGCCATCTGGATTCTTCAGCGCATGTCCGCCATTATACGCACTTATCGCGTCTGGCCAGTTTCCATAGCGCTTGTATTGATACGCAAGATATGCAGTACCCGCGTCAATGTTGTTTGCTGGCTGCATAAGCGGGTCTGTGGGCTTTGGAGGGTTCGATGGCGCAGGACCTTTGTAGCCCATATCCTTTGCCGTTCCGTACTGGACGCCCATAAGTCCGTAAGAAGGGTCATTGGGGTTATAGGCGTTGGGATTCCCTCCGCTTTCTTGATGGATCACGGCATTAATAATATCGGGCGGCACTCCATATTTAGCCGATGCAGCCTGAACTTCAGAATCATAGTACGACGCGCAAGCCATTTCCGAACAGATTACAAAGATGTTCTAGACACTCTGCAAATATTTACAAATGTTGTATCAGGAACTATATTTAAGACAGGGAGGAGAGGACAGATGAAAGCTTCAATCTACAAGCGTTTGTATGAAGTTTGTTGCGTTGCAGTATTTTTTATTTGTATATCAACACAAGCAGTAGATGGAAAGGAGGAATGCCGCACCACTTCATCTTTTCCACCTCATCTGGTATGCACTCATACCGAAGAGCCTATCCCCACTCCTTATGCGCCAACCAATGCGGAGGAGACGCAGGTTCAAGCACAAACCCAAGCTCAAATTCACATCCTAATAGAAAATGTGAGAGATAGATATGGACCTGGAAAAGATACTACAATCCACTCCGCAATAATTCCCCGTCCTACCGGCTATCAGGTCTATTTATGGATTTATCCAAACCCCAGATATAGCAGAAATACAGCCGAGGCAATTATAAGGAATTTTAGCGCCGAACTCTATTACGCCCTATATACTAGCAAACATGATATAGAACTGGTGCATATCCAAACCCAGTTCCCATCCGAGGAATCAAAAGCCACGGAGATAACTCGCTCCCAGGCAGATACGATTCCCTGGAACATGAGCAAAAAACTAGTGATAGAATCCCTCATTCATTGGATGGAGATCAGACAAGGCTAAACCACATAAGATTTAGTTGAAAAACCGGCTTAGATCAATTTGCCATGCCATTTCTATTTACCCCCGTATTTTATTGTTGAATCTACAATCCTTAATAAAGCCAGTTGAGAATTACCATTACCTAGAGGTATTTCGTCATAGGTCTGACCATTTAATTTACGTCCGGTAAGGTCTTTTCGCACGCCACCCCATTGCTTGAAAAAGAACGGCACGTCAGCTTTACGGCATTGTTGGAGGATTGATTCTACCCATTCTTTTCTCATAGGTCTTGCCCTTGGACCGGATTCTCCACCTACAATTACCCATTGAATATCTTTAAGGGGTAATCCATTGAGTGGGCCTATCAATGGTTCACAGGAGAGAAATCGAATGTATGCTGGCACCTGCTGCAAGTCATACACGCGATGGAGCACTCTCATATCTTCTATACTAACCCCCATCCAAACATTAGAAGGCCAAGGTAATTTATTCGAGACCTCACATAATCGCTTACTCCGCTTCGTGAGTATTTGAAAGATGTGTTGTGGACAACGCTCCATCGTGTCAAATACTCGCTTAATAAACTCTAAAGGTATTTGCTCATGAAACATATCACTCATGGAATTGACAAAAATCAGGCGAGGTTGTTGCCATCGAAGTGGCAATTCAACAATATCTTCATGTAGAGTTACAGCAAAGCCATTTTTGTATCGCTTGACTCCCATTTCCTTAAGACGCTTTGCTAATCTTTCTGCGTAGCAGTATTTACAGCCCTGACTAACCTTGCTGCACCCAGTCACCGGATTCCAGGTTACTTGCGTCCATTCAATTTTACTATTGGTCGCCATACCCTGTCCCTCCTTTCTTTGAGAAAGTGATTATATCACCATCCTTAATACCGGTTTTCTTGGATTCAACACGGTTAATTACTACTTCACCAGCGGCCTCCATTTGCTTAATTGCTTCACGATAATGCTTTTCAATAAAAGGCAATCGGTAAGTTTCTTCTTGTAGCTGCAAAAATGTAATTTCCCTACCGCTTCCAACGTACGCTTTTTGCAGATATTTTATCAACTCTTGTACTTGAGGTGTTCCGCTAAATAATACTCCCTGATGAGAAGCAGAATAATCAAATGTTCCTTCTTCGTCTCCCAGATTCCACATTATCTGCTTCATTAAGAGAACAGCCTTTAGATGGTTTGAGAAGTGGATTAAGTAATACTTAGTACGGTCACTACTGACTCTATCTTCGGGACTGAATCTGACTCTGAATTCCTTAGAATATTGAGCACCAATCTGTGATAACAGATATTCTAGAAACTGTTTTTCTCGATTTTTGCCATGCATTTTCATGAACGGCTGCATCTGCCATTCTGAATGTCCAAACATTCTATTAATGGCTTCCTTTTCCTTGGGATTGCTCAAATGCATATTAAGGGAGTTAATTTATGCTAAGTTATTATGTCAACATAGGAGTAGTCACCGTTTCTTCGGGTCCGGTATCTGCAATTGTATCCCGGCGGGCAATCTCACAACCAGAGGGGCCTTTGCATTCAGAGCAAGAATGGATGGATATAGTGCAGGATTACCCAGCAGATTCCAAGCTATCAGATCGTAGCGATCTCCTTCGCTCGTCGTATAGATTCTCATTTAAATTCTAAATTGTAGAAGATTGAAGATTGTAATTCTTCTTCAATCTTCTACTCCTGAACCTTTCCTAATTCGGCAACGTTTTGGCAATATTGCCGCAATATTGCTTCGATCCTCACTTCGGCTGTACCTGTCCGGGCACAATAGCCACGCTACCAAATCCAGAATTTACGATGGTTATATCATCGGTACCCGTAAATGGCTGCCCTTTGACGATGCATGTCATCTGAATCTGCCCTGAGTTCTTCGTGGCATCGCTCGGGTCTCCTACCGCTACAACATCGCACGACATCCCATCTACAGATGGTACGGCCTGAAAAGCATCAGGATTAGAGCTTACCCACGAGGGCGGTGAGTCAAAATCAGATGGGTTAGTAGGCATAACGAACCCAGCCTGATCCTTCTCAGCTATGGTGTAGGTGATCTTTGAATTGTCTGGTAAGTTGGTCATCAGGAAAAACCTCCTATGTTGTTTATTTGCATATTGCGAAGTTAGAACTCCTATGGCAAAACCTAAAAGCAAAAACACAAGAAAAATCAGCATCATGTATCTGCGCTTATTACCCAAAAATCGCTGCTTAAATTTATATCGAGAATATAACGGTCGGGGAAAATACACGAACCCTTATCGCCCCATTCTTCCCCCCATGAATTATCCACTATATACCATTGTTTATATTTCCTCGTAACCGATGTGATTGTTGGCTCATAACCTACAATTGTCATACAATGCCCGCCAACAGGCGTATTACAGGTCAAATCCGGCATTGGCACTTCACCAGAAGTCCCTACCTCTTCAAAAGCAGCATAGACAGCGCATCCAAACACTATAAAGAGCTTCTGTGTAAGAGCCGACATAAGCTCTTGTGGATTTGCATTGTTGATTGAATAATACTTTGTGGCTACATGCAGTTTGGCAGCCTCGTAGCAATTATCGGATGGCTTTAGAGTAAGAGCTGAATCCACATACGGCCATAGAGACTCATCGCATACTCCCACCGTTGTCAGAGCCTTGAGTGCATCCCTTACCTCTGCACCGCTATCAAAATCGGTTGTACCCTCAATGTAGCGCGTATTATAGTATTGAAACAGCCGTGATGGCATAAACTCAGGATGCCCTTCAACCCCCAGTGTGAATATATATGCTCGGAGCGAACCATGCGCCGTGCAGCTTCCAAGATCACCCTGATCCCATATCATTGGACGGGACGGATCGCCCCGCCAGTCAACCTTTTGAGGTAAATTCTGAACGATATGAGGCTTGGGGGTAAAACGCAGATCGCGCGGGTCTGGAAGAGACCGCCGCCAGCCATACTTTCGAATTTTCACAACCCGTAATTTTTCTAACGACATAACTTAATTCTCCTTTACAGGAATTCTCGAACCTTCAACGCAATAGTCACCTCTAAAATCTGTCCATTCGGAAACAACTTTTTATACTTCTCCGTGATCCCGACAACAACCACACGCGCAAGAACCTCTCCGCTCCCAAGAAAGAGCGGAAGTGGCACAAGGCTATTGGGAGAAGAAGGCGCAAGGGCATAAAGCTTCGCTATCTCGTCCTCAGGAAAACAAAAGGAAGCATGATAGTCTATCTCCAGTTCATACTCTTTTGGCTCATAGCCTTTGTATTGCTGCTTTGTATAGAGATTGAGTATCGGATGTTCAGCATAATCAAACTGCTTGCCTCCCTCAAGGCGATTAGGGCCGATAAGGCGGTCAAACACGTAACTCCCAATTGATCCCCAGCTCAAATCCTGAATCTCCCCCTCAAGGCAGATTGTATTTTCATTGAAGCCGATTGTGCAAATACATCTGCAAGCTCTCTAGCATCCCTCACATCTGCCCCCTCGATTATGATGTCCCCCGCAAATGTGACATTAATTGTTCCACTTCTCCCCACCCCAGGTACAGCCATCTCTGGACCAGCAAACGCTCCTTCCATGCCCAGACTAAGCCCTCCCATTGATATTGTATTCCGCGCGTCTTGCATTATAGATGCAAGACGTGATACAAGAGGGTCGGGCTTTACAGTTTTTGCTATCTCATCAATAAGAGCAATTCTATTTATATCCGAAAACGGGCCGACTGTAGGTATAGAGAAACCAAAAAATTTTCTAGCCTCGTGAAGGGCAGTTTTGAATTTCAAAGGTATACCCGAAATCTTTGACTCCATTCCATGAATTGCCGATTCAACCAGGTTCGCTCCCCAGTTATAGATTTCAGAGATCATGGGCTTGAGCGAGCTGATTATTCTTGAACCCAAACTGGTAATATCCTTTTCCGCACCTGAGAGAGTGCCTCTCCAATCAAATCCCGCTATGTCACGAGCCAGATTCGTTATCCATGACCAGGTTTTAGAACGCATCTCAACCTGCTTGCGCTCAGATTCGGGCGTGGCTCCAAAGAACCAGTCGGAGAAGGAAAATACCTTTTGCATAGCGCTTAGCTTCTTTCCGTCTTTCTCCACATCCTTCAGCCAGCTGCTCCAGTATTTGTGCAACTCGTATACCGCAATGCCAGCAGCCACAGCGCCCAAAACTACCCAGGTTAAGGGGTTGGAAAGAAGCGCTGTGGTAAATGCCCAGGCTCCGGTTGTAGCAGCCCCCTGGGCAACTGTAAACATGTTGAGCGCCGCCGATGCTCCCTGCATTGCAGCCGCAAATCGGGTAAGGGTTAGCACACCTGTACCTACAAATCCGATTGCCGTAAGCACCCCTCCCACTCCAACCGCAAGAGTAGCAAGCCCGCCAAGAGGCAAAAGCACAGCTTTTGCCAAAGCCGGATGGGCATCTATAAATCGCTGCATTCGTATAAAGCCTCTATCCAGCAGATCAAGAAATTTTGTGTAGGTGGGAAGAACCTTATCTCCAATACTGCTTCGCAGATTCTCCCACGCGACCTTGACCCTGTTTGCCGCCTCTTCCTCTTCCTTCATTTTTTCTACGTACTGAGCATTGAGCGTGCCGTAAGCATTAGCGAAACTCTGCGCCGATGCCACAATCGCTTTGCGGTTTTGAAGTAGTCTATATATGTTGTCTGCTTCTTTCTTTCCAAAGACCTCTAAAAGTGCTGCATAACCCATTTGAGAATCGGCTATGGCATCTAATGCTTTTGCGTAATCAACGTGAAATTCCTGCACCTTTTGCCCGTTTCGTACAACCTCAACCATCTTAAACGCGCTTGCGAATGCGTCCCCGCCCAGCATTGCTATCTGCTGCCTAAGCGCTGCTGTCTTTACCCCCGGAGTGAGCATCGCGCTTCCTATATCGCTTATATATCGGATGAACTTATCCGTCGCTCCTGCCGCCTCATCCGCGTTATTCGCATATAGAGGAAGGAATTCTTTTGTAATAGCAAGAAGCCCGCTCCAGGCTATATGGGTAGCCTCGCCTAAATGCGTGAGCATACCGATAGAGGCAGATGTGAGGGGCAGTTGTGATTTTGCAAGTATGTCGTACATCATGTTTATATTTTCTATCCCAAGTCCATAGTTCTTGAGGAGCTGCATCCCAATTGTAAGCGACTCTCCAAAGCTTATGTGGCGGAGGATAGCGAATTTCGCAGCCGCCTCATTTGCTATCATTGCCTCCGAGTTGTTATGCACAATGTCGGTAAATGCTTCGAAAATTGTTTGGGATAGCTCAATATCCACTGCGCTTCTGCCATACTGCGCAGAGAGCCTCTTTGTGTCCTCCGCCAGCACCGCAAGATTAAATTTATTGGGGTCTAAGGCAAGTGCAACCTCGCTCATTGCGGACTCGAAGGATGCAGCTTGATGGATTGGTTCGCGAAACGAGTCGAAAATCCTGGATCCAACTGCACCCATCGCGCTTCCCCCCCCCACAAAAGTCGTGAATGTTTGCTGAAGCCTCGCTGTCCTCTTTTCCAGCTCGTTCATCCTATCAAGCGCAGCAGAGGTAGGCCCTGTAAATTTATCCAGGAAGGTGAGCGCCAAGCCTACATCGAAAATTCGTGAAAAATCAGCCATCTATGTTGCTATTCTTTCTCAACGGCATTCTCCGCTTTCTCTTTTGCCTCTTCTATCGTTCTCGCGAGTTCAGATGCCCAAAAGAGGATTTCCTCTACTGGTAACGTCATTAATTCGTTGTATGAGAATCCGTTCGATGCGAGGGCAAGGATGATGTCTGGGAAACTTGCGGGGAGAGCAACAAAAAATCCGATAACACCAGTATGTCCTCTAAGTACATCTTACCGACTTCCTCATAAGTTACTCGCTTTCCATCTATCTCGGCGACAACCGCGATAAGAGCCATATTGACGCAGAATTGCATCGTGCGCTCCGATGCAGGCATCATCATAAAAGCAATCTTCGCATCGTCTCCTATAGGCTTTCTCAAAATCCTTGCACGGCCTCCTGAAGGAAGCTTAATCTCATCGGATATACCGGGCTTTGAAGCCTGATGAGGCTGCTGTTTCTGTGAAGTTTCTTTCTTTCCGTCTTCCAATGTTTCCCCCTGTTTTCAGGTATTGGGTGTTAATCCCGAATCCCTAATACCTAACCCCTGGTTTTTCCTGAGACCTAACACCCGAGACCTATCACATTCCCAAAATACTTCTCACTTCAGCATAGACATCGCCTTGGGCCGTGTTCCAAATATTATTGAGAAGGTCAATCTCATAGACAGTTTCTCCGTCTATCTCACACTTACAATAATTCACTGCAAAAGACATATCAGGCATCCCCTCTCCCTTTTTGGTTGTGGCCGGGGCTATCTCCTTGCAGAGCGCCCGTACGGTATACGCGACTTGCTCATATCCCACAACAGAGCCATCCTGCCATACCTGTTGCGCCACAATGAATGTGAGCATTACGGACGTGAAAGGATCAATATTGTCGAAAGCCCCTTTAATGTAGGCAGCCCATTTAACCTTGCATTCCATCTTCTCCACGCCGTCGGTAAGCTCCACCGGGCCTATGCTTGCAAGGGTTTGAAAGTCTACGGTGTGGTGACTAACCTTGGGAGGATCGAACTCAAGAGCCTTCCCAACGTAGTTAGTGCCGTTCAAATACACATTTGCATCTAGTATTTTAGAGATTTGCCTTCCTGCCATGTTTGTTCCCTCCCAAAACTTGATTAACTAAAGAGCTGTGCTAAAGGAGCGATATCAAGCACTGTAAGTTCTGTGATTCTTTCCGCAGGCGGCGTAGGCGTGATGGTAAGCCTCATCGTGACGTGCCCCTGAATGACCTGTTCCGATGGATTATCTGTTGCTGTGAAATCCGCCTTGCCATAGTTGATAATTCCCGCGCCTACAAGCCCATTTAAATACGCCTGCACATCGCCTTTAAATAGCGTGAAAAAAATTTTATTTATCGGGCGGTCCAGCATAGAGAGATTTCCCTGCTCGATTGAATCCTCTATCGTGTCAAATTGCTGCCTAATTGCATAGAAGAGCCAAGGGGAAACGGTAGAAACGCTTCTATCGCCCCATACGCGGAAGCCCTGAGCGTTTATAATCGTTGTGATATTCTGAGAATTAAGGTAATTTGCCTCCGAGTCTTGAGAATGAAATGTGATGTATGGGATTGGTCTTTCAAGTCCAGTGATTCCTAGTATAACCTGATTTGACGTAGACCAGTTAAATCCTTTCGTATTAATCGTTCTCGACATCACCCCGGCTACCCAAGGCGAGGCTGGCATAATTTCCTCAGTTTCCGATACCAGGTTCTCGTACCGGACCTGCGGGTACGCAAGAATCATACGCTGATTATCAAACTCCCCGGCATAACCAATAATGTCCGTATCCTTCCATCCAAGCTGCGAATCGGCGATTACCCTTGCCCTGAGAGACGAGGCAACGGCAAGAAGGGCATCGGCTACAGTCTTTGACGAAGAGTATCCAGGAGCTATGAGAATCTTAGGGGCCACACCGTAGAGCGAGCTTGCATCAAGAAGCGCCTTGATACCGGTTTTATTACCGTTTCCATCCACCCCACCTACAATATCAGAATCGCCAATGTCGGAGGGGCTTGGAGGGCTGCTTATAGAACCGTCATAGACATTGACAACGATAACCATTCCCACTCCATCACCTTGAGCGAATATGGCGTTTAACGCATCTGGAATAGTAAAACCTGGTGTAGAAGGTCCGAATGTAGTGTCATCACCGTTTAGTACGAGGTATGGAGTGTTGACCGGCCCCTGAGGAGCGGTTCCCACAAGACCTATAATTGAGGCGTCAATTGTCTGTATGCCCTGGAATGTAGTGGACTCGATAAACTCAAAGCCGTGAAGGAAATCCAGACCCGCTCCGAGCTTACCCGTGCCAGCCTTAGCCACCTTCTCAAGACGTTTTTTAGCAAAGAGCAGAGTCCTCTGCTTTGCCCTTGATAGAGCCTTGAGATTTATCACCGGCTTTCTGTATTTAACCTGCGAAGATAATTCAATCATGATTGGCCTCCCTATATTCTATATGCTTTCTACTTCTTGCAACTCTCCTCTTTCGATCATTCTCCTAACCTGCGGAGCATTCACTGGAAGAGGATACACATATGGCTTCCTATGAGATGTGACAGGAAACATCTCATAGTTTTGCCCTCCCCATGAAAAGTGAGTAACAGTTCGTCCCATGTAAGCATATCGACGGATGTATGGGCTCAGTAAGTCGCTATCTTCTGTGATCCGTGGAGCATATGACTCTTCCTTCTGTGCCTCTTCTAAGTCTTCACCCTTTTTTTTCTTTGCCATCACCTTCTCCTAAACTTGATTGATATTTGAGGCCTCTTCGTTAAACCCAAGTGGCAACCCATACCTTCCAGTCTCCGTCTCCAGGTCGAAGTAACGGAAATAAATCTGTCCCTCATAAACTTCTGTATATGAGAAATCGAAAGCCGCCTCTTTTGCCACGTCTGGATTTATGCGGTTGTTAATTAACTCTTGAGATTTGCCCGCAAGCCTCACCACCAGAGCACCGTCCCAATGAAGGTCAGCAAGGTCTGGAAAAGAGAATCCCATGTCTACTGGACTCTCATCTGAACGGAAATATGTGGCAATCTGAAAAGAGAGATCATAGATAATCGTCTTTATCGCATTCTCATTCCCCTCAACATATAGCATTGCGTCAAGCGGAACATACACATCAATCCATCTGCCCTTGTATGTTTTCCCGTCAAAGGTTCTATCTGCCCAGTTCTGCTCCTCTTTTACCTCGATACCATGAGAGCGAATGGAAAGTTTGAGATAAGGGTTTTGTGGAATTATAAGAGTCGGGTCTACTATGCAGGAAAACTCAGACTGCGGCATCATAGCCTGAATGTCAGATTCGAGCTTTTCTGCAAGGGCGGAGAGCATTTCGTAAATCACGATGAAGAGAATAGAGAAGGAAAAGAAAAGGCTTGCAAATATTTATAAAAGGAGTAGAATATCGACATAAGGGGAGGCGCATTAGCTCTTCTCAATGTGCCTTCCTGTCATATCAGCAATAACTTTGCGGTCAATATCATCCACATAGAAGACATTACGTGGCTGAAGTGTAATGGATGCCTTTCTAATAAACAGCACTTTCACCTTCCTATTTAATCCAAACTGTCTCTTTGCGCCTGACGGATCCCCCATTATTGCCCCATCGGTGAAAAATATCTTCCATCCCATGCTCTTGAAATAGTCCAGGGTTTTCCGCACGCTTCCACCGTTGGCATCGGTAATATGCTTAATTTGAGCATTAGCGGGGAATGCAAGCTTCTTTGCGCTCTGAGGCTTTATCTTACCGCCTGTCATTAGCAATTCTAAGAATTTCCCTCGTTTGCTTCCTATTACCGTCGTCCTATCATTATCTGTTTCCTTATGAGTGATCGAGGCAATAAACTGTCCGCTATCCTGCAATGGTTTATTCCCTTTCTTTGTCGCAATAGTAGCAGGGGAGTTCGGGGCAAATTTCCCTTCGCGGATTTTCCTCTGCGTTGAGCTAACCATATATGCGCCGATTTGTTTCATCAAGGGCGCAGTATTCTGAAGGGATATAAGCTTTTCCCGGAGCGTTGGAATTTCATTTCTGAGAACTGCAAATTTTATAATCATCAGCTTCCTTAAATCGACATTGGGTACGGATTTAAGGAGGTGGATCATCTCTTCTTTTGTGTTTTTTGCATATCTTATTCCATCTGCTGGCAGATCGCCTCACGTATAGCAAGCAAAGCACGCTTATCCAGCGAGCTGGTCTGTGATGGTATCCATCTAAAAACTGATAGATCCAAGCGCCCTCCTCCAGAGATACGAAATAAACATATCCGATTTTAATAACCCTTCCTCATCCATATCAACTATGATTTTAGTTGCTTCACGGCTTCGGAATGTGTTATTCGACAACATGAAGCAATAGGAATTGAGATTAAAGAGTTTCTCGTGCTCCTCTTCCGTCCGCCTGATTGCGAATTTCTCGCTCTCGTGCCACCCCACCGGCATTATGGTCTCAGTGGGCAGGAGATGGTATTTCCCTGCATTTTGCTCAATAGCAATATTCATGGGAATGGACGCAAGGTCTAGCCATTCGAGTTTCTTGCGAGACCTGAGTTTGTCACAAACCATTTGATAATGAGTATTTATGACAGTGCCGCCGGGAACGGATGCCATCAAATTGCAGCTCATATAAGCCTGAGGCTCCCTGTATCCCACAAACCCATGATTCTCCGCAAGTTGTAGTATTGGAGAAAGTCCTTTCATCACAATACAGTCCGCATCAATGTAGAGTCCACCATAATACTTTAGAAGGTAGGCGCGAATAAAATCCGATTTATGGTTCATTGCAAGAGAATCAATTGGAATATCGCGGTCATGCCTCCATAGCAAATCAAATGACCTTCTGTCAAGGAGTCGCACATTATTATTATGGGCGTGGATGGTTTTGATGCAAAGCTTGATGTATGCAGGCATCAGTCCTTCCCAATAGAGCCAGATTTTAGGAGACATAGAGTACTTCTCATTGTCTGACACCTTAGCGATCTCAGCTCTGGCCACCTCCTGAGTGTGTCGGACGGCGCTATCCTCTTCATAATTATTTCCCCTCTCCCTGATAAGCGATCTGAGAGGATCTTTGATTGTTCGTGGAACTGGATGAAGCCAGAAGACATCAGGACGCCTGAAGGCTGTTGCCATTTCTTCGGCCGTATATCCGGCCCGGTATCTTACATAATCATATGAGCACGGGCTATGAAGATATTTGAGGCCGGAAAGCGCGATAAGGGTAGGGAGCACAATTTCTTCCGTCGCCCAAATTTTGGATTTGGACATAATTTCTTGAAGCTGGCCATCCTTGAACATTTCAATGAGAACCTTTACGCCATCTTTACTGAAAATAGTGCTTGGCCAATATGCCCATGAGACAAACTTGCGCTCGCCATCCTTGAATCTCTTTAAAAAGGGCCTCCATAATTCTATTTCTTTTCTTGCATTCGTAACGGGAGAGACGATAGAATCAATGGGCTGGGTGCCTGAATAGTTCCCCAGCATCCCAACATCTATTTTATCTGAGAGGAAATTCTCTATATACATTACATACCCAGAGCGGATGAAGAGCTGGTCCGAGTCCACGATGGTCAGCGTATCGAATTCAATATTATCAAGTGCAAATTGCATTGAATCAAGGGCAAACTTATGAAGGGTTCCCCACTTCTGCGGATGCGGATGCGGATGCATGATTATCCCATCATCGGCAAAGGGGAGATTAACCACGCTTACATCATTAGAGCCCCGGTAGAGAAGAATCGCCGAAGCCGGGTCATAGTATCTAAGATTGCGCGCGAGGTCAGCAACGCAATCTGCCGCTTCGTGAACTAACACGCAGTGAATATTTCGTAGCAACTGAAATCCTCTCCCATAATCTTTTTTGTCTCGTCAATCGGAATTGCCTTCCACCATGGACCATTCACCTTCTTTGCATTGCTGTTTGAGCTGTGAATCATGTGGACGGCAAAGGCGGGGTTCTCTAATATCTTGATTCTCTCTAGCGGAATCCCCCATACAAATAATGCATCCATACCGACATCTATATTCTTGAAGCGATGGCCTTCCCAGAGCGATTTCCTATAGCATAGCGAGCTGCCTGAGAGCCAGAGCCTCTGCGTATCTGGATAGACGTATTGATAAGCCCCTCCGGTACGCAGATCATAGTAATAGAGCCTATTAATTCCGCAGATGCCTTTATTCTTTTCTCTCAATGCTTCTACCTGATATGAAAGGCGCCAAGGAGCATACCAATCATCATCATCAAAGTGGGCAATTATTTCGCCGTTTGCATATGCGCATCCTAAATTCAGCTTTACTCCAAGGGAGATTTTCCTATTAAAATAATAAAACTGTATACAGTCATCGGACGGGATTAAATCGCGGACGCAATCAGAGCCATCGTCAATGATTATTAATTCTTTATTCGGATAGGTTTGAGAAAAAAAATATTTAAGCGCCAAGGGGATGAATCGCCTTCTATTAAAAGTTGGCATAAGACAGGAGACGAGAGGGTACATTAGCGATTACCATGGCCAAAACCAATCATCTTCCGGGAAGCCCGTCACACCGCCCCTTGCAATGAAAATATAGGGATTCTCATTGAAGTTATGCCAGCTTTGACTGCCCTGTATTACGCTGGCGACAGAACTGACCTTCTCCTCAACCTTTTCTTCCGCGCCTTCACCTGATACTCCACCCTCAAGCATAGCGCGGAGCGAATCAATCGCATCCTCTCTATTTGCTGCAACCTTCTCGCCCTGGTCCATATGGTCGAATAAATACCATTTCGTAAGCGGAATAAGCACGGAGGTCTTGAGGTCATCCACCCATTTTGTTACGGCATCGGGATTGTTCTGAATCGCAGGAGGATATGGATAGGCTCCATATTTTGTGAGACGGATTCTCACATACTTCTCGGCTTTGTCTATCGCTGTGTCTTTATAATTTTCATAATCGAGATTCGTTTTCCACCATGACGAGATTTCATCGTCCATATCTACCGCATTTAACCATTCACCCATTTTATTTCTCCAACTTGTTATTAGCATCAAAAAGGGCAGCGAGACAAGGAGGTCAAATCGCGCTGCCCTTCCTTCTTAAAGGAGGAGTATGAGGATACCCGGTTGCAATTTTATGGCGGGCTTGTAGGAGCCGTGACTATGGCGTTACAAACAGCGCCCGGAATGGAGATGGGAAGAGGCTTTGATTTAGAAATGAGCTTAAGCCCAGAGGGATCATCTTGGAGAATTGAATTTGTCCAGAATGGAAGAGGCTCTGGGCCAGCCTTGAGGTCGTCAATCATGCAATAATATAACCACCAAGGGGCATCCTGAGCAATTACGGTTATCCCGTTTGAAGGAATCGCATCAACCCATGTGTTACTAAAATAGTCCCAATACCGCGCGACAACATACTCAAGAAAATAGCCGCCAATTCTGATACCGTTTTCGGTTATTGATCCGGTCACAATCACTTCGCCGCTTGCTCCCATTGTGCTGAAAATCGGGGTGAGTTTATCTACAAGCGCTGTATACGTTTCTGATCCTATGTAATATTTAAACATATTCCCATACCCATTCTCGTATATGAGCCTTGTGATGGCTATGAGATCTTTGATGATATGGGAGAGTTTTGTATTTGGATCATCCCAGAGCGATGCAGGCTCAAAACTTAGAGGCCCTAGTGCACCATCGTTCGTAAAATCCACGACGTAGTGGTCATAGCCGCCTTCCACCTTCAAGGCATAATCAATCTTGCCGGTAATCGCCTGTGTGCAGAGGGCTTCGGTTGTTCTCTGAGTCGCATAAAGCATCTCCTGGAGTTTCTGGTCGCGCCACATCTCTAGCCGTATGCCGGTGAGGGACTGAAGGTCGGCAAGGTCTTTGCCCTGTATAAAATCCGAGAGGTCTATTCCGCGCGGCTCGATAAATGAGATGTCGCGCCTCCCCTGCACTAGAGGCAGAGCCGGCGCACCACGTTCAACAAGAGGCATATTTTTAAAGAGTTTCTTCCAGATGTCCGCGCCTACAAAGGCAAATGGATGATTTACTCTTCTTGCGGGCGGATATATCTTATCCATTATGGGCGTGATAAGAGGCGGAATATTCTGAATTCTTGGCCCTACCGTTTCCCAGTTGAAAAACCGGCTTAGATCAATTTGCCATGCCATTTCTATTTACCCCCGTATTTTATTGTTGAATCTACAATCCTTTATACCCACACTGTCTGAATAAGCGGCTTCATTAAATCTGTGTCCGCCCGAGTCGCGGCTGTTCCAGGATCGTCAAAATCCGTGACAGCGCCTACGATAAGCTGATTGCCATATACCTTGCCATCTTCTACAAGAACCCCTTCGGTAACCTTTGATGTATCAACATCAGAAAGAAGAATACCCCTTGGAGTATTAAGCCCATTGGAGCCATTCGGATCGTACGGATACCAGAGTTTGTCCGACGAATTCTGCGCCATAAGAGTGCCGCGCTTGAGAATCCCGATCCCCGACTTTATTGGCTCTGTAAAACGCTTCGAGTCATACCCATCAACAAGTATCGAAACATCAGCCATCACAAATCTTATTTTCACTGCATCTACTGTCATGTTTATTCCCTCCAATCGTTATCTGCTTATTCCAAAGAACTTGTTTACTGCCTTTCTTGCGTCCTCTCTTGCATTCTGCGTTACATCTCCAAACTCAATCTCACCAGGAGGAACAGTTACAGCCTCAATACGCTCGCACGCCTCTATGAACGCGTCCCTTTTCGAGCGCGTTATCTTCTTGCCATCCGCATCAGCAAGCTCCATCATATCCGTTAGAGGCATTCCATTGAGCGTGTCCATAAATACCTGCATGGCAAACTTATCTTTTACGGGAATCTTGCCCGCAAGGGCTTTGCGGAGCCTCGCCTCATCATTTTTCTTTATACTTGCGGTGATAAGCTCGTGTTCCCTTTTCCTCTGCCCCTCTTCCGCTTTCAGTCTTTCTAATTCCTTTTTCTCTGCGTCGGACATTGCCATTTCCTCCTGATTTTCGTTTTCCTCATCTTCGGATTTTTCCTTTCCGTTCATATCTTCTTGCTCGTCTTCATATTCATTGCCATCCTGCTCGGACATCATCCTTATATGATCAGAATCGCCATCGAGTACATTTGCGAAAGCTTCAATCACATCGAGAGAGGGCTTTTTCACCTCAGAGCGGAGATGAGCACGAACGCCGTGCGGAGTAAGCCCGGCTTCTTCAGCCATCTTCTTAATCAATTCCGCTTTCGCATCATCGTCGCCATTTGATTTCTTCTTGAGAAGCATATTGAGATGAGCACAGTAATGAGATTTATCATTGCTATTATTTTGCATGGCGGATTCTTCTTCAGCGTCCGCCGCTTCTTTCTTCCCGTTTTCCTTGGTCTTATCTTTGTTCACCTTGACATCAAGACGCTCAACCTTGGGCCTTACTTCTTTGACAATGTCCTCAGATGTACCGCCGCGCCCGCCTTCTATGATTGCCTTTGAAGCAGATACAGCCCTTGCGACAATCTTTGGCTCCCCGCCTATGATGTCCACAACGAGAAACTTGTACGCAGTCTTATTTTCAGGATCAGCTTCCGGGTCTTTATAGAGGGAGTACTCTCTCAGTCCTTCTATGCCGTACTTATCAAATACCCGTTTTGCGGCTTCATTTACATCCCAGGAGGAGTTGGAAATCTCAAGTGAATCCATTGACGGGGGCTTAGGCTTCTTTTCTTCACCATCATCTGCAAAATTAAAAGTCCAATATTCATCAACATCGGCCGCATTGATAAAATTTAGCCCTTCAAGAATCTTTAAGCCCTTTATTTTCGGGGGGACACTGCCGAGGTACGCAAGATGATGAATGTATTTCTTCCCATCTTCTGCGCGCTTTCTAATACCGATAGACACTTTGTCCCAGATTCCCTTTTGTTCCGCATCGGCAAGGAGCGAATTGGGTATGACTTCAGCTCTGAGTGTTTTTGTTTCAGGATCGTAAAAAGGATTCTTAACGGAGCCGAGCTTGGGCATATAGTCGGCTGTAGAGTGTCCAAGGGAGATTGGAGCCTCATCAATAAAGGTCTCGACAACCTCTTTTAGATCTTCCTCTGTGATTGTCGTTCCATCCTGTCCCCACGTGCCCACTTTAGCTATTTCTCTGAGTGGCATGTGGAAGAGGATAGAGAGTTTATACAAAAGCTTTGCAAATATTTATAAATGGATTAAAGCATGATATATCAATGCGGAACATCAACACTTCCTGACCTTTAGCCAGCTCCCGGAGAACAGTATTTCCCTTACAGGCTTCAATCATGCCTGCTTAGGCGACAAATCACCCATCTCGATTTTCTTTTTTAAGCCTATCTCGTTTGCTAATTTTCTAATCTCCCCCAATATCCCATATTGCTTTGCCCTTTGTTTCATGGATTCAGTCATCAAGTAGAACGAGCCGGTAGAGAGCGGATTGCCGCCAAAGCCGGGCATGGGCGGCGGAGAGTCCGGCGGATTGGGAGTTGGCCGCAACCGACGCACCGTGACTTCTTCGGGATAGATAAGGCGAACGGTTGAACGGCAATTCCAATGATTAGGCGGCCAGTTGTTATTCCACCAAGGATCATCTGCATTTAAAATTACACCGCTTCTCACTTGACATATTTCCGTCTGCCTATCATCATCAATGCCGATGTATTCCATCATCACGGGATTTGTTTCTTGCACCTCAAGGGCGCGCCCGCCATTATATGCGGTCTGAACGTTCATCCTATAGACGAGATTATAATACCAAGGCTCCTGCTTGCCCCATCCCGCCGCATCGAGTAAGGCATCTTTTCCACTTTCTTCCATGAACTCAGGGAAAGTCTGCCCTTCTTCAAGAGCCTCGGTTAATTTCGCTCTTACAGCGTTAATCGCATCCAACTGAGTAAGCCTGCCTACTGTAAAAGCGCGGAACCGGAGTTTATCTTCCAAATCGTAATATTGTTCCTTGCTAAGCGGAACTCTTGCCCGGACAAATTTAATGGCCTCCTCAAATGGGATTTCATGGACAGCAATATTCATATCGAGCGGTTCATCGGCAAGTTCTTTATTTTTGTTCTCCTTCCAGGCGGACAAATCCGCCAAATGAACATTTGGCTTGGCATGTTCATTGCCAAGCAAGAATGAGAGTAGCAATAATTCGTGAATGTGATTATTCAGCTCTTTGGATGGTGCGGGCTTCCAGTTCCTCTGCCCCTTTGCATACCTGTCCAGATACTCGTCTATAAGATTGCTGATATAGTGCCTTGCGAAGTATTGAGCGGAGCGGGCAATGCCCTCAAGCTCGTTGGCTTTTAATTCTTCCTGGGTATAATGGAGAGCCAGGGACGTTTCTGCCATAAGATCTGTTTTTTTTTAAAATCATCGGCAAACAGCAATCCACCTTGAGGCGCAGAAGGCTTATCAGGCATTATGAAACTATCCTCATTGGATTCCGGGGCAATCATAGCAAAGTTTGAATAAATCCATTTTTTTGACAATGGAACTTTGCGGTCTATCGCATCCCTTACAATATCCCATGAAGCAAATCCTTCGGTCTCAAATGATAACTTTGGCATAGGAGCATCTTTGCCATAGTTGCGCTCGATTATCCACTTCAGCAACGTATTATTCAGCGTAAATTCTATTTGCTTAACAGCTTGCGCCCCTGAGTCTCTAAGAATCTTCTCGTGTACTTCACTGTGGGCACGGGTGCCATACTCTGCCTCAGATGAGGCTAGGACCTGGTCCGTAATGGCATAAGATAACTGAGCATCACAGCACTCAATTAATGTCCTGAAATCAAATGTTCCCTTTCCTTCAATGGTCAGTATCTGGTTAACATTAGCAAGAGCAACACCAGCATCGCTCTTTACTCCCATAAGTACTTGTGCAAGATCATCTGCGATTTTCTTGATCTCAGAAGGGTCTTTGTCAGACTCAAACAGAACTACAATTGGAGGGACGCCGAATTTATCGCTGGCCGTCATCCAGAACCGCCAGCCGGCTTTCTTAAATATCCAAGGCCAGTAGCAGCCCCGAAGAAGCGACACCCCGTATGGGTTCTCGGCCTCCGAGTGCGTGCGGTGTATGATGAACTTGTATGGATAGGCATTTGGCTCAAAATGGGTTATGCCACCTATTGTAAATGCTACTGGTGTGCCAGTGTATTTGAATTGAAACCGCTCCTGTCTTCTTGACACTATTCTGTCAATCCAATTAATGCCATCAGTTTCACGTGGATCGGACCAGACGACCTCCTGAATTGAGAAGCCGAATTCATCGGCCGTCATCATCTGCCGCAACAGGTCTATGAAATCAATCCTGTCAATCTGCCTTTGAGCGTGATCAGCAATCTCGGCTGCAAGAGGGGACGCATCGAATGGGATAATTTTATAGGGGAATTTAATAGCCGTTTTTTTTCTGAGATTAAGCAGGGATTGTATCTTCGCATCTGTTGTCATTTCCCTATAGACCTCAAGGGTCTGGAAATTATTTCTGAGAATTGGGTCGGGGTTTGGCATAAAGCTTAAAAAGGTTTGAAAACTTGCAAAAATCGGCGCTGCAATCTCTTTAAATAAATTTTGCTCGTTATTTGGAATAGGAACGGCAATGATAGTTTTCTCTTTACCCTGGTAGGGGTTATTGGGATTTACGGGAAGATTCGTTTTCTCATCAGCCATGTTAACCCACCTTCTAATCTCTTAAATTTGCATCTGTAATTATTTGTACCTCTCAAGGATTTGCGCCGCTTCACTCTTTTGTCCAAGTCTATGTGCTGAGGGCTGTGGCTTTGGCTCTTTTATCCAGGGTGCTACAGCCATCTCGAGGGCATCCGGGAGGTCGAGCAGCCCCTTCGGAAATTCATCAAGGTAATTGGGAAGCTTTAGCCCGCATTTGAATCTTATAATGCCAGATTCAACAGGAGCCGCGAGCCTGGAGATCCTAAAGAGCTTGTTCGCAGTTTGTTTCCTGCCAGTGACATTCATTGTCACGCCTTTTTTCATAGCCTCCCTCACAAGAAAATTTTTGTATATTTCCTGAAACACCATCTCTTCAAAAATGACATACCTAGATGGTTTACCTGAGAGCTGCATCCAGAGAAGATATTTTTCTATGATTATATCTATGAATTCGAGGTCGGAGATCTGCCCGGCGAACTCGTCAAGCACGTCAATATATCCCCTCTGATGCTTACCTACTATGGCTATAGCCGAAGCAGATCCAAGTTCTTTGCCAGTTGCGGGGTCAATGCCCATGGATATCTCGTACTCCATCAGGTTCACGTCCTCAATATTGAAATACTTCATCTGCTCTTTTCTGAATTTCTTTGCCGAATTGGGCAGGGGATTATTGTCCCATTCTGTAGCAAAAACATGTGTACCGAGGCTAATCTTTTTCTGCTCTATCGCCTCAGCAGGCCACATCTGAGGCCATAGCGGTTTGCCATTAGGGAGCACCGCAGAGAACTTGAGTCCAATCCACTTTGTGAGTTTCCCTTCTGTCAGGTCATTAAGGCGCCTCGATGGGAGATCATCCGGGTGCATGATTGTGTTTACGAGGATTATGAGAGATTCTTTGCCAAGGTTCATGATTACGCGCTTGAACCATGTATCTGTGTATTCTCTGAGAGTTGGGCTTTCTACTTCTTTATCTTTGAGAAGATCATCGCAAATGATATGGGTTGGGCGTCGGTATTTGTATTTTATTCCGCGTATGGACTCGCCGCGTCCAAGGGCGGCTATCGCGTTCCCGTTCTTGAGCACAATCCTGTTTGATTTCCAGATGTGCCCTCTCTGGTCTCCGAAATCTTCGTTAATCAAATCATTGTTGTCGAGTTCAAGTTTAATTGAGTCAAGATACTCTGTTGCCTTCTCCCGCGACATGGCGATTATAACGGGAAAGACCTCTTTCTTTGTGAGCGCAAGCCACAGTGGGAATGCCTGCGACATCCGCGTTGTCTTTCCATGCTCGCGAGGTTCGACGTCAATTATGCCTTCGAGTTTCTCTACTGGCTTAAGATATTTGTGATAGTCGGATTTTATGAGAGGCTTTAGTTTTTCGATCTGAACGGGAGTGATTTTTTGTTGATTGATGATTTCGATTAGAATTTTGTGATAATCGGCAAATGGAACGGTGAAGGCTTCGGAGAGGTAGAGCGCACAGAAATAAGCAAAGTCGGAGGTAGCCTGTTGAACACGCTGAAATGTTTGTTCTACGTCTTCAAAATACGCCAGACGCGGCTTAATGATACTCATTAGTGTTCGACACATTTATCTTGTTATCCTTTGCAACCTTATCGAGAATTTCTAAAACATGCTTCTGCGCTTCGGGATGCTTCATAAGCTCAAGCCTAAAAAGTTCTTTAAGGTGCTCAAGTGCTTTGAGGTAATCTGTCGTATGATCAGAGAAATGTAAAAAGTTTTTCGATAGAAATATCCACTGCGTTGATCTGTCTTTGTAGTAGGGCGCAAGGCGCACAAAATAATCTTCCCTAAACACTTCCCATACTTTTATGATGCGGAAAAACTCTGGATATTGATCTTTGAATGTATCGAGCGTGTTACGGTCAATTCCCAGGAATTTAGCCACCTGCCCAAGCGTGGAAAAACTAAAAAACTCGTGCAGAATGGTCTTCTCACATTTTTTGCCCTTGAACGGGTTCCATGACAACAGCTTATCTTGTAGCTTCGCAACCATCTCCTCACTATAGGTGGTAGGACGTCCGCCAGGATGACGGTTGCGGTCAGAGTTTTGAAGATGCTTCTTAGCCATCCTATTTAGCCATCCTATATAGATTCTATTCGAATGAGAACAAATCATCTGCAAATATTTATAAACGTTATATCAAGCTTCGTCGTTCATATTAAGGGGACAGTGCTTCTCAAGAAACTCAAGAAGAGCCGTAGCAGGGATAATCCATGAACTCTTATATCCTCCGAGTCTCACTGCTTTTATCTCTCCAACTTTTACCAGGCGATAAATAATCCAATACGAGACTGGAGGAGGAACTGTATCGCCATTAAGAAGCCGTACAGCGTATTTGATTGAGAAGAAACGCGGCTTATGCGGATTTTTCTCTAGCTCCTTGCGAATGGCTCGGATCTGTCTAAGCGGTATAGCCCTATTCGTTTTTACGGTGGCTTGAGACATTTTCGCTCCTGAGCTCGTATCCTTGTCTGCAAAATGGATTTTTGAGCATACCCTGTAAAATCATAACCTTTCGCGTATTCTCATTTACCTTGCGCCTCCACTCTTCAGTATCTGTCTCGTCGAGCATAGCATGAGCGCAGTTGAGGAGGCTTTGGATTTGTGGTTTGTAGTTTTGGGGATGGGGAGGGTCTTTTTCTTTTCCCATAAAAGAAATATCTAAATCATTTTTGTCTTTTGAGGAGTTCTCTTCCTTGCTCGATTCTACCTCTTTACTAAGTAGTATACTACTCTGCTCTGTTTTTACTTTTTTTTCTTTTTCTTTTATTTTTTCTTTTACTTCTTCTTTTTCCCGAGGGGCTTCGGAGGGGCTTAGAAGCCCCTTATAAGGGACTTGAAGTTCTACGTAATGCTCAAGAAAAGCCCCTATCAAAGGGCATCCATGTAGGGTCTCAAAATGCTTCGCTATCCCTTTTAGTCTATTGTCGCATTCTCCATGCGACAACTGATATTTAGCCATATTGATAACCCACATAATCTTATATGAAGTATCATATCGAATCTTACCTCTTTCTTCTAAGATATGAACATATAGTTTGACTTCCCTTAACGTCAAACCTGTTTCCTCGGCAATTATTGAAAGAGGTAAATAATACAGCCCGCAATAATGGGTATGGGGATTAGTGATTAAATAGAAGTAAAAATACCTTTGTTTGATTGTTAATGATTGAATAAATGGGTCGGTCCAGAATTGCTCGTCTATGGATTTATACGACATTATTCTCCTATGGAAATTGAATGTGTGATCTGTTTACTTTATTCCCCTTCTCTTTCCCATCCACAGTCAATTCTTAGTGATGGACTTCATCCATCTTCTTGTCCTGTGCTTCGCCAATGCCCTTTCTTTGCAAAGAGGGCAAAGCATAGCCCTCTCGTGCCTGGCTTTGAGCTTTTGCTCAAGCTCGAAGCCGCCTTCCCAGACCCTCACTAAAATAAAATGAATCCCTGCTTCTCTAACAATTTGAGCGATGCGGGAGCCTCGCCCGTTTGCATCTCTATGCTCCTTGAGCCTTCTTTCTAAATCCAATGTGCATCCAAGATAGTGACGGACAGTCTGCTTTCTTTTCCCTGTGCGGCTCACATAAGGCCTGAGGAAATGAAGCAGATAGCAGACCTGCTTTCCTTTATACTGTGTCGGACAGTCCCCTGTCCCAGACGGAGCTGTCCGAGTCTCTTTGTCAGACATCTTATTTTAGCTCCTCTCATGGTTATTCGTTGCATTATTCTCACCTTTCACATTTATTGGGAGGCCCCGCCGTTCAGCTAGCGTGACCTCCCTGTAGTGGAGGATGGATTTATTTTAAATCCAATTTCTCATGTGCCTTCGCGGAAAGCTTCTCCTGCATGGCGATCTCGAACTTATCCCATAAATCCTCATTTTTCACAAATGCTGTTAGCGATTCGACCTTAGGAAAGCCGGCCGAAGTGGAAATTGCCTCTTTGATTTTGTTTTCGTCTTCAGTGCCATCCAGCTCCTTAAACCAGCCGAAAAGATTTTTGAGTCTCTGGTTGTAAATTTGCTGCTGGGATTTCCCGCCGTTCTCGTCCGTGCCGCCTTCTTCCGTAAACAGCTCTGAGACAAAGGGCAAGTGCCTCGTGGCATTCACCAAAGCCCTTTTCCTCGCCATCTGCGCTATCGTATTTCTCAAGTTTCCTAATCCCTGGCTTTCTATCCGTGTGGCAAAATTGGACTCTTGAGAATTTGCCCATCCTAAGCCTTCCCATACTGCGCCGTTCGGATGCTCTATAAGACATTTCACCGTAACTGCGTAGAATCCTGGCTCGCCTGCCTGCGCAGGCAGAGATGTCTCTTTGATGAATTCAAGCGGATACTTCGGGATTACCCCGAAAAAGTTACAAACCAGGAACGCGCCATCTTGAGTTATCTCCGGCTTTCCATTCTTTTGGTAGCTCCTGTAATGAATATTTCCCTTCATAGATTTGCGGATAAAGCTGACAAATGCCCTCTTCTGATTGTATTGATTCCTCAACCTCGCTTCAATTTCCTGTGGGCTGAGTCCTATGTCTGTGATGAATTTCGCCGGACCAGGAATCGTTGCTAAAATTTTTGTCTCGCTCATGGCCGTCTTACCTCCGAATTGATTATTTTGATCCATCTAAGGAATAACCGTCTGTATTGTTCTTTCAGTTCCCTTGATGGCTCTATCCCTCGCTCTCCCAGATTTATCATCCGCGCCTCGATTGGATTTAATTTCCTGTCTATCTTGTCCAGTATCCTCTCCATTCTTACAAATCTGTCTTGACGGATATGGTTTCGTTTGCTATTCTTAGTCTCATATCCGTTTAACGTTGGCTGGGTCTCAAGTGTTCCTGCACTTTGAGACCCTTCTTGTTTTGATTCACTCATCTTGCACCTCCTTTTGGTTTTCTGTTCCCCCGTTGAGCCAATGCACTCTCTTCGCCGCCTCCTCTGCGCTATTATGGTCGCTTTCGGGAATAAATTTCCCTCTCGGATCATAAAATCCGACTGTCCATAAATCTTTTTCGCTAGGGACATATACGTACAATCTAATCACCTCCTCCGGCTTGAATTTCTCTATGCTTGTAGAGAGCATCGGAAATCAATTTGCTCTCCTGCCTTACAACATCCCTTCTAACTATCCATCCCACGCCCTGGTCATACAGTTTCCTGGCATGGGCGGGGCTAGTCGCGTCCACTTCTACATATGTTTGAATGACCTCTTCCTTGCAAAATGTGTATATCGCCATCTCTTCTCTCACCTCCTCCGGTCCTTCTCTTCCCTAATGCTTGCATTTGGGTATTTTGCCCTCATTCTTGCTATGAACTCTTCAAATGATTCATTTTCTCTTTGTTTTCCCGCCCAGAACCTTCTTATCCGGGGTTTACTGCCCTGCGTTTCTACACGGATTGCCACGGCCGAAGAACGGCTTCTATGTATTTCGATTATCATCGCGCCCCTCCTCATCTCCACACAAAGAGTAAGATGCAGAAGATAATGGTTGCTGAGGCAATGCCAATGAAAAACGGCTCAAGCCATTGCTCGTGCTTTTCGGTTGTCTTGCCGGTCAGCTCCACGATGTCGGTAATGATGCGGATGTGATGGGTCTTTTTGGCTATGAGTGCGTCGAGGTTCATTCCCCTTTCCTCCTCAGCATATTTGAAAGGCGGTGCGATTCGAGATATTCAGTGAATTTCTGTGGATCAATAAGAATCTTGGGCTTGGATTTCTTCCCGTATTTTGCGCTCTTCTCAAATACGAAGATAGCCTCCGGACACCGGCGCTCGGATGCCCATTTGCGAAGCCACGCATAAGACCCGCCGCCAAAGAACCTCTCAGATGCTTCGCGGATAGTTAGAAGTCCATTCGGATTTGGGGGATGAAATGGCTTCCGTTTCTTTGCCTGTCCATTTATCTCGATTACATTTTTATTGTCCATGACTTCCTCTCTATGTTGCTTTCTTTTCGGCTACGGGAGCCGGTTGCTCTTCTCTATATGGCTCTATTTCTTTGGCTTCGGTTTGGGTTTCTCTGGCCTCGGGTCCTTCGCTATCCTCATGGCGCACCTGGATATTGACAACGCCTTCGCGCACACATAGAGCCGTAGCCTTGATTTGCCCTTCAATGGCTATTCTTAGCATCTCATTCACCTCCATTAATCTTATTCTCCGTTGATGAGACCTTGATTCTTTAAGGTTCTCCTAAGCCTGGCCGCTACTATTCCGCCTCTCTTTGTCCCCAAGCCTTTCTTAAAAAACCCCCACACATACTTGCGGTCAAAGTCATTCGCTTTCGTCCATTCTCTGACCGTGATGCCTCTGTCGTGGAGCCTCGATACGAATTTTTCGTATGTGGTTGATTTTTCCGAATTACTATTTATATTGTGGGTAGATAATTGTAGATTCATGTGGTCTAAAATCATTCTAAACCTAAATTTATGCGTTGTCAAGGGGTTTTGACATAAAATTATGGTAAAAGAGAAAATAACGCATAAAAACGTGTTATTAAAGGGACTTGGGGAGCGTATAAAAATAGTGAGAAACACTTTAGGTTTCACACAACCCGACTTTGCCGAAAAAATAGGTCTGACAGCTCATACGACAATCCAAAAGTGGGAAGCGGGTGGCTTACCCAAAGGGAAAATCTTGGAAAAGAGATTACAAGCTATTGAGAAGGCTTTCCCTCAAGTCAATTCGGAATATCTCCGCGAGGGTAAGGAAACCCCTTTAAAAGAGCCAATTGCTTTCGACCGCTTTCAAGGCAATGCACATTACGGACCTGAGGATTTTATTGATGTTCCTGTTTATCACATGGCCGGTGCAGGTAGGGGGATTAAATTTTATGAACCCGAGCCAAAAGAAATTATTATGATTCCCCGCCAAAAAATGAAGCAATCCATGAGGGCCATTAAGGTTCGAGGCCCTAGCATGGAACCTACAATTTTAGATGGAGCAATTGTAGGAATAGACACTGACGATAGGGATATTATGAGTGGACTTATCTACCTTGTCTGGAAAAATTATGAGGGAGCTGTAATACGGAGGGTGTACGTAAGGTCGGGAAAGATAATATTGAAACCTGATAATCCGGTATATCCCGAAGATGAGATTCCACCGGAAAACAATGATGAAAATATAATCATTGGTAAGGTAAAATGGATTTTTCAAAGCATGCCTTAGTGGCATGGTGGTACTATAAAAGACGAAACGGTTGATTGTCGATATGGGAGTTTATAAGCGACCCAGAAAACCTAAGAAGGGCGAAAAGCAATACTGGTACATCCGCTACCTAATTCCAACTAACGAGAGAAAGCCAAATGGAAAGATAAGATACATAGATAAGTCCGAGGCGATAGGTCCTTGTGGACAGGTCACAAAATCAATGGCTGAGATCGTCCTTGCCGATCGCCTAAAGAAAATTCACCAAGGTAAACTAGATGAGCTAATAGTCGAGATTCCGACACTGAAAGAATTCTCAGAAGAGCACCTAGAATATCTCAAAAAGGTGAAGCTCATACGCTCGTACAGGCGTTCCCGAGAGTGCATAAACCATTTCCTACGCGCCTTTCCCCACAAGAGGCTAAACGAAATCCACGCAGAGGACATTGATTCATATAAGGCAGCGAGGCTGAGAGAGGGGGTCAAATTGGGCACAGTAGCACGGGAACTTAGAGTCTTAAAGCACCTCTTCAACCGTGCTATAAAGAATAGAAAGCTCTTTGGAGACAACCCCGTCACCAAATCCGGTATCCCTAATGTAAATGACCAGAAGGAGAGGATCCTCAAGCCTGACGAAGAGGAGAGGCTGCTTGCATCAATCCGCTCCATAGACCTGTACCACGCTGTTCAGCTTGCCATTACCACTGGAATGAGAGAAATGGAAATCCTGGGACATGAGTTCTCATGGGTGAATTGGGAAAGCCGCTATACGGAGATCCCGCAGACAAACACAAAGAGCGGAGAGAAAAGAAAAATAAGATTAAAGACCATCGCCTATCAAATCCTGCTTGAGAGAAGAAAGCTCCATCCCACGAGCAAGTATGTGTTCCCCTCGGACTCGACAACAGGGCATCTTATGAGCGTGAAAACGAGCTGGAGAGCCGCTTGCAGACGGGCGGGTATATACGACCTCAGATTCCATGATTTAAGGCACACTGCGGCAACCAGGATGCTCGAGAAGGGCATTCCGCTTCAGAGCGTAGCCAAAATTCTTGGGCATTCATCTACGAGAACCACAGAAAGGTACGGGCACCCGGATGATTCGGTGGATATGGGATTGGAAGTGTTGGATGGGTACTCTCAGAAAGTTGGACAAAAGTTGGAACAATTATAGATTCCAGACGTCATAATTCAACCTAACCTCCTGTCATTACAAAGCCGACGAAGGGATTTGAACCCTTGACCTGCGCATTACGAGTGCGCTGCTCTACCACTGAGCTACGTCGGCA
>Ga0209581_1000848_pt1 | contig 45186 bp, 46 predicted proteins | sample Coa_R2_FD_187160 | JGI IMG/M metagenome (GOLD analysis project Ga0209581, IMG submission 187160) | Surface soil microbial communities from Centralia Pennsylvania, which are recovering from an underground coalmine fire - Coalmine... | ecosystem: Environmental > Terrestrial > Soil > Unclassified ...
ACGCCCAGGATCGTGGACAGCCGGTCGTGCCGCCTGGCATCCAGCCGACCATGGATGCGGCCGAGCAACGCCGGCTCGCCGAAGCGGAAGCAGCACGCACGAGCCGTGTCTTCTTCCAGACACAAGCACGGACGGTTGCGGCTTCGACGGCGCCAGGCGGCACCGCAACCAACGCGAACCTGACCGGACTCGGGCTTCCCGGCCAATTCAACACGCCGACGGCGCAAGAGCGCGCCCAGGAGCGGCAGCTCGCCTTCCTCAATGCCGCCGCCGATCGCCGCACCGTCGCCCCGGATCGCGTGATGCCGCCGGCCTCGCCCTACGTCCTGCAAGCCGGTGCGGTGATCCCGGCCGCATTGATCACCGGCATTCGCTCCGATCTGCCGGGGCAGATCACGGCGCAGGTCACCGAGAACATCTATGACAGCCCGACCGGGCGGATACTCCTCGTGCCGCAGGGCACCCGCATCATCGGCCAGTACGACAACGCCGTACAATTTGGCCAGCGCCGCGTGCTGCTGGTGTGGAATCGGCTGATCTTCCCCAACGGCCGTTCGATCGTCCTGGAGCGCCAGCCGGGCGCGGACGCCGCCGGATATGCCGGTCTCGAGGATGGTGTCGACTATCACTGGTGGGACCTCGCCAAGGCCGCGGGTCTCTCCACGCTGCTGAGCGTCGGCGCCGAGCTCGCGATCGACGACGACGACCGCTTGCTCCGCGCCATCCGCAACGGCGGCCAGGACACGATCAACGATGCGGGTCAGGAAATCATCCGCCGGCAGCTCAACGTTCCGCCGACTCTCACCATCCGGCCCGGCTTCCCGGTTCGCGTGATCGTCACGCGTGACCTCGTTCTCGAACCCTATGGAGCATGAGCAATGGCAAAGCTGAAGCTCGGCGCGCTGGAGGACGACAAGCCGGTCAAGATAACGGTGGAACTGCCGGCAGCGGTCCACCGCGAGCTGCTCGCCTATGCGGAAGTGCTTGCGCAGGAGACCGGCAAACCTGTGCCGAATCCCGTGAAGCTGATTCCGCCGATGATCGAGCGATTCATGGCGACCGACAGGGGCTTCGCCAAGATGCGGCGCGCGGCGAAAGGCGACGTACCTTCATGACCGATCGCGAACACCCGCGGGGGCATTGCGGTTTGGCGCCCCTAGATTGTGAAGGGTCGGCGGTCTTTCGCCATCCTGACATCGTCCAGATTCCGATCCGCAATCTGCTTTCGGTTCCCATCAGGCTGATCTGGTGCCGCACATGAAAACCAGCGCATCAGGGCGTTCGCGAGCGCCGCGGCAAAACTGATGATGGGTCAAATAGGCGCGCGTGTCGCGAGGCATCGTCATGATGGTCTCGCATTGCTCGGCCTTTTCTGATACCATTCCTGCGGTGCTCCTGCCCACGCCCTCTTTAAAGACCGCGCCAAGCTTACGAAGCGCCGCAAGGCTGGGTTGTCATTGGTAGGCGACCAGACCCCGACGCACGGCAACACGTCGGCTTCTCCGCCAATCGGCTTGAACGCAACACCCTGAAATGGGGTCGCAATGGTCGATTCGCTCGTCAGCGTCAGACCGAAGCCCATGGCCACCAGGTGAATCAGGTTCTCCCGGCAGACAGACAACCGCCTCACTTGCGGATGAAAACCGACGGTCGCTAAACGCGCGATGAGATACTCGTGAATCTCGGGACCTGGCTCCTCCCGGCTGACAATAAATTTCTCGTTTCGGAGCTGTGACCAATCAACGGCATTAAACGATGCAAGAGGATGGCGTTCTGGAACAACACAGAACACGCGCTCATGCCACAACAGTTCGAAGTCGCAATCCGGAAGATCCGGATGTCCAGTGAAGAAAGCGATGTCCATGGTGCGGTTGCGAATCTGCTGGATGTGGTCGCGCGGATCGCCATGCCTCACGTCGATCGTGACAGTCTCGTGCGCACGCGCAAACTCTACCAGTAGCTCGCGCAGGTAGCCACCTGCCAAGGAACAGAAGAAGCCAATAAGTAGTTGCCCGCGGGAGCCATTCCCAGCGCTCCGCGCCGATTTTACCGCATAGTCGAGATCGTCCAATGCAGACTTCGCCTGATCGATAAACTCCTTCCCGGCGAGTGTCAGACGGACACCTGTTCGGTTGCGTTCGAACAGAGAAACACCGAGCTGATCCTCCAAGGCACGGACCTTGCGGCTAACCACAGACTGATCGGTCCCGAGCACGAACGCTGCTCGATGAAAACTGAGCTGTTCTGCCGCTACGATCGAGTGCCACACCGAACGAAGGTCGATGTTCCATTCCGGTTTTGCAAACAGCTTGTAACCCGCCAAGGTTCGACTGGCGTCCGTAAGCGCTGCTCTAAATTGAGAGTTCCTATCCATGGGAGATTGGGGCGTCACCCCGCGGATATGGTTCGAGGGCGCTGCTGGCCAAACCCACAAACTCTCTCGTCCCAAAGCCAGCCAGCTTGGGCCGTTGGAGCGCAGCACCTACCGCTGGGCCGACCATCGCAACGTACTGCTGATAGCCTTCGGGTCCAACAGACGGAATCACCGCTGCACCGTTCAGGCGCAACGACCAGATGCCCCAGGTCCTGCCAATCCGTTTCGTCGGTCTTCGCACGTACGGACCTCCTGGACGATATCGCCGACGAGGCATGCAAGCCCAGCACTCCGATCTGGCGCTTCGCACAATTGCCGCACATGAGCACCGCCACCACTCCTGCGGATTGCTCCGGCGCACCCTGGTTCACGTCCGCTCGGAAGTGCGGCCCGAACGGAAATACCGCTTCGACCTGTCATGCAGGCTGGACGCCGATCCCAATCGTTCAGTGCTTGCTGCCGACTCAAGTCGGCTCAGCGCAGGCAGAAACACCTCTTCCGCGAATTGGCTGAAGGATCGCGCCCGATGTCCAGAAATCGTCTCGACTGCATCCGTGGTGAAGTCTCCCCATCCTTCCCCATACGCTTGGAGATAGTCGTGGAAGCTTTGCGCCGACCACTCATCCAAACCCATCTCGCGGACTTTCTGGGCGAGTTCCTTCGGCGTGATGGGCGCGTAGTGGATCGGACGCCGAAGCAAGTCCGATAGCTCGTGTACGATTTCTTCAAATGAGATAGAAGCCGGCCCGGTGAGATCGTAAGCGTTGCCGTCCCATCTCGCGTCAATGAGTGCGCATTTCGCAACATCAGCGATATCGCGCACGTCGATCATTCCGAGCGTTGCGGTGCCTGCAGCAGCTTGGAGGACGTTCTCTGACTTCAGCGTGTCTATGTCTGCCAGCAAGTTCTGCATGAAGAAATGCGGGCGCAGAATCACATAGGCAATTCCGGAGCGGCGGATCTCATCGTCTGTCCGGCCGTGCTGCCTGTTGTTGTCCGAAGGGCCGTTGGGTCCGGCAAGGATCGCCGAAATCCGCACGATCCGCTTGATGCGTGTCTCCTTCGCCAATGCGATGCAGGTGCTTGCCCACTCGGCCGCACGCGGATGCGGCGGCGTCAGGAGCAGTACCGTTTCCACACCCTGTAGCGCCAGCTCCAGCGATCGTGGGTCATCGAAGCTTGCCACGGCCGTCTCGGCGCCTTGGCGTTGAACGCACGGCTCCTTGTCGCGCGAGTGAACCATCGCACGAACGGACCGGCCGTCATCAACGAGCAACGGGATGAGGTGGTGCGCAATCTTGCCGGTCGCGCCGGTAACGAGAATGGTCATTGTGAACTCTTCATCAAGGCGACGGGATCGCAGCGTATGTGCGCTCAGCCTTCGGGCATGAATGCCGGGTTGAAGGCGACCTCCCAGAGGTGACCGTCCGGATCCTGGAAATACCCGGCATAGCCTCCCCAGAAGGTCTTCTGGGCCGGCTTCACGAGATGGGCCCCCGCTTCGATTGCGCGGTTCATTGCGGCATCGACCTCGGCTTCGCTTCTCACATTGTGGCCGAGCGTGAATTCAGTCGGGCTGCGGTCCGTTCTCTGGATTCCGGCGTCATGCGCTATGTCGGCTCGCGGAAAGAGCGCAAGCTTGACCCCGTGCTGCAGATCGAAAAATGCCACGGCGCCGTGCTCGAACTCGGTTCCGATGATGCCTTCCGTCGGCCAGCCAAGGCCGTCCCGGTAGAACTTGACCGATTTTTCCAGGTCGTCGACACCAATCGTAATCACGCTCACTCTGGGCTGCATCCTGTCGGCTCCCTATACTTTCGCTTGTTGAGATATGAGGGAACCGAGGCCAGCGGTCTTGAAAAAATCGGCCAATCTGGCTCCGTTTTGATCTGGAGCGCGGCCCGAGCGAGGTGAGCGCTACTGGTCACTTGCGTCATCTGGTCGTGGTCCAGGCATAGCACGCAGCCACACGAGGAGCGGCAACGGTGAAGGCAGTCCCCGCTTTTGCGATCGGCGCGTTTCGGGAGGGAGCTGTCCCGGCGGCACTGCGGGCGAGCTTCGCGGCGAGCTGGGTCCACAGAATGCCCGCAAACGCGGCGCCGCCAATCATTGTTGCGCCAGATGGAACAATCGACCTTCAATGGATCGACGGAGTGCTCCGCGTCGCAGGGCCGGACAAGGAAGCGAAGACGGAAACCCTTCCGGCCGGTGCCATGGTCGTCGGCTTTCGCTTTCGTCCGGCTGCCGCGTCGGCGTGGCTGCGGATATCCGCGAGCGAAATCGTCGGACAGAGACCGGCCCTCGAGGACTTCTGGGGAGGGAAGGCCCGGCGGCTCGCTGAAAGCGTTCGCGTCGACGGCATCCGCACGGACGCGACGAGCATCGTCAGGTCGCTCGAGGCCGCCTTGATCGAACATGCGCCGGCGGCGTTTGCGCCGGATAGAGCCATGCAGGCGGCATACGCGCTGATTGAGGCTGGCCCTCCGGCGGGTGTGCCTTTGGTGCCGTGGCTTGCGCGCTCGCTTGGAATGAGCGAGCGGACGTTGCGAAGGCGCTTCGAAGAGAGCTTTGGCTATGGCCCGAAGACGCTGGATCGCATTTTGCGTTACAAGCGCTTCGTGCGGCTTTCGCGAACCTCAGCCGAGCCGACGGCAGTGCTCGCGGCACTGGTTGGCTATTCGGATCAGGCGCATCTTGTGAGGGAAAGCCGGCGCTTGTCCGGCGTTACGCCGAGAGGACGCGTTCGAGCAACGCTTGCCGCGCAACGCGCGAGGTCCTAGCATCGCCGGGGCGTGCTATCGCTCGCCCGCGCAGGCAAGCTCATTGATTGCGACACATTGTAGGAAGTCGCTACGTTATGGCCGGAGGCGGCGCCACAAAGGGTCTACGCGCGGGCATTGACACATACCTGAACCGACGGTTGACATCCGCTCGCGTCTAGCAACGGGTTCCAGCTAAGGTCGTGATCGAAGCTTGGCGCCGCCACTACAACGCCACTACAACGAGGTTCGACCGCATTCGAGCCTCGGCTATTTGACGCCGGCGGCGTTCGCCGCGGCGCTCAATGAGCAGCTCCCGCTTTCGCAACGGGCGGGGCGCTGCGCGACCATAGGGGCTTCGCGCCCCGGCCCGTTGCAACACCGTCTTTGACAGAACAATCGAAGAGCCAGGAGACGCTGGTTCTTTCAAGTGAACAGTGGTCCGAAGAATCGGGGCAGGTCACTGGGACAAGCTTGGCTCCGGCCAGCGATGAACGCACGACGTTCGCTTATTCCATGCTCCCCAAGCAAGGCCCTGCTTGATTTCCATCATGAGACGGCTCGAATCAAGGGCGTCCAATGGCTACAGCGATACTGAAGCGAAGCGGTGCAAAGTGCGTGAACTCATCACGGTGGTCGAGCCGTTGCTGCGGCAATCTGCCGATTATGAAATCACGACGACAAGACCGGTGGGCGAAACGGCCGACGAAATCGTCGGGTTTGCAAACTCAGCCCACGTGGTCGGCTGGTCGAAATGAGGGCTTTGCGGTCCCCCGCCGCATTCGAATGTCGAAGGAGTTGGGTAATGCCGAAGGTGCGTGTTGGAGCTATGCGGGGTGCTGGACCGGCGACAGCGCCATTCAACGCGCGGCTTGGGACGGGAGACACGACGGGTGCAGGCCTCCACGACTCCTCCGCCTTGACAGAACCGAATGCTGCCTAACGATTCGCTTCGAAACGCTTTTTCCCGGTTGACATTTATCACAGATGTAACTTTCGGGTCTCAGCGTTTCGACTGTCCTTTCACGGATGAATGGCGCACCGGGGCCATCAAGAACATCCTCGGGAGTGCTGTCCACCAAGGCCATCCCGGCGACGTCGCCGCGGATGAGGCCGCCCCACCAAGCAACCGCCACAGCTTACGCACGGCCGCACAACGGGCCAATACCGTATCGCTGTCAACCACAGCCTTCTGCGTCGCGCATTATTTCCCGATCCGACTTGCCGACGTCGTGTTGAGACGACTGGAGGAGTCACAAACAACAAGGCCAGAGCTGGCCGTTTCATCCGCAACATGGGAGCAATTACTGTGGACCTCACTCGCTTGTTACCGGCTGGTAGACGTGAAGGGCGACGCCTGTGTTGAAAACCCGCGTCTCCAGGAGAGTCAAACGGATCGCACTCGGCAAGTCTTTGAAGAGCGGCAATCCGTTTCCCAACGCAATCGGGTGGATAATCAATCTGTATTCATCGATCAAACCAAGCCTTGAAAGGGCCTGCGCAAACCCGGTGCCCCCGTGAGCCAGAATATCCTTGCCAGGCTGTTGCTTCAGGCGGGAGATCGCCTCCGCAAGATCGCCGTTCACCACCCGTGAATTGTTCCAATTTGCCTCCTTCAGAGTCTTGGAGAAGACGACCTTGGGGATCTCGTTCATAGGGGGAGCAAACACCTCCGTCGAGGATGGCCAGTGCGCGGCCATAGCATCATAGGTAACCCGTCCCATGATGTGCGTGCCCGCTTGCCACAGCATCCCGACGATGCACTTCTTGAGCTCCTCGTCGAAGTCACGAAAGATCCAGTCCAACTTCCGATCTGGCGTCGCGACAAATCCATCGAGCGACACGTCCATCTTCAAGACTACTTTCCTCATTTCGTTCCCTCCTTAAGCCGAAGTAGCCGCTCGGAAGATCGTGCACGCGCCTATCAGTGGAGCCTTTGGGCTGTCAACGAGATCGAGCCACGCATTGTGACGATAACAGCATACCTCCGGAGAGTAGCGCCTTGCGTCGCTGCATTGACCTGCTGATCCTAACGGCGCTTGTACGAGCGCCGGAAAGGACAGGGACGGGTGTGACGGCGGTGGAGATCATCACCGGAGTTGAACGGCGGCGCCGCAGGCGCCGAGCGCGGCCGGATGCTGCTCGACCGGTTAGAGATGCAACTCGAGGAGATCGAGACCGCCATCACCGAGGACGAGGTTGCCGCTGCCTCGGTATAGCCAGGGGCAACGGCGGTGCGTGCGTTCACGCGAGCCAGGCCGGTGCGGGCGCCGCTCCCGTCGCATCTGCCGCGCGAGCCCCGGCATCCCTGGCGGTCGTCTTCGCCTACTCGCGCGACCGCGGCGGGACGCATCCGTGCCACGACCTGCCGGGATATGCGAGGATCCTGCAAGCCGACGCGTACGCTGGGTTCAATGACCCCTACGATCCGGCGCGCAAGTCCGGCCCAATCATCGCGGCGGCATGCCGGCCACGCGGGCGCCGCAAGCTGTTCGTGCTCGCCGATGTCGCGAAGGCTCCACTCGCGGTCGAAGCAGTGCGGCGCATCGATGCGATCTTCGCCGTCGAGCGCAACCTCAACGGCCTGCCCGCGGCACAGCGCCTGGTTGCGCGGCAGATTCAGGTGGCGCCCCTCGTCGCCTCGCTCGAAGCGCGGATGCGCGCGAACGCGGCAGGTTGTGGCGCGACGCCAATGTGGCGAAGGCGATGGACTACATGCTCAAGCGTTGGGCCGCCTTCGCACGCTTCCTGGCCGACGGGCGTATCTGCCTGACCAACAACGCCGCCGAGCGCGAATTGCGCGGGGTGGCTCTCGGGCGACGCGCTTGGCTGTTCGCCGGGCCCGTCAGTGCAGGATACAACCGCACCAGCTTTCTATTTTTGCGCCGTGGTATCCTATTGCCCGCGATCTGACTTTCGTCTCTTCCCTTTCGCAATCTACCGAGCTCATTTTTTGTCAGACAGCAATGGCTGAGGAGACGACAATGGCTCACCAGCGGGAGACGCCAATCAAACGAACCATCCGCCGGCACCAGCTTCGCGAAATGGTGCCGCTTGCCGACAGCACGATCTACGAGATGGAACAGCGCGGCGAGTTCCCGCGTCGCTTCGCTCTCTCACCTCGATGCGTGGTCTGGGATCTTGCCGAAGTCGAGGCCTGGCTGGCCGCGCGGCGAGCGTCACCGGTGCGACGCGCCCAGCATCCCGACGTCCGCCAGCGCCGTGCCCGCCCGGTCAGAGAGCGGGATCAGGCGCGAGGAGCGGCATCGAAGGTGGAATGAGAACCGGCACGTATTTCTCGCCTGCCACCCACGCATCGACGATGTTCGCCCATTCCTGCAGCATATGCCGGCGCTGCACCTCGTACTCGGCCTTGTTGTAGACGCCGCGCGAGGAACGGCCCTCCTCATGCGCGAGGCACTTTTCGATCCAGTCGCTGTTGAAGCCGAGCTCGTTGAGCAGCGTCGATCCCGTCCGGCGCAGGTCATGGACGGTGAACGGCTCGAGCGGCAGCCCTTCCTTCTTCGCCTGCTCCACGACGAGATAGGTGACACGATTGAAGGTAGCCCGCGACATCGGCGCATCGGCATCGTAGCGCGAAGGCAGCACGTACCGTGAGTTGCCGGCACAGGTCTTGAGGGCGATGAAGATGTCGAGCGCCTGGCGCGAAAGATAGACGTTGTGCGCCTTGGAGCGCTTCATCCGCTCCTTCGGGATCGTCCAGACGGCGTTCTCGAAATCGATCTCGTCCCACACCGCGTCCTGCAACTCGCTCTTCCGCACCATCGTCAGCAGGATCAGCTTCAAACCCAGACGGATCGTCGGCAGCGTTGCGACATTCTCAAGCTGCTTGAGCATGATCCTGATTTCGGTCGGCGACAGCGACCGGTCCCTCGGGGTGAAATGAGCGATCGCCGAGGGGCCGACCTCGTCGGCCGGATTGGCGACTTTCTCGCCGTGGAGGATGGCGAAGCCGTAGATCTGCTTGACGATGTCGCGGACGTGGAGCGCCGTCGCCGGCGCGCCGCGGTCGACGATGGCGCCGCAATGTGCCCGCAGGTCGTCCGGCGTGATCTCCGTGAGAAGCCGCTTGCGCCAGGCCGGCAGGAGTTCGCGCTCGAAGATTGCCCGGCGCATGGACCGCGTGCTGTCGGCCATCGGCGCCATGGTCAGCCATTTCTCACCGAACTCGCCGAAGCTCTTCGCCTCGAGAAGCCGCCGCTTGGCGCGCTGCTTTTCAAAGGCGGGCGAGCGCCCCTCCCGGATCATGCGCTTGGCGTCGATGCACAGTTCTCGCGCTCGCGCGAGCGAGATGCCGGCCTTGTCGTACCTGCCCAGCACGACGGTCTCGCGCCGCCCGTTCAGACGGTAGTCCAGGCGGAACGACACCGTTCCCGTCGTGCTCACCAGCACATACATACCGTCACGGTCGGTGACCTTGTACGGTTTCTCCTTTGGTTTCAAATTCTTAAGAGCCACGTCCGTCAGCATCTCCGCACGCCTCTCGACCCGCAATACCGTCAGCCATTTTTGGGCCGCCGATCAGGCAATAATCAACTATATTTCAATAGCTTAGCTCACAAAAAATACCGTCAGCGGCCATCTGGATGGGTGACGGTAGCGGCAGGAGTCAGACTTGGCAACGGTATCGTGCACCGTCAGGCGGTCCGTCGGTGCCGATCTTAGCGGGCCGATAGATGTCGATCGCAAATCGACGTTTTTCTATCTATATCAATATGTTATGTGGAAATCGCAGGATACTGCAGGATACCCTGGGCGGGCCCTGAATCATTCCCACTCGATGGTGCCCGGCGGCTTGCTCGTCACGTCGTAAACGACACGGTTGATCCCTTTGACTTCGTTGACGATGCGGGCCGCGGCATGAGCAAGAAATGGCATGCCGAAGTGATAAAAATCCGCCGTCATGCCGTCAGACGAAGTAACCGCGCGCAGAGCGCAGACATATTCATAGGTGCGGCCATCGCCCATCACGCCCACCGTTCGCACCGGCAGAAGCACGGCAAAGGCCTGCCATATCTCGTCGTAAAGGCCAGCCTTGCGGATCTCCTCAAGATAGATCGCATCCGCCCGGCGCAGGATCGCAAGCTTCTCGCGTGTGATCTCACCCGGGCAGCGGATGGCAAGGCCCGGCCCTGGAAAGGGATGCCGGTTAACGAAGCTTTTGGGAAGCCCGAGTTCGCGGCCAAGCGCGCGCACCTCGTCCTTGAAGAGTTCGCGCAACGGCTCAATGAGCTTTAGATTCATGCGCTCGGGCAGGCCGCCGACATTGTGATGCGACTTGATGGTGACGGAGGGCCCGCCGCTTGCCGTCACGCTCTCGATCACATCGGGGTAGAGCGTGCCTTGGGCCAAGAACTCGGGCTTCCCGCGCCCATCGGCTGCGATCTTCTGCGCCTCACGCTCAAAGAGCTCGACGAATAGGCGCCCGATGGTCTTGCGCTTCTCCTCGGGATCTTCGATGCCAGCGAGCTTTTTCAAAAAAAGCTCGCCCGCTTCGACGTGGATGAGCGGGATATTGAAATGGCCGCGAAAAAGACTCACGACCTCCTCGGCCTCGCCGAGGCGCAACAGCCCATGATCGACAAAGACGCACGTAAGCCGCTCGCCGATGGCCTCATGAATGAGGAGCGCGGCAACGGCCGAATCCACGCCCCCTGAGAGGCCGCAAAGGACGCGCGCACTCCCCGCTTGCGCGCGGATCGCGGCAATTGCCTCGGCCCGGAACGCGCCCATCGTCCAATCGGCACGCACACCCGCGACATTGCGCAAGAAATTCGCAAGCAGCTTGGCGCCGTCCGGCGTGTGGGCAACCTCAAGGTGAAACTGGACGCCGAACAGCTTGCGGGATTCATCGGCGATCGCCGCGAATGGCGCGTTGCCCGAAGCGGCAATGCGAAAGAAGCCCGGCGGCAATTCAGTCACGGCATCGCCGTGGCTCATCCAAACCGGATAGCGTTTGCCCTCCCCCCAGACCCCGTCAAACAAGGCGTTTCCCCTGAGCACCTCGACCTCGGCGCGGCCGAATTCGCGCTTGTGCCCCGCGGCGACTTTCCCGCCAAGCTGCGCCGCCATGACTTGCTGGCCATAGCAGATCCCAAGCATCGGCACGCCCGCGGCAAAGATCGCCTCGGGCAGGCGCGGCGCGCCTTCCTCATGGACAGAGGCCGGGCCGCCTGAGAGGATCACGGCCCTGGGCGAAAGCTCTGCAAAGGCCTTTGCGGCGCTCTGGATAGGCACGATCTCGCAATAGACGCCCGCCTCGCGGACGCGGCGCGCGATGAGCTGCGTGAGCTGCGAGCCGAAATCAACGATGAGCACCTTGTCATGATGCAAGGCGATCGCGTCGTGGACCTTGTCCTCAGTCATCCGGAAGCCTTGGGGACCAAGGCGCCGCCATAGGGTATGGCGGGGCTGCAGGCAAGCGCTGCGGCGCGGGGAGCGGGTTCTCGCCCCGCCGGGATGTCAGCAGTAAAGCGTTTTCGATGTAGTTGGCCGCTGCGGATTCGGAGAGCATTCTGCAGCCTCGGGCCCCGGCAGAGCTGGCGCGAGCCCGGAGCGCGAGCAGCGCTCCCGGCGAAATCACTCTCCTGCGCCGGGGTGTTAGTTGGCGCAAGCGGCCCACACCCGGGGTTCGCGATCGTTTCCCAGGGTTTCCCAGCAACCGGCAGTAAAGCCACTCAGCCCCCAGGCTCGCCTCTTAACCGCCCGGTTCACGATCGTTCGCCCGGGGTTCGAGGGCGAGGTTGAGTGAATTCGAGATCATTAAGACAGAATGTCGTAAGCCAGAATGCCGTTGAAAATCGGCCCGCGCTCGAATGCCCGCTTGAGGCAGGCCCAGCCGGCACCGCCAGTCATCGTGGGGATATGATTCACATACGGATCATCGACCATTGCCGCCATGGTAGCGCCGGCATCACGGGTCTCAAACTCGCAGCGGCAGTGCTCTTCCCAAAGAGCCTCGAGATCATAGATGGGCACAGGAATGCTCCGTGCTTAGTAGGCGAGTGCACGAAGGGAACCCGGCGGGCCGCGCCCGGGAAACAAGCTTGACCGTCCATTCGGCGCAGACCACTTGCAAGGGCTTTCCCGAATTCGGGCGAAAACTGCGCCCGCGGGAAGCCGCGAAGCTGCTTCGTTTCAAAATGGTGGGCGCGACAGGGATTGAACCTGTGACCCCTACGATGTCAACGTAGTGCTCTCCCGCTGAGCTACGCGCCCTCGCCGCGCCATTTGGCGGCGGGATGGCTAAAAATTCGGGCCGTCCGGGGCAAGGGATATACCGGCTCGGGGCGGCGGGCGCAAGGGACCGGGCGCCTCTGCCATCCCAGCCTCACCCTCTGATCAGCGCCAGCAAATCGCGGTGGATCGCCTCATTCCCCGCGCAGATCGAGCCTTTCGCGAGCATCTCCTCTCCGCCCTCGGTGTCGGTGACGAACCCGCCCCCCTCGCGGATGATGATGATTCCTGCGGCGATGTCCCATGGTTTGAGGTCGCGTTCCCAAAAGCCGTCGTAGCTGCCGCTCGCGACGAAACATAAATCGAGCGCGGCCGAGCCGAGCCTGCGCAAATTGCCGGCCCTCGCCATCACCGCCTTGAGATCGGCCTGAAATCGCGGATGCTCCTTGGACTTGCCGATGTGAGGAATGCCGCAACCGATGAGGCATTCAGAGATGTTGCGCCTGGCGGCGACGCGCAGCCGCCGGTTGTTGAGATAGGCCCCCTGCCCTTTTTCGGCGGCGTAAGTATCGCCCGTCGCGGGATTATGGACGAGGCCCGCGACGATCTTGCCCTCGCGGGCGAGCGCAATCGAAATCGCGAAAATGGGCAGCCCGTGCAGGAAATTGGTCGTGCCGTCGAGAGGGTCGATGTACCAGACGTGGGTCTTGTCGGTGGCCTCGATCCGGCCGCTCTCCTCGAGGACGAAGCCATAGCCCGGCCTTGCCTTGCTTAGTTCCTCGACGAGAATTTTTTCCGACCTCCGGTCGGCAGCGGTGACGAAATCTCCCGGCCCCTTGATCGAGACCTGAAGGTTTTCGACCTCGCCGAAGTCGCGTTTCAAGACCCGCCCGGCTTTGAGGGCAGCGGCAGTCATGACGTTCATCAGCGCGGAGCGGAGCATGTGGAGGCGATCAAAAGGCTCTGTGGCGGGCGGGCCGCCAGCGGCAGCACGAAAAGCCGCCGCCGGCACGGGGCGGAGGAGATCTAAAGATTTAAACCCGCATCGGCATCAGCACATAAAGCGCGGCGGCGCCATCGTCATCCTGCAGGAGCGTGGGCGAGCCCGGGTCGGCGAGCTTCAGCAGCATCCTGTCACTGTCGAGCTGCTCGGCGATATCGAGGAGATAGCGCGCGTTGAAGCCGATCTCGAGGGGAGAGGCATCGTAATCTGCATCAATCTCCTCGACCGCCGAGCCAAGATCGGGGTTTGTGACCGAGAGCGTGAGCTTCGACTCGGCAAGGCTCAGTTTCACTGCGCGGCCGCGCTCGGACGAGATCGTCGCCACGCGGTCGATCGCGACCTTGAACTCGTCCCGGTCAACGGTCAGGCGTTTGTCGTTGCCCGAGGGAATGACGCGCGCATAATCGGGAAAGGTGCCATCAATGAGCTTCGAGGTGAGCACGATGGCGCCCGGGCCAAGCTTGCCGGGTTGAGGGGGGCCGCCCTCACCTTTTGCGCCACCAAAGGTGAAGCGGATCTTCGACGGCGAGACTTCGAGGACGGCGCTCGCTGCATCTTCGATGAGCCTTTGCGCCTCGGTCACCGCCTTGCGCGGAACGATAACGCCGGGCATGCCGGCAGAGCCTACGGGCGCCGGGATCTGGACCCGCGCGAGCCTGTGCCCATCGGTTGCGACCGCCCGCAGCACCGCCTCGTCATCGGACTTCGTTGTGTGGAGGTAAATGCCGTTAAGGTAATAACGCGTCTCTTCGGTCGAGATCGCAAACTGCGTTTTGTCGATGAGCCTTTTCAAATCGCCCGCGGAGAGCGCGAAGCTGTGGCTGAATTTCTCCGCCGCCAGATCGGGAAAATCGCTCTCGGGGAGTGCCTGCAGGCTGAAGCGCGAGCGGCCCGAGCGTAGCTGAAGCTGGCCCCCGCCTTCCTCCGATTCGAGGGAAACCTGCGCGCCATCGGGCAGCTTGCGGACAATGTCGTGCAGAACGTGGGCGGGAACCGTGATGGCCCCCGGCAGGCCAGTATCCGCGTCAATGCTCTCAGAGATTTCAAGATCAAGGTCCGTTGCCTTGAGGAGCAGGGCCTTTCCATCCGCGCGCAGCAGCACATTGGAGAGGATTGGGATGGTCGTGCGCCGCTCAACGACCCGGTGGGCGTGGGTGAGCGACTTGAGCAAGGCTGCGCGTTCGAGCGTGACTTTCATGGAAGCAGTCCAATGGCCGTAAGGGCCGGCGGGAGGCCGGGCGGGGACATTGGCGCGGCTTTTGCGGAATCGCAAGCCTCATCGAGGGCGGCATGGAAGGCTCGCCCAGCAGGCCCAGCCTTGAGGACTTTACCCGCCCTTAATCCGTCAGATTTTAAGATCAAATAGTGCCGTCCGGCGCGAACTTGCCTGCGCAGTCGGCGCGGGGACAGCACTGCCGCTGCGGATCGGCGCTGAGCGCTCGTTCCAGCTCGTCTTCTCAAAGGTTGCGAGGGAGTCAGGCAACGTGCCACGCCACGCCCGGCGATCGAAACGCCGCGCCTCGGAGCGGCGCTCCCTTGCGGGCTTGCTCGTCTCCTGGCTCATTATTGCGGTCGTATGGGCCGGGGTGGCGGCAGCGGGCTTGATTGCCTATGAAGCTGCTCAGCTTCCGCCACTTGATGCCCTCGAAATCCCTAAGCGGCCACCCAATATCGCCATCCTTGACGAGTCCGGCGCCCTCCTCGCTAATCGCGGCGGCTTCGGAGGCCCAGCGGTCAAGCTCGCAGATTTGCCTCCCTATTTGCCGGACGCCTTTATCGCGGTCGAAGACCGGCGTTTTTATTCGCATGGCGGGATAGACCCTTACGGTATTCTCCGCGCGGTCATGCGCGATGCCGCGGGCGGGGCCATGGTCCAAGGGGGTTCGACGATCACCCAGCAGCTTGCCAAGAATCTTTTTCTTACCCAGGAAAGGACATTCTCGCGCAAAATCCAGGAAGCGGTCCTCGCGCTTTGGCTTGAACACAAATACTCCAAGAAACAGATTCTCGAGCTTTATCTTAATCGCGTTTATTTCGGCTCAGGCGCCTATGGAGTTGAGGCGGCGGCGCAAAAATACTTCGGCCACGGCGCGCGCAACGTGACGCTCGCCGAGGCTGCCGTTTTGGCGGGCCTCATGAAGGCCCCGGCGCGGCTTGCGCCCAACCGTAATCCCGAGGGCGCCAGGGAGCGCGCGGCGCAAGTGATCGCCGCCATGCGCGAGGAAGGTTTCATCCCGGATGCGATGGCGAGAGTTGCACTCGATCATCCAGCGGCGGCAATCAGGGATTCCAACACGAGCTCGGCCAATTACGCCGCGGACTTCGCCGTGGACACGCTTGAGGGTATAATCGGCGATGTCAACGGCGACATCACCGTCTGGACGACCCTCAGCGCTCCCTTGCAAGCCGCGGCGGAGAGTGCTCTGGTGAGCGAGCTTGACCGCAAAGGAGCTCAATATGGCGTCTCGCAAGGAGCACTCGCTGCTCTCACCCCGGACGGCGCGGTCAAGGCGCTCATCGGCGGGCGCAACTACGCCGAAAGCCAGTTCAACAGGGCAGTATCCGCCAAACGCCAGCCGGGCTCCGCGTTCAAGCCTTTCGTCTATCTTGCGGCGCTGGAGAGAGGCCTGACGCCAGATTCGGTGCGCGAGGATGCGCCGGTCAATGTCAAGGGCTGGCAGCCGGAGAACTACTCGCACCGCTATTACGGTCCCGTCACGCTGACGAGAGCGCTTTCTTTATCGCTCAACACCGTCGCGGTGAGACTTGGGCTCGAAGCCGGACCCAAAGCCGTAGCGGTCACCGCGCGCAGGCTCGGCATTACTTCGGATCTCGAGGCCAACCCGTCGCTCGCGCTCGGCACCTCGGAAGTCACGCCGCTTGAACTGGTTACGGCCTATGCGCCTTTTGCCAACGGCGGTATTGGCATTGAGCCGCATATCGTCTCGAAAATTAAGACCGCGTCCGGCAAGCTCCTTTACCAGCACAAGCAAAAAAGTCTGGGCCGGGTGATTGATCCGGCGCATCTCGCCATGATGAACACGATGATGCAGGAGACGCTGCTCTCTGGCACCGCGCGCAGGGCTTCAATCCCAGGATGGCAAGCCGCAGGCAAGACCGGCACAAGCCAAGATTTTCGCGACGCCTGGTTCGTTGGCTACACGAGTCATCTCGTTGCTGGCGTGTGGCTCGGCAACGACGATAATTCGCCGACCAATAAAGCCTCCGGCGGCACTCTCCCCGTCGAAATTTGGTCGCGTTTCATGCGCGCGGCGCACCAAGGCGTGCCGCCGCAGCCGCTCCCGGGCGGGCTCTGGCAGGCCGCACCCGCACCGCTCCCGCCCCTCCCGCTGGCGGAAATCCCGAACGCGCCCGCCCCGGCCGCTCCTTTTCCGGCTGGCCGCGCATATCTCCAGACCGGGGAAACGGGAGCCCCCGTGCCTCCGGCCGATATCCCCAATCCCAGTGGCGCTGGGCGGCCGCGGAGTTCTCCGGCCGGGAGGGGATTTTTCGACCAGCTGTTCGGCGGCTAAGCGTGCCTCTTCCAAAACTTAAATCTTGGCAGCCGAAAGCGCCGGATTGGCGCTGGGGTGCATTCCCGCAGCGCCGCCTCATAGCTCGCTGCCTCGATCCACTCGGACCACGTAAAGGGTTTCGTTTGCCTAGGCCGCAAATTGGGGTTCCCCGTGAACCTTTTGGCGATGAAGACGAGGTCAGCCTGCCAGAACATGCCGTAGTAATAACAATTATCGACAATATCGAATAGTTCGAACCCTTTGGAGAGCAAGAAATTCAGCTGTTCTGCGATATTGAAGGGCTTTGCCTCAATGATAACGCAGCTGATGCCGTCCCAAATGCCTTCGCATCCCCGCAAGATCTGCAGCTCATTTCCGTCGACGTCCAATTTCAGGAGGTACGGCTTCGGATCGTTACGGCTCTTCATGAAAGTATCGAGGCGAAGCATTGTGACCGGCTCGAGCGAACCGCTGAAATCATTTTCGACCAGCGTGGAATGGGTTATTTTTCCGCCGTCTAATGACGTTTTATGCAGCAGGCCCGTGCCGTCCCAATCGGAAACGGCCGCTGACACCAGCACGTAATCCATAGTGGCATAATTCCTGCGCAAGGCCTCGTGAAATTCGGATGCGGGCTCGAAAAGGATGTGGCGCAGACCCGGAAAGGCGAGGCGCAGCTCCCTTGTTTCCTCTTGGGCGCCAACATCAAGGACGGTTCCGGCCGGCAGGCCCGCCTCGCAGAAAAATCGCAGCATGCTTGCCTTAGAAGGATACCGGGCCATCAACACACTTCTACTATGAATGGATCGATCTTATGAATGGTTTGCGAATTGTGAGTTCTGGCCGCCCGCCAGCGGGCGTAAGGCAGCACCCATTGGCTTGTCCCCAGATCAGCCGCAACCCCGGCGAAAGCGGGATGGCGCACCGATAAGATTGTCCCAAGTCTGTTTGGGTAAGGCTCTGGATTAGAATGCGGCAAATACCGTGGCCTCCTCCAACGCCCGCGAGGCTTTCGCGCTATAATGGGTGAAGGCCGGGCTCGTGCGAAAATCTTTGTCCCGCGGCAGGGGCGCTTCGATTAAAATCTCGGCGCTGGCGCGCCCTGGCCGCGCCGTCATGACGATAATCCTGCGCGAGAGAAAAACGCTTTCGAACACGGAATGTGTCACAAAGACGACCGTGGTATTGAGCTCGCTCTGCAAGGCCAAAAGATCGCCATTGAGCCTGAAGCGCGTGATCTCGTCGAGAGCGGCGAAGGGCTCATCCATCAGCAGAAGCAAGGGCCGCAAGACGAGCGCACGGGCGATCGAGGCGCGCATGCGCATGCCGCCCGAGAGCTCGCGCGGATAGGCTTTGCTGAATGAGCCGAGCCCGGTCAATGAAAGCGCTTTCCGGACGGCTGGCTCCGCTTCCTTACGCGAGGCGCCGCGCAGCCGCAGCGGCAGATAGACGTTTTCAAACACGTTCGCCCAGGGCATCAGTGTCGGATCCTGAAACACGAAACCGATGCTTGTCTGATCCGGCTTAAAGCCGCGCACAAGCGTGCCGATCGACGGATCCTCAAGTCCCGCGATGAGGCGCAGCACCGTCGACTTCCCGCACCCCGAAGGCCCGAGCAGGGTCAAAACTTCGCCTGCCCTGACGTCGAGATCAAGGCCCTCGAGCGCAACCGTTCCGTTTGGATAAGTTTTGCTTACGCCCCGCAATGAAATGAGCAGCTCAGCCATTAAAGCAGAATAGCGCCCACCGCGTCCTCAAGCCAACCGCCAGGCGCGCTCAATTAGAAGACGGTCTGACCTGCAAAACCCGCCCGCTGCCCGAACTGGACTTTGGTGCGCGACAGCACCGTGTTAGGAGAGCCGGTCTGAGAAATCAAACTCCTCGCGTTCCATGTCTGTCTGAAGGAGGCCATCCTCGGCCCCTGAGAGACCGGCATAGGCCGGCGCTGGCCAAGGAGGATTAGCGAAAAGGCCCGCTGCCCCTTCGAGAGGCTCGATGCCAGGCACCTCGCTCAAGGTTTCGCTCCATTCAGGCTGCAATGTGCCCTCGGTACTTACATCGTAGATAAAACCTCTCCAAGTCACCTTCTTGCACAGAAACCCGGCAATAAATGCCGAGAAGGCAATGAGATCGCACAGCGGTATCAGCCAATAGGGCTGGCGCGGCACATTGAACGCCTTTTCCACACACCGGCAAACCAAAATACGGCAGGCAAGAGCGGCCGCTGCGAACAAAACTGCGTTTGCGCCGCCGAGGAGCACGCCGGCGAGGGAAAGAGCAAACGGATGCGTAATGAACGCGCCAGCATAACCTGCTGGATCGGCGCTTCTGATGGTACGCGCTGCCCGCACCTCATGCGAAACAAGCGCCGGGAGACTCTCTTCAAAACATAGGTGGCCGACCGAGAAGCTCGGCACGGCCACGTCATAGCCCATCGACCGCACGGCCATGCCGATTGCGTAATCGTCCGCAAGCGAGTCCGCAAATGGGGCAAATCCGCCGATGCTGCAGAGAGTCGACCGGCGCAGCGCAATCGTCGAGCCGAAGCAGGGTTGGGCCAGTCCGAAAGTCAACGCGACCACGGCGCTGGGGAGAAAATGGGCGTTGATCGCAAGCGCCGCCTGCTCCGACCAAATCCCGCCTGCAGCAATGCCATGATAGAGGCAGGTTACTGCTCCCACTCCGGGGCGCCGCAACTCTGACACAACCCTCGTGAGATAGCCTGGCCGCGCCTCGATATCGCTATCGGCGATGACCAGAACATCGTGGCGCGCCGCGCCCATCATATTGGCAAGATTTGAAACCTTTCGATTGCAGTAGCCTTGCATTCGGCCAGCGGCCACGAGCTCGATATCGGCAGCGTTCGATGCACTCTTGGCAATCCGCTTGACCTCTTCCGCCGCTGGGTCAGACGGGTCATGGACTCCGCAGACGACTTGCACGGGCGCCGCATAGTCCTGATAGCAGAAAGAAGCGAGCCGCGGCCCAAGATTCGGCTCGAACCCCTGCAGCGGCTTTAAGATCGTCACCGGCTCGGCCAAATCGTTTACTTGCGCAGACTGCCGGGTAAAGCGCAGCACTGCGGCCGCCGCAATCAAAAGGTAGATGCAGCCGGTCCCAGCGCATGCGATGCACAGGTCTGAAACAAAATGAATGAGATTCAAAGCCGCCATCACTCAAGAATCAGCCCAGCGAGATTAGGCGCGCGAGCCAACAAGTCCAGTCCCGCGCCGCTTATTCCCCGGATGAATTCAAACGGAAGGACCTGAACCAGCTCCATATCGCTGCTCAAGAACGCGGCGTGAAAGGTAAACCATTAGGCGGCTGCGCCACAAAATATCGGCACGCAGTGCGGCGGAATTATGCGCTGCGATGAGCATGGTAATGAGTATATTCTCGCCGAGCCGATGGACGCGGTCGCGAAGCTTCGGGGGCTTTGGCCGCGGCATGGCCTCAAAACCGTAGCGCCTCACGAGATGGATCATCTGTCTCGTGTGCTCATGCAAGCCTAGGCTTATATTGGCGCGAATAGCCCGCACATCATCCAAATCCGGACGGTGCGCCAAATGGCGCGCGAGTTCGCCCATTGATAGTCTGGCGCACCGGTCCATCTGCCTGACCCATGCCAAAGCCGAGCCAAGCTCTGCCGCGCTCGGCAGCTGCTCGTTCCAGAAATGCAGCTCGATGACTCTGCCACTTGAGGAAACCTTGGTCCCGTCGGAGAGCGCAATTTCGTGGCCGCTTTGGGTCACTTGCATCCGGAAGATGCATTCTGGAGAATTCGTGTATTCGACGATGCCCTGTTTGCGCCGGAGGTGTTGGTCAAGAGCGCCAACAGCAACTCCGATCCAAGCATGCTCAGAGCTACGCGGCCGCGCTTTTGGCCCTGGAGAAAAGTCTCGGCCTGCGTGCATCTTGCCTCCTATGCCGCGTGAGAACGTGCATTGAAGGCGGAAGTTGCGCCTTCGCCTTCACGATGTGGCGCAGGGGTTCCAGGGATACACAAGGGCGGCTCGTTCAAAGCCTGCAGCGAGCTTAGCGGATTGCGGTTTTGGGCTCCCGCGATTCGTCTGCGGCAAGCGGTTCGCCGCGCGCTTCGGCTAGCGTGACCTTCACCGCAAGCGCAGCCGGGACCGCAAGAATAACTCCAACCGCGCCGAAGAGCACGCCGCCCGCGAGGAAACAAAAAATGATCAGCGGCGGGCGAAGCCTCGCCGCTGCGCCAAGGACGACGGGCCCAAGCAGCTGATCGATCGAGAGCCGCAATGCTATGGCGTAGAGCGCGTAGCCGATAATGGAGCCAATGCCTGTGGCGTTACGAAGAGCGACCAATCCAGCAATCAATGCCGAGGCGGCAGGCCCGGCAACCGGAATAAATTCTAGAATTCCCGTCAGCAAAGCCAAAAATACGGCGTGTCTGATGCCAAGCACGACGCCAAGACCGATATAGGCCGCTACAGCGGCATAGACGAGAACCAAGATCACGCCCTTGAAATACCGCTGCAAGATCGGGTCGAGCTCTGTCCAAATCGCCTCGGCTTCCGCCCGTTTGGCATAGGGGATGAGCCAGAAGAGGCCGCGCCCGATTTGCGGCCCCGACAGAAGGAAATAGAAAAGAAGGACGATAGTGAGAAACAGTCCAAGCGTGCCCGCTGTCGCGATTGCTCCAAGCGTCACGGCCTGGCCTGTTTGGCCGATCCAGTTGCGCACGCCCGCCGCCGCGGCTTGCGCCAGCCCGGCGGCATCCATTGGCTCACCGAAAAGGATTATCTTGCCGTTCCCGATCGTGCCTCTCGCCAGTCTCTCGATCATCCCCTGGAGATCGGTCACAAGGCTTGTCAGCTGTCTTATGAGCGGGGGCAGCCCGAGCCAGCCGATCAAACTTGCAATAAGCAAAATGGCAGCGAATACGCCCGTTGCAATAAGAGCCCTCGGCTTCCTTGCACGTGCACACGCCCAGTTTATAAAAGGCGTGCAGAGATAAGCTATAATTCCAGCGATGGCGAACGGCAGCAGCACCCATTGGATGAAGTGCAATACAACACCGGCCGTAATGAGAATGAGGATCGTCTGAGTGGGAATTGCTTCCCTTTTCACCGCGCCGCCGTCCCGCCGCTCACTGTGCTTTGCTTCATGCGCGCTCATGGGTAGGTGCGGCCTTTCCAAGTAATGCGGCCACACAGTCTGCGCCGCACGCTATCGGCGGCTATAATCGCGCCAGCGGTATATCCGGCAGGAAAAATAAGGCCATACCACAAGGGGATGCGGAAATGGGACGCGCCCGCCAAGTGCAGCGCAAATGCGGCTGCCGAACCCGCGAGCGCCGGAATGAGCGCTTCGCACGCGCCTGCTCCGCAGCGCAAATAGAGCACCCCCGCCGCCACCGGAACAAGCCAGGCGGCCCATGCGAGCACGATTGCAACTGCTGCACCCCAAAGGGCCGCGGCTATCCCGCCGGCCATGTCGACCGCATTCTTCGTAAATCCGGGCCATAACGTGCGCCAACCGGTGTACATCCGGGTAGAAAGAAGGTTTTTCCCATCATAAAGCGCAACTTTGGCGCCTCTGCGCTTCAGAAGACGCGCGAGCGCAACGTCCTCGCAAATTGAGCCGCGCACCGCGGCATGGCCTCCGGCAGCTTCGTAGATGCCGCCCCGCACCAGCAAAAATTGGCCGGTGACGGTGACGCCGTCACAACGCGGCGACTGCAGCTTACGCAAATTCTGGCGGAAGCCGAGATAATAGAGGCCGCATGGAATGACCAAACGCTCGGCGAAGCTGCCGAGCTCGTGCCGCGGCGCGAGCGAGAGCATATCGAGTCCCCCGGCCTTGGCCGCCGCCACTGCGCTCGCTAGGAGCTCCGGCGCGGCGCGCATGTCCGCGTCCAGGAAACAAAGCCACTCCGCTCCAGCTGCCGCCTTCGCGCCCGTCCAGCACGCGAGGCACTTGCCTGTCCAGCCGGCCGGCAGCGGCGGAGTTTGCAAGAGGAGAACTCGGCGGTCCTGTCTTGCTATTTCCTGCACCGCCGGAGCCGTCGCATCGGTTGAGTGATCATCGGCCACGAGCACCTTCAGACGTCCGCGCGGATACGTTTGCTCGAGGATGCACGCCAGACATCCCCGGATGTTTGACTCCTCGTCGCGCGCCGGAATGATAACCGTCAGCTGCGGCGCGCTTTGCTCCGCCGCCGGACCGGCGGCCCCAAGTGACGGCAAGAGGTTGCGCTGGGCAAAGGCCCGCAGAATGAGCCAGGCGATGATGGCGGCAAAGGCGCAGGATGCGAACAGCGCCACGATTGCTCTCCAGCCAGCGGCGTTCGCAGAAAAACAGTTGCAAGCCCGCGAGGTTCCGCCCTTTGGCGGCGCTTTCGCTAGCTTGCTTGTGACCGTCTTTGCCGCGGGCGAACTGAACGCCGCCGCGCCGAATTCGTTACTCCGCTGCCGCGGTTTGCGGCCGCGGCTCTGCGCCGGCTTGGCCTCAGGCTGCGGACGGAGCGCATTCATGCCAATGCCAATGAGCACCGCCGAGTTTGCGAAGCGGACGGTCATTGTCATTGCGCTTGCGCTTGTGCCGGTGCTCGTTTGGCACCTTTTCGATGTCATTCTGATCATCTTGGGCGCGGTGCTCGTTGCGCTGCTCCTGCGGATCGTTGCAGAGCCGCTTTGCAACTGGCTGAGACTGCCAAGCAGCATTGCCCTGATCGTCGCGGGCCTGCTGATCGCTGCCGTGATCGCCGGAATTTTCTATCTTTTTGGCAGTCAATTCGGGGCCCAGCTGCAAGACGTGATCGCGCGCGCCAAGGAGGCCGAGAAGAGCATTCGCCAAACCCTGCAAACCACAGGTCTCGGCAAAGTATTTCTATCGGGAGGACTTGCGGGTCACGTATCGATCGCGGAAATCGCCAAGACGGTGCTGACAGTGAGCGCCGCGTTCATCGGCGCAGTGATCGTGATGATTTTCTCCGGAATCTATCTTGCTTTCCAGCCTTCTCTCTACCGCGAGGGGCTCAAAGGGATGTTCCCGCCCCGGCTAAGGGCGGCTGGGAGCGAAATGGTCGATTCGATTGGCACGGCGCTTCGCCGCTGGCTGCTGGGCCAGCTCATCCAAATGGTGATCATTGGTGTGCTTTCGGGGATTGCTGTCTGGCTTATCGGCCTGCCAAATCCGTTGGCCCTCGGACTCATCGCGGGCCTTGCAGAATTTGTCCCTTATCTCGGGCCAATTATCGCGGCAATCCCCGCAGCTCTCGAAGCCATCACTGTAGGCCTCGGGGCGTTCATTTGGACCATGTTGGCCTACGTCCTGATCCATCAAGCGGAAGGCCATCTTTTTACCCCCCTCATTCAGCGCCGGATGGTTTATATTCCGCCTGCCGCAATGCTTTTCATTATCGTCGCGATCGACGCTCTGTTCGGACCTGTCGCGCTGATCTTCGCGGCGCCGATTGCGGTCGTGCTTTATGCGGGCGTCAACAAGCTCTATGAGATCAATCTTCGCGAGCCGCCGCCGTACTTTGTCTTGGGAGAGAAGGAGCTCCCGCCGCCGGATGCCGAGGCAGCGCCGGTGCTCAGCCCCAAGGACGAGAGCTGGCGCTAGTCGGGGGCATTGCCCGCAAACGCGCCACAAACGGCACCGGCTTCCGGGAACCGTTTATAAACCCTGCGGGCAATTTACGATTTACATGAAATTTGAAGGGTGACAGTCCTCAAAAGCGGCCTGAACCGCCGCTCAATTAGGGCTCACCCATGCGCGGTCAAATCCTGTCTGCCTATGCGCTCGCAGGTGTGGTTCTTGCCGGAACTCAAGCCCAGGCAAGAGTCTTCATCAAGATCGATCTGAGCTCACAGACGATGCATGTGCAGTCGGAGGAGGGGAGCTTCGCTTGGCCGATTTCCACTGCCCGCTCAGGCTACAGAACACCGCGCGGCAGCTATAGGCCCTATTTGCTTCTGCGCATGCACTATTCGCGCAAGTACCACATGTCGCCTATGCCCTACTCCATTTTTTTTGCGGGTGGCTATGCGATTCACGGCACCTATGAGACGCGCTGGCTCGGCCGCCCGGCGTCGCATGGTTGTGTCCGTCTTGCCCCCGGCAACGCTGCGCTTCTCTTCCACATGGTGCAACGCGAGGGCGCAGCGATCAGCATCACCGGCTCTCCGCCTGCCTATTATGCCTGGGCAAGACGGAGAAAAACGGCCATCTATGCGCACGTGCACGCAAAACCTTCCTCAATGGCTTGGCATCACCTGCATCATCCCGCGCTTGCCTATGCCCCTTCGCGGCGGCGCGCAGCTCCGGTCAAAGTTTGGCAAGCCAACCCTGTGCCAAAATCCGTCCAGTGGCCGGCCTGGCCCTGGTAAGCGGCTTTCCGCTCGTCAAGCAGCTTAGGATTCCCGCCGCTCCACAGGCTCGAAACGGGCGGTGAAATGGGAGCTTTGGAGCGCCGCCAGAATCTGCTGCCCCGCATAGCCAAGCACCAGCCCAGCCTAGTGCCTGCCCGGCATCGCTCCTCTTCCGCTACCGGTCAAAAGATCGATTGTGATATCTTCGGCATTGAGCAAAAAGACTCATCTCGCGCTGCCCTAAGCCGCTCTTGCCGGTTTGCGTGGCCGTAACCGGTAAGGTTCTGTCATTTCGATTCGGAAAGGCCCGAGTGTGCGCATAGGTTTTCCCGGAAACGCAGGATTAAAGGAAGAGCCTGCCAGGACGCACTCCCATAATGGGCGCGCCACGGACTGCTTTCCACCTTGCTCTGGCGTCCGCCCCCGGCAAGTCTCCGGCCCTGAATTGAGGAGGAAACACTCGTGAGTTTTATGATTTACGGCGCGACTGGCTTCACCGGAGAGCTGATTGCCAAAGAGGCTATTGCGCAGGGCAAGGCGCCGATCCTTGCCGGCCGCAACGCGGCAAAGGTTGCAAGGCTCGGCAGCGCGCTCAAACTCCCCTCGCGAGTCTTTCAGCTTGGCGCGCCGTCTGAAATCGCGGGCGCGCTGCAAGGCGTGCGCGTGGTCCTAAACTGCGCGGGCCCTTTTTCGAATACGGCCGGGCCCATGATGCGCGCATGCATCGACTCCGGCGTGCATTACGCGGACATCACCGGTGAGATCGAAGTCCTGGAGGGCGCGCACCGGTTGGATGCTTCAGCCCAAACGGCTGGCGTCGTCCTTTGCCCCGGCGCAGGATTCGATGTCGTGCCAACGGATTGCATCGCCTTGATGCTTAAAAAAGCGATGCCGGAGGCGCACGAGCTCGCGCTCGGGTTCGAGGTCTCAAGCCGCCAAATCTCAGCAGGCACGGCGAAGACGGTCGTGGAAAGCTTGGGAAAGAGCGGCAAGGTGCGCCGCGCGGGGCGCATCACCGGTTATCCGCTTGGCACGGGGCTGCGCCGGATCAATTTCGGGCGCGGCGAGAAGCTCGCCATGCCAATCCCCGCAGGCGACATCGCAAGCGCCTTCTACACGACGGGAATCCCAAATATCACCTTCTTCACGCCTGTTTCCTTCGGCACGGCTCTCTTGGCAAGGGCGAGCGAGAGTCTGCGGCCCTTCTTGCAATCGCCACGCGTTCAGGCATGGCTTACCGCGAGAGCGGAGGCGAAGTCTAAAGGCCCAGATGCCAGAACGCGCGAGGCAACGCCGAGCTACTTGTGGGGGGAAGTGAGGGATGCTGAGGGCCGCAGCCGCGCGGTGCGAGTCAAAACCGTCAATCCTTATTCTTTCACCGTCCTTAGCGCCCTCGCAATCGCAGAGCATCTTTTAACGGCACAGTGTCCGCCCGGCTGCTTAACGCCTGCGGGATTGATGGGAGAGGAGTTTCTCTTGCGGCTGCCCGGCACGGCGCTCCTGACTTCGGCGCAGGACACCGGTTAGGCCCTAACGGCCGCCAAGGAGGCGATGAGATGGCTGCCGGCAAGCGAAGCTGGACATTGCCGCGCGACGCAGCGCTTGGACTGATGAGGATCGAAAATTGCGCCGGCTTGTCGATCAGCGCTCTGCCGAACGGCTGCATTTTCGTGATCGAGCACCGGCGCGAAGGCCGCGCCGCCATGATCAACCAAGTGCTTGGTTCGCCTCTTGGCGGCGGTATCGGCCGGATTTATCTCCGTTCAGGAGGGCCGGCGCCTCTATGTATTGAGATGGTTGGGCCGGGCGCAAATGTTCGTTTCGCCGCCTCTCAAGAAGGCTTTGCATGGGAAGGCGAAGCGGGCGGACTTCGCCATCGCGTCAGCCTACATTTGCATCCCCGCGAGTTAGCATGGTTCTGGTGCATCGGCATCGACAATAAGAGCGATGCTGAAATTTGCACCGACACCATCCTAATCCAAGATCTGGGGCTTGGCGATCGCGGCTTCCTCATGACCAATGAGGCTTACGCCTCGCAATATATTGACCACCATATCGGGCGTCACGAGGTTTTTGGCCCGATCATCATGAGCCGTCAGAACTTGCCGCAAGACGGGCGCCACCCGTGGGCTGCTCACGGTTGCTTGGATGGCGCGAAGAGCTTCGCCACCGATGGCTTGCAGCTATTCGGCCCGAGATTCCGTGACGGCAATGCGTTTGTGTTTCTTTTCGGCACAGATCTCCCCGGCTCGCGGCTTCAGCACGAGCTTGCCTGCGCCGCGATTCAATCCTTGCCTGCGGCATTGCCGCCAGGCGGACAGGCATCTTGGCGATTTTTCGGCTTATTCGATCCGGATCACGCTGCGCCTTCATCTGACCGGGATCTTGAGCGGATTGATGGCTTTGCTTGTCTTCACGGGCATCGCGCAGGCTTCGCCCTCGCGGCACCGGCCCGGAGCCTCGTCCAGGGCGCGCCTGGCGCGGCGGCCGAACCTTTAAACACAGAAGATCTAGCCCGGATCTATCCCGGCCGCACGCATGAGGAGCATCTGGACGGGACGCTTCTCTCATTCTTCGTATCCGATCCGCCGCACAACCGCCATGTGGTGTTAAGCGAGAAAGAGCGTCTTGCCACGCGCCGGCATGGCACGATTTTGCGCTCCGGCCAGGCGATGCTGCCCGGCGATGAGACGCTCTGCGCGACTTGCTGGATGCACGGCGTTTTTGCCGCCCAGCTCGCCATCGGCAATACCTCGTTTCATAAGCTGTTCTCGGTCTCGCGCGATCCTTACAACATCATGCGCACGAGCGGCCTGCGGATGATGATCGAGGGAGCCTCCGGCTGGCAGTTCTTGACGGTTCCCTCCGCTTTCGAGATGGGGCTTTCCGATTGCCGCTGGATCTATCGCCTGAAGAGCAGCCTTATAACTGTGCACGCTATTGCCTCGGGCAAGGACCCGGCCATGCACTGGCGCGTCAGTGTGGAAGGCGAGCCCTGCAAGTTCCTCGTCTTCGGGCATTTGGCAGGCGGCGAGCGCGAATTTGACAACAGCAGTATTGTCGAAGTTGATCCGCAGCAAAAGCGCTTCTCATTGCGGCCAGATCCGCAGTCCCTTTGGGGCCAGCGTTACCCGGAGGCGGTTTATTACCTTGTCACCAGTACTCCTGAGGCCATTGAAGCAATTGGGGGTAATGAGCTGCTATATGGCAATGGGCGGAGGCGCGATGGCGCCTATGTTGCGGTGCTCACGCAGAGCGTGCGGGATTTTTGTTTTGCTGTCACCGGCTCGATGACGAGCAGCGCCAAGGCTGCGCAGCTTGCTGAACAATATGAGCAGAGCACCGGAGATGGAGAGCTTCTTCTGCCTGCACGGCAGTTTTGGAGCCGTCTAACGCGCGGGGTGCAGATTAAGGGGAGCAACGATGAGGCGCGGGCGGTTGACAGTATCCTCCCATGGCTCGCTCACAATGCGATGATTCACCTATCCGCGCCGCATGGCCTTGAGCAGTATAGCGGAGGGGCGTGGGGCACGCGCGACGCCTGTCAGGGACCTGTCGAGCTTCTCCTTGCGCTCGAGCATGACGTGCCGGTCAAGGAGATTTTGCGGATCGTCTTTGCACAGCAATATGAGAGCGGCGATTTTCCGCAATGGTTCATGCTCGAGCCCTATTCCATCATTCAAGACAGGACGAGTCACGGAGATGTGATCGTCTGGCCGCTCAAGGCGCTCAATGATTACATAGAGGTCACCGGCGATCTTGATTTTCTCAGCGAGCCTGTGCCGTGGCGGCGGATCGATACTTTGGAGCGCACGGCACGCAAGGATGCGGTTATCGAGCATATCCGGGTTTTGCTCGACAGCGTGCAGGCGCGCTTCATTCCCGGAACCCATCTCATCTGCTACGGCGAGGGGGATTGGAACGATTCGCTGCAGCCCGCTGATCCCAAGATGCGCGATTGGATGGTGAGCAGCTGGACGGTCGCGCTACTGTTCCAGCAGCTCAACCGCTATGCCGGCGTGCTGTCCCGGGCTGGCTTAGAGAATAATGCTGCGGACGCGCGGATGCTCGCGAGCAAGATGAGAGAGGATTTCAACCGCTATCTCATCGCGGACGGCACGGTTGCAGGATATGCGCTTTTCGATCCTGCAAAAAGCTCCCCTGAGCTTTTGATTCACCCAAGGGATACGCGCACGGGGCTCAAGTATTCCCTTCTGCCAATGACTCGCGGCATCCTCGGCGGGCTGTTTACGCTAGAGCAGATAGCGCACCATCTCCGCATCGTTCGCGAGCATTTGCTCTATCCCGACGGCGCGCATTTGCTCGATCGGCCGATCGTCTACCACGGCGGTTTGGAGACAGCCTTCCGGCGCGCGGAATCCGCCGCGTTCTTCGGGCGCGAGATTGGGCTCATGTATGTGCATGCCCATCTCCGCTATGCGGAGGCGATGGCGCTTCTGGGGGATGCTGCCGCGCTTTGGGGGGCACTTTTGGTAGCCAATCCGATTAGTGTCACGGAGCGCCTGTCGCAAGCAAGGCTACGGCAGCGCAATGCGTATTTTTCAAGCTCCGATGCCGCTTTTCCTGACCGCTATGCGGCGAGCGCGGAATGGCCGCTCGTCAAAGAGGGTGCCATTGGATTCGAGGGTGGCTGGCGTATCTATTCGAGCGGGCCGGGAATCTATATCAACCTTTTGATCTGCCATGTGCTCGGCCGCCGGAGAATTTGGGGAAAGCGCACCACCCATCCCTTGATACCGGAATCTCTCGCCGGCACTGAAACTGAGTGGGGCAGCCTTGCGTGATGAGCCTTGCTGCACTCTCAAAGCCTTGCCGGCTCCTGACCGTCATCGCGCAGCCACACATAAACCGCCGGGATGGCGAGAACCGTCAGCGCCGTCGAGGAGGCAAGGCCAAAAACGAGCGAGATCGCAAGACCTTGGAAGATCGGGTCGGTGATGATGAAGGCCGCGCCGATCATCGCCGCCGCCGCGGTGAGGAAGATCGGCTTGAACCTGATTGCTCCTGCTTCAAGGAGCGCCTGGCGCAGCACCGCGCCTTCCGCGCGCCTGTGGCGGATGAAATCGACGAGCAGGATCGAATTGCGCACGATGATGCCCGCGAGCGCAATAAAGCCGATCATTGAGGTCGCGGTGAAGGGCGCCTACCGCTGCCTGGCGGCGGAATGAGCCTGCGGGAGGATCGCATGCAGCACCCGAAGCACCTTGACGCGATCTCCCAGGCCCTCGCGGGTGCAGATCTCCCGCCAAATTTCCGGCGAATCCGGCTAGAGCTGGCACGGGAGAAAAGTCATCCGGAAGGAAGCCCCGCAATCGGCTATCTGTTCGCTGCTCCGCTTTCGGCCGATGGCCGCATCGATGCGGATCTTTGGCACAGATATCACGGCTATTGCCGCGTCGTCCGCTTTCGCCCGGACGCGCCCGACAAGATTGGCCATCTTGTCCGCAAGCCCGGCGGCAACTGGGCCTTCCGCTATGATGTTCACGGAGGCGAGGGCGAAGAGACTGGCTATCATTTCGGCTCCGAGCAGTTCGTGCCAGGCGAATATGTATCGATCCGCGAGGCAGACGGCCTGCATGCGTTCCGGGTCGTGTCCGTCGAGCCGGTCTGATTTACTCTGCCTGTCCGCTGCGGCACGGATCAAGGTTGCCCAGCCCCGGTTCCAGGCCTATCGATACCGGCATGACTTACGCAACGTTGATGGTCCATTGCGATCTCGATCCCGGAACAGATAACCGCCTCAAGATCGCGGCAAATCTCGCTGAGCGGTTCAACGCCGTTGTGATCGGAATCGCCGCACTCCCGGAGAGCGCTCCTCTTTATTTCGACTTCGCGCAAGGCAGCGCGGCGGCACGCGTTCAAGAGGAGGTGCGCGCGAGCATCGAAAGCCGGCTGCAAATGACGGAGGAGCGCTTTCGAAAGGCAATGGAAGGCCGTGCACGGCAAGCCGAATGGAGGGCAGCAATCGGCGAGCCGCTGGCCTTTGTAACGCGCGAATGCCGCGCGGCCGATCTTCTGATTGCAGGAAAGGATCCCGAATTCGTCACCCTCGATCCCGGTGATCTCGTGATGGCTGCCGGGCGCCCCGTACTCTTAACCCCCGGTGAGATTCACTTACTCAGCGGCAGCTGCGTTCTGATTGCCTGGCGCGACACGCGCGAGGCGCGCTGTGCAGTCATGGATGCCCTGCCGTTGCTGCGCTTGTGCCAAAAGGCAGTCGTCGCAGAGATCGACGAAAGCAAGGATTTGCAGGCGGCCAACCGGAGGCTTGCAGGCGTTGTCTCTTGGCTCGAATGGCATGGCATCAACGCGGCAAGCCGGAGCGAACCCTTGCGCGAGAGTGCCGCCGCCCAGCTCGAAGCCATCGCCGCGGCAGAGGCCGCTGATCTCGTGGTTGCCGGCGCCTATGGGCATGGGAGATTGCGCGAACGCGTGCTTGGCGGGGCGACGAAACAGTTCTTGCACCTGACAGCGCGCTGCCATCTGCTTTCTCACTGAGGCACAGGTGAGAAGCGCCGCTGCGCGTTGAGGAGGCCAGCAATGCTCGCGATGGTCTTGCACAAACCGGGGGCTCCTCTCGTTCTCGAGGAATTGCCCGATCCCGTTCCGGGGCGCGGGGAAGTGCGCGTCAAGGTCGAGGCCTGCGGCGTTTGCCGCACGGATCTGCATGTCGCCGATAGCGAGCTGCCCAATCCAAAGCTGCCGGTCATCCCAGGTCATGAGATCGTTGGCCGCATCGACAGGATCGGCCCCAGCGTGACGGGCCTCGCGCTCGGGACGAGAGTAGGCATTCCCTGGCTTGGCTGGACTTGCGGCGTCTGCCCATACTGCACGAGCGGCAGAGAGAACCTGTGCGACCGGCCCCTTTTTACGGGCTATACGCGAAACGGCGGCTATGCGACGCACACGATTGCGGATGCCCGCTATGCTTTTCCCCTGCCCGATGGAGCACGCGCAGCTCATCTCGCGCCTCTCCTCTGCGCGGGACTCATCGGCTGGCGCTCGCTGCGCTTCGCGGGACCGGCTAAAACTCTTGGCCTTTACGGCTTCGGCGCGGCGGCGCACATCATTGCCCAGGTTGCAAGGGCCCAAGGGCGGCGCATCTTTGCCTTCACGCGGCCAGGCGACAAGCCGACACAAGACTTTGCTTTAAGGCTCGGCGCAGAGTGGGCCGGCAGCTCGGATGAGAGGCCGCCGGAGCCGCTTGACGCCGCGATTATTTACGCTCCGGTTGGACCGCTCGTCCCGGCCGCGCTCGCCTCTTTGCGTAAAGGCGGCACGGTTGTGTGCGCCGGAATACACATGAGCGACATTCCCTCGTTTCCCTACCGCCTGCTTTGGGAAGAGCGCGAGATCCGCTCGGTCGCCAATCTCACGCGCCGCGACGGGATAGAATTTTTGTCCTTTGCCGCGCGGGAAAACATCGAGACCGCGGTGAATACCTATCCGCTTGCCGGGGCAAATGCCGCGCTTGCCGATCTGCGCGCGGGCCGGTTCGAAGGTGCGGCGGTGCTGCTGCCGCCGTCCTAGCACCAGCGGGAGCGCCAAGCTACGGACTTCCCTATAACTGGTCTGCGTGCGAAGTCTCCAGAGCACCTCCCTCATTTCGCAAGATGAGGCGGAAAGTTGCCCGGCCGGTCTTCCCGAACGCCGCAACCCGGCTCCGCAACGCTCCTAGATAGCGAGACAATCTTGGAGCTGCCTTTTCCTTGATCACCATTCTAATCCTCGCATCCACACGGTGAAGCAAAGGATGAAGGCCGTTTTCGGCAAAGTATTGATCCGTGGCCTTCTGCGAGCCAGCCCAGGCGCCATAATCATCAATGATTAGAACTCCTCGGGGCGAAAGCCGCGGATAAAGATGGACGAGCTCATGATAACTCGACTGATACCAATCCGTGTCGAGGCGCAACAGCGCAATCCGCTTTGGGGCGAATCGCGGAATTGTCTTTTCAACCGGCCCTTTGACATACCGGATGAGCTCTTTGGGGTAGCCTGTGCTCTCGAGATTTGCCTTAACCTCCTCTAGCGGACAACAGGCCCAGGCGTAACTTGTGCGCTTGTTTTCCGCATTTAGGAGAATTCCGGCGTGCTCTCCGGTGGGCAAGAAAACGTCGGCATCGCCCGGCGGGGTCATGCCCTCAAAGGTATCGTAAAGCCACAAAGTGCGCCTCTCGCCCGCGCCAAGAAGCGTGAGCGCGCATGCCATCATGCTGCCGCCCCTCCAGACGCCGCACTCGACGATGTCCCCTGGAACTTGATTGGAAACGATATAGTTCACAGAGTCCCTCAGGGCCAAAATGCTTTCTTTCGAAGTCATCGTGTACGGCCCTGCCTGCTCAAGGATCTTCTGCGCCTGCGCGTCCATGTCAGCATCCTTTACGAGCCGGTAGCCGGCCTTCGCCAAAAGGTATTTTGCTGCTTCTTTTGGCGCTTCGAAGATGCGACGTAAAGAGACGATCTGACTTAAACCCATTCATGTTCTCCCGCTCCGCTGATCTCTTGGCTCATCGCCAAAGGCGTGTGTTCTCGCGGCCGATCCAATGGAGCAGAACAATTTGGCAGGATTTGTTTTTCCCAGCAAATGCGCGACAGCCGCGGCACCCGGTGACGAATGCCTTTCTGTATTTTCTGACAAGTCATAGCCTAAAGCTTTACGGGAGCAGCCGCATTAATACCATCCGCGAGTGGCAATGGAGGTGCGGCCGCGCAGAGCGGGCTCGCCTTATGTCCGGGAGATTAAAGCAATCGCCTGTGCCTCAAGGGCGCCGGCGGGCGCGGTGGCATCGAGGGTGATCCATTCGTGCTGTGCGATAACGCACCTCGCCTGAGCCGTGACGACCTCGGCGTTCGCATCCGAGGCGTCGCGTTCGCGTGCCGCAACGCGCTTTAGCAAGATTTCGGTGGGCGCCTTCAGCCATAGGCCTGTAAAGCGGGCGCCCTTTTCCTTTGCGATCTCCTGCGCCGCGCGGCGTTCTTCCGGGCGCAGGTGCACGGCGTCCAGAATTGTGCTTTGGCCCGCCTCAAGCGCGATGGCGGCCATGGCGCGCAGCCGGCCATATATTGCAGGGCTCGTTTCGGGCCGGTAGGCCTCCTGCGGCAATTGCTCGAATTCGCCCGCGCCGAAGAGCCGCTTGCGCTCGATGTCGCTGCGCAGATGCACGGCGCCAGGCGGGCGGCCAACAGAAGGCGCAATGGCGGCGGCAAGGGTGCTTTTGCCAGTTCCCGAGAGCCCGCCCAGAGCCGCCAAAATGAGGTGCGATGGGGCGAGGAAGGCCAAAGCCGCCTCGAAGTGCCTGCGCGCCTCCGCTGCGCGCTTCAATTCGCCGCCAGGCTCAAGCGCGATGACCTTGGCGCGAATGGCAGCCCGCAAGGAAAGAAAGAGCGGCAGCAGCGCAAGGCCCTTAAGATTGCGCTGCGAATCAGCACAGGCCCAAAGATAGCGGTTGAACAGGAGATTGGCGTGGCGGCGCAGACCGCGGATCCAGAGATCCATCAGGAGGAAGGCAAGGTCATAAAGGACGTCGCACGTTGCAATCTTATCGTCGAACTCGATCGCATCAAACAGAACCGGGTCCCCGCCCACTAGGGCAATATTGCGCAGATGAAGATCGCCGTGGCAGCGGCGGACCTCGCCTCCTCTTTCACGTTCCAAAAGGATCGGCTCGAGGCGCGCAAAGGACTCGCGCATTGCGGCGCACAGGCCCATCACAATATCCGGGGCAAAGATGGCGGGCGCGGCTGCAAGCTCGGATAACGTCTCTTCGAGCTGCTCGCGAAGAGCAGCGGACGCCTTTGCCCAGGTGATTGATTCGGCGCGCTTGTGGGAGTCCACAACAACTGCCGCGAGCTTAGCGATCGTCTCCAAATCAAGCTCGCTCCGCGCTGCGAGCCGGTCGAGCGTGCGCTCTTCGTCGAAGCGGCGCATATGCACTGCCCATTCGATAATTTTGGCCCCCGGCGCAGCGCCAAGCCTGAGCGAAGATCCATCTTGGGAAATAGGCACGACACCGAGGTAAAGAGCAGGAGCATAGGCCTTATTGACCGCAAGCTCGCGCTCGCAGGCGAGCCGCCTCTTCTCGAGCGTCGAGAAGTCCATGAACGGAAAACGGACCGCCTTTTTGACTTTATAGGCATCCCCTCCGGCGAGGAAAACGGCGGCCCCATGAGTGTCGATACGGACGACGGGGCCGCTCTGGCCATGAGTTGCCGGGCCGGCCAAAAAGGCAAAAACCTGATCTTGGCCGGACCGGGACGACCCATTCATTTGAGCAGGACTATGGTGAGCGTTTGGGATCGGCCCGCCCGGAACCGAGCCCGCAGCCGGACGCGCGCAGGGAAGCGAGCCCGGTGTCAGGGTTTTGCTTTTGCCTCAGCCGTACCTTTGGTGATTTCGTTGACCGCGGCTGCATAGAGCTCATCCATCTTTTTGCGAATTTCCCGGTCGGTGATGTTAAGGCTCGCCCGGTCGAAATCGGCGCGCAGAGTCTTGAGGATCTGCTCAGCACTGTCTTTGCGCATCTCCGCGACGGCAAGAGAAGCGGCATAGTTTTCGGCTTCAGGCCCGCTTTTGCCCAGCTTTTCGGCAGCCCAAAGCCCAAGCCGCTTGTCCCTGCGCACCCTCGCCTTGAACCTCAGCTCCTCGTCATGGGCATATTTCTCTTCGAAGGCATGCTCGCGCTCGTCAAATGTCGTCATGAAAACTCCCCATGGAACTGCGGCGCCTGGCTGCGCAAACGGCTGACTGGATCTCATAGCAGAAATAGCAGACTTCCCAAAAGCCGCTAGGCGGTCACGGCCACGCTCGCGCTGAATTTATGTCTGTATCCCGTCACGAATCTCTGCTAGTTAAGGGCGCTTCGTTACTTTTTGGAGGTGATGGCCGCACTTATATCTCGGTTACAAGCCCGGCCTCCCGCCAGCACGGCAGTGTGCGAGAATCCGCTTTCCGATGGGTTGGGTTTATCTGGCTTGCTTTAGAACGGGCGAAAGCTGGGTTCCCTCGAAACGGTGGCAGTATACGCACAGCCTGCGCCCTTGCGCTCCCGCAAGGGCCAGTGATCAGGTGTGGGATCTGGGACGTCTAAAGGAGCCGCAGCCAGAAATGGATCATCTCAAGCCACGGTTAATCCCAATGAACCGGCGCCGGCGCATTTACGAAGGCAAGGCGAAGGTCCTCTATGAGGGCCCGGAACCGGGCACCCTTATCCAGCATTTCAAGGACGATGCGACCGCATTCAATGCCAAGAAACATGCGGTTATTGACGGCAAAGGCGTGCTCAACAACCGGATCTCGGAATTTATCTTTCAAAATCTCAACGATATTGGGGTGCCGACCCATTTCATCCGCCGCCTAAACATGCGCGAGCAGCTGATCCGGGAAGTTGAAATCATTCCGCTCGAGATTGTCGTCCGCAATGTGGCCGCGGGCTCCCTTTCGAGCCGGCTCGGGATCGAGGAAGGCACCCAATTGCCGCGCTCGATCATCGAATTTTACTACAAGAACGACGAGCTGAACGATCCGATGGTCTCCGAGGAGCATATCACAGCCTTCGGCTGGGCGACGCCGCAAGAGATCGACGACATTATGTCGCTTGCGATCAGGGTCAACGATTTCCTTTCGGGCCTTTTCCTCGGCGTCGGCATCAGGCTTGTCGATTTCAAAATGGAATGCGGCCGTCTTTGGGAAGGCGATGCGATGCGCATCGTCTTGGCCGACGAGATCTCCCCTGACTCTTGCCGGCTGTGGGATATTAAGTCGAACGAGAAGCTCGACAAAGACCGCTTCCGGCGCGATCTCGGGGGGCTCATTGACGCCTATACCGAGGTCGCAAGGCGGCTTGGCATTCTGCAAGAGAATGAGCAGCCGCGCGCCCAAGGGCCAAAGCTCGTACAGTGATGACGGGCGCGGCTGAGGACCCTATGAAGGCGCGCGTTTTCGTCACGCTGAAGGATGGCATTCTCGACCCGCAGGGCAAAGCCATTGAGGGCGCGTTAAGATCGCTCGGGATCAATGGCGTCGAGAGTGTCCGGCAAGGCAAGATTTTCGATGTCGAGCTTGCGGCAAAGGACCACGCGGCCGCGCAAGAGCTTCTGCGCCAGGCCTGCGAGAAACTGCTCGCCAATCAGATCGTCGAGAATTTCAAAGTGGAAGTTGCCTAGGATCTGCAGGTTCAGAATGAAGATCTCTGCCTGAGCACCTCTAAATAGAACCGGTCTGCCATGGCCGGGCTTGACCCCGCCATCCAAACATCTAAGCCTAGAGTTTGGATGCCCGGATCAAGTCCGCGCACGGCGCGAAACACCGATATGAAAGCCGCCGTCATTCTCTTCCCCGGCTCGAACCGCGAGCAAGATGCCGTCCGCGCCCTCGAAAAGGCCGCGGGCACTAAGCCCTCGATCATTTGGCATAGCGAACATAATCTTCCCGCCGGCACGGACCTTGTACTCCTTCCCGGCGGCTTCTCTTATGGCGATTATCTGCGCTGCGGCGCGATTGCCGCCCGTTCGCCCATCATGGACGCGGTGCGTGCGCACGCCAAGCGGGGCGGTCTTGTGCTCGGCATCTGCAACGGCTTTCAGATCCTTGTCGAATCGGGCCTGCTCCCCGGCGTCTTGATGCGCAACGCCGATTTGCGCTTCGTCTGCCGCATGCAGCATCTTTCCGTCGAGCGCAATGACACGCCCTTCACATCGCATTATGCCAAGGGCCAGATCATCAAGATGGCGATTGCGCATGGCGAGGGCAATTATGAGGCGGATGCCGAGACGATTGCCAAGCTTGAAGGCGAAGGCCTGATCGCCTTCCGCTATTGCGATTCGCAAGGTAGACGGGGCGGGGATGCGAACCCGAATGGCTCAACCAACGATATTGCGGGGATTTATTCCGATGGCTTTAATGTCTTAGGGTTGATGCCGCACCCCGAAAATCTCATTGATCCGCTTGTTGGCGGAACCGATGGGCGCGGCCTGTTTGAGAGTCTTGCCGCATTCCCAAGTAAGAAAGATGCAGTCCCGGCCGAGTGAGCGCTCGCAATCCCATTTACGCCCAGATTGCTTGTACGATTCCTTCTCGATCGAGCGGCGGGCTTGCAGGAAAAACACGCGCCTTTCCGTGGGCGATTCTATTGGCGCTCCAGGCGCAAGCGCAAGCATCGTAGAAATCATCAAGCCCAGATCCCCGCGGCGGCTTTTGGTCGAGGAAAGATAAAGAAAAGCCCTCCTTTGCCAAAAGCTCCTTGCGAAGCTCTATGCCCGGCAGGTTTAGCCGGCCTTTGACCTTCTTTGACGCCAGGGGTTCATTGTCGTTCATCACCTTGAATGAGACTTCGGGATGAACCTCGAATACTCGCTCGCGAAGCGCCGGAAATTTGCGTAAGCACAAGTCGATCTCCTGAATGCGCGGAAGGATTCCAAATAGCTGTTTCGAAGGTGCCCGCGGCGGATCCGATGTTTCACGAGAAACCGCGCAAACCTGCGCGAACCCTTCACCGCAGGCATAGACGGCGCGGCGCGAGGGCACGGGAAAAATGCGCACCTGATGCGGCCGCAGGAACTCGCGGGCGGCCCAGTCGGGCTCGCGGCCGCCTTTGATGGTGCGCTCCGGCAAGCCGATGGGCATATCGGCGGCGATGAGGGATTGCGCCGGGGCGTGCGCCAAAATTCCGGCGAAGCTGCGGAAGACCCTAACTTCCGCCTCGTTGAAGTTTGCGCAGCGGACGATGACGGCGATCCAGCCCGCCCTGCAGCCGTCCACGCCGATGACTCGTCCCAGCAAAGCTGCCGCCTTCTATTGAGTCATTCGGCCGTGCTTGCTAACTGGCTTCAGCACCCCGGAGGTTTCTTGTCCTCTACAGCTGAACCCAGAATCACCCCCGAGCTCGTGGCCGCCCATGGCCTGAAGCCAGACGAATATGAGCGCATCCTCGCCCTCATCGGCCGCCCGCCGACCTTCACCGAACTCGGCATTTTCTCGGCAATGTGGAACGAGCACTGCTCGTATAAATCCTCGCGCCTGCATCTCCGCAAGCTTCCCACGAAGGCTCCCTGGGTCATCCAGGGCCCGGGCGAGAACGCGGGCGTCATCGACATCGGCGATGGCTTGGCTTGCGTCTTCAAAATGGAGAGCCACAACCACCCCTCCTTCATCGAGCCCTTTCAAGGCGCGGCGACGGGCGTTGGCGGAATCCTGCGCGATGTCTTCACCATGGGCGCGCGGCCGGTTGCTTGCCTCAATCTCCTGCGCTTCGGTGCTCCTGATAATCCGCGCACACGCCACCTCGTTGCAGGCGTCGTTGCCGGGATTGGCGCCTATGGCAACAGCTTCGGCGTGCCGACCGTTGGCGGCTCGACGAATTTCGACAAGGGCTACGACGGCAACATCCTTGTCAATGCGATGGCCGTTGGCATCGCCAGGCGCGACGCGATTTTCTATGCGCGTGCGAGCGGCATCGGCAACAAGATCGTCTATCTCGGCTCCAAGACCGGCCGCGACGGCATTCACGGCGCGACCATGGCCTCGGCCACATTTGAGGAGGATGCCGAGGCCAAGCGCCCCGCGGTGCAGGTCGGCGATCCCTTCACCGAGAAGCTTTTGCTCGAAGCCTGCCTCGAATTGATGCAGACCGGCGCGGTCATCGCCATCCAGGACATGGGCGCCGCGGGGCTTACATCTTCGGCGGTGGAGATGGGCGCCAAGGGGAACCTTGGCATCGAGCTTAATCTTGATCTCGTGCCTTGCCGCGAGACCGGCATGACGGCTTACGAGATGCTGCTCTCGGAAAGCCAGGAGCGCATGCTCATGGTGCTCGATCCGGCAAAAGAAAAAGAGGCAGAGGCCATCTTCCGCAAATGGGGCCTCGATTTCGCGGTGATTGGAACGACCAATGACACGCTGCGATTCCGCGTCAAGCACCAGGGAGCGCTCAAGGCCGATCTGCCGATCAAGGAGCTTGGCGATGCGGCGCCGGTTTACAGCCGGCCGCATGTGACGGCGCCGAAAAAGGCCGCCATTGATCCCTCTTCGGTGGCGGCTCCTGTCTCGCACACAGAGGCCTTGCTGCGCCTGCTAGGCAGCCCCGATCTTTGCTCCAAGCGGTGGATCTATGAGCAATACGATCATCTGATCCTCGGCAATACGGTGCAGGGGCCGGGTGGCGATGCGGCGGTGATCCGGATCGGCGAGGGGCCAAAGGGACTCGCGCTCGCAACGGACGTGACGCAGCGCTACTGCGCCGCCGATCCCTTCGAAGGCGGCAAGCAGGCGGTTGCCGAATGCTGGCGCAATCTTAGCGCCGTTGGCGCGCTGCCGCGCGCAATTACGGACAATCTCAATTTCGGCAATCCGGAAAAGCCCGGGATCATGGGCGAGTTCATCGCCTGCATCGAGGGGATTGCGGAGGCCTGCCGCGTGCTTAATTTCCCCGCCGTCTCCGGCAATGTCTCGCTCTACAATGAAACGAACGGGCGCGCCATTCCGCCCACCCCTGCAATTGGCGGCGTCGGCATCATCGAGGATGTCGGCCGGACGGCAACCCTCGCCTTCAAGCAGCCGGGCGAAACAATTCTCTTACTCGGATGGACGCAAGGCTGGTTGGGGCAATCCCTCTACCTGCGCGACATCGGCGGCAGGGAAGAGGGCGCGCCGCCGCCCGTCGACCTTGCCGCAGAAAAGCGCAATGGCGACTTTGTCCGCGCTCTCATCGCCGAAGGCGCAGCGTCTGCCGCGCACGATCTCTCCGATGGCGGATTGGCGGTCGCGCTTGCCGAGATGGCGATTGCAGGCGGGATTGGCGCCTCGATCGCGAACCCGCCCTCTCTGCCTGCGCATGCGTTCCTCTTCGGCGAGGACCAGGCGCGTTACGTCATCACATGCGAGCCTGAAAAGGCCGCCACGATCCAGGGAGCGGCGCAGCGCGCGGGGGTGCCTTGCACGGCCCTTGGCACAACTGGAGGCGGCACGTTGACCCTTGGCCCGGCCATCGTCATATTCCTGAGCGAATTGGCGGCCACTTACGAACGCTGGCTTCCCGCCTATATGGGCGCAACGGGCGCGTGAGGCGGCCCCGCGTGGTTTTCGATCAAGAACATGGAGTTGAGCGCGCAATGCCGATGCCCGCATCTGAAATCGAGCGGCTGATCAAAGAAGCCCTTCCGGACGCTTCTGTGGAGATTACGGCTTTGGCGGACGATAACGATCACTATGCGGCAATCGTGACCTCCTCCGAATTCGCCGGCAAATCCAAGCTCCAGCAGCATCAGCTCGTCTATAAGGCTCTTGGCGGAGCAATGGGACGCGCGCTGCATGCATTGCAGCTTCAGACCTTTGCCCCGAAATAAAGTTTACCGTCCCACTGTCACGCGAGGGAAAGGCTCAGGCAATGGCTATCCGCGACGAAATCCAGTCGGCAATCGACGACAACGATGTCGTTTTGTTCATGAAGGGCACGCCCGATTTTCCGCAGTGCGGATTTTCCGGCCAGGTCGTCCAGATTCTGAACTACATGCATGTCCCTTACAGAGCGGTGAACTGCCTCGCGAGCGATGAAATGCGCCAGGGTATCAAGGAATTCTCCAACTGGCCGACGATCCCGCAGCTTTACATTAAGGGCGAGTTCATCGGCGGCTGCGACATTGTCCGCGAGATGTTCCAATCGGGCGAGCTTGCGTCGCATCTTTCGGCGAAAGGGATCAAATTCGAGCAGCCGGCGAAGGCTTGAGGTTTGCGGCCGGCTGCGCAACGCAAGGCGGCTAAAATCTCTTGACCCAAGGGAACTTTTGAGAGCGAGGCGTGTCTTAGCAAACACCCTCAATGCCTCAGCTGGGCCCCTGGGATGCTACGCGGCACGGACACTCCCGCCCTCCGGCTTGCTAGGTCAAGCAGCCTCGGCTTGCTGGCTGGGGCCCTGGCCTCTCGGCGCGCGCTTGGGAAAATTCCCGGTCTTGCTGTTCCGAAGCCTGTAAGGCTGCTTTCCCGGCGGCTCTTTATCTTCCTCTGCGCCTTCGCGCTCGGCCTTGGCCTTACCTTGAGCGCGCCTGAGTCGGCGCTCGCGTTCCGCGGCGGGTTCGGCGGGGGCGGATTTCACGGCGGAGGGTTTGGCGGGTTCCACGGAGGGTTCGGAGGCTTCCACGGAGGCTTTGGCGGATTCCATGGCGGCTTTGGCGGTTTCCGCGGCTTCGGAGGCTTTCACGGCTTCCGCGGGTTCGGCGGCTTCCACCGGTTCGGCGGCTTTCCTCGCTTTGGCGGGTTCCACCGCTTTGGCGGGTTCCATCGCTTTGGCGGGTTCCACCGCTTTGCTGGCGTGCCTCGCTTTCATCGCTTCGGCGGGGTGCGCCGCTTTGGCGGCCGCACCGCCCATTTCGGTGGCTTCCATGGCGGCCGGTTCGCGCATGGCATGAGGGCATTCCATGACGGGCGGTTCGCGGGGCTGGGCAGCCGAGCCTTTCGCCGCGGACAGTTTGCGCATCTCGGCCCGCGCGCCTTCGGCGGGCGCTCGATTGGCGTCCCCGGCCGGTTTGGATTCCGGGCGCGTTCGGCTGCTTTAGGAGCGCTTGGCTTCGGCGGCCTAGCCGTGCTGCATGGCGCGCGCTGGGGATGGGGCGGATGGCCCTGGGGCTCAACTGGCTGGAACTGGGGCGGCTGGGGCCGGGGCGGAAGCTGGCCACTGACCTTCGCCAGCTGGAGTTGGGGCGGCTTCTGGCCCTCTTGGGGCTTTGGCGGCTATTGGCCCTCGGATCTCGGGTTTTGGCCCGTCGCGTTCGGGGGCTTTTGGCCGTTTGGCTTCGCTGGCTGGGGACCAGGGTGGGGGCTTGATCCCTGGTGGCCCCTCGCGTTCGATGGCTGGTGGCCCTGGTACGGCTGGCCTGCGTTAACTCTTGCCTCATGGGAGCCTTGGTGGGGCTACGGTCCCGGCCTTGCCGCTTGGTTTCTTGTGGCAAGCGTTGCCGAGCTAGCCGGCGCCGTTGCATGGGACTTGGCTTATCCCTACTATTGCCCCTCTTACGGCTATGGTTACGCCTGCGCCGCTTATCCCGCCGGTTTGCCGGACTATGGGATTGCCATTTGGTGAGGGCGCGAGGGCGCACAGTTGGCTGGGTGGAGGCAAGGATGAGATCGTTCCGGAGGGTCCTGCGCGCGTTTCTGCTGTGTGCGGCCGTTTTGGGCCTCACTGCTGGCGCGGGGCGTGCCCAAGAGCAGGGCATGCAGACCCAGATGGGGCCAGGCCCAATGGGGCGCGGCATGCAGCAGCGGGGCGCGGCGATGTGCGATCAGCTCGACCAGCACATCGATGGCGATCTCGCCTTTCTGAAGACGGAACTCAAGATCAGCGAGGCGCAAACGCCGCAATGGAATATCTTCGCCCAGGCCTTCCGGGAGGACCGGGAGAAAAGAGCAGACCTTTGCCGGCAATCAATGGAGCAATCGAAGGAAATGCGCTCCGCGGGCCTGCTCGATTCCCTAAAGATGGCAGAGGATCAGCTGGCGCAGCGCCTTGATTCGCTGCGCGCCATGAAGGCTGCGCTCCAGCCTCTCTATTCGAGCCTGAGCAAAGACCAGAAGAAAACCGCCGATCAGATCATGCGCGGCGGGCAGATTTTTTGAAGGCTGAGTCTGCGTGTTTAATACGGGTTTAAATTCACGGTCCTCCGAAATTTAAGCCAGCTGCCCAATGCTTGAAATCGTCGCCGGAGATATCACCAAACTTCGCGTCGACGCCATCGTAAACGCCGCCAACACGACTCTGCTCGGCGGCGGCGGCGTCGATGGCGCGATCCATCGCGCCGCAGGGCCGGAGCTTCTCGCCGAGTGCCGCACCCTTGGCGGCTGCGCCACGGGAGACGCTAAGATTACCGGCGGCTATAACCTTCCCGCGCGATATATCATCCACACCGTCGGCCCCGTCTGGCACGGCGGGAGCCGGCGCGAGGAGGAGCTTCTTGCCTCCTGCTACCGCCGGTCGCTCGAACTTGCGAAGCAAAACGGCATGCGCTCGATTGCCTTTCCGGCCATCTCGACGGGCGCCTATGGCTTTCCGCCGGACAGCGCAGCGGAGATTGCGGTCAGAACTGCGGCGGCCTACGAGCAGGATTTCGAGCGCATCCTCTTTTGTTGCTTTTCGGAAAGCTCCGCCGCGCACCACAGGCGCGCCCTCGAGGCGCTGCGCGGCGGTCAACCCTGAGCCGCTTTGAGCAAGGCGGAGGCCTCTTCCGAGTCCCACTGAGCAGGCCCCGCCATATTGCCAATCGCGCAGCCGTCCTTGCCGATGAGAATCGTCGCGGGCAGGCCGAAAGCCAGGCCCTCTTGCTTTAGGGCCTGGAAAACTCCTGCCGTATGGTCGGAGTAGTAAGTTAGATTCTTGATACCCGTCTCGTCGAGAAAGGCCTTCGTCCGGTCGAGCCGCGTGGTGTCGATATTAACAGCGACGACAGAAAATTTTGGCGAGCCGAGCGCGCCTTGCACGCGGTCGAGGGCAGGCATCTCCTGCCGGCACGGCACGCACCAGGTCGCCCAGAGATTAAAGAGCACCGTGTGGCCCTTGAAACCGGCAAGGCTGATTTCCTTGCCGTCAGGCCCATCGAAGGTGAGCGCCGGCATGGGTTTTGGCTCCGGCGCAAGCATGAGCGCGGCGATCTCTCCATGGATAAGCGGCTGCAGCTTCCCCGTTAATCCGGTGCTCACGGGGCAAAGGCTCGCGAGGACCTGATCCTTGCCGCCCTGCGGCCTCGTCCCGTATAGAACGAGACCCAGCACAACAAGGGCCAAGGCCCCGGCCGCGAGCCATCGAGCGCGCAAGAAGCCCGGCGGGCGATCCTTCTCCGGCAAGCCTGCGGTCATGGCGGCACCCTTCTCGAATGAGCAGAACGAGATGACCAATAAAATGTGGGGCGGCCGGTTCGCAAGCGGCCCGGACGCGATCATGGAGGAAATCAACGCGTCGATTGGCTTCGACTATAGGCTTGCCAAGCAGGACAT
>Ga0209581_1000856_pt1 | contig 44781 bp, 36 predicted proteins | sample Coa_R2_FD_187160 | JGI IMG/M metagenome (GOLD analysis project Ga0209581, IMG submission 187160) | Surface soil microbial communities from Centralia Pennsylvania, which are recovering from an underground coalmine fire - Coalmine... | ecosystem: Environmental > Terrestrial > Soil > Unclassified ...
ACACGCGACGTCGTCTACGCCGCCGCGGAACCTGCCGTCCAGCCTGACGCCACAGGCGATGGCAGCGATCGGTGCTCATGGGATAGCCCTCCCGACGCAGGAAGATCCGGATCCGCCGGTACCCGTAACGGGGATACTGTCCAGCCAGACGTTTCATCGCCTCAATGACCGGCCCATCACGCTCGGCCAGTGTCGACACGTAGCCCAGCGTCGATCGCGCTGTCCCCATCAGCGCGCACGCGCGTCGCTGCGAGATCCCGCGGCCCTGCAGATGGGTCACCGCTCGCCGCCGCTCGGGCGCGCCTAGAATTTTCCCCGCGCGATCTCCTTCATCACCTCGATCTCCAGATCGCGCTCGGCCAGCAGCTTCTTCAGACGGGCGTTTTCTTGCTCCACCGTCTTCAGTCGCCGCACGTCCATCGTCTCCAGTGACCCGAATCGTTTGCGCCAGGCATAAATCGTCGGCTCCGAGACCCCGTGCCGCTTGGCCACCGCTGCCACTGGTGCGCTGTCGGCCTCCCGAAGAATCGCCACCATCTGCTCATCCGTAAACCGCGCCTTCTTCATCTGCTCCTCGCTTCGTCAGCGGGAGCCATCTTCTCAGGATTCAAATGGTCCGAAAATCGACCAGCAGGTCAGGGTACCGTCGCTATGTCCCAAATCGTTTGAGTAATTCATCTTTGACTTGATTCTGATCCTCTCTAGTCAGCCAGCCAAGAAACAACGTCACCGAACGGCCATTGCTGAGCCAGAGCTTCGGACCAAAGCGCTTTCGAAAGTCAGTTTTTACAATGTCTCCGCATGAAATGTGTCTTACTTGGTAAGTCCAATAAAGTAGTACTACAGCATCATTACCAAGAAATGCGACGATCGGATATCGCGCCAATCGATATGAAACAAAACAAAGCATACCGCCAGAATAAAGTGGCAGAGTAACTTGAAAAAATCTAAGAACTACATTACTAGAGAATTCTGGCGCGCCAAAGCGCATAAGGCAAAATATGTAACCACCTGCAAAAAAACATAATCCCGCGCTCAGTAGACCACAAGCAATCCGTATTGGAGGAGACCAAAATTCTTTAGCAGTTGGTTCATGCATATGTAGCATCATATCTTGTGGCCAGAAAACGGTTTTCTAGGAAGAGTTACATCAGTCCGCCCTTTTGCTTAAGAGGATTGATCTCGATTTATGAATATCTCGAAAAATCAATCTTGATCTACATGGGGACAATCATCCATTCCGCAACTGCCGCCACCACCATCGCTACCGCCGCCGCCTCCCCCGCCACCACCATCACTACCACCGCCCCCCTCAGATCCGCCAGCGGGAACAACCGGGCCGACAGTAATAGTGCCGCCGTTACTGCCGCCACCATACCCTCCAGACCAGAAAATAAATTCAGCGTCGCCACCAGTACCAGATCCGCCGCTGTCACCGCCCCCACCTCTTCCGGACCCGCTATGGATACTGCCACTGTGGTTGTTACTACCTTTACTGCCATTGCCGTTGTTGTTTTGACCCTGATTCATTTGCTGGTCAAGCTGATCGTATTGCTGCTGTTGGTGCTGAGCAGCGCCGGGGATATTCGAATTCTGAATTTGAGAGTTGATATCGACAGGTTCACTTACCACCAAATAAATGCCTAACGCGATGAATGACACACCAATAATTTGTGCACCAAGTCCTAGCGGTGGTCCAGAAAATCCCGCTACAAACAGTAGCGATCCGCCAACAATAAACATTTCACCTTCACTTAGTAACAAGCCTTGCGGATCGACGTTCGAGATCGGATTGTTCGCGCCGTAGATGTACGTGTTGATGCCGGCGGCGAGTCCAATGGGATCAGATTGGAGGTACCGCCCTGTTGTCGGATCGTAGTACCGGTTCAAGTTGTAGTAGAACCCCGACTCGGCATCGTAATACTGGCCTGGGAGCCCGATATTCAAACCACCGATTGCGTTCGTTGTGACCGTACGGTCGAAAGCGGTGTTGTTTGCCTGCCAGACGATGGCGGCGCTCGAGTTCGTGACGACTTCGGGTCGGCCGAGATGATCGTCGTGGATGTAATACAGCGTGCCGTTGCGGATCAGCGCAATCGGCTGGCTGTTGAGATAGACGTATTCGCTCGTGATGGTGGTTCCGCCGTTCGAGGTTTCGCCCAGCAGGGTGCCGGTTGAATCGTAGAGATAGTTGAAACTGCCGCTTGGCCCTGATTTCCTGACGCGTTGACCGAGGCCGTTGTAGCTGTAGGCAGTGGTTCCGCTGCTCGTGGCGATGCTGGCCAAGTGATTGAAAGCATCGTAGGTTAGCGTCTTGTTGCCGCCGTAACCGTTGATGCTCGTGGTGTTGCCCTGCGCATCGTACGAAAAGCCGCGCGAGCGCGTGCCGCTGATCTGCTCCAGCTTGTTGCTGTAACGATCGGTCGTGTACGTATCGCCGATGCCGCCCCAGACAGCCTGGGTGCGGTTGCTGTTGGCGTCGAAGCCGAAGCTCTGGTTGCCGAGCCCCGAACTCGTTACCCCGGTCAGGCGATAAAGCGCATCGTAGGCCAGGGTTTCACTGTTGGCGGTGACGAGGTTGTTGGTGAGACGGATCAGGTTGTTATTGGTGTCGTAACCATAAGAGAGGCTCTGAATTGTGGCACTTCCGCTGCCCGCAGCGAGTGCGGTCAGGCGCAGGTCGGTGTCGCGGGTCCAGGAGACCGTGGTGCCGTCGCCCATCGCCATACTTGTCGCTGACAGCAGGCCGGGAAGGGCATAGTTCACGCTGGCGATCGGATAAATCGTACCGCCGATATTGACGGTGACGCTGGTAACGTCGGATTCGCCGTCGTAGCTGTAGCTCACCCGATCGCCGCCGGGATAGGTAATCGCAATGAGCCGATCGCGGTTGTCGTACGAAAAGACGATCGTATAGCTGCTACCGCTGATGACGTTGGTCTGCGACGCGATCTGGCCAGTCTGGCGATAGGCGTAGCTCGTGGAGCCACTGGCGTCGGTGATCTTGCACAAGCGGGCTTTGCCGTTGGTGCAGGTGTCGTAGGTATAGGTAACCGTCAGACTGCCGGCGGTGGCGGAAGTCGGCCGATTGAGGGCGTCATAGACGAACGTAGTCTTGGTGCCATCCGCTCGGGTGACCGAGATCCGGCGGCCCAGGTTGTCGTAAGTCGAAGTCGTTACGCCGGTGTCGGGGCTGGATTGGGAAACAAGCTGGCCGAAGCCGTCGTAGCCGTAGGTGGTGACATGGTCCAGAGGGTCGGTAACGGAGACGAGATTGCCAGCACCGTCGTAGCCGTAGGTGGTGACGTGGTCCAGCGGGTCGGTAACGCTTTGTATTTGGTTGAAGGCGTTGTAGTTGTAGATCCAGACCTTGCCGGCGGAATCGGTCTTGGTGGCGATGTTGCCGTTGGCGTCGTAGGTGTACTGGATGCTCTGGCCGTTGGCGCCCTGGTCGTTGAGCAGGCGACCCACGGAGTCGTAGCTGCCGCTATGACTAAAGGCCGTAGCGCCCTGGCTGAGGATGCGCTGGCTGACGATGTCGCCGAGGCTGTCGTAGTCGAATTCCTGCCAGCCTGCGTGCGCGCCGGAATCGTCAGCGTAGGTCTTTTGCGTGAGCCGGCCGGCGGCGTCGTAGGTGTTGATGAGTTCGCCGCCGTCCGCATAGGTGACGGTGGTCGCGTGACCCATGCCGTCGTAAGTGTAAGTCGTGGTGCCGACGACGCCATCGACGGTCCGCGAGGCGCTCAGCAGCCGGCCGTGCCTGTCGTAGGTAAAGTTCCCGGTGAATCCGTTCGGATCGGAAGCCGACGCCGGCAAGCCTAGCCCGTTGTAACTGCTGAAGGTGGTGGTGTTGCCCTCAGCATCCGCCACGCTCGTGAGATCGCCGGCGCTATCGTATTGATAGACGACATAGCCGTTGGGACCGGCCAGCGGACCGCTGATCGTGATGGTGCTCGGGATCCCGCTCGCATAGAACTGATAGCTGAAGGTCGTGGTCTGGGTCTGGTTCTTGGTGCCGTTTGAGGAAAGGTTGGTAACCGTGATCGAGCAGAGGCGGTTGTGCGAGCAGGTGGAATTCGGGGTGTAATTGAAGCTTTGCAGAGAAATCGGGCTGGAGTTCGGACCGAACGTCTTGATGCTTGTGACTCGGCGCTGGCTGTCCCAGGTGAATTGAGTCTCGCGCTGGTTAGCGGATTCCCCGGAATCGAGCTTCACGTCCTGGAGCAAGCCGTTGATGCTGTAGACGAGGGTGTCGGTGTAGCCGCGCTGATCGACGGTGGATTTCGGATGGCCGTAGCCATCGAAGCTCGTCGTGGCCGTCGTATTGGCCACGCCGGTGATGCCCGAGCGGGTGATCTTGGCCAGCCGCCAGGTGTTTTCGATCAGATCGTAGTAGTACGTGGTGACCGCGCCGGCGGAGTTGGTCACGGTGGTGGAGTTGGCGCCATAGGTGTAGCTCAGCTGGTCGACGCCGCCAGCGAGGCTGCTGGTGGCGATGGTGCCGCTGCTGTTGTAGCTGAAGGTGCTGTAGCGCACGCCGTCGAAGGCTTCGCCGGTGAGGGCGGTCGGCTGGCTCGCGCTTTCGTAGTAGTAGGTGCGCGTATGGCCGTCCGGGTCGGTCACGTTGTTGAGCATTCCATTCGCGTTGTAGCCGTAGCTGTAGACGTTTCCGTCGGGGTCGGTGACCGAGGTGACCCGGCTGCCTGTCCAGCCGAAATGCACGATCAGGCCGTTGCTGTGCGTCGCGGTCTGGATGTGGTTGGACCCGTCGTAGGTGATGGAGGTCCAGCCGAGGCCGGTGGCGTCGAGCGAGGAGATCAAGAAGCCGCTCGCGTTGTAGGTCTCGACGGCGCCGCTGGCGTTGATCAGGCTCCAGGTGCCGTTCGAGTTCTTGACGACCCAGTCATCGGCCTCTGGCGATGGGTTGATATACTGCTTGGTGGCGCTGCTGTAGTCATAGGTGACCTGGGAGCCGTCGGGCCGGAAGGCATAGACGACGACATTGCTCCCCCGCACGCACGTGAGGCACAGGTGCGCGTCGAAGGTCGAGCTCCAGTTCGAGCCGAACATGCCCGTGTAATAGATGACGGGCGTGGCACTGTTGTAAGTCCGCACCAGCGTGAGCGGCGCAAAGTGGCTAGTCTGGAAATCGGTTTCGGTCAGGGTCTTGTTGCCTTCGGGCAGGATGTCGCCGAATGGCATCATCGTGCAGCCGATTTGTTGATTCACGCGCTCGGGCGAGCACATCGTCTGGAATCTCGGTCCCAGACGGGTGATGTCCGCCGGGGTATGAAGTGCGAGGTTGACGAGCGCGCCTAAAAGACGGGAGGGCATCCGCGTATAGGTGCGAAGCAAGGGCCGCGTGGCGGGTCTTGGACTAGGCAGCAAACGGGCGCTGGCCTGTGCGGAGTAGCCGGCGCAAAACACCCAGAGGAACGTCGCAGTGGCGATGCTTAAGGACTTGGCCCAATTGCGGGGGGGGGGGCGAACGATTGAGGCCGACTTTGCAGAGTCACGCCTCCATAGCGCGTGGTGCGCGGAATCACATTCTGCTCCCCAGGAATCACTGCCTGTGTCAGATTCATTGCGAATCCCTCCCACGTGACACTTCGGCTCGGGGCTCTTTGCGTGTCCCGGGAAACCTTATACGCCGGGACGCAAGCGAAATCCACTATCGGTCATGAAGTTGTCAGCGATGATGAATCTACGCCGAATCCCGAAGCGATTGCTTTGTTCTTTCGCGAACCATGGGCTGCTGAGCCACGCGGCAATCGCGTAAGCTGAACGCATGCACTCCCTGCTGCTCGGCTCGCTGGTGGCCACCGGCGGCGTGGTCGCGTTCTTGCACGCCGCGTTGCCCACGCACTGGCTGCCCTTCGTGCTCGCCGGGCGCGGCCAGCGCTGGGGGCGCGGCAAGACCCTGACGGTGGCGGCGCTGGCCGGCACCGGCCACGTGCTGTTCACGATCGCGCTCGGCGTGCTGGTGGCGGCCTTCGGCGCGGCGGTGGACCGCGCCACCGGCGAGGTGTTTCCGTGGATCGCCGCCGGCGTGCTGGCGGCGTTCGGGCTGTACTACCTTTCGCGCCAGGCGCTGGGCCGCGGTCACGGCCATGCGCATTTCGGTCACGTTCATGATCACGGCGAGGACGAAACCCTGCTGCCGGCGCAGGTTTCCGACGGCTATCCGGCCAAGGGCCGCAGCGACCGGGCGGTGATCCTCGGCCTGTTCGCGGCGCTGACGTTTTCGCCCTGCGAGGCCTATCTGCCGGTGTTCGTCGCCGGAGTCCGGGCGGGCTGGACGGGGTTCGCGTTCTTGAGCGCGGTGCTGGCGCTGTCCACCGTCGCTGGCATGATGCTGCTGACCTGGCTCACGCTGCTGGGGCTGGAACGGCTGCCGCTGGCCAGGCTGGAACGCTACGAGCACGGCGTGCTCGGCGCGGTGCTGCTGACGCTGGCGGTCGCGGTCTTGTTGCTCGAGTCGTGACGCGGCTCAGCGCCCGTGAAGAAAAGCACGTCCTGTGCATTTCTTCCGTCGCAAGTCCGGTCCACGCCCGGACTTGCTCTACGCGAATCAAGCTTCTGTGGGCCTGATTCGCGTCCGGCCCTCCCTGGCCAGCCTGAGCGCTTGAAAAAATCACAAGCGCTCAGCGGTGCTCGTGGCACTGCGGCGTCTCGGGTTCGGCGCAGGCGCCTTCTTCGAGCTGGACCGTGGCGTGGGTCACCGCCAGCCGCTCGCGCAAGCGTCGCAGGATCGCGGACAGCGCGGCCTGACGGTCGGCGCCGGGGAGCAGGTCGGCGTGCAGGGTCACCATCGCCTGCTCGCCGGTCAGCGACCAGGCGTGGACGTGATGCACCCCGGCCACGCCCGGCACGCCGGTCAATTCGCGCTGCACGCGCGCGATGTCGAAGTCCGGCGGCGCGCCTTCCAGTAGCACGTGGGCGGAATCGCGGGTGAGCCGCCAGCCCGAGCGCAGGATCAGCGCGGACACCGCCAGCGACAGCAGCGGATCTGCGATTTTCCAGCCGAAGATCAGGATCAGCAGCGCCGCCGCGGTGGCCGCCGCGGAACCGAGCAGATCGCCCAGCACGTGAACGCGCGCGCCGCGTTCGTTGAGCGAGCTGCCGCCGGACAGGGCGAAGAACGCGGCGAGGTTGGCGGCGCCGCCCAGCGCGGCCACGACCAGCATCAGCGTGCCGTCCACCGGCGGCGGGGCGAACAGGCGGCGCAGCGCCTCCGCCACCACCGCCGCGGTCAGCACGAGCAGCGCCAGGCCGTTGACGAAGGCCGCCAGCGGCTGGTAGCGCCGGTGGCCGTAGGTGCGGCTTGCGCTCGCCGGCCGCCGGCCGACGCGGATCGCCAGCACCGCCAGCACGAGCGAGGCGGAATCGGCCAGCATGTGCGCGGCTTCCGCCAGCAGCGCCACCGAGTTGGCCCAGAAACCGCCGGCCGCCTCCACCAGCGTGAACGCGCCGAGAAATCCCAGCGCCCAACGCAACCGCCGCTCCGAGACGGCGTCGCGCGCGACCGCCGGGTCGTGGGCATGCGCGCGATGGTGATGGTGATGGTGCTGGCCCATGGCCGTCGTGTCCTTGCGCCCGGTGCGAAATGATACGGCAGGCAGTCAGGCGCGGCTGCGCGTCTGGGCGTCCAGTTTTCTCAGGAAGAACTCCATCACCCGCCGGTAGAGCTGTTCCTTGAGCACCAGGTCCTCGACACCCCAGTCGAGATTGGGATTGTCGTTGACCTCGATCACCTTGACCAGCTTGCCGAACTGCTTGAGGTCCACGCCGTACAGCCCGCGGCCGACCGCGCGCGCGGCCTGCACCGCGATGCCGAGCACGGTCTTGGGAACCTCGCCGACGTCGAGGGTCTGGTGCTCGCCTTCGCGCTTGACGCCGTTGGCGTCGCGCTTGACCACCTGCCAGTGCGCCGGCGCCATGTAATAGCGGCAGGCGTAGAGCGGTTCGCCGTCGAGCACGCCGATGCGCCAATCGTACTCGGTGGGCTCGTAGGCCTGCGCCACGATCAAATCCGAGCGCTCCAGGAACTCGCGCGTCTCGCGCTTCAACTGCGCCTCGTTCTCGATCTTGATCACGCCGCGCGAGAACTGCGAGTCGGGCTGCTTGAGCACCAGCGGGAAGCCCAGCTCGCGGCCGACGTCGGCGAGGTTGGCGCGGTGCACCAGCAGGGTCTTGGGCTGGGGGATCTTGTGCCGCTCCATCAACTGCGCGAGATACACCTTGTTGGCGCAGCGCAGGATGTCCTCGGGATCGTCCACCACCACCAGACCCTCGCGCGCGGCGCGGCGCGCGAAGCGGTAGGTGTGGTGGTTGACCGCGGTCGTTTCGCGGATGAACAGCGCGTCGTACTCGGCGACGTGGCCGTAGTCGCTCTTGTCGATGAAATCCACCGAGAAGCCGAGATCCTCGGCGGCCTTCTCGAAGGCCTTGAGCGCCCGGGGATTGGACGGCGGTTCCTTCTCGTCCTCGTTGACCAGGATGGCCAGGTCGTAGCGCGCCGATTCGCGCCGGCGCCGCGGCGTGCGCCGGCGGGTGAAGTAGTCGCGCGCGGTCTGATACAGAAACTCGTGATGGCTGGCCGGCACCTCGCCCAGCGCCACCGCGCTGAGCGTGTCCACGCGCCAGGAGTCGCCGCGCCAGACGAACCGGGCCTGGATCAGCGGCGCCGGAAACTGGTTGAACAAGGCCCGCGCCAGCCGCTGGTGGCGCACGTAGGGGCTGTCGCCGAAATAGACGTTGAGCAGGTATTCGGAAGACCCCAGCCGGGCCAGGCTGTGCTGGATCAGTTCCTCGATCTCGTCGTTGAGTACCGAGGGCGACTCGGCCAGCTTGAGGTCCTGCACCGTGGTGATGTCCGGCAGGCACTTGTGGCCGCGCGCGCCGGCCAGCAGCGAGACGTAATAACCGGTGGACTGATAGCCGAAGCTGCGGCACAGGTTGTAGACCCGCACGCCGCGCAGGCGGGTGAAGGAATCCTGGGTCAGGTAATCCCAGGCGGTGACGACTTCCACGCCGGGGATCGCCACCGGCCAGTCTTCGCTGCGATCGACGACGACGATACCGCTCACGACACGGTGCCGCGGCCGCGTGGGTGCGGGAGTGAGCGGAGGGCCCCGACCCGCGCGTGAGCCGTCGCGCGCGACGAAGCCTCGGGACGGTGCGCCGCCGCTCGAACGGGAACGCGGTCGGGGCCGCTCACGACACAGGGCCGCTCACGCGCGCTCCCGGCGAGCGGCGCCGCGTACTCAAAGGATCGTCCGGCTCTTCGTCCATGCCTACTGCAGCAGCGCGACCCCCGCGCTGCGCGCAATGCTAGCACGCCCTTCCCGCGATGAGCGGACCGTCGGCCGCGGCGCGCTCCGCGCGCTTGCGCTCGTGTTCCTTCAGGAAGCGCTTGCGCAGGCGGATGGACTTGGGGGTCAGCTCGACCAGCTCGTCGTCGTTGATGAATTCCAGCGCCTGTTCCAGCGAGAATTTCACCGCTGGCGTCAAGATCACGTTCTCGTCGCTGCCGGCGGCGCGGATGTTGGTGAGCTTTTTCTCGCGCAGCACGTTGACCACCAGATCGTTGTCGCGCGCGTGGATGCCGACGATCTGGCCTTCATACACCTCGTCGCCCGGCTCGCTGAGCATGCGGCCGCGCTCCTGCAGGTTGAACAGCGCGTAGGCCGGTACCTTGCCGGTGTCGTTGCTGATCATCACGCCGTTGTGCCGCTGGCCGAGATCGCCGCTTTCCGTCTTCGGCCCGAAACGCTCGAAGTTGTGGAACAGCAGGCCGGTGCCCTTGGTCAGGGTCATGAACTCGGTGGCAAAACCGATCAGGCCGCGCGAGGGCACGGTGTATTCCAGGCGCACGCGGCCGCGCCCGTCCGGCACCAGGTTGTGCAGACTCCCGCCGCGCTCGGCCAGACGCTGGATCACGCCGCCCTGGTGCGCTTCCTCGACGTCGGCGACCAGCGTCTCGTAAGGCTCGCACACCTGCCCGTCGATCTCCTTCACGATCACCTGCGGCCGGCCGACCGCCACCTCGTAGCCCTCGCGGCGCATGTTCTCCAGCAGGATGCCCAGGTGCAGCAGGCCGCGGCCGGAAACCTTGAACTGGTCCGGCGTTTCGCCCGGCTCCACGCGCAGCGCCACGTTGGTCTTGAGTTCGCGCTGCAGGCGCTCGGCGAGCTGGCGCGAAGTCACGAACTTGCCCTCGCGCCCGGCGAAGGGCGACTTGTTGACCTCGAAGACCATGGTCATGGTGGGCTCGTCCACTTGCAGGCTGGGGAGGCCCTCCGGCGCCTTGGGGTCGCAGACGGTCTCGGAGATGCCCAGCTCCTCGATGCCGGTGACGGCGACGATGTCGCCGGCGGTCGCCTCGGGCACCTCGAACTTGTCCAGGCCCATGAAGCCCAGCACCTGCAGCACGCGCGCCTGGCGCACCGCGCCGTCGCGGCCGACCACCGCGACCGGGGTGTTGGGCGCGATCTTGCCGCGCTTGATGCGGCCGGTGCCGATCACGCCCACGTAGCTGGAATAGCTCAGCGAGGTGATCTGCATCTGGAACGGACCGTCCACGTCCACGTCCGGCGCCGGCACCTTGTCCACGATGGTCTGGAACAGCGGGGTCATGTCGCCCTGGCGCACCTCGGCCTCGAAGCCGGCGTAGCCGTGCAGCGCGCTGGCGTAGACCACGGGGAAATCGAGCTGCGCGTCGGTGCCGCCGAGCCGGTCGAACAGGTCGAACACCTGATCGATGACCCAGTGCGCGCGCGCCCCGGGCCGGTCGATCTTGTTGACCACCACGATCGGATGGAGGCCCAGCGCGAACGCCTTCTGAGTGACGAAGCGCGTCTGCGGCATCGGCCCGTCCACCGCATCGACCAGCAGGAGCACCGAATCCACCATCGACAGCACGCGCTCGACCTCGCCGCCGAAATCGGCGTGACCCGGCGTATCCACGATGTTGATGCGGAACGTCGTGCCGCTGCGCGCATCGGTCCAACGGATCGCGGTGTTCTTGGCCAGGATGGTGATGCCGCGCTCGCGCTCGAGATCGTTGCTGTCCATCACCCGATCGCCGAGGTTGTGGCGCGCGTCGAGGGTGCCGGACTGGCGCAGCAGCTTGTCCACCAGTGTGGTCTTGCCATGATCGACGTGGGCGATGATGGCGATGTTGCGGAGATGCTGGATCACGGGGGAAACCAAAAAGTTCGGAGCGGCGCCGGCGCGGCTTTAGGGTGGGAGGGCAAAGCCGCCTCGTCGAAAAAATCTGCGTCGCAGGCGTCGCGATCGGCGACGGGACCTCACAAGGGCGCGCGATTGTACGTCAAGCCGCGTGACAAAGCGACCGTAGGGCGACCGCGAGGGGACCGCGGGCGACGGCTGATGCCGGATGCGGGTGATTCGGCTAAAGTCGGTTTGTCGCGCTAGTGCAGCGTTCCGGGAAAATCAATGGGCAGCGCACTGATCGACGTCATCGTCGGACGACCGCGGGATCTCGGCGGCTTCACCGTGCGGCGCGTGCTGCCGGTCGCTCACCGCAAGACGGTCGGCCCCTTCATTTTCTTCGACCACATGGGGCCGGCGCATTTCGACCCCGGCCGCGGCGTGGACGTGCGGCCGCACCCGCACATCGGACTGGCCACGGTCACCTATCTCTTCGAAGGCCGGCTGTTCCATCGCGACAGCCTGGGCAACGCCCAGGCGATCGAGCCCGGCGCGGTGAACTGGATGACCGCTGGTCGCGGCATCGTCCACTCCGAACGTACGCTGCCGGAGGACCGCACCGGCGGTCGAACCCTGCACGGCATCCAGTCCTGGGTATGGCTCCCCAAAACGCAGGAGGAATGCACACCAAGCTTCGTCCATCATCCCGCAACGTCCCTGCCGGTGCTCGAATTGGAGAGCGTACGCCTGCGCGTGATCGCGGGCCGCGCCTACGGCGCGACCTCGCCGGTGGCGGCGCTGGCCGACACGCTGTACGTGGAGGCGCTGCTGCCACCCGACGGCACGCTGCCGGTGTTGGCGACGCATGAGGAGCGCGCGGTGTATCCGGTGGACGCGGCGATCGAAGTGGATGGCGAGCGTTTCGACGCCGGCCGCCTGCTAGTGCTGGAACCCGGACGCGAAGCGCGCCTGCGCGCACCGCAAGCCGCGCGTGTGCTGCTGCTCGGCGGCGAACCGGCCGACGGCGAGCGCCACCTGTGGTGGAATTTCGTCTCCAGCTCTCAGGAGCGCATCGAGCAAGCCAAGGCCGACTGGGCGGCCGGGCGTTTCGCGCCAGTGCCAGGCGAAACCGAATCCATCCCGCTCCCGGAACCTTGACCGGTCTTATGCGAGGTCTGCCCATGAACTGTTTTCATTTTGAGCAGCGCGGCGGCATTCTAAGCCTGCTGCTCACGCTGCTCGTCATCGGCCTACTCGCCTGGTTCGCCTTGCGCGCCTGGCACGGAAGCGGCGCTGCGCCAGCGGCGCAGGACTCGGTCTCCTGCGAACAGCGCGTCTCGCGCCTGGTCGCGGCGACCGGCGGGGTCGGTCCGCAGGCCCAGGCCGCCTACGATCGTCTGCCGCCCGATTGCCGCAGACTGATGCCCGACCCCGCCGCCCTGGCGCCTTCGGCAAGCGGACTCGATCCGCAACCTTAGTCGAGGCCGAGGCTTGACGCCGCACGGTGGCGGAGATCCATTCAGCAAGCAAACCTTCCGCGCCGCGGCAGCATCCAAGCCGCATCTTGGCGCGGCTGCGCACACGGCGCCGCGCGCCGCACACCGGGAGCATTCGATGAGCAAGCTGACTGCCTTCCTGCTGCTGTGTTTCACGGCGGCGGTACCGGAAACTTTTGCGCTCGACCCTCCGCAGCCGCACTGGACCGCCGAAGCGCTGGCGGCCAAGAACGCCGAGGCCAAGGGCGGGCTGGACGCGCTGCGCGCGATCCACAGCCTCAAGCTGTCCGGCCGGCTGCTGCTCAACGACGGCCAGTACCAGCTCGATTACGTCGAACTCAAGAAGCGCCCGGACATGATCCGCGCCGAGGCCAGTCTGCAGGGGCTGACCGCGGTACAGGCCTGGGATGGCACGCAGGCCTGGCAGATCCAGCCGTTCCAGGGACGCAAGGATCCGGAGAAGATGTCGACCGACGACGCCAAGGACCTGATCGAGGACGCCGACCTCGACGGGCCGCTGGTCGATTACGCCGCCAAGCACTATCGGCTCGAATATCTGGGCACCGAGGACGTGGACGGCACGCCGGCGCACAAGATCCAGGTGACCAAGCCCGACGGCGACGTGCTGTACGTGTATCTCGATCCCGATTACTTCCTCGAGATCCGCATCGTCGCGCGCCACCTGGTACGCGGCGCGCCGCAGGAGACGGTCAGCGATTTCGGCGATTACGAAAAAGTCGACGGCGTGTATTTCCCGTTCGAGATCGTTTCGGGGCCCAAAGGCGCGCCGGAATCCGCCAAGCAGAAGATCGAGTACGAGCGCGGCCAGGCCAACCTCGAACTCGACGACGCGCTGTTCCATTTTCCCGCCGCGGCGGCCAAGTGAGGAGCGAGACATGAATCGCATGAATGCCACGCCGCTCGCCGCCCTGGTCGCGCTGTTGGCCTACGGCGCCGCCGCCGCGGACGCGCCTTTCGACAGCGGCACGATCTCCGGCCTTTCCGCGCGCAACATCGGCGCCGCCGTGACCGGCGGGCGCATCGCGGCGCTCGCGGCCTGGGCCGATCCTTCCGGCAAGACCACCTTGTTCGTCGGCGCCGCCGACGGCGGCGTGTGGAAATCGACCGACGGCGGCACCACCTTCAAGCCGGTGTTCGACGAACAGCCGGTGCAGTCGATCGGCGCCATCGCCATCGACCCGAGCCATCCGGACACCGTGTGGGTCGGCACCGGCGAATCGTGGACGCGCAACACCGTGTCGATCGGCGACGGCATCTACAAGTCCACCGATGGCGGCGAGACCTGGCGCCACATGGGCCTGCCGCAGTCCGAGCGCATCGCCCGGATCGCGGTGGATCCGCGCGACTCGAACACGGTGTACGCCTGCGTGCCGGGCAAGCTGTGGAGCGACTCCGCCGAGCGCGGCCTGTACAAGACCGTCGACGGCGGCAAAACCTGGTCGCTGGCGCTCAAAGGTCCGAACCTGTCCACCGGCTGCGCCACGCTGGCGCTGGATCCCAAGAACCCGAACGTGGTCTACGCCGGCCTGTGGGACTTCCGCCGCAAGGGCTGGACTTTCCGCTCCGGCGGCGACGGCCCCAAGGCCTTCTCCGGCAGCGGCCTGTACAAGAGCGAGGACGGCGGCCAGAGCTGGGTCGAGTTCACGCCGCAAAAGAATCCCGGGTTCCCGGCCAAGCCTTATGGCCGCATCGCCGTGGCAGTGGCGCCGAGCGACAGCCGGCGCCTCTACGCCTTCGTCGAGTCCCCGCACTCGGCGCTGTACGTCTCCGACGACGGCGGCGCCACCTGGCAGGAACGCGACCAGAGCCAGTGGATGGTGTGGCGGCCGTTCTACTTCGCCAATCTGATCGTCGATCCCAACGACGCGAACCGCGTGTTCAAGACCGACGGCAACCTCATCGTTTCCAACGATGCGGGCAAGAGCTTCTCGGTGGTCGCCGGCTTCCAGACCACCCACGGCGATCTGCACGACGTGTGGATCGATCCGCGCGATTCCAAGCACGTCATCGCCGGCGACGATGGCGGCATCTGGTATTCCTACGACGGCGGCAACAAGTGGTGGAAGGGCGACAACCTGCCGATCTCGCAGTTCTATCACGTGAGCGTGGACGACGACGATCCCTATCACGTCTACGGCGGATTGCAGGACAACAGCGACTGGATCGGCGTGTCGGCCTATCCGGGCGGCATCGGCAGCGCGCAGTGGGAGAACATCTACGGCGGCGACGGTTTCTGGACCTTCGAGGATCCCGCCGATCCCGATTACATCTACACCGAAGCGCAGGGCGGCACCATCGGCCGCGTCAACCGCCACACGCTGGCGGCGCGCGACATCCAGCCCAAGGCCGGCTATAAGGAGAAGCTGCGCTGGAACTGGAACACGCCGATCGCGCTGTCGCCCAACGAGAAGGGCACGATCTACATCGGCGCGCAGTTCCTGTTCCGCTCGCGCGACCACGGCCAGAGCTGGGAACGCATCTCGCCGGATCTGACCACCAACAATCCCGAGTGGCAGAAGCAGGAGCAGTCCGGCGGCGTCACCGTGGACAACTCCGCCGCGGAGGCTTACACCACGATCTACACGATCAGCGAATCGCCCAAGGAAGCGGGGCTGATCTGGGTCGGCACCGACGACGGCAATCTCCAGCTCACCCGCGACGACGGCGCGCACTGGAACAACCTGAGCGCGCGCGTGCCCGGCCTGCCCCGGCAGTCCTGGGTCACCTGGGTGCAGGCCAGCCGCTTCGACGCCGGCACCGCCTACGCGACCTTCGACCGCCACACCTTCGGCGAGATGGGGCCGTACCTGTACAAGACGACCGACTACGGACAGACCTGGACGCCGCTTTTGACGCCGCAGGATCCCAAGGGCGTGCGCGGCTACGCCTGGGTGATCAAGGAGGATACGGTCGATCCGCAGCTGCTGTTCCTGGGCACCGAGTTCGGGCTGTGGATCTCGCTCGACGGCGGCGCCCATTGGGCGCAGTTCAAGGGCGGGCATCTGCCGGACGTGGCGGTGCGCGACCTCGCCATCCAACCGCGCGACCACGACCTGGTCATCGCCACCCACGGCCGCGGCCTCTGGATCGTGGACGACATCAGCCCGCTGCGCGCGCTGACGCCTGCGATGCTCGACGCGCAAGCGGGGTTCCTGCCCGGGCGGGTGCAGCAGCAACGCATCGAAGCCAACGGCGGCTGGACGCGCGGCGACGCGAGCTTCGTCGGCCCCAATCCGCCCAACGGCGCGGTGATCACCTACTACCAGAAAACGCGGCATTTGTTCGGCAAGCTCAAGCTCGAAGTGCTGGACGACGAGGGGCGGGTGGTGGCCCGCCTGCCCGCGTCCGCGCGCCGCGGCATCAACCGCGTGGTGTGGAACATGCACCTGGCCCCGCCGCGCGTGCCGCCGGCCGCGCAGCTCGCGTTCAACAGCGCCCAGGGACCGCGCGTGCTGCCCGGCACCTACACCGTGCGCCTGACCAAGAACGGCAAGGTGTACGAAACCCCGCTCAAGGTCGAACTCGACCGGCGCAATCGCTTCACGCTTGCCGACCGCAAGGCCCAGCTCGACGCCGCGCTCGCCGTGCGCGACCTGTTCGGTGCCGAGAGCGATCTGGTGGCGCGCATCCAGACGCTGCGCGCCGGCATCGCCCAGCGCCTGGACGCAGCGGGCAAGGACCGGCGTCTGGCCAAACGGCTCCAGGCGTTCGACGAGCGGGCCGACGCGGTGCGCAAGCTGATCGTCGCCACCAAGGAAGGCGGCGCCATCACCGGCGAGCTGCGCCTGCGCGAATACACCGACGAGCTTTACGGCGCGATCCTGTCCTACGAGGGCCGGCCCGCCGACTACCAGCTCGCGCGCATCGGCGCGCTAAAGCGCGAGCTGGCCGACGCCCAGGGCCAATTCGACAAACTGCTCTCCCAAGACCTCCCGCCGCTCAATCGCGCGCTGCAGGAGCGCAAGCTGCCGGCCCTGGAAGCGCCGACCGCGCCGCCGGCGCAGGCGCCCTCGGGGGACGCCGGTGGCGGCAGCGGCGGCCGGCTCGATCCCGACGCGGCGAGCCCCGGCCGCCTGCCCTGGGGCTATCGCTTCGCGGTGCGTTAGCGGACGCGCGCGGCGTCACTTCGTATCGTCGAACGCCCCGCCGCGACCGGCCCCGCGCGCGAAGCGCGCCGCGCCCGCGGCGCTCTCGCCGCTGCCGAGCGTGTCTAGCCCGAGCCGGAATTCGTTGCGCAGCGCGGCGTCCTCGGGCAGCGACCACTGCGCGAGCAGCGAGGCGCGGTCGTTGCGCAGGCAGCGCTGGGGAAAGCGCGCGAGCTCGGCGGCGAGCGCTTCCGCGGCGGCGCGCGCTTGGCCTTTGGGTACCACGCGGTTGGCCAGCCCCATCTGCAAAGCTTCCTGCGCACCGACCGGGCGGCCGGTGAGGATCAAGTCCAGGGCGCGCGACTGGCCGATCAGTCGCGGCAGGCGCACCGTGCCGCCATCGATCAAGGGCACGCCGAAACGCCGGCAGAACACGCCGAAGGTCGCGTCCTCCTCGACCACGCGCAGGTCGCACCAGCAGGCCAGCTCCAATCCCCCGGCGACCGCGTAACCGGCCACCGCGGCGATCACCGGCTTGGACAGCACCAGCCGCGTCGGGCCCATCGGCCCGTCGCCCTCCGGATCCAGGCGGTTCCTGCGCGCGCCATCCGCGAAGGCCTTGAGATCGGCGCCCGCGCAGAAATGCCCGCCCGCGCCCCACAGCACCGCGACGTGCGCCTGGTCGTCGGCTTCGAAGGCGCGGAACGCGTCGGCGAGCGCCTCGGCCGTCGGCCGATCGACCGCGTTGCGCGCCTGCGGCCGATCGAGGATCACCGTGGTCACGCGATGGGTTTTCTCGACGCGCACGCTCATGCCGACTCCAAGCGCACTGCCGCCGCCGCCCGGCGCGCTTTCTCGCGCGCCTGCTCGATGGAATCCCCCAGCGCCAGCGCCACGCCCATGCGGCGGTGGCCGGCGATCTCCGGCTTGCCAAACAGGCGCAGGGCGGTATCCGGTTCGGCGAGCGCCCGTTCCAGGCCTGCGAAGGCCGGCGCGCGCACCTGGCCTTCGAACACCATCGCGCAGGACGCGGACGGGCCGCGGCTTCGGATGTTGGGGATCGGCAGGCCGAGGACGGCGCGCGCGTGCAGCGCGAACTCCGACAGATCCTGCGAGATCAGCGTCACCAGGCCGGTGTCGTGCGGCCGCGGCGAGACTTCGCTGAAGATGACGTGGTCGTTTTTGACGAAGAACTCGACGCCGAACACACCGCGCCCCTCGGGTCGGCATAGTTCCTCGACCAGGACGCGCGCCTGGCGCTGCGCCTCGGCGAGCGCCGCCGGCGACATGGGCTGCGGCTGCCAGGACTCGCGATAGTCGCCGTCGATCTGCAAATGACCGATCGGCGCGCAGAAGCGGGTCGTCGCGCGGCCGTCGGCGTCGAGATGACGCACGGTGAGCAGCGTGATCTCGTAGTCGAACTCGATGAAGCCTTCCACGATGACTTTTCTCAAATCGATCTCTGTGCCATCCCTGGCGCACGCTTCGATGTTTCGATCGTCCCCGGCCCGGCCAACCGACGCCGCTCGCCCGCCTTTTTGCGCATAGTCCCAGGCGTTCTCGAGATCGGCCTCGGTCTTGAGCACGCTCTGGCCCTTGCCCGAGGACGACATCACCGGCTTGACCACGCAGGGCAGCCCCAGCGCTCGCACGGCCGCGCGGTACTCGTCGTAATCGGCCGCGAAACGGTAGGGCGAAGTCGGCAGCTTCAGCTCCTCCGCGGCCAGGCGGCGGATGCCCTCGCGGTCCATGGTCAGCCGCGCGGCGCGCGCGGTGGGAATCACGGTGAACCCTTCGCGCTCGAGCGCCTGCAGGGTGGGGGTGTGGATGGCCTCGATTTCCGGCACGACGAACCGCGGTTTTTCTCCTTCGATCACGCGCCGGATGGCGCTGCCGTCGAGCATGTCGATGACGTGGCTGCGGTGCGCCACCTGCATGGCCGGAGCGAAAGGATAGCGGTCCACCGCGATGGTCTCCACGCCCAGGCGCTGCAACTCGATGACCAGCTCCTTGCCCAGTTCGCCGGCGCCGAGCAGCAGCACGCGCAGGGCCCCTTCCGTCAGCGGCGTGCCGAAGCGTGTCATGCGGGATTTCGCGTGAGCGCGCAAAATAGCGCGCCTCATTGTGCGGCCGCCGCCCGCTGCGCGCAAAATCGACCGTCTTCAGAACCGCCACCCGCTCCAAGAACCCATGGCCCGTCGCACCAAGATCGTCGCCACCTTAGGCCCGGCCTGCGAAAATTCCGACGTGCTGACCCGCATGCTGCGCGCCGGCGCCGACGTGCTGCGGCTGAACTACTCTCACGGCCGCAGCGAAGATCAGGCTCGGCGCGCCGACACGGCGCGCGCGGTGGCGAAGGCGCTGGGGCTGGACATCGCCATTCTGGCCGATCTGCAAGGCCCCAAGATCCGCATCGAAAGCTTCGCCAACGGCCCGGTGGAACTGGTCGAAGGCCAGGCGTTCGCGCTCGATACCGCGATGGGCGCCAACGCCGGCGACGAGCACGCGGTCGGCTGCGCCTACGAGAATCTGCCGCGCGACGTGAAGCCCGGCGACGTGCTGTTGCTCAACGACGGCGCGATCGCGCTACGCGTCGAGAAAACCGCAGGCACGCGCGTGGAAACCACCGTGCTGGTCGGCGGCCCGCTGTCCAATCGCAAGGGCATCAACAAGCAGGGCGGTGGGCTGTCCGCCGCGGCGCTCACCGACAAGGACCGCGAGGATCTGCGCCACGCCTGCGCGCTGGGCGTGGATTTCATCGCGGTCTCGTTTCCGCGCACGGCGCAGGACCTGGAAGAGGCGCGCAGGCTGATGCAGGCGGCCGGCGGCAAGGCCGCGCTGATCGCCAAGATCGAACGCGCCGAGGCGCTGCCCAATCTGGAGGCCATCATCGCCGCCTCCGACGCGGTGATGGTGGCGCGCGGCGATCTCGGCGTGGAGATCGGCGACGCGGAACTGCCGGGCTGGCAGAAACGCATCATCGCGCTGGCGCGCGAGATGAACCGCATGGTCATCACCGCCACCCAGATGATGGAGTCGATGATCGTCAATCCCCTGCCGACGCGCGCCGAGGTCTCCGACGTGGCCAACGCGGTAATGGACGGCACCGACGCGGTGATGCTGTCCGCCGAGACCGCCACCGGACGCTGGCCGGTGAAAGTGGTGGAGGCGATGGCGCGGGTGTGCGTGGCGGCCGAGCGCGCGCCCACGCCAGAGCGCGAGCACCGGCACATCGAAAAACATTTCCAGCGGGTGGACGAGGCGGTGGCGATGGCCACCGCCTACACCGCCCGCAACATGCACGCCGAGGCGATCGTGGCGCTCACCGATTCCGGCCACACCGCGCTGCTGATGTCGCGCGCGCAGACCGGCATTCCCATCTATGCCCTGACGCCCTACGAAGCCACCCGCCGCAAGATGGCGCTGTGCCGCGGCGTCTACCCGATGTCGTTTAAGCCGCGCAGCGCCGAAACCCAGGCGCAGGAAGCGATCGAGCTGTTGCGCGATCGCCAGGTGGTCAAGACCGGCGACCGCATCCTGCTCACCAAGGGCGACGCCACCGGCCCCGGCGGCACCAACACCATGAAGATCATCACCGTCGGCTGAGAGCTTGTGAATTTTTCAAGCTCTCAGGCCGGCCAGGGAGGGCCGGACGCGAATCAGGCCCGCAGAAGCTTGATTCGCGTAGAGCAAGTCCGGGCGTGGACCGGACTTGCGACGGAAGAAATGCACAGGACGTGCATTTCTTCACGGGCGCTGAGCCCCTTCGCCGCCGGGCGCGAACGCGGCTAGGATAGGCGGGCATCGATCGCGCCCGGGCCCAGGCCACATGACGGAAAAATTTTCCGGATTCACCATCTTCGGTCACCGCGGCGCGCGCGGCCACGCCCCGGAGAATACCTTGCTGGCGCTGGACACCGGCATCCGGCTGGGCGCGGACTGGCTGGAATTCGACGTGCAGCTCCATCCCTGCGGCGCGCTGCTGCTGTTCCACGACCTGACGCTGGAACGCACCACCGACGGCCGCGGCGCGCTCGCGGACTGCGATTTCGCCACGCTGCGCCGGCTCGACGCCGGTGCGGGCCAGCAGATCCCGACGCTGGAGGAGGCGCTGGATCTGATCGAGCAGCGCGCCGGCGTGAACATCGAGCTGAAGACCGCGAATGGCACCGGCGAGGCGGTGGCGGCCGTGCTGCGCCGCTACCTCGCCGCCGGCTGGCCGGCGGAGCGCTTCCTGGTTTCCTCCTTCCATCTGCCGGAACTGTGGGAGTTCCGCCAGGCGGCGCCGGAAATCCCGGTGGCGGTGCTGCTCGCCGGCGTGCCGCTGGATTTCGCGGGCTGCGCCACCGAGCTGCAGGCGGCGGCGGTGCATCTGTCCGCCGAGTTCGCCGATCCGCGCCTGATCGCCGACGCCAAAACCCACGGCCGCCGCGTCCACGTGTACACCGTCAACGATCCCGCGCAGATGCGCGCGCTGGCCGCGCTTGGGGTGGACGGCGTGTTCACCGACTATCCCGAGCGCGCCAAGGCGGCCTTCGCGTGACGACCGCAACGCTTTCGCTCTACACCGCGCCGACGCCCAACGGGCACAAGGTCTCGATCCTGCTCGAGGAACTGGGTGTGCCCTACCGGGTGCAGGCCGTGAACCTGATGGCCGGCGAGCAGAAGCGGCCGGAGTACCTCAAGCTCAATCCCAACGGCCGCATCCCCACGCTGGTCGACCACGCGCCGGAGGACGGCGGAGAACCGTTCGCGGTGTTCGAGTCCGGCGCGATCCTGATCTATCTCGCCGAGAAATACGGACGTTTCCTTCCGCGCGATCCGCGCGGCCGCTCGACCGTGATCCAGTGGCTGATGTTCCAGATGGGCGGCATCGGCCCGATGCAGGGCCAGGCCAATGTCTTTTTCCGCTACTGGCCGGAGAAATACCCGCCCGCGATCGAGCGCTACCAGCACGAAACCCGCCGGCTGTACGAGGTCCTGGAGCGGCGCCTGGACGGGCGCGCCTATCTGTGCGACGAGTATTCCATCGCCGACATCGCCTGCTTCACCTGGGTCAACACCCACGCCTGGTCCGGCGTATCGCTCGACGGCCTGCCGCGGCTCGCCGACTGGCGCGCGCGCATCCGCGAACGTCCGGCGGTGCAACGCGGCCTGGCGGTGCCGGCGCGCATCGAGGCGCCGGAACTGGTCGAGGCGGCACAGCGCATGCTGATGCGCTGAGCGCCGCGCCGGTGGTAGGCTAGAACGCCTCTGTCATCCGCCCGTCATCTGCGCCCGGTCAACTAGGCCGGCCGTCGCGCAAAGCCGGTGACCGTCGCCACAGCGCCATGACTTCCAATCCGCCGCCCGCCAGTTCCCCGTTCATCAACCGCGAGCTCTCGTTGCTGGAGTTCAACCGGCGCGTACTGGAGCAGGCCAAGGACGAAACCGTGCCCTTGCTGGAGCGGCTGAAGTTTCTGTGCATCTCCTGCTCCAACCTCGACGAGTTCTTCGAAATCCGCGTCGCGGGCTTGAAGCAGATGGTCAAGCTCGGCACGCCGCTGACCGGCCCCGACGCGCTCGCCCCGGGAGAACTGTTCGCCGAGATCAGCGCCCGCGCCCACGCGCTGGTGGACGAGCAGTACCGCGTGCTCAACGAGGTGCTGATCCCCCAGCTCGAACGCGAGAAGATCCGCTTCCTGCGCCGCAGCGAATGGAGCGCGGAGCAGGATGCCTGGCTGCGCGCGTATTTCCAGAACGAGCTGCTGCCGGTGCTCTCGCCCATCGGCCTGGACCCGGCGCATCCCTTTCCGCGCATCCTCAACAAATCGCTCAACTTCATCGTTTCGCTGTCGGGCAAGGATGCTTTCGGCCGCAACATCGGCTACGCCATCGTCCAGGCGCCCCGCGCGCTGCCGCGCCTGATCCAGCTCCCGCGCCAAGTCCCGGGCACCGGACCGTGGGACTTCGTCTTCCTGTCCAGCGTGATCCACGCCTACGTGGACGACCTGTTTCCCGGCATGCAGGCCACCGGCTGCTACCAGTTCCGCGTCACGCGCAATTCCGATTTGCTGGTCGACGAGAACGAAGCCGACGACTTGCTGGAGGCGCTGGAAGGCGAGCTCTCGCAGCGCCAGTGGGGCGACACGGTGCGCCTGGAGGTGGCGCACAACTGCCCCGAACAGATGTCGCTGTACCTGATGGAGGAGCTGAATCTCGGGCCGAGCGACCTTTACCGCTGCCATGGCCCGGTCAACTTGATGCGGCTGATCCAGATCCCGGAACTGGTGGATCGTCCCGATCTGAAATATCCGCCATTCACGCCGCGCGTGCCCAAGGCGCTGTCCGGCGACCTGTTCGCCGCCCTGCGCAGCCAGGATCATCTCCTGCATCACCCGTACGACTCCTTCGGGCCGGTGCTGGAACTGCTGCGCCAGGCGGCCAAAGATCCCAACGTGCTGGCGATCAAGCAGACCTTGTACCGCACCGGCCCCAAGTCGCCGGTGGCCGAGGCCCTGATCCAGGCGGCGCGCGCCGGCAAGGAAGTGACGGTGGTGATCGAGCTGCGGGCGCGGTTCGACGAGGCCGAAAACATCTCGCTGGCCGAAGCGCTGCAGGACGTGGGCGCGCACGTGGTCTACGGCGTGGTCGGCTATAAAACTCACGCCAAGATGCTGCTAATCGTCCGCCGCGAAGAAGCGCCGGGCGGCGGCGCTACCCTGCGCCACTACGCGCACCTGTCCACCGGCAACTACCATCCGCGCACCGCGCGGCTGTACACCGATTACGGCCTGCTCACCGCCGACCCTGCGATCTGCAAGGACGTGCACGCGGTGTTCCTGCAGCTCACCAGCCTGGGCAAGCTGTCCAGACTCAATCGGCTGCTGCAGTCGCCGTTCACGCTGGCCCGGGGTCTGCGCGAGCGCATCGAGCGCGAGGTCGCCAACCACCAGAAAGGCAAGCCGGCGCGCATCGTCGCCAAGATGAACGCGCTGGTGGAACCGGAGATGATCCAGGCGCTGTACCAGGCGAGCAACGCCGGCGTGCCGATCGATCTCATCGTGCGCAGCATGTGCTCGCTGCGCCCCGGCGTTCCGGGTCTGTCCGAGAACATCCGCGTGCGCTCCGTGGTCGGCCGTTTCCTCGAGCATTCCCGGGCGTTCTACTTCGCCAATGGCGGCGAGCCGGAGCTGTGGTTGTCCTCGGCCGACTGGATGGAGCGCAACCTGTTCCGCCGCGTGGAGGTCGCGTTCCCGATCCTCGACCAGAAAATCCGCGAACGCGTGATCGGGGAACTGGAGGCCTATCTCGCCGACACCGCCCAGAGCTGGCTGCTGCAACCGGACGGCAGCTACCGGCGCGCGGAACCGGAAGCCGGAGCGCGACCGGTGCAGCTGCGGCTCCTGGAAGAGCTGACCGGTACCGGCGGCTGAGCTTCACTCGAAACGCAACCGATACCCAACCGCCGCCAGCCGCTGGGCTTCGATCTCCAGGTCCTCGCGCGTCAGCGGGTGGCGCGCCAGCCAGCCTCGGCCGAAAACCAGCCGCAGGCTGCGACCCGCGACCTCGAGCCGCAATGGCAGGCGCAGCTTGGGCGTGCGGGAACGGTGCAGCAGCACCGCCAGCCGGAACAGAATCGCCAATCTGGCGAGCGGCGTGCGCCAGGGTTCCGGCACATCGTCCAGCACCGACTCGGCGAATTTGCCGCGTTGCAGGCGCACCAGCGCCGCCAGCAGCTTCTGGTCGGTCTGCGAGAAGCCGAAGATGTCGGCATGGCGCAGGATGTATTCGCCGTGGCGGTGCGAGCCTTCGTGAGCGATGACCAGGCCGATCTCGTGGAGCAGCGCGGCCCAGGCCAGCAAGCGCTGGCTGTCCGCGCGCGGCAGTTGCCAGCCCGTAGCCGCCTGTTCCAAGAGCTTGAGCGCGGTGCGCTCGACGTCGTGCGCCTGACGCCGGTCCACTCCGTAGCGCTGCGCCAGCGCCTCCACGGAGCGGTGGCGCACGTCGCGGTCGTGGAGGCGACCGAGCAGATCGTAGATCAGGCCTTCGCGCAACGCGTACTCGGAAGTCTCCATCTCACGCAGGCCGAGGGCGTCGAACACCGCGGCCAGCACCGCCAGGCCGCCGGCGAACACCGGCCGACGGTCCTCGCGCAAACCCGGCAGCTCGAGGCGCTCGACGCGGCCCGCCCGGACGGTCAACTCCAGCGTCTTCTCCAGCGCCTCGCGCGTGATGCACTCCCCGATCCAGCCGTGGGCCTGCATGACCCGCCAGGCGCCGCGCACGGTGCCCGACGCGCCGATCGCCAGATCCCAGCCGGAGGCGCGGAAGCGCCGCTCGACGAACTCCAGCTCCACCCGCGCCGCCAGTCGCGCCTCGTGCATGCGCCGCTTGCTGATTTCGCCGTCGGGGAAAAACCGCTGGGTGTGAGTGACGCAGCCCAGCGCGGTGCTCTCCATCAAGCGCGGTTCCTGGTAACGGCCGATGATCAGCTCGGTGCTGCCGCCGCCGATGTCCACCACCAGCCGTTGCGGTTTGGCCTCGCCCATGCCGTGCGTGACGCCGCTGTAGACCAGGCGCGCTTCTTCCAGTCCGGAGATCACTTCGATGGGGTGCCCCAAGGCGCGCTCGGCGGCGGCGATGAACGCCTCACCGTGCTGCAAGCGGCGCAGGGTATTGGTGCCCACCACGCGCACCCGCTGCGACGGGATGCCGTGCAGGCGCTGACCGAAACGCGACAGGCATTCCAGCGCGCGCGCCTGCGCCGCCGCGGACAGCCGTCCCTGGGCGTCGAGCCCGGCGGCCAGGCGCACCGCCTCGCGCAGGCGATCGAGCACCTGCAACTGACCTCCGCTCTCGCGCGCGACCAGCATGTGGAAACTATTGGAGCCGAGGTCCACGGCGGCGACTTCACCCCCGCTTTCGCGCGCGCTGCCGTCGGCAAGCGCGCGCAGGCGCGCGTGCCGAGCGGAGCCGTTGGCTTTGCCGTCGCCTTTCAAGGGCACCTCGAAACCCTGGCCCTGGGCATCGGGCAGCGGTCGCCCGCGGCGGGGTCGTGCGAAGGAGGCATCCGGCATTCTTCCAGCGGACCGCCGGCACTATAACCCGCCCGCTGGCGGCGCACACATTGACGCTGGCGACTTTTTCTACGAGCATATGCGCCACGCGGCGGCGCCGCGGTATCCTTTGGAGATTCCCATGCATCCAGCGCGATGGGGCCTGACCGCCCTCACCGCAGCGAGTCTGGTCTGCGCTGCGGCGGCGCACGCCGCGGGCGACCCCGCCGCCGGCAAGCGCAAGTTCTATACCTGTGCGGGCTGCCACGGCATTCCCAACTACAACAACGTCTATCCCGAATACCGCGTGCCCAAGCTCGGCGGGCAGCACCCCGAGTACATCGTCTCGGCGCTGCAGGAATACAAGAACGGCGCCCGTACGCATCCCACCATGCACGCGCAGGCTTCCACGCTGTCGGACCAGGACATGGCCGACATCGCCGCATTTCTGGCGCAGGCGCCGAAGAACGAGGAGTGAGATGAACCTGAAGACTTGTCTGTGCGCCGCCCTCGGCCTGGGTCTGGCCGGCGCCGCCGCCGCCGAAACCCTGCCGCCCAAGCCGGCGCGCGCGGTCGTGTGCGCGGCCTGCCATGGCCAGAACGGCGTCAGCACCTTGCCGATCTATCCCAATCTGGCCGGCCAGCAGGAAAGCTATATCGAGCACGCGCTGCACGCCTACAAAAACGGCGAGCGCAAGAACCCCATCATGGCGGCCCAAGCCGCCGGTTTGAGCGATCAGGACATCAAGGAACTCGCGGCCTGGTTTGCCGCGCAAAAACCAGCGGTGTACGTACCGGACGTGAACGCGCCGCTGACCGCGCAGAAATGATTTCGGCCCTGGCGAAAAAGCCCCGCGTTGCGGGGCTTTTTCTTTTGCGTCGAACTATTCTTCGAGGAAACTGCGCAGGTAGTTGGCGCGGCTGGGATGGCGCAACTTGCGTAGCGCCTTGGCCTCGATCTGGCGGATGCGTTCGCGGGTGACGTCGAACTGCTTGCCGACTTCCTCCAGCGTGTGGTCGGTGTTCATGTCGATGCCGAAACGCATGCGCAGGACCTTGGCCTCGCGCGGCGTGAGACTGGCCAGGATCTGGTGAGTGGCTTCGGCCAGCGATTGCGCAGTGGCCGACTCCAGCGGCGACACCGCGGACACGTCCTCGATGAAATCGCCCAGATGCGAATCCTCGTCGTCGCCGATGGGCGTCTCCATGGAGATCGGCTCCTTGGCGATCTTGAGCACCTTGCGCACCTTGTCCTCGGGCATTTCCATCTTGACCGCCAGCTCTTCCGGCGTGGGCTCGCGCCCCATCTCCTGCAGCATCTGGCGGCTGATGCGGTTCAGCTTGTTGATGGTCTCGATCATGTGCACCGGGATGCGGATGGTGCGCGCCTGGTCGGCGATCGAGCGAGTGATGGCCTGGCGGATCCACCAAGTGGCATAGGTCGAGAACTTGTAGCCGCGGCGGTATTCGAACTTGTCCACCGCCTTCATCAGGCCGATGTTGCCTTCCTGGATCAGGTCCAGGAACTGCAGGCCGCGGTTGGTGTACTTCTTGGCGATGGAGATCACCAGGCGCAAATTCGCCTCGACCATCTCTTTCTTGGCGCGGCGGGCCTTGGCCTCGCCCACCGTCATGCGCCGGTACAGATCCTTGATCTCGTCGATCGACAGCAGATTGTCGGCCTCGATCTGCTTGAGCTGGGCGACCAGCGCCTTGATCTGCGGGCGCTTGCCGGCCAGCTTGGCGGAATACTTCTTCTTGGCGCGCACCGATTTGTCCAGCCAGGCGGTGCTGGTCGCCGGATGCTCGCGGAAGCGCGCGAGGAAATCCTCGCGGGGCATGCCGGCGTCTTGGACGGCGACGCGCATGATCGCGCGCTCCAAGGAGCGAATCTGCTCGATCTTGTTGCGCAGATTGACGGTGATCTCCTCCACCAGTTTCGGCGCCAGGCGGAACGTCATGATGTGATTGGCCAGCGCCTCGCGGCGTTGCTGCGTTTTCTTGCTTTCGCTGCCCAGCCGCTGCAGCGAGACCATGGCCTGGTGGTAAAGCTTCGTCAGCGTGGCGAAGTTGCGCGCCGCTTCCTCGGGATCGGGGCCGGTCTCGGTGGACTCCTCGTCTTCGGCGCCTTCCGCATCCTCCTCGTCAGCGTCCTCTTCGTCTTCCTCCGCCGCCGGCAGCGCGTCCTGCGGGATGGGCGGTTCGGCATTGGGATCGAAGAAGCCGACCACGACCTCGGACAGGCGCTTCTTGCCTTCCTTCACCGCCTCGTAGGCTTCCAGCAGGATGGCCACGGTCTCGGGGTAGCTCGCCATCGCGTACAGGGCCTCGTTCAGCCCCTCCTCGATGCGCTTGGCGATGCGGATCTCGCCCTCGCGGTCGAGCAGCTCGACGCTGCCCATCTCGCGCATGTACATGCGTACCGGATCGGTGGTGCGACCGAACTCGGAATCGTTGGCGGCCAGCGCCGCGGCGGCTTCCTCGGCCGCTTCCTCGTCGTCCGCGGCGGCGGCGACCGTGGGCTCGGTGAAGAGCTGAGTCTCTTCGTCCGGCGCCTCGTCGTGGACCGGAATCCCCATGCCCTGGATCATGCTGATGACGTCGTCGATCTGCTCGGAATCGACGATCTCGGGCAGGTGATCCGACACTTCGGCGAAGGTCAGGTAGCCCTTCTCCTTGCCGAGGGCGATCAAGGTCTTGATCTGGGATTGCTGGTCGCTGGCGCTCATCGGGCGGATCTCTCGGGGCGCGGCCGGCACGCGGGCATCGGCTCAGAATCGGGTATTGTAGCGTAAATCTCGCTCATTAGACCAGTGGCGGTTCGGAAAGTTGACGCGTCAGCTCGCGCCATTCGGCCAATTCCTGCGCGCTCAGCTCCCGGGTCCGGGATTGGGCGGCGAACTGCGCGATGCGCCGGCGCAATCCCGAGCGGCGGAGCGTTTCTACGGTCTCCAGGAATTCCTGCTCGGCCGCCGCGGGATCGAGCTCGATGCCGGGGCCGAGAATCCGCTGCAGGGCGGCCGCCTTGGGCGTGTCGCGCCACTGTTCCATGAGCTGGTGCGCACGACACTGGGGGTGGGCGCGGAAGAATTCAAGCGCCTCGACCAGTAAATCCGCGCCGGGCACATCCGCCTGGGCGAGCGAGCACCAGTCCTCCCGACGCTGGGCCAGCTCGGGGCGCTCCAGCAGCAGTTGCAAGGCACGCTTGACCGGCCGCACGCCCGGCGCGTCGCCGCGCTCGTTCTCCAGTGCCCGTCTCCGCGACGCGCCGAGGGCAGGCCTCGGTTCGGCGCCGGAGAGCGAGTGTTCGAGATCGGCGCGCGACAGGCGCGTCAGGCGCGACAATTCATCCAGGAGCAGAGCGCGCAGCGGGCCTTCGCGCAGGCGCTGCAGGTAGGGCCGCGCCAGCGCCGCCAGCCGCGCCCGGCCATCCAGAGTGTCCAGGCGCACCCGCCGCGCCAGCTCCCCGAGCAGGAACTCCGAGACGGTCGCCGCACGCTCGACCCGGGCCAGGAATTTCTCGCGCCCTTCCTCCTGCACCAGGGTGTCGGGATCGTGGCCCTCGGGCAGGAACATGAAGCGCGCTTCGCGCGTCTCGTACAGCTCGGGCAGCGCCTGCTCCAGCGCGCGCCAGGCCGCGGCGCGGCCGGCGCGGTCGCCGTCGAAACAGAACACGATGCGCGAGGTGGTCTTGAACAGGAGGTTGAGATGCTCGCGCGTGGTGGCGGTGCCGAGCGTGGCCACGACATGGCGCACGCCGTACTGCGCCAGCATGACCGTGTCCATATAGCCCTCGACCACCAGCAGCTCGGGCAGTTCCGCCTTGCTCGACTGCCTGGCCTCGTACAGACCGAACAGATTCCGCCCTTTGTGAAACAGCGCCGTCTCCGGCGTGTTGAGATACTTGGCCGGATCGTCGCCCAAGGTCCTGCCGCCGAAAGCGATCACGCGCCCGCGCGTGTCGCGGATCGGAAACATGATGCGGTTGCGGAAAACGTCGTAGAGCCGGCCGCTTTCCGCATGCTTCTTGAGCAGGCCGGCGGCCAGCGCGTGGCGGGGATCGTCCTTGAAGTGCTGCGCGAGCGCGTCCCAGCGATCCGGCGCGTAACCGATGCCGTAGAGTTTGGCGGTCTCGCCGGAGACGCCGCGGCGCTTGAGATATTCGATCGCCGGCGGATGCTCGCGCAAGCGCGCGCGGAAGAAGCGTTCCGCGGCGGCCAGCGCGTCCAGCGGCCCCTCCAGCACGAGGCGCGAGGGACCCCCGCCTTCGCGCGGCACTTCCAACCCCGCCTGCCGCGCCAGTTCCTCCACCGCCTCGACGAAGCCCAGGCGGTCGTACTCCATCAGAAAGCTGATCGCGGTGCCGTTCTTGCCGGAGGAAAAGTCGAAAAACATCTGCTTGGCCGGCGAAACGAAGAACGAAGGCGTCTTCTCGTGGGTGAACGGCGACAGGCCCTTGTACTCTTTGCCGGCGCGCTTGAGCTCGATGCGCGAGCCGATCACCTCGACGATGTCGGTCCGCGCCAGCAGTTCCTGGATGAAGGAATCGGGGATTCTTCCGCCGGCCATGCGGATAGTGTCGTCCTGGCCCGCCGCGCCGTCCATGGCGCAACCGGTCGCAAAAGCGGGCGTCTCAGCCGAGCCTGGCCTTGACCCGCCCGGACAGTTCGCCCAGGTCGGCGCGACCGGCGACCCGGGGTTTGAGCCAGCCCATGAGCTTGCCCATGTCCTTGACGCCGGCGGCGCCGGTGGCGGCGATGCCTTCGGCGATCAGCGCTTCCAGCTCCGCCGGCGACAGGCGCTGCGGCAGATAGGCCGAAAGACAGGCGATTTCCTGCGCCTCTTTGTCCGCCAGCTCCGCACGCCCCGCGGCGCGGTACTGGGATTCCGCCTCGCGGCGCTGCTTGATCATTTTCTCGATCGCCGCGATCACCACCGCGTCGGTGAGTTCGACGGCGTCGACCACTTCCCGCTGCTTGAGTTCGGCCGAGAGCATGCGCAGCGTGGACAGCCGCGCCTTGTCGCCCGCTTTCATCGCGGCCTTGACGTCTTCGGCGATGCGGGTTTTGAGGGACATGGGTCGTGCGGTCACGCGCGTCGTGCCGACGCGCGCCGCGCAGACAAGGTCAATACAGGCGCGTTTGGCGCAGGGTTTCGCGCGCCAGCCGCTTGGCCTGGCGCTTGATCGCGGCGGCACGCTTGCGCTTGCGTTCCTGACTGGGCTTTTCGAAGTATTCGTGCGCGCGCAGGTCGGTCAGCACGCCGGCTTTCTCGCAGGTGCGCTTGAAGCGGCGCAGGGCCACCTCGAAAGGCTCGTTCTCACGGACGCGGACGCTCGGCATGCAGCACTCTCGCAACATTCCCCTCAAGCGGGGGGCGCATTTTAGGGAATTCGCCGCGGCAAAGCAAAACGCGGGGGATTCGCGGACAATAGCGGTCCTATGCGCAATGCCGCCGTACTCGGGGTCGAGACCTCCTGCGACGAAACCGCGGTCGCCATTTACGACGGCGCGCGCGGACTGCTGGCCCACGTGCTGCACAGCCAGGCGGCGCTGCACGCCCGCTACGGCGGGGTGGTGCCGGAGCTGGCGGCGCGCGACCACGTCGGCCGCATCTATGCCCTGGCGCAAGAAGCGCTGCGCCGCGCCGCGCTAGAGCCGCACCAGCTCGCGGGTGTGGCGTATACCGCCGGTCCCGGTCTGGCCGGCGCGCTGCTCGTGGGCGGCGCTTTCGCGGCCGGCTACGCCGCCGCCTTGGATCGGCCCCTGGTCGCGGTCCACCACATGGAAGGCCACCTGCTGGCGCCGATGCTGGAAGAGCATCGGCCGGAATTCCCTTTCGTCGCCCTGCTGGTGTCCGGCGGCCACACCCTGCTGGTGGAAGTCGCCGGGCTCGGCCATTACCGCATTCTCGGGGAAACCCTGGACGATGCCGTCGGCGAGGCTTTCGACAAGGTGGCCAAGGCGCTGGGCCTTCCTTACCCCGGCGGGCCGCACCTGGCGCGCCTAGCCGAGTCCGGACGCGCTGGCCCCTTCCGCTTCGCTCGCCCCATGACCGACCGCCCCGGTCTGGATTTCAGCTTCTCTGGGCTCAAGACTGCGGTGCTCACCGCGCTGCCCAGGGTCAAGAGCGAGCAGGACCGCGCCGATCTCGCCCGCGCCTTCGAGGAAGCCGCAGTGGAAACCCTGGCGATCAAATGTGAGCGCGCGCTCGATGAGACCGGCTTGAACCGACTGGTGGTCGCCGGCGGGGTGGGCGCCAACCGACGCCTGCGCGCGGAACTGGATCGCCGGGTGCGGGCCCGCAACGGCGCGCTGTATTTCCCCAGGGCGGAGTTTTGCACCGACAACGCCGCGATGATCGCCTGCGCCGGTTGGGCGCGTCTGGCCGAAGCGCGGCCGCCGACCAGCGCCATCGAGGTGCGCGCGCGCTGGCCGCTGGATGATTTGCGTCCGCCGGCGACCTGAGCGGCTGTCAGGCCGACGTGCACCCTTCTTGTGCGAGATAGGCACGCACAAAAGCGGAAAGGTCGGGATAAACCTCGACTCCTTCCAGGGGTTGTTCTTTGATGGTGCGTTCACCCTTGCCGGTCAGCACCATGATGGTGCGCATACCCATCGCGCGTCCGGCCTCGATGTCCGACAGGCTGTCCCCTACGAAAGGAACGCCGGCGAGCTTGACCTGCAGCCGCTGGGCGAGGTCCTCGAGCATGCCGGGGTGGGGTTTGCGTTTGCGGTTCGGTTCGTCCGGATGCGCCGGCGCGAAGAATATCCCGCTGATCCGTCCGCCCAGCTCCCCGACCGCGCGTTGCAAGCGATCGTGGATGGCAAACAGCGCATCGTAGTCGAACAGCCCGCGTCCGATGCCGGACTGATTGCTGGCGATGTAAACCTGGTAGCCCGCCTGGCAGAGCTGCGCGATCGCTTCCAGGCTGCCCGGGATGGGCTTCCATTCGGCCACCGACTTGATATAGGCGTCGGAATCCTCGTTGATCACTCCGTCGCGGTCGAGGATCACGAGCTTGGCGGGTTTGCGCTCCATGGGTTCAACCGGGCAGGCAAGACAGATCGGCCACTTCGCGGCACAGCGCGTCCAGGCGCGCGAGCAACGCCAGGCGATTGGCACGGACCGCGGGATCTTCGGCCATCACCATCACGGCCGCGAAGAAATCGTCCACCGGCGCCTTGAGCCCGGCGAGCCGCTTGAGCATGGCGGCGTAGTCGCCCTGCGCCCGCAAGGGCTTCAGGTCGGCCTCGATCTGATCCAGCGCCTGTGCCAGCGCGCGCTCGGCCGGTCGCTCGAGGCGCCGCGCGTCGTAGTCGCCGTTCGCGCCGCCGGCCTGCTTGAGGATATTCCGGGCGCGCTTGTCGGCCGCCGTGAGGGCCGCCGCCTCGGGTCGCGCGAGGAAGTCTGCCAGCGCCTCGGCGCGGCGCATGAAATCCAGCGGCCGGGTCGCGCCCGTGGCGCGCACGGCCTGGACCATTTCCAGCACCGGCAAGGCTCTCAAGACAGGAGCTGGCCCGGCGAATTCGCCTTTCCTCAGGCGCTCGTTCAGCCGATCCACGAACTGCTCTTGCACCAGGCCCGCCAGCCGCTCCTCGACGAAGGTCCACAGCTCGGAGGCCACCGCCGCATCGCGCCGGCCCGCGGGCTGCATCGCCAAGGCTTGCTCCAGGCAAGCACGCAGGTCGAGCCCGAGTTGGCCCTCGATGCAGATGCGCAAGGCTCCCAGCGCCGCGCGACGCAAGGCGAAGGGGTCTTTCGTAGCCGTCGGCTTCTGGCCGATGGCGAAGATGCCGGCCAGCGTATCGAGCTTGTCGGCGAGCGCCAGCACCCGGCCTTCCAGCGTGCTCGGGATCGGCCCGCCCGACTGCGTGGGCCGGTAGTGCTCGGCGATGGCGCTGGCGACCGCCTGCGGCTCGCCGCTGGCGCGCGCGTAGTAGCCGCCCATCACGCCTTGCAGCTCCGGAAACTCGTACACCATGCGCGTGACGAGATCGGCCTTGCACAGCGCCGCCGCCCGCGCCACGGTCGCGCCATCCGCCCGCGCCGCTTCGGCGATGCGCGCCGCCAAGGCGGCCACGCGCCGCGCCTTGTCGCCGATCGAGCCCAGGTCTTTCTGGAAGGTGATGCGATCCAGCGCCGGAACGTATTCGGACAGCGGCTGGCGGCGGTCCTGCTCCCAGAAAAACAGCGCGTCGCTGAGGCGCGGTCGCACCACGCGCTCGTTGCCGGCGATCACTTCGGCCACCTCCTTCGACTCGATGTTGGCCACGGTGATGAACCGCGGCAGCAACCGGGTCTGCTCGGAGTCGGCGAACACCGGGAAGTAGCGCTGGTTGTGCTCGATGGTGGCGATCACCACCTCCGGCGGCAGTTCGAGGAACCGCTCTTCGATACGACCGGAGATCACCACCGGCCATTCCACCAACGCGGTCACTTCCTCGAGTAGGGCGTCGGTCATGCGCGCCACGCCCCCGAGCTTTTCCGCTTCGGCCTGGACTTGTTTGCGGATTTCCTCGCGGCGACGCGAGAAGTCGACCCAGACTCTGGCGTCGCGCAGCTTGGCCTCGTATTGGTCTGGCGTCTGGAGCACGATCGCGCCGGGGGCGTGGAAACGATGGCCGTAGGTCTTGCGTCCGGCTTTCAGACCGAAGCGGGACCACGGCACCACCCGCGAGCCATACAGCGCGACGATCCAGCGCACCGGCCGCACGAAGGTGTCCTCGCCATCGCCCCAGCGCATGCGCTTGGGGACCAGTTCGTCCATGCCCTTGAGCGCTTCCTCGAAGATCTCGGGCAGCAGCGCGAGCGTGCGCTGGCCTTTCTGGAGTCTGCGAAAAACCAGGCGGCCGTTTTCGGACTTCAGCCGCGCGGGATCCACCCCGCATTTCTTGGCGAAGCCGAGCGCGGCCGGCGTGGGCTTGCCGTCGCGAAAGGCCTGTTCGAGTCTGGGACCGAGGTCGATCACTGGAAAATCGGGCTGGCGAGCGGCGAGATCCTTCACCAGGCAGGCGATGCGCCGCGGTGTCGCAGGACACAGCGGCTGCTCCGAGCCGTGAGCGAGCTGGCGCTTGTCCAGTCCCGCCACGAGGCCGGCGGCGAGCGCCTCCGCGAGGGGCCGCACATAGCGCGCCGGCAGGTCCTCGCAGCCCAGTTCGATCAGCAGATCGGCGGTGGACGGTGCGTTCATGCGGCGGCCTTTGCCGCCGCCGGCAGCATCGGGAAGCCCAGGGCTTCGCGCGCCTTGAAATAGGCCTCGGCCACCGCGCGCGCCAGGGCGCGCACCCGCAGGATGTAGGCCTGGCGCTCGGTGACGGAAATCGCGCCGCGCGCGTCGAGCAGGTTGAAGGCGTGGGAAGCGTCCACCACGCGCTCGTAAGCCGGCAGCGGCAGCGGCTGCTCCAGCGCGAGCAGGCGCTGGCACTCGCGCTCGTCGACCGCGAAGCGCTCGAACAGCGCCGCCGTGTCGGCCTGCTCGAAGTTGTAGCGGCTCTGCTCGACCTCGTTCTGGTGGTAGACGTCGCCGTAGGTAACGACGCGGCCGCCGGCGCCGGACCAGACCAGGTCGAACACGCTTTCCTTCTTCTGGATGTACATCGCCAGGCGTTCGAGGCCGTAGGTGATCTCGCCCGACACTGGCTTGCATTCAATGCCGCCGACCTGCTGGAAGTAGGTGAACTGGGTGACTTCCATGCCGTTGAGCCAGACCTCCCAGCCCAGGCCCCAGGCACCCAGCGTCGGCGATTCCCAGTTGTCCTCGACGAAGCGGATGTCGTGCGTCAGCGGATCGAAGCCGAGCATGCGCAGCGAGTCGAGATACAGCTGCTGAAGGTTCGGCGGCGATGGCTTCATCAGCACCTGGAACTGGTAGTAGTGCTGCAGGCGGTTGGGGTTCTCGCCGTAGCGGCCGTCGGTGGGGCGGCGGCTGGGCTGCACGTAGGCCGCGTTCCAGGGCTCGGGGCCGATGGCGCGCAGGAAGGTGGCCCAATGGAAAGTGCCGGCGCCCATCTCCATGTCCATGGGCTGGACGATCAAGCAGCCTTGCCTGGCCCAATAGGTCTGCAGCTTGAAGATCAGATCCTGGAAAGTCATCACGGCGCGGTTCGAGATGCCGAAGACGGCGGCGCAGTATACCTGCCCGTGTGTGCCCTTCCCGGCCGCGCGAGGCCCTCTGTGGCGCAGCGCTTATACGGCGCGTGCGACGCTGTGCTAGGCTGCCGCCGCCGGCGGGATCGTCCAGCCGGCAAGGAAAATCCAACGGCCGCCTGGCCGCCGACCATGGGAGAACGCCGATGAAGAAATTTTTGATCGCCGCGCTACTGACCAGCTTCGCCGCGGCACCGGGTTTCGCTGCCGCCGCCACCGGCGGCAAAACGCTCACCCCGCAGCAGCAGAAGATGTCCGATTGCAGCAAGGAAGCGAAGGCCAAGGGTCTCAAGGGCGACGACCGCAAGTCGTTCATGAAATCCTGCCTGAGCAAGAACGGCGGGCCGAGCGAAAGCGCCGCGACCCCCGCGACTCCGGCAACCCCGGCCACGCCGGCCAGCGGCAAGACGGATCAGAAACAGAAGATGAAGGATTGCAGCGCGCAGGCCAAGACCAAGGGACTCAAGGGCAAGGACCGCCAGTCGTTCATGAGCACCTGCCTCAAGGGCGAGGCCGGGGCCGCGCAATAACCGAACCGCTTGACGCCGCCGCGCCCGCAGTGAAAGCTGCGGGCGTTTTTTTGCGCCAACCCGGACCGTTCTGGCACGCTTAATGCTTCAATCCGGTGCACGCGGCTTCCCGTCTCAACCACCCCTGCAGGAGAGCACCCATGTCGGGTAAGGATGTTTTGAATCTGATCAAAGAAAAAAGCGCGAAGTTCGTCGACTTCCGCTTCTGCGACACGCGCGGCAAGGAACAGCACGTCACGGTTCCCGCGCACACGGTGGACGAAGCGCTGTTCACCGAAGGCAAGATGTTCGACGGCTCTTCGATCGCCGGCTGGAAGGGGATCAACGAGTCCGACATGATCCTGATGCCCGATCCGGATTCGGCGGTCCTCGATCCATTCTTCGAGGAGCCCACCGTGATCTTGCGCTGCGACGTCATCGAGCCGACCACCATGCAGGGGTACGGCCGCGACCCGCGCTCGCTGGCGCGCCGCGCGGAAGCCTATCTCAAATCCACCGGCATCGCCGATGCGGCCTATTTCGGCCCCGAGCTGGAGTTCTTCATCTTCGACGGCGTGCGCTGGGACTCCGGCATGTGGGGCAGCTACGTCCACATCGAATCGGAAGAGGCGCCCTGGAGCACGGGCAAAAAGGAATTCGACGGCAACCCCAACCTGGGCCATCGCCCTCCGGTCAAGGGCGGTTATTTCCCGGTGCCCCCCGTGGACAGCCAGCAGGACATCCGCAATGCCATGTGCGTGACCCTCGAGCAGATGGGCGTGCCGGTCGAAGTGCATCACCATGAAGTGGCCGCGCCGGGGCAGGGCGAGATCGGCTGCAAGTTCAATACCCTGTTGCGCAAGGCCGACGAGTTGCTGATCTACAAGTACGTGCTGCAGAACGTCGCGCACCAGTACGGCAAGACCGTCACCTTCATGCCCAAACCGGTGGTCGGCGACAACGGCACGGGCATGCACTGCCATCAGTCCCTGGCCAAGGGCGGCAAGAACCTGTTCACCGGCGACGGCTACGGCGGCCTCTCCGAGCTGGCGCTGTACTACATCGGCGGCATTCTCAAGCACGCCAAGGCGATCAACGCCTTCACCAATTCCACCACCAACTCCTACAAGCGCCTGGTGCCGGGCTTCGAGGCCCCGGTGATGCTGGCGTATTCGGCACGCAACCGCTCCGCCTCGATCCGCGTGCCCTGGACCAGCCCCAAGGCGCGGCGCATCGAGGTGCGCTTCCCGGACGGCATGTCCAACCCCTACCTCGCCTTCGCCGCCATGATGATGGCCGGTCTGGACGGAATCCAGAACAAGATCCATCCCGGCGAGCCGATCGACAAAGACCTCTACCACTTGCCGCCGGAGGAGGACAAGAAGGTGCCGCGCGTGTGCCACTCGCTCGACATGGCGCTGGAGCACCTGGACAAGGACCGCGAGTTCCTCAAGAAAGGCGGCGTGTTCACCGACGATCTGATCGACGCCTACATCGAACTCAAGATGCAGGAAGTCACGCGTTTTCGCATGACCACGCATCCGGTGGAGTTCGACATGTACTATTCGCTGTGAACGCCGCTCGCGGCGCGCCACGGCCTTGCGCGCTGCCCCAAGCCCCCGCTCTGCGGGGGCTTTTTGTTGCGCGCGTGCGGCGCCGTCGGCCGTATTTACACGCGACGAGGCGACGCGCTATGTTCCCCTCATGCGCCCATTGGCCTGCCTGTTCCTGCTCGGACTCGGTTTCGCCGCGGCCGCCGCCGATGTTTATCGCTGGGTGGACAAGGACGGCGTGGTGCATTATTCCGACAAGCCGCCGACGCCCGACGCCCAGCCGGCACAGTTGCCTCCGTTGCAGACCTACAAGGCCGGGGCTCCACCCGAGTTCAGCGCAACTGCCGGGGCCAGCGCCCCGCCCGCGCCGGCACCGACGGTGAAGATCACCGCCCCGCCGCCGGAGGCAACCATCCGCGACGCCGAAGGCAGGCTCGATGTCGCGGTGGCCGCGCAGCTGGAAGCCGGCGAAGGAATCGTCTATTACCTCGACGGCACACCGGTCAATCCGCAGCCGACGCCCTCGACGACTTTCGTTTACACCGGCATCGAACGCGGCGAGCACCAGGTCGCCGCCGCCCTGGTCGGCGCCGACGGCCGCGTGCTGGCACGCTCGGCCCCGGTGACGATCTACATGAAGCCGCCGATGGTCCCGCGCCACCATTGAGTGGCTGACGCGCGCCGCCAATGGCGTGCATCTTGCAAGCCGCTGAGCATGAAGATCTCCGTGCGTGCACGGCCCCAACCCGCGGCGATTCTCGACAGTTTGACCACGGCGGTGATCGCGCTGGACCCTGCCTTGCGTGTGAGCTATCTCAACTCCGCTTGCGAAATCTTGCTCGGCTTAAGCCGCCACCACGCCATCGGCCTGCCGCTGACCCAAGGCGTTCCCCACCTGGCCGAGCACGAAGCCCGGCTGCGCCAGGCGGCGGACAGCGGCACCGGTTTCATCGAGCGCGAACTCAAACTGCGCCGCAACGGCGAGGAGCTGCTGACCGTGGACTGCACGGTGACGCCCTTGGGCACCCAGTCCGGCCTGCTGCTGGAAATCCTCCCGCTGGACCAGTACCTGCGCATCTCGCGCGACGAGCTGCTGGCGCGGCAACACGAAGCCAGCCGCGAGCTGATCCGCGGCCTGGCTCACGAGGTCAAGAATCCGCTGGGCGGCATCCGCGGCGCCGCGCAGCTTCTGGAACGCGAGTATCCCGATTCCGCGCATCGCGAATACACCCAGGTCATCATCCGCGAGGCCGACCGTCTGCAGAACCTGGTGGACCGCATGCTCGGCCCCAACCGCCTGCCGCAGCGGGCGCCGGTCAACGTCCACGAAGTGGTCGAGCACGTGCGCAACCTGCTGGAAGCCGAAGCCGCCGGCCGCGGCGTCGCCGTGCGCCGCGATTACGACCCCAGCATCCCGGACCTGCTCGCCGACCGCGAGCAGTTGATTCAGGCCACGCTCAACCTCGCGCGCAACGCGCTACAAGCGCTCGCCGCCGGCAGCCACGGGGACGCCTGCATCCTGCTGCGCACGCGCATGCGCCGTCAGCTCACCCTGCGCGGCCGCCGCCACCGTCTGGCGGTGCAAATCGACGTGGAAGACAACGGCCCCGGCATTCCGCCGGCCTTGATGGAGAAGATTTTCTACCCCATGGTGACCACGCGCGCCGAGGGCGGCGGCCTCGGCCTGCCGATCGCCCAGCACCTGATTCACGCCCACGGCGGCCAGATCGAGTGCAGCTCGCAGCCCGGGCGCACCGTCTTTTCCGTCTTTCTTCCCCTCCATCCGCCGGAGTGAACCGCCGCCGATGACGACCAGCAAAACTGCCGAGCGCGCCATCGCGGTGTGGGTGGTGGACGACGACCAATCCATCCGCTGGGTTCTGGAGAAATCGCTCAAGCGCGAAGGCATGCGGGTGGCAAGCTTCGCCGGTGCCGCCGAGCTGCTCGACGCGCTCGAGGAAACGGCGCCCGAGGTCCTGATCTGCGACATCCGCATGCCGGGCGTCGACGGCCTGGAGCTGATGCAGCGGGTACGCGCGCGGCATCCCGAGCTGCCGGTGATCATCGTCACCGCGCATTCCGACCTCGAGGCCGCGGTCGCCGCATTCAAGGGCGGCGCCTTCGAATATCTGCCCAAACCCTTCGACGTGGACGCCGTCGCCGGCCTGGTGCGCCGTGCCGCCGCCCGTCGCGCCGCCGGTGCAGAAAGCGCACCGCCGCAGTCGCGGCCCACGATCATCGGCGCGGCGCCGGCGATGCAGGAGGTCTTCCGCGTCATCGGCCGTCTGAGCCAGAGCCCGATCACGGTGCTCATCACCGGCGAGTCCGGCACCGGCAAGGAGCTGATCGCGCGCGCGCTGCACACCAACAGCCCGCGCGCGGACCGGCCCTTCATCGCCATCAACACCGCCGCGATTCCGAAGGACCTGCTGGAATCGGAATTCTTCGGCCACGAGCGCGGCGCCTTCACCGGCGCCCAGGCGCAGCGTCGCGGGCGCTTCGAACAGGCCGACGGCGGCACTCTGTTCCTGGACGAGATCGGCGACATGCCGGCGGATTTGCAGACGCGGCTGCTGCGCGTGCTGCAGGACGGCCAGTTTTACCGCGTGGGCGGCGTGGCGCCGGTGAAAGTCGACGTGCGCATCATCGCCGCCACCCACCAGGACCTGGAAACGGCGGTGCGCGCGGGCCGTTTTCGCGAGGACCTGTTCCACCGCCTCAACGTCATCCGCCTGCGGGTGCCGCCGCTGCGCGAACGGCGCGAAGACATTCCGCGGCTGGCGCGCCATTTCCTCGATGCGGCGGCGTCCGAACTCAAGACCGAACCCAAGCAATTGCTGCCGGAGGTGATGGAACGCCTCGTCGCCTACGACTGGCCGGGCAACGTGCGTCAGCTCGAAAACGCCTGCCGCTGGCTGACGGTGATGGCGCCCGGCCGCGACATCCACCTGCCGGACCTGCCGCCCGAGTTGCGCGAGACGGGGCACGGCACCCGGGAGCGGGAAGCCCCGCTGGCGTCCACGCCGCAAACGTCCGTGGACTCCTGGGACCAGCAGTTGCGCCGCTGGGTGGACCGCGAACTCAAGGCCGGGCGCAGCGATCTGCTGGCCGAGGCGCTGCCCGCCTTCGAGCGTGCGCTGATCGAGACGGCGCTGGCCGAATGCAAGGGTCAGCGCCAGGAAGCGGCCAGGCGCCTGGGCTGGGGGCGCAACACGCTGACGCGGAAGATCAAGGAACTCGGCATCAAAGGCTGATTGGCGACCGCGCAGGCCGGGAGCGAAACGCCCCGCGCGCCCGACCCGTGGCGGCGGGAAACGGTTTCATTCCTGTGCCTGGCTTCAAGCCGCGGGCAGCATGGCTGGCAGGGGATATTTCGCCCGCAGCCAGCGCCACTGAAAACTCAGGCGCGCGACGCGGGCCAGTTCGTGCAGGTACCAGGCGTTGACCGAACCGCCGACCAGGGCGCCGACGCCGGGCAGATTCTCGCCGGCCTTGCGCCAGCCCAGCTTGCGCGCGAGCTGCGCGCCGAGGCGGGAGAGGCTCACCGCCGCCGCGTCCTTGGCCAGTTCGCGCTCCGCCACGCGCTCGATGCCGCTGCGCCAGGCGGTCTCCGACGGCGCGTCTTCCGCATCGATCGCGGCCAGCGCCGCCTGTTTTTCCTCCATCGAATTGGCCGAGGCCAGCGCGAACACCGCCACGGCCAGCCGCCGGTGATCGGGTCCGAGGTCTTCGCCGTAACACAGGCCGGTGCGCAGGATGGTGCGGAACGAAAGCGCCAGCAGCGTAGGCACGTCGGCGACCAGGCCCAAGGTTCCGGCGAAACCGAACAGCGCGCCGCTGCCGGCGCACAACAGCGCGGCGCGGCGTCCCACCTGGATCGCCAGCCGGTCGCACGCCTCAAGCGGCCCGGCGCGCAGCGCGGCGAGATCGTCCACGCCAGCGCGGCGCAGGATGGAGCGTCGATCGACCAGTCGCGCGCCGGCGGCGAGCGTCGCCTCCAGCGCGAGCTCCAGAGCCGCCGCCGGGACCAGCTTCTCCACGGTCGTCACCGCGGGCTGGGCGAGTCGGCCGAAGCTGCGCGTGGCGAAGCCCGGCGGGCGTTCGCGCCAGCGGCGGATTTCCTCGAGCCGGGCGCGCTCGTAGTCTTCGAGCCGTTGTTCCATGGGGCGGGTGTTCGGACCGCTTCAGGACGCATAATAGCCGCATGTGCCTGATCGCCGTCGGCTGGAAAGCCCATCCGCAGCTCGCGCTGGCCATCGTCGCCAACCGCGACGAGTACCACGCGCGGCCGAGCGCGCCCGCAGCCCCGTGGACCGAGGCGCCGCACATCGTCGGCGGCCGCGATCTCAGGGAGGGCGGCGGCTGGCTGGCGCTCGATGCCGCGCGCGGCCGGCTCGCCGCCGTGACCAATTTCCGCACGGCGCATCCGCCGCAGGCCGCGCGCTCGCGCGGGCATCTGGTGCGCGACTTCCTGCTCGCGGATGCCGGCGCGGGGGATTACGCCGAGCGCCTGAGCGCTCAGGCGGACGCCTATCGGCCATTCAACCTGCTGCTGTGGGATGGCCGCGAGCTGGTGCGCCTCACCAACCGACCGGTAGCCACCTGGACCCGCCTCATGCCGGGCCTGCACGCCGTGGCCAACGGTCCTTTCGACCGCGACGAGGCCAAGTCGCGGCGTGTGACCGGCGCCTTGCGCGACTGGCTGCTGCACTACGACGCGCGGCGCGAAGCGGTGATCGACCCGCTGCTGGCGGCGCTGGCCGACGAGCGCCCGGCCGCGGACGGCGAGTTGCCCGCCGACGGCATGGGCGCGGAACTGGAGCGCTTCCTGTCGCCGCCTTTCATCCGCGACGCGCGCTACGGCACGCGCGCCAGCTCCGTCGTGCTGGTCGAAACCTCCGGCCGCGCGCTGTTCTTCGAGCGCCGCTTCGGTCCCGACGGCGTGGCCGCGGGAGACACGCGCCTGATCCTGCACCTGCCGTGCGCCGCGCCGGCCGCTTCCCTTGCGCCTGGAGTTCCCGCATGAACGGCCCGCCGCCCGATCGCGATTATCTCTGCGCGCGGCTCGAACGCCTGGAAGTCGAGGTGGCGGTCGGCCTGCATCCCTGGGAGCGGCATCCGGAACGGCCGACGCGGCTGTGGGTGGATGTGGCGCTCTACGCCGACGATCCGTCGCCAGCGCAGGAACGCGAGATCATCGACTACGACCGCGTGCGCGATTACGTGCGCCGCTGGGAGAACCGCCCCCACACGCCGCTGCTGGAAACGCTGGCCGAGGCGCTGGTCGCGTTCTGCTTCGAGGACGCGCGCGTGGACGCGGTGCGCGTGCGGCTCACCAAGCCCGACATCTTCAACGAGGCCGAGGGCGCCGGCATCGAGCTGTTCCGGCGCCGTCGGAGAACGGGCTAGCCCGCATCCGTCATGAGGGGATCGAGCGCTCACCCGTCGGTCGAGGAGGTCGCCGGCTTGGGCTTCACTCAACCGATGGTGGTTCCATCGGTTGAGTGAAGCCCAAGCCGGCGGCCCCGCAGACAGGCCGAGAAAATCCGGGGAAACAGCTTGTTCCAGGGTGAACCCGCCAGGCAGTGCAGAGTCCATCAAGCTCGGCATCGGATTTTCGGGCGACCTCGTGACGGATGCGGGCTAGAGCAAGCCCTCCCCGCCGTCCACGGTCAGCACTGAGCCGGTGACGAAAGCGGCGGCGGGACTGAGCAGATAGAGCACCGCGCCGGCCACGCTGTCCTCCCCGCCGAGCGCGCCCAGCGGCAAGCGCGACAGGGTTTGCCGCCGCTCCGCGGCGGACAGGCTGTCGTCGGACGGCCACAGGATGGCGCTCGGCGCCACCGCGTTCACGCGCACCTCCGGCGCCAGCTCCAGCGCCAGCACGCGGGTCATGGCCTCCAGCCCCGCCTTGGCGGCGCAGTAGGGGGCGCGCGCCTTGAGCGGCTTGCGCGCGTACAGATCGCTGAGGTTGACGATCGCGCCGCGCGTTTTGCGCAGCGCTTCCGCGCAGGCCTGGGCCAGGAACAGTGGCGCCTTGAGATTGGTTCCGACCAGCTCGTCGAAGGCGCTCTCGCTCAGCGTGTGCAGCGGCGTGGCGTAGTAACTCGAGGCGTTGTTGATCAGCGCGTCGAGCCGGCCCCAGCGCGCGAGCGCCTGCTCGGCCAGGCGCTGCAGCTGGTCCAGCGACAAGAGATTCGCCCGCAGCGCGCAGGCGGAATCCGCGCGCGCGCGGTTGAGTTCGGCAACCAGGGCGCGCGCGTCCGCCCCGGAGGCGCGGTAGTGCACGATCACGTTCATGCCCGCGGCATGCAGCGCGCGCGCCAGGCCCGCGCCGATGCGCCGCGCGCCGCCGGTGATCAGGGCCACGGTCGGCGGCCGTTCGCGCGTTTCCATGCGTTCTCCTTTATGCTGCGCGTCTTTGCCCTATACGGATAGCGCCGTGAACGACAGTCTGCAAGCGCTGCTTCTGGGCGTGATCGAAGGCGTCACCGAGTTCCTGCCGATCTCCTCCACCGGTCACCTGCTGATCGCCGAACACTGGCTGGGCGCGCGCTCCGATTTCTTCAACGTGGTGATCCAGTCGGCGGCTTTCCTCGCCGTGCTGTGGATCTACCGGCAACGGCTCTGGACGTTGCTGCGCGGCTGGCGCGAGCCGGACCATTTCGACTATCTGGCCAAACTCGCCGCCGCCTTCTGCGTCACCGCCGCGGGCGGCCTGCTGGCCAAGCACCTCGGCTTCAAGCTGCCGGAAC